>ENA-ORFA01000101-ORFA01000101.1-marine-metagenome-genome-assembly--contig:-NODE-101-length-39228-cov-3.116370_pt1 | contig 39228 bp, 35 predicted proteins | sample MGYA00248621_ERZ508587 | MGnify/ENA primary metagenome ERZ508587 (study PRJEB26250, sample SAMN06266239) | marine metagenome | isolation source: Columbia River Estuary | place: USA:Columbia River Estuary... | reverse complement strand
CGACAACTGGCTTCTCGCACTTCGTACTAGGTCTAAGCCAATCGGCAAAATTCCTACTTCGTAATGCGTATGGTGTCGACGTCACCGGTTTTGGTGAGCGTCACCGTAATTCCCTTATAAGTCACGGTGTCACCTTGTAGCAATAGTTTGTTCAAAGCATTACTTGGATCAGGACTGGTGTCTGTTGTCGGTGTCACGTATTTCGACCATGCCTCTTTCACAATCCCTTGTTGTTCACCAGAGCGGTCGGTGTCTTTGGTGGTGTCGATGTAATACACAAGAACCCCATAGGTTCCGGCACCCAGCCGCGCACCCCAGCCTTCGGCCCGGTGCGACTCGACAACAAGTGCTTCTGTGGTGGAAATTGGGACAATCACTCCACGCATTCCATGTTGCAAACGCTCTAGGGGAATCAATTGTGTTTCAAGCGTCGACTGTGTGTTTGGCATGCAATACAACTGATCAGCCCCCATCCACCCTGCAAAAAACGTATCCCAAACGTTGAGCGTGACTGAACTGCCGTTTTGATTGTCCATAATGCTCAGGTTCGACCTTGGCGAATGACCCGCGAGCCCCATCGGGTGGCCCCATTCGTGAATCCAATAACTCCAGAGCTCGTAGTTGTTGCGATAGAAATAATCCCCACCCCCGAACAAGTTCTTTACGGGGCCTTCGGCGGACTCGACTCGCCAGTTAGCCATTCCAATTCCATCATTGAGATCACGAACACTTCTTGGAAACAGAACAAACACGAAATCAGAATTTGTGAAGTCAATTGATGGATCGGCAAGAGAAACAATTTCCTGTGCCATCGGAAGGACCGTTGCGCGATCTCCCTTTAGAAGCCCATAGCCAGGCACGGATTTCGACATGCGAAGCCAACGCTTTGGATACTGCCAATTAAATGACAAGGCCCCATTTGAGGTGAACTCAAACCATTTGTTGTACTCAGAAATTTGAGCATCTGCAGCAGTTAATTCTTCGGCCGTTCCCACAGCATCAGAGAAATCGACAGCAATTAATTGAATATTTGCCACTCCAGTTGATGGAAGTGCGGGCGTATTGTCACTAGTCCCGCGTGGAAAACCAATGTTCCAGGGCTGAAACTTATTGATCCGTGCTTCGGTGAGTTTGCACGCATCGAGCGAACTGCCACCCGCAGGCACCGACACCGCTACCGGGCTGCTTGACAACTTGAACCACTTATTCGTGCCACCCGAGATTGCTCGGCACTCGAGATACCCGCCGCTCAGTATCGATTTGTCACCCTTGTTGGTGCATGCTTCTCCATCTTTGGCAAATGCTCCAGCCACTGTCGTATTGCTTGTTGCGTTGTTACTCACCGTAAGTGTCACGAAATTCGCTCCATCAGCATTCTTGTAACTGCTCAAGTCGCCGGTGCATGCATTCGGAGATCCAAAGTCTCTTGCATATGCCCATAATTTGTACTCTCCAAGCGTTGTAGACGCTGTAGCCAAACCGGTAAATGTTGCAGTGTTACCCCCGTTGCTCAACACCGGAACATCAAATTTGGGCTCAGCAAAACTTTGAGCATTTGACCAAGCACGTAAATCTGGGTAACGCGGACTGCCAGTCAAAGACATAATCGGGCCACAACTAATGACTGACGTAATCGTAAATTGGGCGCCTGGCCTTATTGGGTTAGGTGAAACAGTGGTTGTCCAAGACGTAATGCCCACTGGCCCATTGACACCTTTTGATGTCGTGGCATTTGTATTTTTTGCTGCTGGTGCAACCTTGACCCATTTGAGACTCTTGCCCGACTTGGTGCACTTGTACTTCACACCCTTCGTGGTCTGCACCCGACCGGCCTTGAGGCATTTGCCCCCCGAGGTAGCCGCCTCTGCAGGCGCGACGGTGACAAGCACAGTCCCCATCAGAATGAGCCCTACGAAGCGAGCAAGGCGTCCCATATCTGACACGATAATACCTATGAACAACCACCCATGGAACAAGTCGTTCGAATGGCAGAACCACAGTGCCACGAGTGGCGTTCTCTCACAGGATCAAATCAATCAGTTTGATCACGATGGCTATGTCGTTGTCAACGATATTTTTTCTGCAGACGAACTACGTGAACTCGTTGCAATTACTGACGCTGCAGACGCCGAGGCTGTTGCTGTGCTCGCAGCCCAACCAAACGAACGCATTGCAATTTCGGAAAAGGGTGCGATTACTTTTGCAGGACAACTAGCGAGCAAGATTCCCGAGATTCGGAGGTTTGTTAAAAACCCCACGATCATGGCCGCATGTCGCGATCTTGTTGGGTCCGATGTGCGCATGTATCACGATCAGACGGTGTACAAACAGATTGAGAAGCCTCGTCGGTTCCCGTGGCATCAAGACAACGGCTACCTCTTTGTTGAGCCCCAGCACTACCTCACTTGTTGGATCTCACTCAATGGCGCGACCATCGAAAATGGTTGTCCGCAAGTTGTAACTGGGTTACACAAGCAAGGCACCATGGCGCATTACATAGTGCCGACTCTGGGTTTTGAGTGCTTTGAAACTCCACCCTCGACACCGGCAATCGCCGAAGTCAAAGCTGGTGGCGCAGTGTTCTTTTCATCGCTCACCCCACACCTCACCGGACCAAATACCTCGAATGGTGTGCGCAAGGCATACATCGTGCAGTACGCCAAAAGTGACGCTGTTGTTTTGGAAGGTAACGCCAACGAAGGCAATCCGACTGGATCACACCCAATATCAGTTGAGCCGCGCGGTCTGCCCGTGCTTCAAGATGGCGTCATCTGCACTGACTAAAGCGTAAATAGTAAAGCGCTTAGGGCAGGGCAACAATGGCTTCGTGTTCGAGCGAAGCAACCACTTGACCATCAACCACAATATGCACGTCCAGCACTGCACGCTCGCCGTGTGACTCAAAGCGTTTTATAACGACTGAGCGCAACTCTGCAGTTGCACCTACCGGTGCCGTTGCATGATGCCGAATGATGCTGCGCATATGCACCCAACTGCCACGAGCAACATAGTTATACACAATGTCATTGGCTAAGGCTGGCCATACAGCAGGATGCACTAGTCCGCGATCGGCAAAAAACGATAAGTCGTCGCCCGCACGCGAGCCATAGTCGCAACTAAACGTGTCGATTAATTGAAATTCTTTGGACGGCAGAACTTCGCCCTCTCGCAACGGTGCTACTGCCCCGCCATCGCGCACCGCGCGAAAAATCGCACGGGGTTGTTCTGGTTCGCTCGTTATTGCTTGCACTTCAACCACTTCTCCATCAACAACAGGCACGCACCGCAATACATCGTGATCGAACACTGGCCGACGAAAACGAATTTCGCCTCCACCGCGTGCAAGCCAATCTTCGCCCCAGGCAACAATCAGTGGGTGCGTCATATACGCATATGTTGTTACTCCGGCAACGAGTGCTCGTGGAAAACCAGCGGCTTGTGCACCTGCATCAGTATGAATCGGATTGCGCGCGTGCTCTGGCAGGTTTTGGGCTTTGATCGACCACTCAACTGGTTGCTGAACGGTATTCATTTACCAATACTCATGTATTTGACGCGTCGTAGATTCCTTGAATTGCCGAGTTGAGCAATGCATCAAACTCTGCATCAGACTGCTTGGCCGACAAACCCTCTGTTAACGCGCGAGAGAAGCTTGCAATTACTCCAGCATTCTTCGCCAACTGCTTGTTGGCATCTTCACGGCTGTAACCACCCGACAATGCCACCACCCGCACAACCCGTGGGTGCTTCACCAACTCGTCAAAGAATCCATCGTGGTTTGGCAATGTGAGTTTGAGCATCACGTTTTGTTCTGCACTCAACTTGTTCAGTTCTGACAAAATTGCGGCCTTCAACAACACCTCGGCCTCGGCCTTTTGTGGGCTATTGATATCGACTTCGGGTTCGATGATTGGAACGAGTCCAGCAGCGATGATCTGCTTGCCAACTTCAAACTGCTGACGTACGACTTCGTTGATGCCCTGTTCGTTTGCCAACTTGATTATCGAACGCATCTTGGTTCCAAATACACCGTGCTTCTTCGCTTTTGCCAACAGTGCATCCAACTCGGGCATCGGCTTCATTACTTGTACGCCATCTTGGTCGTCGGCCAAACCCTTATCGATCTTCAGAAAAGGCACGACACCCTTGTTCTCCCACAAAAATTCCGCTGCACCCTTGCCATCAATTGAGCGGTCCATGGTCATCTCGAACAAGATGGCACCAAGCACTCGCTCACCAGAGAAAGCCGAACTCTTGATAATGCGCGAGCGCATTGCATGAATGAGATCAAACATTTGCTCGTCACCCGAGTATTCCGACTCCGAAACGCCGTAGAGCTTGAGCGCCTTTGGGGTACTTCCACCGCTCTGGTCGAGGGCCGCTATAAAACCTTTGCCACTTCGAACTTTGGTCATCATGTCGTTATTCATATTCATGCTCCGTTTCGCCTACCCGAAGCATAATTCGCCAAAGATTAAAAATAGAAATTTACACGTTACCTTCCGACCCCTATTAGGGCTCAACGATTGCAAAACCCGTTACAAACTTTTCTAAGTTTCCAAAGATATTTAAGAGTGCTGCTGCATCGCCATCCACAGTGATCACCCCGTCGGTCATTTCTTGAAGAAAGGTCGTGGCTTGCGTAATCACGTCTATCAATGTTTCTCTTTTGATGTGAATGGTCGCATCAGCAGCATCATCGTGACGCCCCTGAGTTGACAAAAGCGTTCTATTTGAGAGTGCCAACACCCATGACTGATCAGGTGTACCTGCCATATCGGTGAAGTTCCAATTAATCGTGGTTGCAAGACCACCGACCTGCTCTTGCATCAACCGCACCGCCAGAGTGTCAAACACCTGACCAATTGTCATCGCTCGCGTCATTCCGCGCGCCCGTGCACCAACCTCTACTGGCGGTGGTGGTCCTTGGCGCAATTCTTGAGCACCCATGAGATACGCATTGCGAAATGTTGCCGACTCCGCTTGGTATCCAAGTTGCTCGAGCGTGTCTGCTTGCAACTCGCGGGCCTTGACATTGGTGGGGTCTGCAAACACGGCGTGATTCACAAGTTCTGCCACCCAGCGATAGTCGCCAGCATCAAACGACTTCTGTGCAGATGCCAGCAGTGCATCCATTCCACCGGCCAGATCTACATATCGCTTGCCAGCATCGGTTGGTTGCAACTTATTGAGGTTGGCCGGGTTGCCGTCATACCAACTCAGATATCGCTGATACACAGCCTTCGAGTTATGCACGAGGTCGCCATAGAAACCACGAGTGTGCTCGTTTGCCAAAAACTCTGCTGGCATCTCAAGAAATTCTGCAATCTCGAGTGGCGTCATGCCTTTATTCGCACAACGCATTGTTTGGTCATGTATCCATCTATAGAGGTCACGCTGCAAGATGAGAAATTCGCGAACATCATCAGTTCCCCATCGCGGCCAGTTGTGTGACGTAAACAAGATCTGGGTGTCAGCACCAAACAACTCGATGCTTTCATTGATATATTTCGACCAAGTAAGCGCATTGCGCACTTGGGCACCACGAATTGGCACGAGGTTGTGCATCGTGTGCGAGCAATTCTCTGCCATGCACAACCAACCAAAGTCTGGAAAGAAGAAATTCATTTCGGCCGGCGCTTCGGTCTCCGGTGTCATCTGAAACACAATGCGAACGCCGTCAACGATCATTTCCTGACCAGTATGTGTGATGTCGTGAGTTGGCGCCACCAATGATGGTGCTGCTGTTGGCACCGAGTTGCCAAGACCCGAGTCAACATGACCCTCCGGACCAGCCGGCAACAGTGGACCAAATTGATACGTCGCACGTCGGCCCATTGCAGGCCCTGCAATGATGTTTTCGGCAATTGCCTCGTATAAAAAACCTTCAGGTGCAACCACCACACACTTGCCCGCGTCCACATCGGCTCGCGTTGTCACACCGAGCACTCCACCAAAATGATCAACGTGTGAATGCGTGTAGATCACGGCGGTCACAGGGCGCTCGCCAACATGCTTATTGATCAATTCGAGTGATGCTCGAGCAGTGAAATCACTTGTGAGCGGGTCGATGACCACCCAGCCCTTGTCGCCTTGGATAAATGTGATGTTGGAAATGTCGTACCCACGCACCTGCCATACGCCTTTGGCAACCTCAAACAAACCATGATGTGCGTTGAGCGTTGCATGGCGCCACAAGTGTGGGTTTACGGTATTTGGTGCGTCACGACCATCTCGCAAAAAATCGTATGCAGCAGTGTCAATTACTTTGCGACCCTTGTCGTCAACGATTCGATCTTCGGTGCGTGCAGCAATGAAACCACGCGTGACGCGCGTCAGGTCTGCTGGGTCAAACACCCGACCTTGTGTCGAGCCATTGAGTTCTTGCGTCACCGATGTGGCAGGTTTACTGGTCAGAAAGATCCTTACAGTCGTACTTCGTTGGCAATCCCAACAATCAAATGCTACCTAAAATGCTGCAACCACACCTATGTGAACAACAGCGTCCATTCCTTCTAGATCAATAATCCCGTCGAGCAATCCCAACTCCACAACTTGATTGGCTACCTCTACTGATGCTGAGCCCATGATCGCCACAATCACTTGACACCGAACAACATGTTCACCAACGCGTGCAATTTGCAAGGGACGAGCAGTTGATCCGTCGCGCTGCATCACATTGAGCGCCTGCATCGGACCATCAGTGAGTGCGGCAGCGACCACATCGTCCCCACGAAATTTTGTAATTGACCCGGGTTCGCATCGATGATCGACGCCGTTGATGTTGAGCGTCACCCCATTGCCATCGGCAACACAGAATTCTCGAATTACTCCATAGAACGATGAAAACGGAACGTCCTGCGTGATGTCAGCCGTCGACAGCCGCCAAGTCCAGTCATCAGGAAGCGATCCATCGCAGGCAATTTCGTATTGCACCCCAAGTCCATTGCGCCACGGAACCCCAATTCTCTCAATCGCTCTCTGCACGATCATGGACAATACAGATTGCCCTTCGTTCGAAACATTTGGACATCAGAAAGCTGCTTTGCCGATATTCCAACAACTGTCTCAAGATTCCAACCGCAAATCACCGTGCTCAGCATGTTGGCATTTGTGAAGTTTGCGCCAGCAATTACTGCACCCGTGAAGTTCGCGCTTGCCAGATTGGCGCCTGTGAAATCTGCACCGGTCACATTGGCTCGTATGAACTGAGTCTGTTTGAGGTTGGCCCTCACAAATTGCGCACCAGCCAAGTTGGCCACACTGAAATCAGTGAACTCAAGTTTGAGCAACGAATAATCAACGCCAACAAGGTTTGCAAACTGACATTTCAGAGTCGTAATACACATCAGGTCCAGAGCCGCCAAAGTGGTGGTTGTCTCGGGAACTGTTGTTTCAGGAACCGTTGTCTCCACGGCGGGCGGAGCAGTCTCTGGCAACGTCGAATCCTCTTCGGCCAGTGAGTTGGTGACTTCATCGGAAGTGCTTGAAGCACTTGGAGTGCTGCTCACTGCGCAGGCCGATAACACCGTCAAACCAAGCGCAATCAGCACACTTGCGGGCCGTAAAAAGTGGACTTTGTTGCGTGCCATTAACAAATACTACGCCAATCATTGCTACTTTTAGAGGCTCATGACTACATCGCAGAACCCTCAATGGGGCACCCCAGATATGGTTTCACAACTCGAGCGAGTACTGGTGCGCACGCCGACAACAGTTGGAAAGTTTGTGGAAGAAGGTTTCTGGCGTCAACCAGATACTTCGGCATTGCTCACCGAACACAAATCGTTTACTGAACTACTTGAAAGTCTTGGATGCACAGTTGATGTTGCGCCACCAGTTGACGGACTCGTCGATGCGGTCTACATGCATGACCCAATGATCATGACACCACACGGTGCAATTTTGTTGCGCATGGCAAAGCCAGTGCGTTCACCAGAGCCAGCCGAGTTTCGCAAGGATCTCGAAAGGCTTGGCGTACCCATCTTGGGGCAACTCACCGATCCCGCGTTTGCTGATGGCGGAGACAAAGTTTGGCTCGATGCAAAGACCCTCTTGATTGGTCATGGCTACCGCACCAATCAGGCTGGCATCGACCAAGTGCGCGCACTGCTCACACCACATGGAGTTGATGTTTTTTCGTTCGACCTTCCTCACTATGAAGGACCAAGTGCAGTGCTTCACCTCATGAGCGTGCTCTCGCCTATCGCGCACGACAAAGCCGTTGTATACGAACCACTCGCCCCCGTTCGCTTGTTGCAGTTTCTCGAATCGCGAAACATCTCGTGGTTTAGCGTGAGTGAAAAAGAAATGCTTACTCAAGGCAGCAACATCTTGACCATTCGACCAAATGTTGTCGTGCTCGCAGCCGGCAACCCAGTCATCGAAGCCCAATTGCGGGCAGCAGGCGTTGAAGTGCACCTTTTCAATGGCGACAATGTGGCAGTCAAAGGCGACGGTGGCCCAACATGTCTCACCGCTCCACTTCTTCGAGTAACAAGCAATGTCTGAGTTACATGTCTGAGTTCGGCGGCAAAGTTGCGATAGTGACTGGTTCTTCTAGCGGCATTGGTGAAGCCATTGCCCGCTCATTGCATGCGCTTGGCGCATCAGTGGTGATCAACTCATCTTCATCGGTTGAGGCTGGCCAACAGATTGCTGCATCTCTTGGAGACAATGCCATCTACGTGCAGGCCGACATCAGCGACAAAGACTCTGGTCAACGACTCATTGACGAAACACTCAAACAGTTTGGTCAACTCGACATCTTGATCAATAACGCTGGATGGACAAAACTCATCGCTCATCACGACCTTGATGCACTGACTGATGAAATCTTTCAAAAAACATTTGATGTCAACGTGACCGGCACCTGGATGCTCACCAAAGCCGCGATGCCCCACCTCAAGAAAAGTGATGATGGCAATGTTGTCAACATCACATCTGTTGCAGGTGTACGACCCATTGGTAGTTCGATGGCATATTCAATGACCAAGGCCGCACTCAATCAAATGACGGTGTTGCTCGCCAAGTCATGTGGCCCAGTGCGTGTCAATGCAGTCGCACCAGGTCTTGTTGAAACACCGTGGACAAAAGACTGGCAAAATCAACACGATGCAGTGAAGGCAGTTACCCCGCTTCACCGCTCGGCCACCATGGAAGATTGCGTGCAAGCAACACTTGGCTTGCTACGCACGAAATATGCAACGGGTCAAATCTTTGTGGTTGACGGCGGTTTAACGTTAGTTATCTAGCGAGTTTTTATAACTCGCGAATGTGTCGACGCAAAAAGTCAAGTGCGCTTATCACCGAAAGTTGACGCATCTGATCGCGCACAGCAGGTAGAGCAAACGTTGCTGATGCGGTTGTGCCGTCTGGCAAACACACGCCGACACACAATGTTCCGGGCTTGACACCTTCTTGTGAAGCAGGCCCTGCGACTCCGGTCAATGCCAGCCCGACACTTGCGCCAAGCACTTTGCACGCACCAACAGCCATCTCAATCGCGGCTTCTTCATTAACGACCATGTCGCTTTGTACTCCGAGTACCGAATGCTTGACCTCGGTTGCATACGAGACAACTCCGCCACGAAACACTTCGCTTGCACCTTCAATGCCAGTGAGGCGTCCGGCGACAAGACCGCCAGTTACTGACTCAGCGAGTCCAAGCGTGAGCCCGCGCTCTCGCAACATGTGCAACACAACCGACTCCATGGTGTCAGTGTCAATGCCAAACACGATGTCGCCAATGGCGCCGCGCACGGTTTCTTCCCACTTGTCCAAAATCGCAACTACTTCGGCTTGGGTGGAAGATTTTGCGGTCAGTCGCACCTTGATGCCTTCCCATCCACTCGCCAAAAATGCAAGCGTTGGGTTACCAACACTCTCGAGTTGCTCAATCACGCCGAAAAGGCGCTCATTTAATCCACTCTCGCTCTCGCCCCACGTGCGCAACACACGACTAGAGATCACTGATGCAGAACCAGAACGCATCAATAAGTCGGGCAATATTGCTCGTTCAAACATTTCATACAACTCATACGGCACGCCTGGCACTGCATAGATCACCTTGTCGCCAACCGGGCAGATCAAGCCTGGCGCAGTGCCACGGCGTTGCTCGATAATCGCAGCGCCTTTTGGCACCATTGCCTGACGCATATTGATCTCGGGCATGCGACGATTGCGTGAGGCAAACATTTCAGAAATTGCCATGCCCACTGCGTCGTCAAATTCGAGTTCGACACCCATGATTTCGGCTATTGCTTCACGCGTGATGTCATCGTGTGTTGGCCCAAGTCCGCCACAGATAATGACTGCATCTGCATCGGCAAGTGTCGTGCGAATTGCTTTGACCATGCGCTCAAGGTTGTCGCCCACCTTGACTTGCAAGCACGAGTCAATGCCGGCAGCCGACAGTTGTTCTCCTAGCCAAGCAGAGTTGGTGTCGACTATCTGCCCGAGCAATAGTTCGGTGCCGATAGCAACAACATCACAACGCATTGCTCAGGCCTGCTTACGTGCTTTGAATGCAACAGCACCGTATTGCAAGCCGCTATACAACGTGAGCACGGTGGCGATTGCAAGCGAACCTTTGGCGAGATAGTTGTAGTCGGCAGCACTCCACGGCAACACCGCAAACCCAACCGATACCTGCTGTGCAAATGTTTTGAATTTCGCAGCCTTGCTTGCAGGCACGCTCACACCTTTTGCGCCAGCAAACACGCGATACAAACTGATCGCAATTTCGCGTGCTGCAATAAGCCCCACAAGCCAAGGGCTAAACATGCCGCGGCTGACCAAGATAAACATGGCACCGAGCACGCACACCTTGTCAGCCAATGGGTCAAGAAATGCCCCACTACGAGTAGTGCCGTGTTTGCGTGCAAGTTGGCCGTCCACAAGATCGCTGAGGCACAACAAAAACCACAACCCTGTTGCCGCCCAAGAACCCACATTGTCTGCGGGGATAATTGCAAACATCAACGGCGAAATCAGTAATCGACCAACCGTTACAGCGTTAGCCCATGTGCGAATCGCGCTTGGATCAACAGTCACGGCTAAAAATCCCCTTCTTCATCATCACTATCTTCTACGGAGCTTCCCTCTGCGACCAAATCTGGCCCCATTGCATCCACGATGAGCACCGTTGCAAACTCGCCAACTGGCAAGTCTCGACTTACATGCACAATGCCGTCTATAGACGGTGCTTCCCAGTGTGTGCGACCAATACCCACTTCGTCGACAAGTACCTCGACCGTGCGACCAATGAGTGCGTCGCGTCGATTTGCCGTGATGTTGTCTTGCATCTCGCGCAACTCGGCGATTCGCTCGTTCATGAGTTCGGTTGGCACGTGATCTGGCAACGTCATTGCATGCGTACCTTCTTCTGGGCTAAACGTAAAGAATCCGCACCAATCCAATTGTGCGTCTTCAACAAACTGCAACAACTGATCGTGGTCTTCTTCGGTCTCGCCTGGGTATCCGACTATGAAGTTGCTACGAAAAGCTGCATCAGGGGCGAGCGCGCGTATGTCGTTGATGCGCTTGAGAAATCGTTCGCCGTCTCCCCATCTGCGCATGCGACGCAAATGAGTCTTGCTTACATGCTGTAGCGAAAGATCAAAGTACGGCACTCCCGTATCAAGGATTGCTGCAATCAATTCGTCGCTCAAGTCGCTTGGGTACAGATACAACAAGCGAGTGCGCTTCACTTTTGCAGCAACAGCGCGCACAAGTGGAACAATCGAACCAGCACCAAGTTCACTCGGGCGGTCCTTGCCATAACTTGCAAGATCTTGTGCGATCAGCACGATCTCTTTTGCGCCAAGCTCGTCTACCTCATGCAAGATCTGAGAAATATCGCGACTGCGTTGTGGACCCCTAAAACTTGGGATGGCACAAAAACCACAATTGCGGTCGCAACCTTCAGCAATTTTTACATATGCCCATGGTGCTGTGCTCTTTGGTCGCGGCAAGTTGAGCAGATCAAATGATGGAATTGGCGCAGCCGACACCGAAATTGGTTTGCGACCCATCTGCACCGGCACACCAAAACCGGCAACTTGATCTACTTCGGGAAGCGCCTCGGCGAGTTCGGCCCCGTAGCGCTCGGCCATACAGCCAGTGACCACAAGTCGGGCGCCATCTTTGCGTTGCGCTCCAAGCGCAAGCACCGTGTCGATACTTTCCTTGCGCGCATCTTCAATAAATGCACAGGTGTTGACAACAACCAAGTCTGCAAGTGAAGGGTCATCGGTGGCGATTAAGCCATCAGCAAGCAAGGTGCCGACAATTTTGTCTGAGTCAACATCGTTCTTTGGACAGCCAAGCGTCTCGACATAAAAACGTTGCTGCACAACATGTAATCCTACAGTTCGCCCGTTTAGTAATTGAGTTTGAGCCCCTTATATGGCCACGGCATCGACACCAATCTGCCCGTGCCAGACAGCGTGATGTATGCAGTCTTATTGTCTGGTCCGCCAAAGCAGATGTTGGTCGTCAGTGGGTCGCCTGTCAAAATCTGTTCAAGCACTACGCCATCTGGCGAGATCACGGTGATGCCAGCAGTTTGCAGACCAAGTGTGGCGACACACACATTGCCGTCACCATCGACCGCGAGGGAATCAAACAATTGCAAGCCTGGCAATCCACACAACAAACCAGATGGATCAATCGGCGAGAACGGTGTTGTTTCCCCTGGTGCAGTGACCGTTGCGTGGTAGACGCGACCCGTATGCGTTTCGGCCCAATACAACTTGGTGCCGTCTGGAGACAAGCCAATTCCATTTGGTGACTCAGTTGGAAAGATCACTTCCTTGATCATCGAGCCGTCGGTCTTGGCGTAATAGATGCCAGTGAAGTCAGCCGTACGTTGCTGACGAATGCCGTAGTCGGTAAACCACATGCCACCGTGCTTATCGAACACCAAGTCGTTTGGTCCGCGCAACTTGATGCCGTCGCACTCTGTGTAGAGGTCGGTCACTTTGCCTGTTGCAATATCCACGCGTTGAATGCGGCCACCGATGTAGTTGTCCGGATTAAACGGACCAGGAAATGTCAGTCCAAGAAAATCAACTTCCGAAAATGATCCACCGTTGTTACACAAATAGATTGCTCCGTCAGGACCAATTGCAATTCCGTTCGGTCCACCAGGTGTGTCTGCAATTTTTTGCTTACTCCCATCTGGCTGCACTCGCGTAATCACCTTGCCAAACATCTCCACCAATATCACGCTGCCGTCGGGCATAGCGATTGGTCCTTCGGGAAAACGGAGTCCAGATGCGATTTCGGTAAATTCGGTCATGGCGAGACTTTAGATCTCCGACTGGCCCGCCATGCAAGCGGCACAAAACTCGCTAACTGGCTTGTTGCAGTTGCTCGAGTTCTTCCAATGTCATCAACACTTCGCGAGGCTTTGAGCCATCGCTTGGGCCAACGATGCCGCGGCTTTCGAGCAAGTCCATGATGCGGCCAGCACGGGCAAAACCGATCTTGAGCTTGCGCTGCAACATCGATGTTGAGCCCTGACGTGTGCGCACAACCAAATCCATTGCCTGACGCAACAATTCATCGTCATCGCTATCGCCAGTGGTGCCACCAAACAGATCTGCACCGCTGCCACCACTCTTCTCGCCATCGACACCAGAAACATAGACAACTTCGGGTGCTTGGCGACGCCAATGCCCAACAACCTTGCGCACTTCGGCTTCATCAACCCATGCCGACTGAATTCGCTGCGACACCGATGTGTTTCCAGGCAACAACAACATGTCGCCCTTACCAATCAGTTTTTCTGCGCCGGGCTGGTCCAAGATCACGCGACTGTCGGTAAGGCTCGATACCGCAAACGCCATACGAGCAGGAATGTTTGCTTTGATAACACCCGTAATGACGTTGACGCTTGGACGCTGCGTTGCAACGATCAAGTGAATACCGACCGCACGAGCCTTTTGCGCAATGCGAGTGATGCAGTCTTCTACGTCGCGTGCCGCAACCATCATCAAGTCGTTCAACTCATCAACCACAATCAAGATGTATGGAATGCGATCAAAACTCTGGTCGGTGTTTTGTTCTTCCGACAAGTCTCCGCGGTCGTACGCAGCGTTGTAACCAACGATGTCTCTGAAGCCGGCCTCGACCAACAAGTCGTAGCGTCGCTCCATCTCTTTGACCGCCCAACCCAGCGCATTGGCAGCCTTCTTTGGGTTTGTTACTGGCGGCGTGAGCAAGTGTGGCAACCTCGCGTACTGCGCCATTTCAACTTGCTTTGGGTCAATCAAAATCATCTTCACTTGATCCGGAGTCGAACGCATCAGCACCGACGTGATGATGCAGTTAATCGCACTCGACTTACCAGCACCAGTGGTACCAGCAATCAACATGTGTGGAGTTGTAGAGATATTGAGAAACACTGCCCGACCAGCAATGTCTTTGCCCACCGCGACATCGAGAGGATGTCCGGCTGCACGCGCTTCTTGCGACATCATCAAGTCGCCAAGCGACACCAACTCGCGTTGCGCGTTTGGCACTTCAATACCAATTGCCGACTTGCCAGGAATTGGGGCCAAGATGCGAACATCAGTTGCAGCCATTGTGTACGCGATGTCGCGCGACAACGAAGTCACTTTGGCAACTTTGACGCCACCACCCAACGACAACTCAAATCGTGTAACTGTTGGGCCGCGCGTGTATCCAACTAGATCGGTTTCGACGCTGTGTTCTTTGAGCGCTTCAACCAGTTTCATACCGCGCTCTTGAGTTGCACGCTCGTCGGCCTTCTCGTGTCGAGTCACAGTCAACATGTCGAGTGTGGGCAATGTCCAACTGCTTGGGTTGGCACCTGGCCCAAGCGGCATCTGTTGAGCCACACCCTTCACAATTGCCGCAGCCGTAGGCGATGGTGCCGAAACTGGAACGTCAATTTGCGAAAGCTTTGGCTTGCGCTTTTTACGTTCGCGACGAGGCTTGACTACTTCTTCGTATTCGTCTTCTTCCTCAATGTTTTCTGCGTCGTGATCTTCGTGATCCGCCGTGTCCTCATCATCTAATGCAATATCGTAAAACTGCGGTTCGTCATACTCATCGTCAAATTGCAGATCACGACTGTTGTCACGGCGGCCTTGCGGCATTGATACGCCGTTTACCCACGCCGAGATGCGGCGATACAACTCCGGCAACGTATTGCCAGTAATCAACAACACACCGCCAAGCATTGACCCGAGCAACAAAATTGTTGTGGCAATGCCACCGATGCTTTGCCGCAACGGCTCTCCGATCAACCAGCCCATCCATCCGCCAGCACTCGAGAGCGCGTTCATTTCTGCACTTATCGAGCCACCACCTTTCAGAATGTGAATTTCGCTCAACACTGCAATCGACAACACAGTCCAACCCAATGCGAGTCGGACACGATGCTGCACTTCGGTGCGCTTAATAAAGGCAACACCGGCGCCGATGACCAGCACCGGAATAACGAATCGCCCGACGCCGATTGTCCAAGACAACAATGTGTTGAGCCCGCGACCAACCGGCCCAGCCATGCGCGCATACACCGACATAAAGAGCAGAATGCCAAGACACACCAAGGCGATGCCACCAAATTCGTGGCCCCGACCCTCAAGGATTGACTTCAGCACCGAAGGGCGGCGAGCGCGTCTAAATTGCATCTCGTCGGGGTCAACCGGTTTGTGGCTGCGCAGTGGCCTGATCTGGGCGTCGCCGCGTGATGCCGGTCGCGACTGGGCGCGACCCGATTGAGACCCCTTACGGGGCTTGTTTGCCATTGAACAAACTTACCAATGGGGTACTACCCAATTGGGGCATACCCAAATTGGGCCTATGCCTCCATCACGATCGGCACGATCATCGGACGGCGCTTGGTGCGCTCCGACACAAACTTGCCAGCGGCACGGCGCACTTCTTTTTCGAGTGCGTCCACGTCACGAGTGCCTGCTTTGAGTGCCTTCTCGACAGCCCTGGCTACCGTCGCTACTCCCTCATCAATCAAATCTTCTGCTTCTGGCGCATACACCCAACCACGCGTAATGATTTCTGGGCCAACGAGCACTCGCCCGGCGTCGATATCAACGGTGACCACAACGACGACTACGCCCTCTTCGGCAAGCACCTTGCGATCGCGCAACACGCCCTGACCAACATCGCCAACTATGCCGTCTACATACAACATGCCTGCGGGCACTCTGCCTGCAAGTTCAATGCCGTTGTCGGTGATCTCGATTACGTCGCCGTCTTCGCACAGCACAATGCGCGAGTCTGGAACGCCCATCGTGCGAGCATGCTTAGTGTTGGCAACCATGTGGTGGTACTCGCCATGAATTGGCACAAACCATTCGGGCTCAGTAATCGATAAATACATTTTGAGGTCTTCGGCTTGAGCATGACCAGTTGCGTGCACGTCAGCAATACCCGAGTGCACCACGTCGGCGCCTGCGCGCAACAACCCATCGATCACGCGATTGACATTGCTTTCGTTGCCAGGGATCGCATGGCTCGAAAAAATCACCAAGTCTTTAGGTCCGATCTTGACGAACTTGTTGTCGCCGCGCGCCAACAGTGAAAGTGCGGCCATCGGCTCGCCCTGCGAACCGGTCGAAATAACACACACTTTTTCTGGCGGATAGTTATCAATATCTTCGATGTTGACAAACGCATGATCGGGCAACTTGATGATGCCAAGGTCGCGCGCCATGCGCACGTTGTTGATCATTGACCTGCCAAGTGTGGCTACTACTCTGCCCGCATCAATGGCTGCCTCGGCAATTTGTTGCACGCGATGAATGTGACTTGCAAAACTCGCGGTGATAATGCGCTCGGTTTTGTGTTCAGCAAACAACTGTCGCAACACCACACCAACACTGCGCTCACTTGGAGCCGAACCACGCTCTTCGGCATTGGTGCTGTCGAGCATCAGCAAGCGAATGCCGTCGCCAGCGGCCAACGCACCAAGGCGAGCCAAGTCAGTACGACGATCATCTACCGGAGTCAGGTCGATCTTGAAGTCACCAGAGTGAATGATCACTCCCTGCGGTGTGTGCAATGCAATGGCATGCGCAAATGGCACAGAGTGAGTAACAGGAATAAATTCGACATCAAAAGGCCCAATGCGACGACGCTCGTTGTCGACGACTGGAATCAGTTCAGTTTTGCCCAACAGCCCGGCTTCTTCAATGCGGTTGCGAGCCAGACCAAGTGTGACTGGCGAGCCATATATAGGAAACGAAAGCTCGCGCAACAAAAATTGCAATCCGCCAACGTGATCTTCGTGACCATGCGTGGCCACACACGCTTCAATGCGATGTGCGTTGTCGCGCAAATATGTGAAGTCGGGCAACACCAAGTCGATGCCGTGCATATCTGCATCTGGAAACATCAAACCGCAATCGATGAGGAGTAGTCGATCGTCTTGCTCGATCACCATGCAGTTGCGACCTATTTCGCCCAGACCACCAAGAAAAATAATTCGGACTGGCGCTGCCATTATTTTTGCGCCAAGCGAGCAGCGCGCAAGTTTTCGAGCACCTTCTTACCGCGCTCTTCAAGGCCGGCTGGTGGCGGACCCATCGGCAACCTTGCCTCGCCCACTTCAAGGCCGAGCAAATTCATCATCACCTTGCTTGGCAATGGGTTTGGATTGTCATCACCAGTCTCGAACGCAAAACTCTCGAGCATGCGAGCGTTGATGCGACGCGCACCATCTACATCGCCCTTGGCCCAACAATCAAACATCTCTTGATGATCAAGCCCTGTCCAGTGTGTAGCCACACCAATAACACCGCATCCGCCAATAGCCATAAACGGAAGTGTGAGCCCATCATCGCCGCTATACAACTCGAAACCAGCAGGCGCTTGCGACATCAACACCGCCGACTCGGCTGGATTACCTGCTGCGTCCTTGACTGCAGCCACATTTTTTACTTCGCGTGCCAACTTGAGCAACAACTGCGTCGAGATCTTGCGACCAGTGCGCACTGGTATGTCGTAGACAACAACTGGCAACGGCGTTGCTGCACACATCGCACGCATATGTCCTTCGATGCCTGCTTGTGATGGACGGTTGTAATAAGGAGTCACAGCCAAGATGCCAGCAACACCCAACTTCGTTGCCTCTTTGGTTAAGTGCACCGAATGCGCGGTGTCATTTGTGCCAGTACCAGCAATGACCGGAATCGTGACGGCCTCGACAACTGCGGCAAACAGACTTAAGCGCTCGTCGTCGGTGAGCACAGGTGATTCACCCGTAGTGCCCGCAATAACGAGACCATCGTTGCCGTTGTCTTGCAACCATTTAGCAAGCCGTCTTGCACCATCCAGATTGAGTGCTCCGTTCTTATCGAACGGAGTAACCATTGCTGTTAGTACTCGACCAAACCTTGCCATGCGTTAGAGGCTATTCGCCAACAGTGGCAAGTGGCGCACCAATTTCAAACTTGGTGAACTCTTCGCCTGTGTCCTCATGATCTTCAAATTGGATGACATCCATTTCTTCGAAGCGGTGACGCAGCCACTTGTCGTTGCGATCAAGCAAACCCAACTTTTTGCAGTTAGGAACAATCTTGGCAAACAACAATTGCTGAAAGAACTTGCGGGTTGGGTCATTGATCGTGATTGGCACAACATCACGTGGCTTGACACCCATGCGCTCCCAAACTTCTTGTTGCAAGAATCGGTCACGCATGCGAATGCTTGCTTCGAAAGCAAACTCTTGACGGTCTTTGATCTCTGCATCGGTCATGTCTTCATATGCTTCTTTGAGACTGAGCACGCCGAATGCAACGTGTCGTGCTTCGTCACTCATGACGTAGCGCAACAACTTCTTGAGCAATGGCTCACCAGTGAGTTCATGCAAGTAACCGAATGCTGCAAGTGCGAGACCTTCGATCATGATTTGCATTCCTAAGTACGTCATGTCCCAACGACTGTCCTTGATGATGTCGTCCAACAACATCTTCAAGTGTGCATTGACGGGATACATGCCGCCCATTTTCTCGTCGAGGTAACGGGCGAAAACTTCTACGTGACGAGCCTCGTCTACTACTTGAGTGCTTGCGTACAACTTTGCGTCGTACCAAGGGACGGTCTCCACAATTTTGGCCGTGCAAATGAGAGCACCTTGTTCGCCGTGCAAAAACTGCGACAGCGTCCAACGACGTGACTCGATACCAAACTCCAACCATTCTTTATCATTCCATTTTGCAAGTGGAGTATTTGCATAAAGAGAAGGATCAATGCCGCTGCCGATGAGTGCTTGGTCTGCAGTAATTGTTTTCTCAATGTCAACTGACGTACTCCAGTCAAGATCAGTTGAACCATTCCATTGACCGGTCTTGGCTTTTTCGTACAACTTGCGAAGTTGTGGACGAGCAAGTGAATAGTCCCAAGTAAAGATGGTGTCGCCACCGCCCTTCACACTGTGTTGCACTTCGTTCGGATCGGTATTACAGACGCTGAGAATCGCCTCAATGTCATTGATCTCTGAACGACCGATGATTTCCTCGTTGCTGGCATGGGTAATAGTCATGCCCCACAGCCTATGACACAGCCCGAGGCTCAACTAGTGTTGGGCGCACCACTAACGAAAGGTTCATAATTTATGCGTAAATCAGCCAACAAGCGTGCCCTTCTAGCCCTCGTGGCAATCGGGTCCCTTACTTTGGGCGCCTGCGGAAGCAGCGATTCGTCGTCCGACACCACTGCCGCCGCTGCAGTATCAAGCGGAACTGGCAACGAATGCACCACCGGAAAAACTCTCACCGAGGGAACACTGACTATCGGCACTGGCAACCCAGCGTTCTCACCATGGGTCGAAAATGACGCACCAGAATCTGGTGAAGGCTTTGAAGCAGCAGTTGCCTATGCAGTTGCAACTGCAATGGGTTTTGATGCAGCAAATGTTGCATGGGTGCGCACAAGCTTCGATGAAGCTGTACAACCAGGAGCAAAAAACTTCGACTTCAACTTGCAGCAGTACTCCATCACCGAAGAGCGCAAGCAAACTGTGAGCTTTAGCGACTCCTACTATTCGACCAATCAAGCAATTGTTGGCTACGCCGACTCTGCCGCTACTGGTGCAACAACACTCGAGGCTCTGAAGGCTCTCAAGTTTGGCGTGCAGTCCGGCACCACCAGCTTGCAATTTCTCATCGACAACATTGCTCCGACAACAGAGCCTTACGTCTATGACGACAACGCTGCAGCAAAAGCAGCGCTTGAGGCCAAGCAGATCGATGCAATCGTTGTCGACTTGCCAACAGCGCTCTACATCAGTGCTGTAGAAATTGAAGGCTCAACCGTAATTGGACAGTTTCCTGCCGGTGAAGGCACCGATGCCGACCAATTTGGATTGGTCTTCGACCTTGACAATCCACTCGTTGATTGTGTCAACGTTGCATTGACTGCGATGAAAGATTCGGGTGAACTTGCTGCCATCGTGCAGACATGGCTGTCCGACAATCTTAAGGCACCAGTCATCAGCCTCGGCTAAGGACTACGTACGCAACTTCAAACCGAACGAAAAGAGTTTGAGCGACGGCAGCGCCGGCGCAGCAACACCATTGCTGCACTGAGCACTGCCGTCGTTATTGCGTTGGTCGTACTACTTGTTCCGCGTATGCCGCGCTGGGACAGAGTGAAGAAATCATTTTTTGATTGGGAACGTCTCACCGACTCATTTCCCCGGCTTCTCGACGCCTTTGTGCTTGACATCAAAATCTTTGCGTGGACGACACCGTGCATCTTGATCGTTGCGGTATTGATTGCGATCGCCCGCAGCACGCGCACTCCTGCACTGTTTCCAGTGCGCATCTTCGTTATCGCATACACCGACATCATGCGCGGTGTGCCAGTGATCTTGTGGATCTATCTCGTTGGGTTTGGTGTGCCGGGCATCGGTCTTGAGCGTCCGTGGAATTCGCCACTCATCTGGGGATCGGTCGCACTTGGAATGACGTATAGCGCGTACGTTGCTGAAGTATTTCGTGCAGGCATCGAAAGCGTCCATGAAAGTCAGCGCGCTGCAGCGCGATCACTTGGGCTCTCGAGTGCACAAACCATGCGCCATGTCATCTTGCCCCAAGCAATTCGTCGCGTCGTTCCCCCACTGATGAACGACATGGTCAGTTTGCAAAAAGACGTTGCGCTTGTGAGTCTGATCGGCCCGATCGAAATCTTGCGTCAAGCCGGCATTGACAAAGCCAAGTTTGCAAACTTCACACCGTTTGTAGGCGCAGCACTCATCTTTCTCGCAATCACTATTCCACTCACTCGCCTAACCGACTGGCTGCTCACTCGCGAACGCGACCGCACCGGAGCGAGCAAAATCCGATGAGCACAAATTTATGAACGCGAAACTCATACTCAATTCCGTTGCCAAATCATTTGGTGACAATCAGGTATTGCGCGACATCAGCCTGACGATCAACACCGGAGAAGTCATCTCATTCATCGGTGCTAGTGGCTCTGGCAAAACAACACTGCTGCGTTGCATCAACTTGCTCGAAACAGTTGACAACGGATCGATTCTGCTCGACGGCACCGACATCACGGCCGTTGGGCTTGACGCCAACCCCATCCGTCGCCGCATTGGCATCGTGTTTCAGAGTTTCAATCTGTTTCCACACCTCAGCATTCGACGCAATGTCACGCTTGCACTCACCGAAGTTTTAGACATGTCTTCTGATAAAGCAAATGAGACTGCAATCAATCTGCTTGCACGATTTGGATTATCAGACAAAATTGATTCATACCCCGACCGACTCTCTGGCGGTCAGCAACAACGCGTCGCAATCGCTCGCGCACTTGCACTTAACCCCGAAGTGTTGCTGCTCGACGAAATCACCTCGGCTCTCGACCCCGAGTTGGTGGGAGAAGTACTCGACGTGGTGCGCGAACTCAAAGGCAGTGGCATCACACTGTTGCTCGCCACACACGAGATGGGTTTTGCTCGCGAGATTAGTGACCGCGTGTGTTTTCTTGCCGACGGCGTTGTGGCCGAGATGGGTCTACCAGAACAAATCTTTTCGCACCCAACCGACCCTCGCACACAACAATTTTTGCAACGCGTGATTGCTGCCGGCCGCTTGCGCGGCTAGCACTTTTCTACAGTCAATACGTCAGTCGTGAGAAATCAGGCATCTGGCAAGACATAGTCGGCATACTGCTCGCGCAATGTCTTTTTAGAGAACTTGCCAACGCTCGTCTTTGGCACTTCATCAATAAACACCACGTCGTCGGGCACTTGCCACTTGGCCAGACGCGGACGCACATAATCGAGCACTTCTTCTTTTGTCAGAGTCTCGCCGGGGTTGAGCACTACGCATGCGAGCGGACGCTCCGACCACTTTGGATGCGTCACGCCGACAACTGCAGCTTCCTTGATTTTGGGGTGCGACATCAATTCGTTTTCTATCTCTACCGATGAGATCCACTCGCCGCCCGACTTGATTAAGTCTTTGGTGCGATCAACCAAACGGATGCGGCCCTGGGCGTCTACGGAAGCGACGTCTCCTGTGCGCAACCAACCGTCAGCGGTAAAGCTCTCGCCTGCACGCGCATCGTTGTAATAGGTGGACGCAATCCAATTGCCACTGCACTGCAGTTCTCCACTTGTTTCGCCGTCCCATGCAACCGGGTCAGTGGTGCCTGGCACGACAACGCGGGCGTCAACACCAAATGCGATCTGGCCGACAGTTGTGCGCAACTCTGCTTGCTCTGATTGTGGAAGTAATTGATCTGCCGCCGAGAGCATGCACACCGCTGCGATTGGACTTGTTTCTGTCATGCCCCACGCTTGCAAAATTGGCAAGCCTGTCTGTTCGCGATATCCCTCGCTCAATGCTTTTGGAACAGCCGAGCCACCGCATGGAATTGCGCGCAACGAAGATGTGTCGCGACCCTTCAACTCCGGCAACACTGCCATCCAAATAGTTGGCACACCTGCAGCAACCGTCACCTTTTCTTCCACAATCAAATTGGCAATTGCTTTGCCCGACAAATCTGGGCCAGGCATGACCAATGTTGCGCCTGCCGCAACTGCTGCGTGAGCAAGACCCCACGCATTGGCGTGAAACATCGGCACCACCGGCAAAATAATGTCGCTCTCCCGAGCACCAAGCGAATCTGCGGTCATTGCTCCAAATGTGTGCAAGTACGTCGAGCGATGGCTGTACACAACACCCTTTGGATTGCCCGTCGTGCCACTCGTGTAACACATGCTTGCAGCCAGATTTTCGTCAGTGATATTGAACTCAACACCAGGGGTGCCCTTCAACAGCGCCTCATAGTCGTGCATCTCAAAACCCTTGACAGAATCTGGAACATCACCTTTGCCGTCATCCATGATCACCAAATGCTTGACAGTGGTGAATGTTGGCAACAGTGGTGCGATCAAACCAAAGAGTGAACGATCAATGAAGATCACTTCATCTTCAGCGTGATTGGCGATATAGGTGAGTTGCTCTGGAAACAGACGAATGTTGAGCGTGTGCGAAACACGGCCCGTGCACGGTGGAGCAAAGTACAACTCGAGGTGACGCGCAGTGTTCCATGCAAATGTTGCGACGCGACCATCTTTGCTAATGCCCAGCTTGTCGAGCACTCCACCCAGTTGACGAGTGCGTGCCGCCCATTCACCATACGTAGTGCGTTCTCGACCAGTTGCAGTTGCTGTGATGATCTCCTTACTGCTGTGATATTTCTCGGCACGCTCAAACAAATGCACCAACGTGAGTGGTGTCTCTTGCATCAAACCCTTCATAACGATCCCCCGTCTTTATGCGTCTCCTCAAGTTAGCAACTCCGCTAGATTGCAAACAATGCGAAAAGCGGTACTCACACTTACAACGCTGTTATTTGTCATCGGCACCATTGGAAGCAATATCGGGCCAGCCTTGGTGGACGAAAACCCCAGGCTCGTACTTCTCTTGAGTTCGCGTAACCGCAATCTCTTTGGGTCGGTGCCATACATCGATCTGACGTCATACATAGCAATCGGTTTTCCACGCGTACTCATCGCGGGAATTGCGCTCTATCTCGTGGGTCGTTGGTACGGAGCAAAGGCACTCGGTTGGGTCGAAGGCAACATGGGTGAACTACCAGCCATTTACCGCTGGACAGAAAACGCTGTTGAGAAGGCCGGCAGTGTGGCCCTTGTGCTCATGCCTGGCAGCAATATTGTGTGCTTACTACTCGGCCACAAACGCATGGATCCAAGGCGTTTTGTGCCGTTACTCAGTCTGGGCATTGCGATAAAGCTCGCGGTCTTATGGCGCGGTGGCCAGATCTTTGCCGAAGAAATCAAGTCGTTTCTCAACTGGATCGAGAAGTACCAGTGGTACGTGGTGATGGCGCTGTTCGCACTGTCCATGCTCCAGTCGGTGCGCAAGGGTCGACCCCAACAAAAATAGATTAGTTTTTTTGCTTGTTGGCATACATATTTGGCAGACTCATTAAACGACCTCAAACAAGGAGCACCCCATGGCCGCAAAAAAGAAAACTAAAAAAGCAACAAAAAAAGCTGTTAAAAAAACAGTAAAGAAAGCTGTTAAGAAATCAGCGAAGAAAGCTTCGAAAAAGGCTTCAAAGAAAACAGCAAAGAAGAAAGTCGCAGCAAAGTCTTCCGTAACACTCGGCGGCAACAAAGTTTCGGTAAGTGGCAAACTTCCGAAGGTTGGATCACGTCTTCCAAAATTTGCACTCACCACTGGAACTTTGAGTGAGATTGGCAACGCTGACATCAAGGGTAAGCGCGTCATCTTCAACATCTTCCCTTCGATTGACACGCCAACATGTGCAACATCAACTCGCACATTTAACGAGATCGCATCAGGCTTGACCAACACCGATGTCTACTGTGTTTCTGCAGACTTGCCGTTTGCACAGGGTCGCTTCTGTGGGTCTGAGGGCTTGGCAAATGTCAAGACTGCTTCATCATTTCGTTCCAATTTTGGCTCAGTGTTCGGCGTCAACCTCACGAGTGGTGTGCTCAAAGGTGTCTTGGCACGAGCAGTGGTGGTCGCCGATGCAAATGGCAAAGTTCTGCACGCAGAACTTGTGAGCGAAATTGCTAACGAGCCAAACTACGAAGCAGCAATCAGCGTTCTTCGCTAAATCTCGTTAGCCGCCATTATTGCTGGTGTTTTTGTCATTGCTATCCGTCATCTCGGCGGTGGTGTAACAACCAACTGGCGACATCTTTGCTTCGTCATACAACGTATTGTCACCCAACTCAGTTTCCCATGCAGCGAAGGCGGAGCTCAGGGTTGCAAGCATCGCTGACTTCTTCGTTGGATCAAGAAAGCTTGACAAACATGCGTGCCAAGGTGCATTAGACCCCTTCTTGGAAAAGTAGACGCCCGTCTCTAGAACACCAAGTCCTTTGGCTTTCCAGTGCGGATTGTAATCACCGACGATGCCGAGCTTTTGCCCAGCAGTTACCTTGTCTCCTACCTTTACAGTTGGGTTAAGTATGTGCTCATGTTCGTACAAAATGTATGCGCCTCCTTGCATACATGCCATACCTGGTGGAGCAACACGCACGCTGTAATCGTTGCTGTAGAGCTTTGAAACATCACAAACTGTTCCTGTGACCATCGAAATAACAGGAGTTCCAAGTGGAAGATAGAAACCATATTGAGGCTCCACCATTCCCTGCACAACCGCACCAATTGGTCCGATCAGTAGTCGATACATGGCATTGTCCGTCGCAGCGGTCGGCCCAGTAAACGTTGGTGGGGTCACTCCCTTAATCAACATGTCTCCTGCTTTGCCTGTTGCTGTGGAGTAGTCAGTGAAATTAAATCCCCAGTTTTGAATAATCGCCGGGATATCTCGTTGGGAGGTTGGCTGCGTTCCCGAGCTCGCCGAACCCGCACTGCCACTGCCAGTCGAGGTTTGGGCGACCCATACAAGTTTTTTCCCAACTTTGGTGCACTTCAATGTGGATTTACCCGACTTTACTGTTGCACCCGCCTTTGTGCATTTGCCACCTGCCGAATTTGCTGCACTAGCAAGGGGTGCGGACGTTGCTAACACCGATCCAACGATTATGGCTGTACACGCATGCTTCACTGCCACTTTGTAAAAATTTTTCATCTCCGAATTTTATTGCACGCTATAAATTAAGTCAAGAACCTCTGGTGGTACTTGCGATTAACTGGTTTAAACCAGTTAGATATTGAGAAACGAATCAAGTCCCAAGGTGAACCCTTGGTGAACAGCGATCTTCTTACACGCGAGCACGACGCCTGGCATAAATGAAGTGCGGTCGATGGTGTCGTGACGGATCGTCAGTGTTTGTGATTGCGCGCCAAGAATAACTTCTTGGTTGGCCACTGTGCCGCGCATGCGCACCGCATGAATAGGAATGTCGCCAGAACCTTTTGCCCCACGCGCTCCAGCAATCGCCTCGTGCTTTGTCGGGTCGCTCGCCCACTCATTGCTGGCTGCAGCCATGCGCTGCGCAGTTGAAATTGCGGTTCCACTCGGTGAGTCAGCTTTTCCATCGTGATGAATCTCGATGATTTCCGCGGTGTCAAAAAACGGTGCTGCCATCTCGGCAAAACGCATCATCAACACCGCGCCTACTGCAAAGTTGGCAGCAACAATGCAGTTGCTATTTGTGAATGATTTTTTGAACGTATCGAGGTCTTCTTGTGTGAAGCCCGTCGTGCCCACCACAGCGTGAATGCTGTGCATGGCAAGCCAAGGCAAATTGATGCGCGAAGCAGTTGCAACAGTGAAGTCGATTGCGACGTCTACATGCGCGTCGGCAAGTGCGCGCAACTCTTTTGAAATTGTGATGCCTTCAGCGGTAACGCCAGGTGCAGCATCGACTGCTGCGACAAGTTGAAGACCATCGGCGGCCGCAATTGCGGCACAGACTGTTGCGCCCATGCGCCCTGCGGCGCCGATGACTCCTACTTTGATCATGAAACGAGGTTAGCCGTTAACGAAAACGGTACGAACTCAATTTCTTGTAATTAGCCGTTGAATTCGCTGTCGAATTGTTCTTCGAAGCTCACCGATACAGCATTGTCGCTGACCGGCTCTGCTGGGCGTGATCCACGGTTTGGCTCGCGACGTGCGCTGTTGTCGCCACGGCTATTGCCGCCGCGATCACTGCCACCGCGGCTGTTACCGCCACGGCTATTGCCGCCACGATCTCCACCACGACTGTTACCGCCACGATCATTACGACCGCCACGATCTCCACCACTGCGCTCTGGACGCGGGCCACGATCTCCGCGATCTCCGCCTTCACTAGGTCCGCTTCCGGAACCCTTCATTGGCTCGCCGTCTGGACCAATCAACGAGAGGCTTACTTTGCCACGGTCATCGATGTCGTCGACACGCACTTGCACTTCGTCGCCGATGTTCAAGACATCTTCAACTTTGGCAATGCGTTGTCCGTTGCCCAACTTGGAGATGTGCACGAGGCCATCACGTCCAGGAAGGATGTTGACGAATGCACCGAACTGCGCGATGTTGACAACGCGGCCCGTGTAAGTAGCACCCAAGTCTGCTGTTGGTGGATCAACAATGGCAAGAATGCGTGCCTTTGCGTCTTCCACCTTGGCGTTGTCTGGTGAACCAATGGTGATGATTCCAGTTGCACCGTCATCAGAGACGTTGATCTCTGCGCCGGTCTCTTGCTGGATCGTGTTGATGACTTTGCCCTTTGGCCCAATCACTTCGCCGACCTTGTCCAACGGAATGGTGAACGTCACGATCTTCGGTGCGCTTTCGGCAACCGTTGCACGTGGTGCAGCAATTGCTGCGTTCATCACATCAAGAATCTTCAAGCGTGCTTCTTTGGCCTGCTGCAATGCTGCTGCCAACACTTCGCTTGGAATTCCTTCGATCTTGGTATCGAGTTGCAATGCGGTTACTGCGTCTGCAGTACCAGCAACTTTGAAGTCCATGTCGCCGAATGCGTCTTCAGCACCCAAGATGTCGGTGAGCGCGGTGTATTTGCCCTGATCAAAGATCAGACCCATCGCGATACCTGCCACTGGGGCGATGATTGGAACACCTGCGTCCATCAACGAAAGACTTGATGCACAAACCGACGCCATTGAGGTGCTGCCGTTTGACGACAACACTTCAGAGACGAGACGCAATGTGTATGCAAACTCTTCTTGACTTGGAACAACTGGGAACAATGCGCGCTCTGCGAGTGCACCGTGTCCGATTTCGCGGCGCTTTGGGCTACCTACGCGACCGGTTTCACCGTTGGCCCATGGAGCCATGTTGTAGTCGTGCATGTAACGCTTTGATGTCTCAGGTGTGATCGAGTCGATCATCTGGTTCATCTTCGGCATTGCCATTGTCAAGACGTTGAGCACTTGTGTCTCACCGCGCTGAAACAATCCGGTGCCGTGTGCAGTCGAGATCAAACCAACTTCGGCTGATACTGGACGCAAGTCGGCTGGTGCACGACCGTCGATACGGATGCCTTCATCAACAACGCGCTTGCGCACCAACTTCTTGGTGAGCGAACGAACTGCTTCTTTGATCTGCTTTTCTTGCGCTGGGAAAGCTTCTGCCAACTCGGCAAGAGTCTCGGCTGTTGCCAAGTCAATTGCTTCGTTGCGATCGCTCTTCAGTGCGATACGAATTGCTGGCTGCAACTTGGTGGTTGCTGATTTTTCAACTGCTGCAAACAACTCTGCCGAATAGTCAAGAACTGGTGTGTACTTGAGTGGCACGATTGGTCCGCGAGTTGCAATCACGCTGGCAACGAGCTGGCGCTGCAACTTGATTGACTCTTTGATGTACTGCTTGCACACTTCGAGACCGCCGGCGATGACTTCTTCAGTCACCTTCGGTGCACCCGCTGCGTAATAGGTGAAACTCTTTTCGGTTCCGCCTGCTTCGACCATCATCACTGCAACATCACCATTGTCGAGTTCGCGACCAGCAACAACGATTTCGAATGTTGCTTCTTCGCCCTCTTCGAATGTTGGGTGAGGAATCCATGTGCCGTCCTGGCTGTATGCCAAGCGCACTGCACCAATTGGTCCATCAAACGGAATGCCCGAGATCATGAACGAAGCAGATGCTGCGTTGATCGCGAGAACGTCGTGTGGGTTTTCTTGGTCGGCACCAATAACGGTGATCACAACTTGTGTCTCGTTGCGGTAGCCATCTGGGAAGGCTGGACGCAATGGACGGTCTGTCAAACGACAGGTAAGGATTGCTGCTTGACTTGGTCGGCCTTCACGACGGAAGAATGAACCAGGAATTTTTCCTGCTGCGTATGCACGCTCTTCAACGTCAACTGTCAACGGGAAGAAGTCGATGCCGTCACGCACGCCCTTTGCGGCGTTTGCTGTTGCAAGAACAAGTGTCTTACCAACTTTGGCGATAACCGCACCTTGCGACTGCAAAGCGAACTTTCCGGTTTCGAAGGTGAGTGTTTTGTTGGTCCCAGAAATTGGTCCCGATACTGAAATGGCGTCAGCCATGTTTGTTTCCTTTCGTCTCTGGCGCGTCCGTGACGATCATCCAGAGTTTGAGGAGCAACCAGATCGATTCCCAGTCGGCAATCTCGCAACTTCAGTCCGAATTGACTGGCTGCGTTATCAGCGACTGACAACCGAATCCCGGTTGCTCGTTATGTGTTTACCGAACTGTCGTGCCTTAGCGGCGCAGGCCGAGATCTTCGAGAAGTTTTCTGTACTTCTCAATGTCGCGAGCCTTTACGTAATCCAACATGCGGCGTCGACGCCCAACCATCATCAAGAGACCTCGACGACTGTGGTGGTCCTTATCGTGACTCTTTAGGTGCTCGGTAAGGTGATTGATACGTTCTGTCAAGAGTGCAATCTGCACTTCTGGGGAACCTGTATCGGTTGCGTGAATCCGGTGTTTGGATATCGTGTCGCTTTTTGCAGCAATAGCCACGGTAATGCCTTTCGTTTTCTCGCCGAATTGCGAGAAGTTGAGGTCGCTATCAGTCGGATGACCAACAGCATCACACCAGAGCAGGAAGCCCCAATGGACATATCCACTCTATCGGTGCAAAATGCCCCACCAGACAACTACTCATATAAGTAGTGTGAATTGCTGTGTTCACTGGGATCGTCGAAGAACTAGGCACCATTGCCCAACGAGACGGCAGTCGCCTGCGGGTCAACGCTTCTCTTGCCCTCAAGGGTTCGGATCTCGGTGCATCAATTGCGGTCAATGGCTGTTGCCTCACCGTGGTGGCCACCGATGGCTCGAGTTGGTGGGATGCCGATGTGAGCGAAGAAACGTACTTGCGCACCAACCTTGGCGCACTGCATGCAGGAGATGTTGTCAACCTCGAGCGTCCGATGGCACTTGGTGATCGATTGGGTGGACACATGGTGCTCGGTCACGTTGATGCTGTTGGAAATGTTGTCTCCCCCGCACCTGATTTGGTAATTCGTATTCCTCGCGACTTGATGCATTTGATCGTCGAAAAAGGTTCGGTCACAGTTGATGGCATTTCGTTGACTGCATTCGATCTCACCACCGACACATTTCGTGTTGCAGTGATTCCACACACTTGTGCAGTCACAACGTTGGGCGTGCGCAAATCTGGTGACGCTGTCAACATTGAAATGGACGTGCTTGCAAAGCATGTTGCAAAACTTGTTGAGCCACATAAGTCCAAGCGCTCTTGGTGGCGCTCATTGGTAGGAAAATAAATGGCACGCGATCTTCCACAACTCCGAGAGAAGATCGACCAGATAGACGCAGCGATTGTTGCCTTGCTTGCACAGCGCATGGAAGTGTGCAAAGAAGTTGCCGAAGTCAAAGCCGGTTCATCAACCGCAGTAATTCAACCACAGCGAGTGCGCGAAGTACTCACCACTCGACGTCAATGGGCGATCAACAGTGGAGTTGACGCCGACTTTGCCGAACAGTTGTTTCGCATCGTGCTTTCCGAAACACATCGCATCGAAGTCGCACACGATCGTGGAAGCACTGATCCAGTAAAAATTGCAGACACACTGCTGAGTGCGCTTGACACTGTTGCAGTGCGCATCGACCATGTTGTAGTTGCAGTCGTCGATCTTTCATCTGCTTCAGCATTTTTGTCATCGATTGGTTTTGCGGTGCGAGCAACCGAAGATGCGGACATCATGACAGCCGATGCCGGTGGTGTAACTGTTGTGCTCGTAGGCCCAGGCAATGACCCTGCGGTGCGTGCACACTTGGATGCGCATGGTTCGGGTGTCCAACACATATCTATCGAGGTACTCAATGCAGGCTTTGTGCAACAGGCACTGGCAGCAGCAGGCATTCCCCTACTGACCGACGTAGTTGTTGATGCAGCCGGACACGAACAGCTTTTTACCGTTGTCGACCCAGCAACAGGCGTGCAGTTGGGCTTCATCAGTCGCACTGGTCATCGCGTCCCCATCAGCGGCCACAATGTGCGAGCGCTGTTTTCTGCCCTCGGCAAGATCTAACTACTCCGAAAATATTGATACTGACGTCTCAAGCCGCTATGGTTGAGATCGCACGACAATTACAGGAAACTTCGCCCCTCTAACACGGTGAAGCAACTTGGTCGGGCGCTGGCAATCCAACTTCATTCAGGCCCACGGAGGGTTCAGTTGTCGATACATCAGCGCTTGCTTGAAACACCCCTCGATCAGTTATTGGCTGATGCGCGCACAGTGCGCGACCGCCAGTTTGGTAGCCGGGTTACATACTCGCCAAAAGTTTTCATTCCGCTCACCATGTTGTGCCGCGACAAATGCGGCTACTGCACATTTGCGCAGCCACCAGCACGACTCGAAAATCCATATCTATCCGCCGATCAAGTGTTGGCAATTGCCAAGCAAGGCGCCAAATCAGGTTGCCACGAAGCGCTCTTCACTTTGGGTGAGCGCCCAGAGTTGCGATACGACGTAGCCGCCGAATGGCTGAAAGCAAACGGCTTCGACTCAACCGTGCATTACTTGCACGACATGGCAGCACTTGTGCTCAAAGAAACTGGTTTGTTGCCACATGCAAATGCCGGCGCGTTATATAAAGACGAGTTGGCAATGTTGCGCAGCGTTTCGCCGTCGCAGGGCATGATGATCGAATCATTGCGCGACGACCTCGATTGTCATCGAGGTGCACCCGACAAAGTTCCGCAACGCAGGCTCGACACGCTCGAGTGGGCTGGCGAACTCAAGATTCCATTTACCACTGGCATTTTGGTAGGCATTGGTGAAACTCGCGAAGATCGCATAAACGCGCTTGAAGCAATCGCTGCCTCACATGCTCGACACGGTCACGTGCAAGAAGTGATCGTCCAAAACTTTTTGCCAAAGCCTCGCACCGGCATGCAACACGAAGCACCTTGTCCACAAGACGAATACTTGTGGTCTATTGCTGCTGCGCGCATCATTTTGCCGCCAAGCATCCACTTGCAAGCTCCTCCAAATCTAAGTGACGACTTTGGCATCTTGCTCGACGCGGGCATCGACGATTGGGGTGGCGTTTCTCCAATCACGGCGGATCATGTCAATCCAGGACGCCCTTGGCCAGCGCTTGACAAACTTCGCGTAGTCACTGAAGCTCGAGGCAAAGCACTTGCACCTCGTCTGACTATCTATCCAGAGTTTGCAATCAACCCAACAGTGTGGGTGGATGAAGCGTTGCACTTCCCTATTCAAGATCGAAGTGATGCAGAAGGTTTGGGTCCCGACGACCCGGGTCAGGTGTGGCCAGAAAAAGTCACTGCAGCAGACGTGGTGTTGGACGGCGCCGAAGTTGTTTTGATTGGCCATCGCTCAACACAGTGGTACTCGGGAGCCAACAATCCGCCTCCATCATTGATTGGTTTGCAGCATGACGGCACACCTTTCGATGAAGTTGATGTCGACCAATTGCGAGGCCCTATTGCCGAGATCCTTCAAGGAGTCCGACTGGGACAGCGCATCAACGAAGCCGAGATCGTCACACTCTTTAGTGCTCGCGGCAAAGAAGTGCGTGCTATTGCAAGAGTTGCTGACGACTTGCGCAAACAAGTTGTGGGCGACGCCATCACGTGGGTGCACAACCGCAACATCAACTACACCAACGTGTGCACATTTAAGTGCAAGTTCTGCGGGTTCTCCAAAGGTCCCCTCTCTCTCAACTTGCGCGGAACCCCGTACTTGCTCACACTCGACGACATCGCCAATCGCGCGCGCGAGGCATGGGACTTAGGAGCAACCGAAGTTACTTTGCAGGGTGGTATTCACCCCGACTTCGACGGCGACTATTACATCGATGTCACTCGAGCGGTAAAAGACGCTGTGCCGGAGATGCATGTGCATGGTTTCACTGCACTCGAAGTTACCGAGGGTGCCAAGCGCCTAGGAGAGCCGCTCTACAACTACATCATGCGACTCAAAGATGCTGGTCTTGCTTCACTACCAGGCACTGCAGCCGAAATTTTGGACGACGACATTCGCGCAATCTTGTGCCCAGACAAGATCAACACCGAAGAGTGGCTCGAGTGTCATCAGGTGGCTCATGAGGCCGGATTGCGATCCAACATCACCATCATGTTTGGATCCGTCGAGCATCCACTTAGTTGGGCCAAGCACATCGTGCGCACTCGCGCATTGCAAGCGCAAACCGGAGGCTTTACCGAATTTGTTGGGTTGCCTTTCGTACACATGGCTTCACCTATTTATTTGCAGCACAAGTCGCGCCGCGGACCAACATTCAGAGAAACGTTGTTGATGCATGCAATTGCACGCATTGCCTACCACGGCCTGATTGACAACATTCAGGTGTCGTGGACAAAGATCGGTCCAATTGGCGCTGCCCAATTGTTGCAAGCAGGCTGCAACGACATGGGTGGCACATTGATGAACGAAAACATCTCTCGTGCGGCAGGAGCAAGCCATGGTCAGGGCATGACCGAAGATGCGTTTCGCGCAATCACCGAGCCAATTGGTCGTTCCCTCTTGCAACGCGACACAACATACGGTCGTCCCGATCGAGAACCCGCAATCTTGTCGAGTTAACGAACGCGATGAAGTTTTAGTTTTAGACCGACAACGACACCAGCAAATACAGCGATCCCAAAAACAGCTCCGGAGAGCGCAAATGCTTGCACTCCCGAAAGCAGGACGCCAACCGTGCAGCCAAGCGCAGTCATTGAACCCCAACCAAGTAGCACGCCACCCAACAACGCGGTGAGAGAGTTTCCAACAGTGAGCTTTGTGACAGAGAAATTATTTCCTCCAAGTGCTGCAGCGAATGATGCAGCCACCATTCCGATGACTAGCCATCCATTGTTGGTGATGGCGTTGGCAACAACACCGACGCAGCCTTTCATCAAATCAATGCCGTGCAACACCTCAGGAAGTTTTCCCTGACCGTCAAGAAATGTTCGCGAAACTGTGCTGAGTTGTGCAGTTACGCCCAATGGAGACACACGCAGGTACGCGAACACGCCGATGAGTCCAACAATTGAACCCGTGATCGCAGGAGACCAACGCCGAACAAACACCATGTCGCGCACTTGCGAGAGAGACGAGATGTTCGCCGGTTGTGTTTGCTCTGTCGTCGATGTATCTCGCACAAACACATATATTGCGAGTGATCCAAGCACAACAATCGTTACGACCAACGAACCGCCATAGCCCAACCAACGTGGCAGCCACCACAAAGGGCTCGAACTGATTTGATTGAGATACAACGTGTTCCATGTGAGAAATCCCAAACCAAAACCGATGAGAGATCCAAACAGCGCAGGAATGGCGCGTAAATAGCCTTGACCTAAACGATATAAATGCCCGCTAATGCAAGCACCAGAGAGCACCATTCCAATACCGAAAGCAAAGGCTCCGAGAATCAGAGGAATACTGACAGGCGAGATATGTGCATTGGGCGGCAGACCTTCGCCTTTGGGATTTGGCAAGAACAAACCAAATAACACCGCATGTCCAATCGCCCCAACGATGAGTGCGGCAATCACTGAAAGAAGTGGACGGGTGACTCGCTCCTCAATCGCTTCCCTAAAAATGCAGTAGAAACAAAATCTTCCACGCTCAAAAACAATTCCCAAGCTTGCGCCAATCAGCAATGAAAATGCAGGAGTTGCATCACCGTTTGATCTGGCTTGAAGCACATAGGCACCAACGATCAAACAAAAAACAATCAGCGCAGACAACACCGTGCGCAAGGTGTCAGATCGCGACCACCCTGAAACATTGTTGGTGGTCCCGCTTAAAGCGGGACCACCAACGACTACTTGACTGCTTGACATTAACCCTTGCCCCACACCGTGCCTGATGGGTTGCTGATAGGTACACCAACCGAGTTGCCGTATTCAGTCCAAGAACCGTCGTACAACTTGACGTCATAACCGAGTATTTGGCTCAACACAAACCACGTGTGAGCTGCACGCTCACCGATGCGGCAATAGACAATCACTTTTTTGGTGCCATCAATACCTGCATCTGCATAAATTTTCTTCAATTCAGCCGGTGACTTAAATGAGCCATCACTTCCGACAGCAGTCGACCATGGAACGTTTGCTGCCCCAGGAATATGGCCAGCGCGAATTGCTAATTCCTGAAAGCCTGCAGGTGCAAAAATCTTTCCACTGAACTCATCGGCCGAACGAATGTCAACCAACTTGGTTGTCTTGTCGGTCTTCTTCGCAATTTTCACCACGTCCGGCAAAAATGCTCGCAACTTCAGATCGGCAGCAGTTGCCGTGAAGTTTCCCTTTTGAATTGCTGGTGGAATTGGAGTGATTGCACGACCTTCTTTGATCCACTTGTCGCGACCACCATTGAGAATGCGCACGTCTTTGATGCCGTACGTCTTGAAAATCCACACGCCCCATGCCGAGAACCAATTGTTTTTGTCGCCATACAAAACAACCGTCGTGTCATTATTGATTCCAGCCGCACGAGCGAGCTTCTGGAATCGATCTTTTTCAACGATGTCTCGATTGACCGGATCCACGAAATCGGTGTGCCATACAAACTTGGTTGCACCTGCGATGTGCCCCTTCTCGTAAAGACCTGGGTCTGTGCTGACCTCGATAATCCGAACTTTGGCATTATTGAGGTTTTGCTCCAACCATGACGTTTCCACAATCGTTGGCGTTGTCGACTTTGGCGCCGAAACAGCATTGGCCGAAACATTGGCTGCTGGCATCAAAAGTCCCGCGACGATGCATAATCCCATCGCCGTTCGAGCCTTAAATCCTCTTCGAGAAGTGACTGATCCGTCTGACATACATATTCCTTTCAATCGGTTATTGGGTGAAATCTGTCGGTACTTACTGGTTTTCCTTGTATTGGGGGGCTCTTTTTTGTAACTAGATAAGGTAAGCCTAATCCCGACCATAATGATCATCTTTATCATATATGGGCAAAATTCGGGAACCAACCCCTCAATAATCATTTTGGAATTGCGCCCGGCGCTAGCTAGATGCGAGGCGCGCGGCTGCAACGTCGAGTTGCAACTGCGTCTTAATTGCTTCTAATCCATCAAACTTGCGCTCGCTGCGCAAGAAGTGTTCAAACGTGACCCGCACATGTTCGCCGTACAGATCCTCATCGAAGTCGAGCAGGTGGGCCTCAAGCAACGAATGATCGGCGTGCTCAAAAAAGGTTGGTCGACGACCGAGATTGATCGCACATGCGTGCACCGCACCATCTTCACGCGTGAAATGACCGGCATACACACCGTCGGCAGGCAAACACATTGCGTTGGGAACTTCAACGTTGGCCGTCGGAAAGCCAATTGATCGACCCCGTTTGTCGCCGTTGACAACAACTCCTCGCACCTCATACGCGCGTCCCAACAGGTTCGTTGCAATTTCCACCTGTCCACCGGCAAGTGCGCGGCGTATGGATGTTGAACTCACTGGCTCTTCCACCCCATCAGGTCGTGCAATCAACTTGACTGGTTCAACTTGAAAATCAAATTGCTTGCCAAGTTCGCGCAGCATTGCAACATTGCCACCTCGATTAAAACCAAAATGAAAATCTTCACCCACTACTACTACCTGGGCTCGCAAAGTGTCTACGAGAACTCGCTTCACGAACAAGGCTGGGTCTTCGGTTGATCGCTCTCTATTGAACTCAACAATCAAGGTGGCATCAATGCCCGTTTGTTGCAACAATTCGAGTTTCTGATCCAGATCGGTAAGCAACTTTGGTGCAGACTCTGGACGCACAACCGATGCAGGGTGTTTATCAAAGGTGACAACAACGCTTTGGCAACCTAACTGCTGTGCTTCTTTTCGTACTTGGCCGATCACAGCCTGATGACCACGATGCACACCGTCATACGCGCCGATCGTTACAACCGAACGCTTCGCGCTATTGCTCGGCTGATTATCGCGGAGTACTTGCATGGCTTTTCACGCTATCGCTTCGGCTAAAACCACAGTGGGCTTGGCGCGTGTGACATCCACCTGACCATGACTTTCGAACACGTCGTACACACCAAGCAATACACCTTGCTCATCCACGATTGCCCAGGGTGCACTTTCTTTCCATGCAGGCAACACTCGCCCATGTCGCACCATGTCGGCAGTTGGGGCATCCACAATAATTTGAGTCATTGAGCGCAATGCAGTTATCGGAGACAACAACACTGCAGATTCTGGCGAATGCGATTCGCCAATTGTGAAATCGCCGATAGAGGTGCGCTTGAGGTTTCGCAAATGTGCGCCACCCCCCAACAGTGTTCCAAGATCGGCGGCAAGCGTACGCACATAGGTTCCAGACGAAACATTGACGACAATGCGCACGACCAACGGATCACTAGTTGGTTGCACATCAAACGAATGCACCGTCACTGGCCGCGGTTTGCGCTCGATCTCAATACCTTCTCGGGCGAGTTCGTGCAATCGCTTGCCGTCGACACGAATCGCCGAAACCATCGGCGGTATCTGCAGAATGTCTCCAATGAGCTTTTCAGCGGCAAGGCGCACCTGCTCAATGGTGATTCCAGTCATGTCATGACGCGCAGTTACTTCACCTGCCGAGTCGAGCGTGTTGGTCTCAATTCCAAACACAACTTCGGCCTCGTATGTTTTATCCATGCCACTCAAAAACTGCATTAGCCGCGTTACATAACCCACACCCACAAGTAACACACCAGTTGCATCGGGGTCGAGCGTGCCAGCATGACCAATTCGTCGCTCACCCAAAATCTTGCGCATCTGATTGACCACGTCGTGACTCGTGACCCCTGCTGGCTTATTAATGATTGCCAAACCATGCACAGTTGGCGGGCGGCGGCGTGCCACGACTACTCGCTGTCAAGATTGCGAGTGCGCATTGGGTCATTGCGCAACACTTCATCTATTCGAGCCGCGGCACGGATGCCGTCATCTGGTCGAAACTCAAGAATTGGCGTTCGTCGTGCATGAATCTGTGTTGCGATTGCTGATTGCAGTCGCTTGCGATTCTCATTCAACGCTTCCAGAATCTGCTTGTCACCCTCTTCGCCTTGCAGTGAGTCGTAATAGACGATGCCGCGATTCATCTCGGAGTCGACATCGATAGACGTCACTGTTACGAACGCCAGACGATCATCGTCGATGCGCACGAGTTCTTCGGCAACTACTTCGCGAACTGTCTCACTAATGCGTGCTGCACGTGGATAACTATGTTTGCGGCTATTCGATTTTCCGCCAGATTTGCCACCAGATTTGCTGCGTGACTGACCGCCGGACTTGCCGCCAGAGCGACCATCGACACCTCCGTCGCCACGACCGCCCGAACCACGTTCTCGTCTTGTCATCGCGATCCTGCCTTTTGCCTCTCCATTGAAACCATGCTTCGCTCATCTACGATACGGAGGCGATGTCTGCAAAACCCCCAGCCCAAAACGAGCCTCAAATCGCCAATGGCGTGATTACGGGCAATGACCCAACCACCAAAACGCCCGTATTCCGATACACCGCCGCGTTGGCAACCCAGGTTGAGACCAAGTGGCAAGACATTTGGGAGCGCGAGGGCACTTTTGAAGCCCCTAACCCGGCCGGCCCCCTAGCCCAACCCGACAAGGTTGCAGGCCGAGACAAATTGTTTGTTCTCGACATGTTTCCATACCCATCGGGTGCCGGCCTGCACGTTGGTCACCCCCTCGGCTACATCGCCACCGATGTTTTTGCGCGCTACAAACGCATGGACGGATTCAATGTCTTGCATGCACTTGGCTATGACAGTTTTGGATTGCCTGCCGAACAACACGCCATCGTTACCGGCATTCACC
>ENA-ORFA01000100-ORFA01000100.1-marine-metagenome-genome-assembly--contig:-NODE-100-length-39297-cov-5.570092_pt1 | contig 39297 bp, 37 predicted proteins | sample MGYA00248621_ERZ508587 | MGnify/ENA primary metagenome ERZ508587 (study PRJEB26250, sample SAMN06266239) | marine metagenome | isolation source: Columbia River Estuary | place: USA:Columbia River Estuary... | reverse complement strand
GGGATTCGAACCCGCGGTACAGTTACCCGTACGACAGTTTAGCAAACTGTTGGTTTCAGCCTCTCACCCATCCCACCAAGTGTTCAATGAACGGATGGCAAAAGTACAAAAACAATCCGTTTTTCAAAGCGTTTCTGAGATTTTTTTTACCCGTTATAGGTAAATTCACCATGCTGGCTTGAAATCGTGACCTTTTTCTCGGTAGCAGCCTCTACTCTACCCACAACTTGGGCTGCAATACCGAATTGTTCCGAAATTCGGATGATTTCAGGTGCAAGCTCCTCACTTACATAAACTTCCATGCGGTGACCCATATTGAAAACCTTGTACATTTCCTGCCAAGGCGTTTTGGATTCAGCTTGGATCATTTCAAAAAGGGGAGGGGTCGCAAACAAGTTGTCTTTGATGACGTGCAAGTTGTCGATGAAATGCAAAACCTTGGTTTGGGCACCGCCAGAGCAGTGAACCATTCCGTGAATCTCACTATGATGTGCATCTAAGATTGCTTTGATGACAGGTGCGTAGGTCCGGGTTGCAGACAAAACAAGCTGCCCTGCATCTAGTGGGCTGCCCGCAACTGGGTCAGTGAGGCGCTTGGAGCCACTGTAAACCAAATCTTTGGGCAAAGAGCTGTCGTAGGTTTCAGGGAAGTCTTCGGCGAGGGAATGATGAAAGACGTCGTGGCGAGCGCTGGTAAGGCCATTGCTGCCCATGCCGCCGTTGTATTGCTTTTCATAGGTTGCTTGTCCGAAAGAAGCCAAACCAACAATGACATCGCCAGGGCGAATTCCGTCATTGGAGATAACTTTATTACGCGGCATGCGACAAACCACTGTTGAGTCAACGATGATGGTGCGGACTAAATCGCCGACATCTGCTGTTTCGCCACCTGTTGAATGGATGTCGATACCATATGAACGTAACTCTTCGAGGAGTTCTTCTGTTCCGTTGATGATTGCGGCTAGCACTTCACCTGGAATCAAGAGTTTGTTGCGGCCAATGGTACTCGAAACCAAAATAGGACCCGTCGCACCTACGCAAAGTAAATCGTCGATGTTCATGATGAGCGCGTCTTGGGCAATGCCGCGCCATACCGAAAGGTCGCCGGTTTGTTTCCAATACGCATAGGCCAAAGAAGATTTAGTTCCTGCGCCGTCTGCGTGCATCACGATGCAATGGTCTGAATCGCCGGTGAGGTAGTCCGGTACAATTTTACAAAACGCCTTGGGGAAAAGTCCTTTATCAAGTTTCGAGATGGCTTTATGAACATCTTCTTTCCCGGCAGAAACACCTCGTTGTTGGTATCGATTGTCAGACATAATTATAGTTATTTGATGCCACGGCGCTTTTTGATGGCTTCGTAGGCATCTTGAATTTGTTGAAACTTCTCTTTGGCTCCTTTCAAATATTCTTCGCCCATGTGGGCAACTTTGTCAGGGTGGTGTGCCACGGCCATTTTGCGATAGGCTTTCTTGACTTCTTCGTCGGTAGCTTTTTCGTCAAGACCTAAAATTTTGTAATCGGAATCTACGTTGCGGTAGAACATATTGCGCAAGCTCTCAAATTCAACTGCAGGGATGCCGAGCATGGTGGCAATACGCGAAATCACGTTTAATTCGGCTGTACCGACATCGCCATCTGCTTTAGCAATACCAAATAAATAGTGTACAAGTTGCACACGAACTTCTTGGGTCATGCGGTTTCGGATGTCGTGGCAGATATCTTGGAGCGGAATGGTGGGCGCATCCAAAAACTGCTTGAGCGTTTGGAGGTGGGTAGCGTTGAACTGCTTGCCAAATTGTGCGGAAAAGAAGCTTTTGACGTAATCTAGCTCGATGCGCAAAACCTTGCCGTCTGCTTTCATGACAGCGGCTGAAAGCGCCATGAGCATGGTGGGCAAGTCGTACATGGAGCTTTGCCTGCGGTAGAATTCAAAAGGATCTTGGGCATAGCCGTTGCCTGCACCATTTTGTCCGTTTTTGGCGGCTTGTTGGTACTGATCGATGAGTGAACCAATGGCAAAGCCGAGAATAGCCAGGCCAATTTTACGGGTTAAAAGGAGGGCGCCAATGCCCAAGATCCATTTGTACAAAATCTAGTATTTAAGCGAAGTCAAAGCTAGTCATTTATGCAATATGTTCGATATTGCGCTGAATGAAAGCATCTAAAGCGGCACCTTTTAATAGCCCCTGCGCCAACATAGCGAGGTCGACTAATTGTTTGGTGCTTTGCTCTTGCGCTGCTGCTTCTTGGCTCAAAAGTTTACCAATTGCCGGGTGATTGGCATTGACGGTAAGGTTGAACATTTCTGGAAAGGCCCCATAAAAACCACCTCCACCGCCGAGTTTTTGCTGCTCCATCATGCGTCGGATGAACTCGGGTTGGGTAATGATAATTGGTGCTTCTTGCTCGCTCATGCTCTCGAACTGAACTGTAAATTTCTCTTTATTGATTTGCGCCTCAAAGATGGGCTTGAGTTTTTCTTCCTCTTCTTTGCTCAGTTTAGATGGCAACTCGTCTGTTTTGGCAATGAGTTTGTCTAGGCTGTCGGCATCGACACGGGCAAAACTGATGTTTTCATTGGTTTGCTCTAGCTTGGAAATCCAGTGCGGAGCGAGTGGGCCATCTAGTAGCAATACGGAATATCCGCGCTCTTTGGCTTTTTTGACAAATGCGTATTGCTCTTCGGCGTCGTTGGTGTACAAGAAAACCGTTTTGTTGTTTTTATCGGTTTGTAATACTTTGACTTTGTCGAGGTATTCCTGCAAAGTAAAGCACTCGTTGTCTGTGGTTTTGAATAAGCTAAAATCTTTGGCTTTTTCGGCAAATTTCTCTTCTGACAACATTCCGTACTGCACAAAAACTTGCAAATCTGGCCATTTGGCTTCAAAATCTGCGCGGTCTTTTTTGAACATCTCGGCCAATTTGTCCGCTACTTTTTTCGTGATGTGAGCAGAGATTTTCTTGACGTTGCCATCGCTTTGCAAGTAAGAACGAGAAACATTAAGCGGGATATCTGGAGAGTCAATGACGCCGTGTAGTAAGGTCAAAAACTCGGGCACAATTTCAGCGACGCTGTCGGTAATGAAGACTTGGTTGCTGTAAAGGTTGATTTTGTTGCGCTGTACTTCAACGTTTTCCTTGATTTTCGGAAAATAAAGAATACCAGTGAGGTTGAACGGGTAATCAACGTTCAAATGAATATGGAACAGCGGCTGCTCAAAAGTCATGGGGTAGAGCTCGCGGTAGAATTGATCGTAGTCTTCTTGCTTGAGGTCGACTGGGGCTTTAGTCCAGGCCGGGCTAGGGTTGTTGATTTGGTTTGGAACGTCAATGGCCACGCGCTTCACGTTGCCTTTGTCGTCTTTTTCGCCTTCTGGAGAATCGATGTATTCGGTTTTGGTGCCAAAGAAGACCGGAATAGGCAAAAACTTACAGTATTTGTCGAGGATGCCCTGGATGCGTTGTTTCTCTAAAAACTCGGCAGACTCTTCGTTGATGTACAGAATGATGTCGGTGCCGCGGTCTGCTTTCTCGATGTCGATCAGGGTGAATTCGGGCGAACCGTTGCTCTCCCACTGAACTGCCTGCGCACCTTCGTAACGCGCCAACGTGCGGATTTGTACTTTTTCGGCGACCATAAATGCCGAATAAAAACCAAGGCCAAAGTGACCAATGATTTGTTCAGCACCCTCTTTGCCTTTGTACTTTTCTACAAATTCTTCGGCGCCAGAAAAGGCAATTTGATTGATGTATTTGTCGATTTCTTCAGCGCTCATACCGATGCCGTTGTCGCGGATAGTGAGGGTCTTGGCTTCTTTGTCGAGCAGTACCTCGACCTTCAGATCGCCAAGTTCTCCTTTGAATTCGCCATTTTTAGCCAATACATGGAGTTTTTGAGAAGCATCGACAGCATTTGAAACCAACTCACGCAAGAAAATCTCGTGATCAGAGTAAAGAAATTTTTTGATGATCGGAAAGATGTTTTCCGTTTGAACATGAATTTGACCTGTTTTCATTGTGTTTCTAATTTTATGACTGCTCCTACTCAATAAAAATGCCACAGCGTAAATGCTGACATTTTGACAAGTAAGTGCATTTTTTTTGTCAATTTTGCAGCATGAAATATGCAATCATTACAGGAGCAAGCTCCGGATTTGGGGCGGCAATTGCCAAAGAACTGCAAGAATTAGGTTATGGCTTGGTTCTTTTAGCCAGAAGAATCGATCGGCTCGAAGAACTTCAAAAAAAACTGAGCCAAACTCCTGTTTATATTGCCCAACTAGATGTTTGTCAAGAAGAGCAAGTGAAAAATGTCATTTCAAATTTACCTCGAGAAATCGCAGACAATTGCTTTATTTTAGTCAACAATGCAGGTTTAGCAGTAGGAAGAGGTCCTTTAGACAAAGGTCTCTCTGAAGATTGGAACCGCATGCTAGATACCAACATCAAAGGTTTGCTGTACATGAGCCATGCTGTCATTCCTTTACTTAAAAAACACCCTTTTAGCCATCTCATCAATATTTCATCCATCGCAGGCAAAGAAGTTTATGCGGGCGGTAACGTCTACTGTGCAAGCAAACATGCCGTAGACGCACTTTCCAAAGCGCTTCGCATCGACTTGCTACTGCATCAAATAAAGGTGAGTAACATTGCCCCAGGAGCAGCCGAAACTGAGTTTTCACTGGTTCGCTTCAAAGGTGATGCTGATACGGCACAAAGCGTCTACGAAGGTTTCGAAGCGCTACAAGCAACTGATATTGCTCAAACCATTGCGTTTATTGTCAGCCGACCAGCGCACGTCAGTATAGCCGACATCACGATTATGCCGAGCGCACAAGCAAATGGGAGTCTTTTCCACAAAAAATAAATCATCAATCCACACACATGAGTGCTTTCAACAATTATGCTTTTGCAGGAAAACGCGCCATTGTACGCGTTGATTTCAATGTCCCGATGGACAAAACAACAGGACTTGTTTCTGACGACAAACGCATCAGAGCAGCGCTGCCCACCATCCAACACATTCTTAAGAACGGTGGCAGCGTGGTATTACTTTCTCACTTCGGCAGACCTAAAAACGGACCTGAAGCCATTTTTTCACTCGCTCAGATCACTGCTAAAGTCAGTGAACTCATCGGTACCAAAGTGCACTTTGCTTCTGATTGCATCAGCTCCGAAGCTTTTGAAATCAGTCAGAATTTACAACCCGGAGAAGTGCTGCTACTCGAAAACGTCCGCTTTTATGCCGAAGAAACTGCAGGAGATACCGCATTTGCCAAAAAACTGGCGCAACACGGCGACTGCTACGTCAATGATGCTTTTGGTGCCGCACACCGCGCACATGCCAGCACCACCCAATTAGCGAGCTTTTTCCCGAATGCAAAAATGGCTGGCTTGCTGATGAATGCAGAAATTGAAAACGCTAAAAAAGTATTGCACAAAGCAGAACGTCCCTTCACTGCAATTGTTGGCGGGGCCAAGGTATCAGACAAAGTACTCATCGTAGAAAACCTATTGCAAATCGCCAATCATATTATTATTGGAGGAGGTATGGCTTACACGTTTTTTAAAGCAATGGGCGGCCAAATTGGCGCTTCGCTTTGCGAAGCCGAACGCGTAGATACCTGCAAGGAAATTCTTGCCCGGGCCAAAACGATGGGTGTGCAAATTCACCTTCCTATAGATGCAGTTGTAGCAGATTGCTTTGCCGCAGATGCCAATACAAAAATTGCCAACTCAGGCGAAATAGAAGCCAATTGGATGGGCTTAGATATCGGGCCAAAAGCGATAGAAACTTTCAGAGCAGTCTTGCTCGAGAGTAAAACCATATTATGGAACGGCCCAATGGGCGTTTTTGAGATGCCTGCTTTTGAAAACGGCACCAAAAGCATTGCGCATGCAGTCGCTGACGCTACAAAAAATGGGGCATTTAGCCTCATCGGAGGCGGAGACAGCGCCGCAGCAGTACAGCAATTTGAACTCAGTAAAGAGGTGAGTTATGTGAGTACTGGCGGAGGTGCGCTCTTAGAATATTTTGAAGGAAAAACCTTGCCTGGCGTAGAAGCTTTGGAAGCTTAGAATCTTTTAACGACGTCAACCAAGCGATTGGAGTAACCGGCTTCGTTGTCATACCAACCCGCTACTTTGATCAGGCCATTGAAAACCGTAGTGAGCCCTGAATCAAAAACCACGCTGTGCGTATTGCCAATCACATCTACTGAAACAATCGGATCTTCTGTGTATTGTAGAATTCCCTTGAGTGGCCCTTCGGCAGCTTTTTTCATGGCTGCATTGATTTGCTCGGCTGTAATGTCAGTTTTAGTGACGAGTGTCATTTCGGTAACCGAACCGTCTGCAACCGGAACGCGGAAGCTTCCGCCCGTAATTTTACCCTTTAAATCCGGGAAAATACGCGTGATTGCCTTTGCAGCTCCCGTTGATGTCGGGATGATGCTATTTGCAGCAGCGCGCGCACGGCGCAGGTCTTTGTGAGGCGCATCGTGAAGGCGTTGATCAGAGGTATAGCTGTGAACAGTAGAAATATACGCGACATCGATGTCGAGCACATCTTTGAGAACCTTCACTAATGGCGCGGCATTGTTTGTAGTGCAAGAAGCGTTTGAAATTACGGTGCTTGTCCAGTCAATTTGATCGTCATTGACGCCGAGAACAACTGATGGAATATCTTCTTCGTTGGCAGGCGCACTGATCACAACGTGCTTAGCACCGCCTATTAAATGCTTAGAGGCAGCTTCTCTTGTCAAAAACAATCCTGTCGATTCAATCACGACTTCTACACCGTATGATGCCCAGTTAATGAGTTCAGGATTGCGCTCGCTGATGAACACTAACTTTTTACCATTTTCAAAAACGAGGGTATTGCCCTGAATTTCGAAAGCGAGCGCAAACGGACCGTGAATACTGTCGTATTTGAGCAAATGGGCAAGCGTATTGACATCTGCTAAATCGTTGACTAGTGCTACATCTATCTGAGGATCATTTAGGGCAATTCTAGTGAAACAACGCCCAATTCTACCAAATCCGTTTACACCTACTATTTTCATGTTTGAGTTATTGTTGTTCATACAAAAATAACAATAAAAAAGAAAAAGTGTTCAAATGACACTTTGAACACTTTTCTATTTGATTATCAGTTAATTATCTAATTAAAGGTATAGGTATTGCCGTTCACCGTTACGGTAAAAGTGAGGTCGCAAGTACCGCTGCCATAATCTATAATGCGCGTTGGCAAGCCAGATGGCGTGAATTCAATGGTGCCACTCACAGGAAAACCGCAGCCAATTTGAATTCCAACGGGTGTTGTAGTGAGCGAATTGAAACTATTGCCATTGGAGTGGTTGCCACTTGCTGTTCCAGTGATTTCATAGGTGTCATCCCAGCGGAAAATTGGCGTATTGAAACCCGCAGTCCAGGTGCGAACTCTTGAAGAAATATAGCTCATGGTTTCACCTGTTGGAAACGTAGCCTGTCCGTCAATTTCTACATTAAAGTATGGTTTACCGGCTGCATTCAAGCCCATGTTTTGGACTGTTTTGGTACCTTCGATAAGGATGTCATTCACATAATAATCTTGTGGTGTATGCGTCAGAACTGTACCTTGTGCCAAGTAAGAACCCGTAAAGGTGGTGACGATTTTGCCGCGGCGGGTTTTGCCGTCGTTGCAATCACAGTTGGTATTGCCCCAATCGACCGTCAGGGTGTGTGGTTGGGAGATGGTATCTATAGTAATGATGACATTACAAGGTGTTTTGGGCAACAAGGGCTTCTCTCCGGGCTTCGTGACAATCACGCTTCCACTTTTGTAATAAACCAAAGAACCATCAATGGCTTGGTCTGAAATGTTCGTCATTTCGTCGAAAGCAGACTCGATCTGCGTGCTTTGAATTGATAAAAGTTCTCTTTTTTCTCTCCTTTTCTCGCAAGAGATAAAACCAAGAAATAAAAACGAAAGGAAAATGTACTTTTTCATGGAATTTTTTTCATGTTCAAACACAAAAATTTGGCCAGGTTGAACCCTGAAACAACTAAAATTTGAGTTTTGTTTTGACGCTTTGCGGAATGCCCTCTTTGTGCAAATAGATGTTAATCGTCTTGTACTTAAAATAACTTTCTGAAACGTAGAGGTAGCCTTTTGGCATGTTGCTGGTACCCCAAGAATTTTTGACCAAGAAATAACGCGTACCATTTTGGTCTGTGAAGATACCAACGATGTGCATACCGTGATCATCTGTTGTGGTTTTATTGTCGTAGCCTTTTTGGCGCAGTTCTGGCGTAATGGTGAGCTCTTTCATTGGCTCCATGAATGCATTCGATTTGCGCTCAGCACCTGCGTCGTTGAAACGCTTGTCGTCTTTTCCAATTACTTCGATCATGGCTGGGTCTGCAGGAACAATTGCAAGGCCATTTTTAAAACTGAAGCCCTTCTCCGAGACATCTGCTCCCCAGGCAATGGTGTAGCCATTTTTGAGTGCTGCAATAGTGACGTCGACGAGGTCATCCATACTGACGTTATAGCTTTTTCCCCAAGCCCAATTGTCAGGAATTTCGAGCATACACTCACTGTACATGGGGTGATTCGTAAAAGAGGTCAAGGACACGTAGTTTTTCATGTCGAGACCCAAGGAAGCCGCGTAAGATTTTGGCGTGTAGCGAACGCCATTGTATTCAAAAGTTTGAACGTCTTTTCCAATGCCGCGATCGAGCATGCTATTGAATTTGAGTTTCCACTCATCGGATACACCTTCTGGCGCTCCAATTCTCGAGGAAACATCGGTCATTACCAAATTGAGCTGGTTAAATAATTCACCATGGTTGTAGGTACTTGCACCGTTCAGACCCGTGTAAACCTCGTAAGGAACAATGCCGAATTTTTCAATGACAAGTGGGACATCATGAAAAGCGCCACCCTCACCAAAATTGATTTTACCATCCATGCGGATGTATTTTTCTGCCTTGAGTTCGTAGGCCTTGCGCACCACATACATTTCGGATAACACAACGGGCGTTTTTGCACCCAGACGTTGAATTTCTGATTCAAAAAAGCTCGTTGCCGAAAAAGACCAACATGTGCCGGTCTGACCTTGGCTTTGAACAGGCGTTGCGTCTAGCTGGACGAGTTTTTTAAACTGGTATTTGCTGCCCTCTACGTTCGTAGTTTGTGCAAATAACAAAGTGGTACTGATCCCGATGGATAGTATAAAACTGAAGTATTTTTTCATGCGTAAATTTTAGTTGTTGAGCACCCAACCTTGCAAACCGCGTGCCGCAGCTTGTTGTTGGATTTGTTGGAGTTCAGAAAGGTTTTGAGCTGCACCAGCGCTCACTTTGGTGAGTGAGCCATTTTCGATGAGCCTTGCTGCAAAGCCATCGCGTTGTAGCTTGCGTAAAAAGTTTTGGGCATTTTGGGCATTGGAAAAACAACCAACTATAAAATCAAATGGAGCTTCCGTGACAGGCGCAGCCGAATTTTCAACTTCTTGCGTTGTTGATAAAGGGGCGGCAGGAACTTGCACCATTAGATGGTAACCGGGTTGCCACTCATATGTTTCTAGTCGAGAACTGTTGAACTGTTCGAAGTCTAGCTCTTTGGCTGGAACTTCTTCGGATTTAACAACCCTTAATTTAGATTTTTGATAAGTAGCCGCGTTTTGTTTGTGTAAAGGGTTGAAATCTGAGGTGCTAAACAAACCCGATTGGAGTGCGTTTGTTTGGGTTGGGATCCAGAAAGAATAGAAGGCGAGCGGCAACAAACAAGCTGCTGCTGCAACGCGCGTCCAGTTGACTTTGCGAATTGTTGGATCGGTATGCAGCTCGATAATTGGTGTTTCTTCTTTTACTGGAGCCGTTTGAGCGACGAAACTCAGGTTGCCTAAACCATAAGACGAAAGCAATAAATTAAAGAAGCGGTCTTGTTCAAAGTTGATTTGACCATCAGCCTGACGTGAAAAAGTACCGAGCTTAGGGAGCTTGATGGTTTCGCCGTTCAGCAACTGGCGCTGTAAGGCATCGGTATGTTGTTGGAGTTGGCTTTTGGCTTCGTCGTAGTAAAGGCCACGCAAACGGGCGTATTCTGCCAAAAGCAAGCCGTCGTCTGTGAGCAAGAAACGATTGAAAAGCAAGGCTTTTTTGGGAGGACTTATGAGGCCTTTCTCGAGGTCGATTTCTGCAGCGACTTGTTTGGCTACAAAACCACCAAAACCGGGCACTACTACACAGTTGTGTCTGAGTAAAAGTTGTATGATGATGTCTTCAAAACCCTGCATCTAACAAATTTACAAAAGTCTAAGGAGATTACAAAAAAGGGAGTACTTTTTCTAAATCGGCGGGGACATCGATGTTGGGTGTTTCGATAGCTGTACGGACCAAACGAATAGGTAGACCATAATAAAGCCAGCGCAATTGTTCGAGTGATTCGGCCTGTTCCAAGGCACAGGGCGCGAGGCCCGCAATGTGCTGAAGCACTTCGCTTCTGTAGGCATAAAGGCCAATGTGCCTCAGCCAAGGAAAAGCTGAGTTTTTGGCATAATGCATATTGGGAAGAGCGCTTCTAGAAAAGTAAATGGCATTGTGCTGCAGATCTTCAATTACTTTGATGCGGTTGACATTCTGCAAGTCTTCAGCACTAACTTCTGCGTGAACCAAAGTAGCAATTTGGACCGCTGGATCGTGAAACGCGCCCAGAAGTTCATCGAGTTGAAGACCCGAAACAAGTGGTTCGTCTCCTTGGATATTGATGACGACGTCATAATCTGGAAATTGAGAAAGCACCTCTGCACAACGTTCTGTTCCGCTTTGGTGCTTGGAACTGGTCATGACCACTCGGCCACCAAAGCGCCTCACTTCGTCGTAAATGCGTTGGTCGTCGGTGGCAACTACTAAAGTGTGCAATAAAGTTGCTTTTTGAGCGCCCTCATAGACCCGCTGGATCATGGATTTACCTTTAAGGTCAATGAGTGGTTTGCCGGGGAATCTGGAAGACCCATAACGCGCAGGAATTACACCGAGTACTTTCATTAAAATTTGGCTTGAAGTTGAATGATGAAGTTGCGGGGTGCTTGGATATCGCCGGGGCGAGAGGTCACCTCGGCATTGAGGAGGTTGTTGACGATAAATGAGATCCGGTATTGATCTTTGAGCGTGTAGGCAATGCGCGCATCAAAAACCAAATTGCCTTTGTTATAGAGTTGTCGATAGGCCTTTAGACCAGGAAGAATATAGACCTCTGAGGTGAGCGATGGGTCGAGGTCGTCTTCGAAAACACGGTCGATGTTGCGCATAAAGCTATTGTAGCGCATTGACACGCCAAAGCTCATTTTTTGGTAATTGGCCTCGATGTCGGCCTTGGCCAAATGCTTGAAGCGGTATTTGAGCATGTTGGTGGTGGTGTCTGAAAAATTAGCCGTGTATTGCGGATTGCTGTTAAGTGAAATGGGGTTCATGTACGTGTAGCCGATTAAGGATACGAGCTCCACTTTCCCTAACTGCCCCGATGAATTAAAAGATAAATCGATACCGGAAATTCTAGCTTTTTCCGCATTTTGTGCCTGAAATCCTATCCAATTTGGTAAATTCTGTGCTGTTAGTGTTACTGAATCAGGATTAAAAACTCCGAACGAGAACTCCATCATGTTGCTGTATTGATTGACAAACAACGCGGCGTCTAACATGGCTTTCCAGTTGCCAATTTTGAAACCTTGCTTGATGCCGATCTCGCCTGCCCAACCAATTTCTGGTTGTAGGGAAGGGTTCGGAAAAATGTTGAGTGCACCCACTGAAGTTTGGGTGAAACGCTCTGCCACGCTTGGATAACGGATTCCTTGGCCGAGGCTTGCGCGCAAGTGTGTGAAGGGTTTGATGGCGTAATGCAGACCCGTTCTAAGGACAGGATAAAAGGGGAGCGTGATGGAATCTTTGCCTGGTAATAAGAACTGAGAGTCGGGTTGCTTGCCGTCCATTTCAAAATACTCTAGGCGCAAGCCTGCACTCAGGTCCAGTTTATTTTTGTGATACTCCAGTTGGGAATAGGCCGCATAATTTTGAGAATTGTGATTGCCAAACAATTGAGAAGTAACGACATTTTGAATAGCGGTGAGACCTGCACTTAGGGTACTGCCCTCGCCAAACTTGTGCTGAAAGGTGTAGTCGGCATAAGAGACCGTTGCGGCATTGCTTTGGCTTGCGTTGCTTAGGTTTTCGTTGGAAACCCAGTAAAGGCGCGTTTTGAGCTGATGGAGGTTGTTGCGTTCATCGATGTATTTGATGTATGGATCTACAAACAAGCGCTGACCAAAATTATAACTGAGGGTGGAGGCGCCTGCGGTGGTGTCGCCGTAACCACTTGGCGTGTAGGCCAATGAATCGTTTTGCCAAATTAAAAAGCTTCCCGCTTTTTGCACTTGAAAGTTGTAGCCCAAGCCTGCTTTGAGACGCTTGTCAAAGAGCGCTTTGGCGTAGAGGGTCCCGGAAACTCTGGCGCGAAATTCGGTTTCGCCAATGCGGTAGCCATCGTTGTGATAACCTGTTGTGGAGATGGTATAGCCAAAGCGTTTTTTGAGCGCACTATGGAAAACTTCTAGCTGTTGGTTCATGGGAGGAGTCGTCCACCATTGGAGGGAACTACGGCGCGGCGCACCGTACATGCCATACTGCATTTTCACTTTGGTAACCGGCTCTAGGGTGGGCTCTTTCTCGGAGAGTGCAATAACGCCATTGAGTGCGCCACTGCCGTAAAGTACAGAAGCCGCGCCTTTCATGACCTCTACTTGACTGGCTTGTTCCATGGGAATGGCATTCCATTGGGTATCCCCGGCGTAGCCAGATAAGAGCGGCATTCCATTCCAGAGCAATAGCACGCGGCTCCCGGTGCCGTAGGCAAAGCCGGAGCCGCCTCGGATAGACACTTGGCCGTCCATGGTGTAAACACCTGGCGTTTGATCCACGGCTTGCTCTAAATCGGTGATCCCTTTGTTATCGATGAGTTGCGGACGCAAAATTTCCATGGAAACTGGAATTTCTTCGATGGCTTGGCGGCGCTTACCTGCACTCACGACAACCGTTTTTTGATCCTTGATTTGGGCTTGCAAAACAACCTGTACCAATTGGCTGTTAGGCGCTTCAATTTGAATGGTATCAGCAATATAAAAGGGTGCCTTGACAATGAACTGAACAGGAAATGAACTTGGCTGCAAGGTAATGAAGCCATTTTGACTTCTAAATAACTTGGCATTGTAGGTAACCGCTGCATCTTCGACACGTGCATTGGTTTGGGCATCTAAGACTTCAATTTGGATTTGCTGCGCGAAGGTAAATGAACAGCAACATAAAAAAAGTAGGAGTGATAAACGCATGGTTTCGTTTTAGTAGGTTCTCTGCGAATTTAATGGATTTAACTGATTTCTGTATCCGTAGAATTACAGAACCCATTGGAATTGAACAACCAAGTTTCGAGGTGCTTGCACCGCCCCTGGCCTGCTCACATATTCTGCATTTGTGAAGTTATTGAGGATCAAGTTGCCTTTGAGGTGTTCGGAAAATTCATAATTGAAGCGCACATCGAAAACCGGAACGCCCTTGTTAAATTGTGCGCGGTATTTCGACATTCCAACTAGGATTTCGGTTCCTAAGATACCATCCTCAAAAGCCAAGTCAATATTAGGCATGTGCGAATTATAGCGCGCAGAAATACCCAAGCCAAATTTCTGATAAGTCAGCTCGACATCTGCCTTGGCAAGGTGTCTGAATCGGTATTTTAGCAAATTGCTTGTCGTATCTGAAAACGTTGCTAAATAAATTGGATCTTTGTTGAGACTAATCGGATTCATGTAGGTGTAACCCACTAATGTTAAGACCTCTACCTCGCCAATCTGACCCGTACTATTCATCGAAAACTCAAGGCCTGTGATGCGTGCTTTTTCTGCATTTTGCGCTTGAAAGCCCACCCAATTGTAAAAATAATTGATTGCAGCAGGGTTTGTGGTTTGTAAGGTGGCCATTGTATCTGGCTTGAATACGCCAAAAGCAAACTCCGTCATGTTATCGTAGGCATTGACAAAGCCCGCAATATCGAGCATCGCTTTCCATTGACCGAAAACCAAAATTTGCTTGACGCCAACTTCGGCGGCCCAACCTTCCTCAGAGCGTAAATCGGGATTTTGAAAAATACGCAGCCCGCCCACACTTGTCGAAATATATCTTTCAGCTACCGCCGGAAAGCGGATTCCTTGACCGAACGATGCCCTTAAATGCGTACTTTTTTGTAACTCATAATGGGCGCCCAACCGAACGATAGGGAAAATGGGCAAGGTTTGCCCGAACCATTTGTAGTTGGTTTCAGGTGTTTGTTGGTTCAGCTGACAATACTCGAGTCGAAAACCAGCCTGAAGGTCGAGTTTTCCTTTGGAATATTCAGTTTGCTGGTACAGCGAGAAATTTTTACTGAAATGATTGCCAAAAACATAGCTGGTAATCTGGCTCATATTTGAGGTAGCGCCAAATGAAACATCCAAATGCTTGATTTTTTTATTCGCCTGATAGTCCGCATAATACATTTGGCCTAGAGAGGCATCGACAAGCGCAGTTGATGAACCCGTTGTGGTCAGGTAATAGCGCGTTCTGAGTGCTTGCTTCCATTTATTTTTGGAAACATATAATAAATAAGGATCGAGGCTAAGACGAAGCGCACGCTGTTCGCTTAGTGTATTGGCCATCGCTTGTAGACACATAGAGTCATTGCGCCACAAAATAAAAACCCCCTCTTCTTGGACTTGCGTATGAAAGGAAAGTCCAGCTTTCAGTTGAGGGATTTTTTTAGAGAAATAGGTATAAGTTCCGTGAATACGACCGCGCAACTCGTGGTCTCCTTCGCGGTACCCTTTGTCTCGAAAAGCATTGACTCCGATGGTAAACGCATGATTGTCTTTGCGTTTGGCGGCATATACATCGATCAACTGAAAAGTCGGCGGAGCGCCCCACCATTTCATGCTTGCCCGGCGGGGTGTACCATAGACTCCGTTTTGTACTTTTGCCGAAAGAGCGCCATCTAGAGGTGCTTCTTTTTCGTTCATGGCAATGATGCCATTGAGCGCACCACTCCCATACAATACCGACGAGGCGCCTTTGATGATTTCAATTTGTTCGGCGTGTTCCATCGGGACGGCATTCCACTTGACATCACCAATATCTGGCGAGAGCATCGGCATGCCATTCCAAACCAATAAAACCCGACTACCGGCACCATAAGCATAACCACCACCTCCGCGAATAGAAACTTGACCATCCATAGTAAATACACCAGGACTCTGATTAACCGCTTGTTCTAGGTTGGCAAAACCTTTATTTGCAATTAATTCGGGCCGGAGTACTTCCATCGAAATGGTCACTTCTTCTATTTGCTGCTCGAAGCGCGAGGCCCTGACATAGACCGCTTTTTCATCTTTTGTTTTGGTGCGAATACTGTCCTTGTTTAGGTCTTGTGCAAAAATCCCTATCGGAAAAAAAATCAAAAAAAGTATCGTGTATTTTACTGAATAATTCACTGAATGTTGGGTCTAACTTTACCCGAAGCTACTAAAAATGAAACATTCAGACAAACTCTACCAAATTGCTTTTTCGCAACTCTACGGCATTGGGCCCGTTCGCGCTAGGCGCATCCTCAAACTTTTGACACATCCGCGCGATTTTTTTGAAACCGGTTTTAAGGAACTCCAACAACTCACCAGTATTCCCATTTCACAACTCGAAAAAACAGACAGAGCCAGCGCGCTGCTGCGTGCTCAGGGGCAACTCCCCTATCTTGAAAACGAGCAATTGAGCTATCATTTTATTACCGATACCACCTACCCAGAAAGGTTGCGACATTGTACCGATGCACCGCTAGGTCTTTTTTTCAGAGGTCAAGCACATTGTTGGCAAAAACAGCGCTGCATCGCGGTGGTCGGAACCCGACAACAAAGCCCCTATGGCAAAAAAATAGTCGAATCATTCATTTCTGAATTACCCAAAGACATTTTGGTCATCAGTGGGCTAGCACAGGGTGTAGATGCAGATGTGCATCAACAATGCCTCCAACATCACTTACAAACTTTAGGTGTCTTAGGGCACGGGCTTGATCGCATTTATCCGGCCAGCAACCGCAAGTTGGCACTGCAAATGCTCGAAAACGGTGGTCTGCTTTCAGAATTCTTGATTGGCACCCAACCAGATCGGATGCACTTTCCGATGCGCAATCGCATTATTGCAGGTTTAGTAGATGCGGTAGTGGTGATCGAGAGCAAGGCCAACGGCGGTTCTTTGATTACAGCCGAATTAGCCAACGACTATAACCGTGAAGTTTTTGCATTTCCCGGCCCAATCCACCATCCTCAATCAGAAGGCTGCCATGCACTGATCCGAAAGCAACAAGCACACTTGCTCAGCTCGGCAAAAGAACTTCTAGAAATCATGAACTGGACCAATACGAGTCAAGGAAACAAATTGAACCAACATCATGACCTCACTGCACTACAAAAAGAAATGCTAGACCAATTCAAAAACAAAAACAATTGGAGCATTGACGAACTTGCCTTTCGCACCCAAAAAGCGGTGTCAATCATTAGCAGTACCCTTTTCGAACTTGAAATGCAAGGCTCGATACAAAATATTGGTGCAAATCGCTACCGTTTGCCTTTGTAATTTGTAAATCATGCGTAACTTTGCAGCAGTTCATTAAAATAAACTTATTAAGAAAGGTGGAGGGACAGGCCCTGTGAAACCTTGGCAACCTCACAATCTTGTAAAGGTGCCAAATCCGATCCCAAATTGGGAAAAGATAAGTTGAAACGCGCTGTTTCTACCTTTCGCCAAGCAAATTATGACCAACAGCGCATTACAACAAGCTATTCAACAACGCATTCTTGTTCTAGACGGAGCCATGGGTACCATGATTCAGCGTCACCAACTCGAAGAATTTGATTTCCGAGACGGTGCTTTTGAACAACACCCCATGTCTCTAAAAGGCAACAACGACCTCCTATCTATAACCCGCCCTGAAATCATCAAAGAAATCCACCGCGCTTATTTAGCAGCTGGTGCAGATATCATCGAAACCAATACTTTCTCGGGCACCACCATTGCCCAAGCAGACTACAAATTAGAAGAGGCTGTCTACCAAATTAATTTTCAAGGCGCCAAAATTGCCAAGGAAGTGGCGCAAGAATTTACAGATAGGCCGCGTTTTGTGGCTGGTTCTATTGGCCCCACCAACCGCACGGCGTCTATTTCCCCGGATGTCAACGATCCAGGTTTTAGAGCGGTAAGCTTCGATGATTTAGTCGTGGCCTACACTGGGCAAATCGAAGCCCTCATGGACGGCGGCGTCGACATCTTACTCATCGAAACTGTATTTGACACCCTCAATGCCAAAGCCGCGCTCTATGCCTGCGATCAAGTTTTTGAAAAACGCGGTTTGCAGCTCCCCATCATGGTTTCTGGCACCATCACCGACCAATCAGGTCGGACGCTCACCGGTCAAACGACCGAAGCATTTCTGATTTCGTTGTCACACATGCCCCTACTCAGTATTGGTCTCAATTGTGCACTCGGCGCGTCCATGATGCGTCCTTATCTACAAGTGCTGAACGAAAAAGCAACTTTTGCTGTGAGTGCGCACCCAAACGCTGGTTTACCAAACGAATTCGGGCTCTACGACGAAAGCCCAGCTGCAATGGCAGCTCAAATTGAACAATTCTTGCAAGAAGGTTTGGTCAATGTCATCGGCGGCTGTTGTGGAACCTCACCAGACCACATCGCTGCTATTGCTGCAGTTGCCGCTAAGTATTCACCAAGAAAATGGAACCACTAAGATGTTGAAATTAGCTGGCCTTGAAGCTTTAGTGCTCACTGAGCAAAGCAATTTTGTCAATATTGGCGAACGCACCAATGTAACGGGTTCACGCGCCTTTTTGCGCATGATCAAAGACGGTGACTTCGAAGCGGCTTTGGCCGTAGCACGCGAACAAGTCGAAGGCGGTGCGCAAGTAATCGACATCAACATGGACGAAGGCATGATCGACGGCAAAGCCGCCATGGTGCGTTTCCTCAATTTGGTGGCCGCAGAACCCGACATCGCTCGCATCCCCATCATGATAGACTCCTCCAAATGGGAAATCATTTTGGCGGGGCTCAAGTGTTTACAGGGAAAGGGAATTGTCAATTCTATCTCGCTCAAAGAAGGTGAAGCCACCTTTATTGCCCAAGCCAAAGAAATCAGACGCTTTGGCGCTGCTGTCATTGTCATGGCCTTCGATGAAAATGGCCAGGCAGACTCCTTTGAGCGTCGCATCGAAATCTGTGAGCGGTCTTACCGCATTTTAGTTGATCAAGTTGGCTTTCCGCAAGACGACATCATCTTCGATCCAAATATCTTCCCAGTAGCCACTGGCATGGAAGAACATGCCAATAACGCACTTGACTTTTTCCGAGCCACCAAATGGATCCGTAGCAACCTTCCGGGTGCGCATGTCAGTGGCGGAGTTTCTAACGTCTCCTTCTCATTTAGAGGCAACAACAAAGTACGCGAGGCCATGCACGCCGCATTTTTGTACCACGCCACTGCCAATGGCATGGACATGGGAATTGTCAATCCGAGCATGCTGGAGGTTTACTCAGAAATCGAACCCGAACTGCTCACGCGTGTAGAAGACGTTTTGCTCAATCGCCGGCCCGATGCTACCGAACGCCTGCTCGAATTTGCAGAAACGGTGAAGGGCGATGTCAAACAACAAACCGCCGACCTCACTTGGCGCGAACAAAGCGTTGAAAAGCGCTTGGCGCATGCACTGATCAAAGGAATTGTCGAATTTATCGACACCGATGTAGAAGAGGCAAGGCAACAAGTCGAACGTCCGATTCAAGTGATAGAAGGCCCCCTCATGGACGGCATGAACCAAGTAGGCGACCTTTTTGGCAGTGGGCAAATGTTCTTACCTCAGGTAGTGAAATCTGCGCGCGTCATGAAAAAAGCAGTAGCCTACCTATTGCCCTACATTGAAGCCGAAAAAGACGGCAAGCAACAAGCGGCAGGTAAAATCTTGCTCGCTACCGTCAAAGGCGATGTCCACGACATCGGTAAAAATATCGTTGGCGTCGTTTTGGCCTGCAACAATTACGAAATCATTGACCTCGGTGTCATGGTGGCGCCGCAAGTCATCATTCAAACTGCTATTGAGCAAAACGTAGATGCCATTGGCCTGAGCGGTCTCATTACGCCATCGCTCGATGAAATGGTTCACTTGGCCAAAGAAATGGAACGCGCTGGGCTCACCATCCCCTTGCTCATTGGAGGCGCCACCACTTCTAAAGTGCATACAGCGGTCAAAATTGAAGCACATTATCCGTCGGGGGCCGTGATCCACGTGCTAGATGCCTCGCGCTCAGTTACCGTTGTGGAAAGCTTACTCGGTCCTAAAAAACCAGATTTCTTGAGTGCACTCCGCACCGACTACGAAAAAATTAGGGTACACCACGCCAAACACCAAGCAGCCAAAGAATTACTTCCATTGGCGCAAGCGCAAGCAAATGCCTTGCAACTTGAATTCAATGCTGAAACAATGGCGCTGCCGAAGCAATTAGGGGTTCAACTCCATGAACCATCGATAGAAGAACTCGTCCCTTACATAGACTGGACCCCATTCTTTCAAACTTGGGACCTCCACGGAAAATACCCACAAATCTTGTCAGATGCTGTCGTTGGCGAAGCTGCAAGCAAGGTTTTTGCAGATGCTCAGCAACTCTTGGCGCAAGTCAGAACAGATCAGATTCTTCAATGCAAAGGCGTCAGTGGTATTTTCCCGGCGAATTCAGTAGGCGACGACATCGAAATTTACGATGTACAGACCAAAGTGGTCTTGCACCGACAAATTACGCTCAGACAACAAACCAAAAAAGTAGCGGGGCAAGCCAACATGGCTTTAGCAGATTTCATCGCGCCAAAAACAAGCGGCTTACAGGATTACATTGGTGCTTTTGTTGTTACGGCTGGGCTAGGCATTGAACACTATATTTCTGATTTCGATGCCAAACAAGACGACTACAACTCCATCATGATCAAAGCGCTGGCAGATCGCCTTGCCGAAGCATTCGCCGAATACTTACACGCTCATGTGCGTAAAGAAACTTGGGGTTATGCGCCTCAAGAAAATCTTGAAAACCAAGCACTTATTGCTGAGAAATACCGCGGCATAAGGCCTGCACCAGGCTACCCTGCCTGTCCAGACCACCTCGAGAAATTAGGGATTTTTAGTTTGCTCGATGCCACAAAACAAATTGGTGTTACACTCACTGAGTCTTTGGCGATGTGGCCTGCAGCAGCAGTTAGTGGCTGGTATTTTGCGCATCCCGATGCCAAGTATTTTGGCCTCGGAAAAATCACACAAGAGCAACTTGAAGATGTAGCAAAGCGCAAAGGAGAAAATGCAGCTGATATCGAACGTTGGTATAGTTCAATCCTCGTATGACCACGAACGCAGAAAAAACTATTTTAATTCGGATTTGCTTCAAACCAAGCATCGGCCTGATGAGGTGCTCGTGTTGCAGCTTCTACAGCGAGTTCGTCGCAGCGTTCGTTTTGCGGATGCCCAGCATGCCCCTTAACCCAGACAAATTCCAACTTGAACTGCGGATGCAGCGCCAGATATCGCTGCCATAAATCGGGGTTTTTCTTGTCTTTGAAACCTTTCTTGACCCATCCAAAAACCCAGCCTTTCGTGATCGAATCAATCACGTATTTAGAATCGGAATGGATCACGACTGTGTAATTGCGGTTTTTGATGTGCTCGAGTGCGACAATCACTGCCATGAGTTCCATGCGGTTGTTGGTCGTGTGTCTGAAACCCTGACTCAATTCCATGCGCTTGCTCCCAAATTCTAGGATCGCTCCAAAACCACCAGGCCCGGGGTTACCCCGAGAAGATCCGTCGGTATAGACCATTATTTTTTGAGCACTCATTTCTTTAATCGGTCTGGGTTTTGTGATAAAAAAGCAGTCCAAGAATCGCCTTTTGCTTTGTTGTGTTCCCCGATTCCTTTAGAGAAATGGTGACAAACAGCAACGGCTAAACCATCTGTTGCATCCAAGTACTTAGGCATTTCAGGAAAATCGAGGAGTTTTTGCAGCATAGCGGCAACTTGTTCTTTGGAAGCACTACCACTTCCGGTTATGGCTTGCTTGACGCGCCTCGGCGAATATTCTTCGAAAGGCATATTGTGATTGAGCGCAGCGGCAATAGCGACCCCCTGCGCCCGACCCAATTTGAGCATAGATTGCACATTTTTGCCAAAAAAGGGGGCTTCTATCGCCATTTCGTCCGGTTTGTATTCAGTAATAAGGCCGTTGAGTCTTTCTAAAATTCGCTTGAGTTTGTCCGGATGATTACTGAGCTTGTGCAGTTGTATGACGCCGAAATTCAAGAGTTTGAGCTGCTTCTGTTGGACGTGAACGAGTCCGTAACCCATTACGGTGGTACCGGGGTCAATGCCTAATATGATTTTATCGTGACTCATTCTGTTGTAAAACTACGCACTATTGACTTTGCTTGCTCAAAAAAACTTGTATCTTTGCAGTCCTCGGGTGATTAGCTCAGTTGGTTTAGAGCACTACCTTGACAGGGTAGGGGTCACTGGTTCGAATCCAGTATCACTCACCACAAACCTGGCTTTTGAAGTCAGGTTTTTTTATGCCCTTTTATTTAGTTGCTCGCCGAAGAAATATTGAATTCGTCGACCAAAGCTTCTCCTTGCAAACGCAAATAAAGCTGTATGAGCGCCACTACATCTTTTTCGCAATACACCATAATGCGCTGTAAGTCGTTCTCTTCGTAGTATACCCGTGCTACATCTGCGCCAGAAATATCGTCTTTGGGTGTCGGAATGCCCATGACGTGGCAAAGCAACGAAAGCGATGTATACGATTTGTAGTCGCCGAATTTCCAAAGTTCCATGGTATCGATGTGATTGATTTCCCATGGTTTTTTGCCAGAAATTTGTAAAATATTGGGCAAAGCCAAGCCGTTGATGAGCATCCGGCGGCAGATGTATGGAATGTCAAATTCTTTGCTGTTGTGCCCACACAGGACGTGATAAGGCGTATTGTAGTGGTCTTCGAGCAAGCGCTTGAACTGCTTCAGTAATGTTTCTTCGTCGTCGTGGTAAAAAGATTTCAAACGGATGCTTTTGCCCTGACTTCCCTCGTGCAACATGCCCACAGAAATACATACGATTTTACCAAATTCGGCTAGAATACCGCCGCGTTCGTCGAAAATTTGTTCGATTGATTTCTCAGGACTGATCTGAAAACGGTTTTTTGCCTCAAATAGCGCCCTGGATTTGTCGTCGAGTTGCTCAAACTGATAGGCCTGAGGAACCGTTTCAATATCCAAAAAAAGGATTTTCTCGAATTGCAATTGTTTGTTCATAGTGGAAATTTACAAAGTAAAAGATTGTCATTCGCTTTAAAAACGTGAAATTTGTATACGCATTATGGCAGACCAACTTTTTTTCAAGTCCCAAGATAAACTTTCGCGCTACGCAGAGCTTCGTCCTCAGCTAGAGGCACTTATTGGTTCAGAAACGGATGTTGTTGCCAATATGGCAAATTTATGCGCCGCTTTAAAAGAAGCGTTTAGGTGGTTTTGGATTGGTTTTTATATTGTTCGCGGGCAAGAACTCATACTTGGTCCGTTTCAAGGCCCCATCGCCTGCACCAGAATCCAATTTGCAAAAGGTGTTTGCGGCACAGCATGGGCCGAACAAAAAAGCCAGCTCGTTCCGGATGTTGAGGCTTTTGCGGGCCATATTGCTTGTAGCTCATTGTCAAAAAGCGAATTGGTTGTTCCCATCTTCAAGGACGAGCAAGTTTGGGGCGTATTAGATATCGATAGCACGAAAATTGCCGATTTTGACCAAACAGACCAAATCGAAATTGAAAAGTTAATGACATGGTTCGCTACTTGTTTGTAATGTCACTGCTCTTGAGTGCTTGTGCGCAAGTAGGTACCATTACCGGTGGGCCCACTGATGAATTTGCGCCCCGCGTCATGTCGGAGTCCATTGCTGATAAACAACGCAATGTCAAGACAAGCGAACAGTTGCTCGTATTTGATGAATTCATCAAACTAGATCAACCCCAACAGCGCATCCAACTCATGCCCGCAGACAGCCGCTTGCAATACGAGCTCAAAGGAAAAACCTTACGGATTATTTTCTTGGATACCTTACAAGCCCAAACAACTTACACGCTCATGAGCAACGGCGGCATCAAAGACCTCACCGAAGGCAATGACTCGCTCATGACCTGGACCTTTTCTACCGGCCCTACCCTCGACTCTTTGGTCTTGAACGCCCGAGCCAAACAATGGATCATGAGCGACAAGCCAAGCACTATCTACCTCGGGTTGTATCAGACCGACACCAGCCGCACTGCTCGCTACATCGGACGCTTTGATCCGCAGGGTCAACTGCAATTGAAAGGATTGAAAGAGGGCGCTTATTTTCTCAAGGCCTATATAGACGAAAATCAAGACGGTGCTTGTTCGCAGACTGAAAGCCAAGACGTCTTGTTTGAACCCATTGTATTGAGTCAAATTCAAGCCGACACCCTTTCCTTCTACCTGTCTAAACCCAAGAAAAGTGAGGATACCACTGTAAAGATAGATGGAAGTAAAACTGTTAGCGCTCTTCAATCCAAACCAATTACTGCTTCTGATTCTTTGGCTTTGGCCAAACCTCTAAGTTCACTTGTTTTACAGTTCGATACCCTACCCATAGACCTATTGGCAGAGCTTTATTTGGGCGAAGTGCTGCAACACAAGATTGAGCTCAAAAAGCTGAGCACCACCATTGACTCGCTGCAAGCAGGCGTCTACACACTGAGGTTCATTTCAGACCAAAATCATAACTTAAGATGGGACGCCATTGACCTCGATCAAAAACAACGCGCTGAACCCATCTATTATTACCCCGAAAAAATCAAAATCAGACCCAACTGGGAAGTTTCTTTGCCCGTGAACATACCACCGGGCAGCTTGTTTAAAAAATAAAACCTCATGAAAAAACTACTTTTTATTATTGCTGTTAGCTTGACGTCAAGTTTCAAGGCCCAAGTGCTGACCCCAAAAGCAAGTCCAATTGCCAAAATCCAACAAAAAGTGGGCTTGGCAGATATCCAAATTGATTACTCCAGACCGAGTGTAAATGGTCGTGTCATTTTTGGTGAACTCATCCCTTACGGTCAAATGTGGCGCTTGGGAGCAAATGAAAACACCAAAATCACCTCTAGCGAGGCCCTCATTTTTGGCAAAGACACCCTCAAAGCGGGTACCTATGCCCTATTTGCCAAACCGGGAGAAAACAACTGGGAATTTTATTTTTACAAAGACTACAGTAATTGGGGTCTTCCAGAAAAATGGGACGACAGCAAAGTAGCCCTCAAAGTGAGTGCAAGTGCCGGCATCAGTAAAGAATTCACTGAAAATCTTACCCTACAGTTCGAAGAATTGAAATCCAGCAGCGCTAAAATTACCCTCACTTGGGCACAAACAAAAGTAACACTTCCATTTGCGCTCGACACCAAAACAAAAGTATTGGCGAGCATCGATAAAACCATGGCTGGCCCCAGTGCCAATGACTACCACCAAGCAGCTACCTATTACTTCAACGAAAACCTCGATCTCAAAAAAGCTTTGGAATGGTCTACTAAAGCCGTAGAAATGCGCGGCACCTCAGCCTACTGGATGACCCGCCTTAAAGCACAATTACAAGCAGCCAACGGCGACTTCAAGGGCGCCATCGAAACAGCGAAACTATCCATGGAAGCTGCCAAAGCAGATGGCGACGACGCTTATGTATTGGCCAACCAGAAATCGATCGAAGAGTGGTCTAAAAAACGCTAAGCTGCTTTGCTCCAACAATACCGCTATCACTTCTTGTTGCACCTCATCATTTTCATGTGGGGCTTTACCGGTATTTTGGGCAAACTCATTCACCTAGATGCGCTGCTCATTGTGTGGCACCGCCTCTGGATTGCCGCCCTCGCACTCGGTATATATATGCTGCTTAAAAAAAGAATGACTTTGCCGAAAGGGAAGCAACTTCTTTGGAGTATTTTAGTTGGCTTGGTTGTGGCCCTTCATTGGCTTACCTTTTACACATCTATTCAATTATCTACAGCCTCGCTTGGCATTCTTTGTTTGTCTACAACCACCCTCCACGTCACTTGGCTCGAGCCGCTCATCATGCGCAAACGCTTTTCTTGGATCGAATTTGCAATGGGTTTATTGGTCATTGGCGGCATCTATTTTGTAGCACATGATTTCAAAGGAGAAGAACAAAAAGCTGTTCTGATCGGCTTGGTTTCGGCACTCTGCGCCGGCATTTTTTCTGTGGCCAACGGCAAGCTCGCTCAACAAACCGATACCGCAGCACTCAGCTTCACCGAACTCACAACGGGCTTCTTGGCACTTAGTGTAGTTTTTGTTTTTCAAGGAAAAATGAGCCTTGATTTGTTCGAAATGACACAAACTGACTTTTATTGGCTCTTGTTCTTAGGTATCCTTTGCACCTCATTTGCTTTTTTGGCGACCATTGAAATTGTGAAAAGACTCGGCGCATTTAGCGTATCTTTGAGCATCAATTTAGAACCGATATACACGATTCTTTTGGCAATTGTGTTACTCAAAGAGCACAAATTGCTCCAAAATTCGTTTTATTGGGGTGCAGCCATGATCTTGACAGTCGTGCTGGCCAATGGTATCTGGAAACACAAACAACGCAAAATAGCAAATACAAACTATGGAAATGCAGTACAATAACCTCGGTAAAAGTGGCTTGCAAATTAGCCGCCTCTCGCTTGGTTCATGGCTTACCTTTGGCAAGCAAATTAGCGATGATACTGCTGAGGCCCTCATGGACTACGCCTACGAACAAGGCATCAACTTCTTTGACAACGCCGAAATATACGCCCGCGGAAAGAGCGAAGAAGTGATGGGAGCAATTCTTAAAAAGAAAAATTGGTCCAGAGACTCTTATATTGTCAGCAGTAAAGCATTTTTTGGAACAGGCGGCGAGTGGCCCACACAAAAAGGCCTCAGCCGCAAGCATTTGGTGGAGGCTTGTGAACAAGCCCTGAAGCGTTTTCAGCTAGATTACCTCGATTTATACTATTGTCACCGCCCAGACAAAAAAACACCCATCGAAGAAACCGTCTGGACCATGCATCAGCTCATCATGCAAGGTAAAATTTTGTATTGGGGTACTTCTGAGTGGTCTGCGCAAGAAATCATGGAAGCACACCTATTTGCCAAACAAAATCATTTGATTGGCCCTGTTGTAGAGCAGCCAGAATACAACATGTTCACAAGAGAAAAAGTAGAAGTGGAGTTTTCTCAAATCTATCAAACAGTTGGCTTAGGAACCACCATTTGGTCTCCATTGGCCAGCGGGATATTGAGTGGCAAATACAACGATCAATTCCCAGACGGAACGCGTTTGGGGATGGAGGGTCTCGAATGGCTCAAGGAAAAAAACCTCACAGCGGCACGCATCCAATCTGTTCTTTCGCTTACTGATCTCGCCAAAGAATTAGGCCTTAGTTTACCCGTCATGAGCTTGGCTTGGTGCCTCAAGAACCCAAATGTTTCTACCGTTATCCTCGGGGCAAGTAAACTCGTTCAATTAGAAGAAAACATGAAAGCGCTGAGCGCTCAATCATTGCTTACCCCTGATGTCATGCAGCGCATCGAAGAAATTTTACAAAATAAACCTCAATTTCCGCCTTATTAATTAAAGCTCATCATGATTCAAACAGACATTATCATTATTGGTGCAGGCCCCGTCGGCTTATTTACAGTTTTTGAAGCCGGCTTACTCAAATTGCGCTGCCACCTTATTGATTCACTGCCCCAACCGGGTGGTCAATGCTCAGAAATTTACCCAAAGAAACCCATCTATGACATCCCTGGGTTTCCGTCCATCTTAGCCGGCGAACTCATCGATAACCTCATGGAGCAAGCAGCGCCATTTAAACCCGGCTTTACGCTCGGGGAAGCTGCCATGACCATCGATAAAGACGATGAAGGACAATTTATCGTTACTACGGTTAGAGGTACTGCACACCGCGCACCAATTGTCATGATTGCAGGAGGGCTCGGTGTTTTTGAACCGCGCAAACCACCTATCGCTAACATTACCGATTTTGAAGATAAAGGCGTAGAATACATCATTCGCAACCCCGAAATCTACCAAGATAAAGTTTGTGTCATTGCCGGCGGCGGCGATTCAGCGCTCGATTGGTCTATTTATTTAGCCGAAAGAAAAATTGCCAAGCGGGTAGTTTTGGTACACCGCAGCAGTTCATTCCGCGGTCACTTAGATTCTGTTCAACGCGTCATCGATATGGCCGAAAGCGGTGAAATCGATTTGGTAACCGAAGCAGAAGTAACTGGCCTTCAAGGATCGGGTCAGCTAGAGCACGTAATTGTTACCCATCAAAAAGATGGTGAACGCAGCATTGCAGCCGATCATTTTATTCCGCTTTTCGGACTAAAGCCAAGCCTCGGGCCAATTGCAGACTGGGGTCTAGAAATCGAAAAAAGCGCCATTAAGGTCAATACGCTCGACTACTCTACGAACATTCCTGGTATTTATGCAATCGGCGATGTCAATACCTACGAAAATAAGCTCAAACTGATCTTGTGTGGTTTCCACGAAGGAACACTAGCTGTGCAGTCTGCCTTTGCACGCATACATCCCGAAAAGAAAAATGTATTGAAATACACGACAGTCAATGGTGTGAACGGATTCTAATTGATGAAAAATAAGACGGTTAATGCGGTTGCCATTCTCGGCATTATCTCCATTCTGAGCATTTTATCAGTTCAGTTTGTCTGGATCCACAATACCCGTCAGCTTCAACAAGAGTACATCAATATCCAACAACGCGAGGACAGCCTTAACTTGCGAGAATTTGCCCAACAAGCAAGAGCAGCGTTGCGCAATGTACTCACTTCAATTAATCAGAACGAAGACCCAAGTGCGGTTTACGGTGCAATCAAACAAATCAGTTACCAGCACTACACCGTCGATGTCAACGATGAAATACAACCCTTTTACTTAGAAACACTTTTAAAGAAGGAATTCTATCTGCAAGACATCCAGCAAGACTTCTTATTTGGGATTTACGATTGCTTTACCGACTCAATTGCTTTGTCTGGCCTATATGTTTTTGACAGCGATTCTATTTATGCCAAAAAAGCTCAAAAAACCAAAGGCATAACGCCAGAAAGCCTGAACCTGACGAAAGACGGCCACTACTTTACCGTCTATTTTCCAAACCTCAAGCTCGATCAAATTGAGGCAGCCTCGAGTTTTTCTCCCTTGGTTTACTTGCTCATTGTGGTTGTTTTCGTGGTCGTGTTTTTTGCCTTTAGTATGGGTATTATCATTCGTCAAAAAAGACTCTCTGAAGTCAAAAACGATTTCATCAACAACATGACCCACGAACTCAAGACGCCGATATCCACAATTAGTTTATCGAGCGAATTGCTTTTGCGACTCGAAGACAACGCCGATGCCGACCGAATGCGCAAATATGCCAGTATTATATACAAAGAAAACAAACGACTCGAACAGCAAGTAGAGCGCGTACTCAACATTGCCAAGCTAGACAAAGACAAAGTCAGTCTGAACAAAGAATTGGTTTCTATCTACAATATCCTCGACGACGTCAAGGAGAATTTTGATTTCAATCAAGCCACAGGCGGAGGGAAATTTACCATCGTCAAAGAGGTAGCGCCCGCTGAATTAATTGCCGACCCCGTTCACCTTACCAATGTGCTGTTCAATCTCGTCGATAACGCAGTAAAGTATTGCAAAGTAGCACCGCAAATACAAATCAGTGTAATAGGAGAAAAAGATGGTTTTCGAATAGATATCCAAGACAACGGAATCGGGATCAAGAAAGAAGACTTGCGCTTGATTTTCGATAAGTTTTACAGAGTGCCTACCGGAAATATCCACGATGTCAAAGGCTTCGGACTCGGTTTGTATTACGTCAAGCTGATCGTAGAAGCACATCAAGGCAAAATAGACGCCAAAAGCACAGCCGACAAAGGAACCACTTTCAGTTTGTGGTTACCTGCGCGGTGATTTTCCAGTACGTGTCAAAGTAACATCTGGCTGAGGGTAAAGCCCCTTTCGGATCATCGTTTTGGTTTTTGGGTCTAAAATCAGCTGCTCCGGGATTCCCGATTGATTGCGAGGAGAGGTAAGGATGAATTGCTTTTCTTTATTTTCTATGGCATAACCTGAAGCATAGCGGTACGTTCCGATTTCCAAAAAAATACTATCTCGTTCCAAATATACGCGCATTTCCTCTTCTTTGACCACAACTAACTCTTGACCCAAACGCACTTCATAGGACGGAATTTGACCTTCGTACACCCCGCGAAATTTGCATTTGATGGGCTTGCTTTGACCGAGAAGCGGCAAAGAAATAGTGGTGACGAACACAATGAAAGAAAGCAATCTCAACATGAGGCTAAAATAATTACTATTTTCGTAGTCTAGTAAGTTTTTTGTCAATGAAACAATACCACGACCTCCTTTCGCATATCCTAGCACACGGCGTCAAAAAAGAAGACCGCACTGGAACAGGCACTATTTCTGTGTTCGGCTACCAAATGCGCTTTGACCTTTCGGAAGGATTTCCATGCATCACGACCAAAAAACTGCACCTGCGCTCCATTATTCACGAGCTTCTGTGGTTTCTGAAAGGCGAAACCAACATCGCCTACCTCAAAGAAAATGGCGTGAGCATCTGGGACGAATGGGCCGATGCCAATGGTGAATTAGGCCCTGTATACGGATCTCAATGGCGCAGTTGGCCCGCACCCGATGGCCGCCACATTGACCAAATAGAACAACTACTCCATCAAATCAAAAACAACCCAGACTCTCGTCGCATGATTGTATCTGCCTGGAACGTAGGTCTGATTGATCAAATGGCCTTGCCGCCTTGTCATGCATTTTTTCAGTTTTATGTGGCGGAAGGTAAATTGAGCTGTCAGTTATATCAAAGAAGCGCCGATACTTTTCTAGGCGTTCCATTTAACATCGCTTCATACGCGCTGCTTACCATGATGATCGCACAGGTCTGTGGCCTCAAAGCTGGCGAGTTCATTCATACACTCGGCGATGCCCACCTCTACAGCAATCACATCGAGCAAGCGCAACTGCAACTCACCCGTGATTTCAGGCCCCTACCCACTATGCGCATCAATCCAGAAATCACCAACTTGTTCGATTTCAAGTACGAGGATTTTGAACTGCTCAACTACGATCCGCATCCACACATCAAAGCTGCAGTTGCCATATGATCAAGGCGCTCTCTATGATTGCGGCGCTCGACGCCGAACACGGTATTGGTAAAAACAACGACCTCATGTGGAATTTGCCTGCTGATATGCAGTTTTTCAAAGAGACCACTAAAGGGCATGTCGTGATCATGGGTCGCAAAAACTACGATTCGATTCCCGAAAAATACAGACCGCTCGTAGGGCGCACCAATGTCGTCTTGAGCCGCCAATCCCATTATGTAGCCCCTGGCTGCCTCGTTTTTACTTCATTAGAGGCCTGCTTGCAAAATCTTGAATTAGAAAGCGGGCAAAAAGCGTTCATTATTGGGGGAGCGCAAATATACGCCTTGGCACTAGAGAGTGGTCTCGTCAATGAAATCTACCTGACACACATCGATAAAGTCTACGGAGCGGATACTTTCTTCCCTGATTTTGAATCCGCAGGCTATCAAAAGTCCTTGTTATTTACACAAGCTATCGACGACAAGCACGAGGCAAATTTTGAGGTCTATCGCTATAGCAAATAACCCTTAAAGCAAAGCGGTTGTGGCGAGCAGCGCCGCCGTTTCTGTCCGGAGTCTGAAAGCACTCATTTCTACGGCTTGGTATCCCGCGTTTAAAGCAAGTGCAATTTCTTGTTCCGAAAAATCACCTTCAGGACCAATTAAAAAAGGTTTGTTTTTGATAAGCTCAGCCATACCGATTTTAGGCCCCTCCGCACAGTGCCCAAAATAACCCTCAGGTTGCGCTGCAATAAAATCTGAAAAGCGCTGCAAAGGCTCAAGCTGAGGTAGGTAATATCTTTTGGACTGCTTCATGGCCGCAATTGCAATTTTCTCTAGTCTGTCTAGATTTACTTGTTTTCTTTCGCTGTGCTCGCAGGCCAAAAGTGTAAGTCGGGTTAGGCCTAGCTCCGTGGCTTTTTCCAAAAACCATTCGATGCGGTCCATGTTTTTGGTGGGCGCCATGGCAATATGAACGTTGGGGGTTGGGGCATGCTGCACAATAGAGGTGATTTCTAACATACAGCGTTTGGGGTGTGCATCTTGTAACAAAGCTTGAGCTTGCAAACCCCGACCATTGACCAATTCTAGCACAGCGCCAACTTGCATGCGCAAAACGCGAATACAATGCTTTGATTCTTCTTCGCTCAGTTGGTAGAACGTTTGGTTATTTTGGAGGCTTGGGGCAAAGAAAGTACTCATGAGTAGAGAATTTGAAAAACCATTTCTTTGAGTAGTTCTGCATCAGTCATCTGGCTATTGCCTACTCCTTTGGCCTTGAGGTCGTATTCGTGAAGTAAGGCAATAATGGCAGCTATTTTTTTGGGATCGTAGTGCTGTCTGTTGGCCAGGAGTTCACCAGCTACAAACGGATGCACTCCTAAGCTGCTGGCAATACCTTCTCTAGATTTATTGGGCGTAAAGTGAACGCGCATGAGTTGTGAGAACAACTTGAAAAATGCTGGGATGATCGCCAAGAGCTCACCAGCTTTGGGATTGTATTCAAAATACTGCACAATCTTGAAAACTTTATCGGTTTGCTTTTGGGCTACCGCGTTGACCAACTCAAAAACGTTATAGTCTTTGGAGATCCCGATGTGTTGCTCAATGTGTTGTTCTGTAATGCCGGTATTGGGCCCCAGTACAATCCGAAGTTTTTCGATTTCGTTGGCGATCCGACCCAGATCTGCTCCTAAAAACTCCGCTAAAAGCATGGTTGCTTTGCCATTGATTTGCATGCCTTGGCTTCTGACATATTTGGCTATCCATTCGGGCAATTGGTAGTCCCGAACTTTTTCAGATTTATAAATAGTGCCATTTTTAGCAAAGTGCTTCAGTATTTTTTTGCGGGCATCGAACGTTTTGTATTTGTAACAAATCACGAATACGGTAGTGGGGCTCGGGGCCTCAGCGTAAGACTCTAGTGCGTCTAGTTGCTTGAAATCTTGAGCTTCTTTTAATATGACTAAACGACGTTCGGCCATCATTGGATAGGCCTTGAGCTCGCTTTGCAAAGCCAGTAAATCGGCATCTTTGCCGTAAAGAATGGTCTGATTGAAATCTCGCTCGTGTTCTTCTAGGGCATTTGCTTGCAAAGCATCGGTGATCAGATCGATGTAATATGATTCTTCTCCGTGTAAAAAATACAGCGGCGCAAATTGCTTTGCTTTGAGCGCACTAATGATCAGGCTTGCGTCCATGGATGTTGTTCCCAGATTTGAACGAGTTCGACACAAGTATCAATTGCTTTTTCCATGTCTTGGACACTGACGTATTCTAGCTTGGAATGGATGGCCATTTCACCTGTAAAGATGTTGGGGCAAGGCAGACCCATAAAAGAAAGTCTGGAGCCGTCGGTACCGCCTCGAATAATGGCGCGTTTGGGTTGCAAACCTGCGCGGCGCATGGCTTCTTCGGCATAATCTGCTACAAAAGGTACACCGACTAAAATTTCTTTCATGTTGCGGTATTGTTCTTGGAGCTGCATTTCATAGCGAGCGCCAGGATAAGCAGCCACAACCTGTGCGGCAATTGATTCTAATTTCTCAGGATAAGTGAGCAGCAATTGGGTATCGTGATCGCGCAAGATGAGTTGGACGGTTGCTTTTTCTAAGCCACCTTCGATGGCAGTTGGATGCACAAAACCCTCTCGATGTGCGGTTGTTTCTGGAGACCAATGCGTTTTGGGCAAAGCCGCGACAAATTCAGAAGCGAGTTTAATGGCATTCACCATTTTACCTTTCGCATAACCAGGATGGGCGCTCACACCGTGAAAGGTAAGCGTGGCGGCATCGGCAGAAAAGGTTTCGTCTTCGATGTCGCCGAGCGGGCCGCCATCTAAGGTGTAACCGAAATCTGCATTGAGTTTTTGCATGTCTAGTTGCTCCACGCCACGCCCGACCTCTTCGTCGGGAGTAAACAAAATTCGGATAGGGCCGTGCTTGACTTCTGGATGCGCCATTAGGTAGGCAGCAAGTTCCATGATGATGGCTACGCCAGCTTTGTCGTCGGCACCCAGCAGTGTAAGGCCGCTGGCAGTGATGAGGTCATCGCCCATTTTTTGAAGCAAATAAGGATGGTTTTCAGTGCGCAGTATTTGGGTTTGGTCGTCCGGCAAAACAATGGGCGCGCCGTCGTAATTTTTGTGAAGGATGGGCTTGACGTTGGTGCCGCTGCAATCTGGCGCGGTATCCATATGAGAACAAAAACAAATAGTGGGCAGCGCATGAGACACGTTTGATGGAATGGTTGCAAATACATAAGACCAGTCGTCAATTTCGACCTCTTGCAGACCAAGCTTTTTTAATTCTTCAAATAAAATGAGGGCGAGATCGCGTTGTTTGGCGGTCGAGGGGAATGTACTTGAGGTGGGGTCTGAGGTGGTGTCTATTTGCACATAACGCATGAAACGCTCGGCAACATTGTATTTGTTTGACATGAAATTGTTTTAGTCAAAAATACGAAGAAAAGCGCAATTGACTTAGGGAATCAGGTTTCTTAACGATTGTAATTCTGCAACTTTTTGAGCAGATCCGACTTGCTGAAATGCATAGATCAAATTCGAAAGCATCCTTTTGAGTATGGCAGAATTAGAGCAGGGTTCGAAATGACTCCGGTCTGGCTGCAAGTGAATTCCATTCAAAAAAGCCTTGATTTCATTGGCGTCAAAAATACTTCCTTTTGCGAATGCATTGATGTAAAATAAAACACCGTAGTTGTCTTCTTGCTGAATGCCTATTGAAGTGTGTTTGCTGTCCATATAGGCAAGTACAAAATGATTGGGCAAATTGACACCGTAAATCGGTAAATCTAAAGACTGAGCAATGATACTGTATATAACGCATAGGCTCAGCGGATTGCCTTTTTTACTTTCCAAAACATTATTGATATACGAATTGGAAGGTGTATGATAGTTTTGACCATCACCTCTGAATCGGTGCATTCCAAAAAAGATGCGATTGAAAATCTTGACTTGCTCAAAGGCAGTTTGGTGGTCATTGAGTTCGAGCCAAATGTCTCTACGGATGGCTTGAATGCGCTCCTGTAAAAGCGTTTCGTCTAGTCCGGGATACTGGTAACGTGCAATGATGATCGCACCGCTCAATAAGTCTTTGTCTGGAGATTGCAACCAAGCAGTCAATTGTGCCTTTACGGTTTCAAATTGAATGTCGTGTATCAGGTTTTCTACGCGATCTTGGAATAAAAGCCCATAGTAATCTTGCTCCCAGGATTGTTCTAAAACAGGTAGTACCTGAGTGCCAAATTTCATGAGCTCATCTCTTACCTGTTGAAATACCATTTCATCGGGATCATCGATCAGTCTAACCAAGGCTTGTATTGTTGCTTGAGCATCCATGTGCGACAAAAATAGAAGCAGAAGCTACATGGCTAGCGGGGCATTCAGATCTTTTTCAAGGGTCAAGTGTTAATTCAGTGAAACCTTTTGAAAGAATCAGCGTTAATAAGGTTTCCAAATTAACTTTGCTACAGGTTGATTTTAAGAGGCTCTTCGGAGCCTCTTTTTATTTTAGGTCATTCGCAAAAAATCACGCACTAAATAGGTAAGTGCTTTGCCTACAATTAAATCTTCTTTCTCATCGGTTGGCGCAGCTTCGGTGAGGTGGAGGTAAGCAATTGTGGGGCGGATATGACCCAACCTTAATACCAAAGTCCGTATTTGATCCAAAGACCAACCAGAAGGGCTCAGTGCCGAACTTGGCATATTGGCAATGGCATCCATATCGATCTCAATACCCACCGCATGGTGCTGGTGAGCAACGAAACCCAGCACATCATCGTTGAGCTGATGAGGCCCTTGGAGGTAGTCTTCATAGAAACGATGTACAACTTTGGGATCCTGGAGTTTTGCTCGAATGCTTGCATTATTGAAAGCCTCATGCAAGCCAAAAACGCCATATTGTTCGATTAAATTTTCTTGAAGCGCAAAAGCAAACGAATTGCCACTGTGGCGTTTGTCTGTAGGTCGTAAATCGGCGTGCGCATCAATGTTGACAACACTCAGCTTTCCTTTTTGAGCAGCCCAACGCATGAGCGGAAGTGCGTTGTTATGCCCACCACCCACAACGATTGGGATTTGTCCGTCGCGAAGGTGTTGCTCGAGCACATTGAATAAAAGGGTGTCGAGTTCGCTTACCATGGCCATTGCTTCTGGCCGATCCAATGGCTGCTTGATTTGTTTGATTTGACCTAAAAATGCGGCCTTTTCTGTAGCTGCGCCCTTATAACTTTGGGAATTGAAAAAAACTTTCGCAAAAGCCTTGAATGCATTTTCACTACCCACCCGACCTAGATTGGCTTGCGGACCCGCATTTTCTGCCACACCAATGATGACAAACTTTGCTTGCTCTAAATGTTGAGTCGTGATGTGCTCCCCAACACGCGTCTCGCCGTTGCGGGTTTGAAAAGATAATTTTCGCTCAGCTGGATTGAAAAGTTGAAATTCAAATGCGCTCATTCATTGGAAGTTAAAAGTGATAAAATAGTATTCGGGATAGGAATGGGTTTTTGAGAAATAGCATCGACAAAAACCAGCAAAGTAAAGGCCTCGTTCAAGAGCATACCTTGACCATTGTAGGTTTGGTATTCAAATGCAATGCGCACCCCCTCCAACTGCACAATTTTGGTGCGGATCTCCAACTCGTCGTCGTAGAGCGCCGGCTGGTGATAGTTGATTTCGAAGCGCTTGACAGGCAAGAGAACTCCTTGTTTCTCCAATTTTTTATATTCGATACCCTTCTCGCGGAGGGCTTCTACTCTCGCCACCTCAAAATAACTGGCGTAATTGCCGTAGTAACAATAACCCATTTGGTCGGTTTCGGAATAACGAACGCGAATTTTTGTTGAAAACACTAAATGGCTTAAAGCGCTTAAGTCTGACATGGAACTGATTTTTTACAAATTTTTACTTGTATGATCGATTAGACTATCGTAAATTTACCAAGCCCTCGGTGAATTTCGTGTTTATTAAATTAAATTTATATAGAAGTCTTTTTTTTTTAATATACAATACCCTGAGCACTTTTTTTTTCACTTTTTTATGAGAATATTTGTTCTCTCATTATTTCAACCAAATTTCGTGACCTCACGAACATTTACAAACAACGAGAACAACCTACAAAACTATGAATACTAGCCACGAAAGTGCATGGGAGTCCTGCTTAAAAGTGATCAAAGATAACATCTCACTTCAGGCCTTTAAAACTTGGTTTGAGCCAATCGTACCCGTCAAATTAGAGGGTCATGTGCTCACTATCCAAGTGCCGTCGCATTTTTTCTATGAGTGGCTCGAACAACACTACATCACACTTCTGCGCAAAGTGATCAAGAAAGAACTCGGCCAAGAAGGTACGCTAGAATACAGCATCGTGATGGAAAACAACACACAATCACGAAGCCCGTATACCGTGAAGCTCCCGACAAACAACTCGAGCAGCCTTAAAAATGCGCCCGTCAACATGCCTATCAATGTCGACGAAAAGCAAATACGCAATCCGTTTGTCATTCCAGGGCTCAAGAAAGTAAACATCGAATCAAACCTGATTCCGAACTTTACTTTCGAAAACTTCATCGAAGGTGAATGCAACCGTTTGGCCAGAGCCTCTGGTTTTGCTGTTGCCAATAAACCAGGCGGCACCGCATTTAATCCGCTACTTTTATACGGAGGTGTTGGCCTAGGTAAAACGCACTTAGCGCACGCTATTGGTATCTCCATCAAAGAGCGCTTCCCGAACAAAACTGTGCTGTATGTACAATCCGAAAAATTTGCACATCAGTTCATAGACGCCATCAAGAATCAAACCACCAATGACTTCGTCCACTTCTATCAAATGATAGATGTCTTGATCATCGACGATGTCCAATTCTTTGCAGGTAAAGAACGTACCCAAGATGTATTCTTCAGTATTTTCAACCACTTGCACCAAAATGGTAAGCAAATCGTACTTACCTCAGATAAAGCACCTGTCGAGATGCAAGGCATGGAACAACGCCTGCTTTCTCGCTTCAAATGGGGCTTATCTGCCGACCTCGGTACGCCAGACCTCGAAACGCGCATCGCCATTCTCGAAAAGAAAATGTACGGCAGTGGTATTGAACTTCCGCGTGAAGTTGTCGAATACCTCGCCTACTCTATCAATACCAACGTTCGCGAAATCGAAGGCGCGCTCAATACCTTGCTTGCACAAGCATCGCTCAACAAAAAAGCGATTACACTAGACCTCGCCAAGCAAATGGTAGACAAATTTGTGCGCAGTACAGCTCGTGAAGTCTCCATCGAATATATTCAAAAAGTGGTTTGCGACTACTTTGACCTCCCTATTGAAATGCTTAAATCCAAAACTCGCAAGCGCGAGGTTGTTCAAGCACGTCAAATCTCTATGTACTTCTCCAAAAAAATGACAAAGTCTTCCTTGGCAAGTATCGGAGCACACTGTGGTGGCAAAGATCACGCAACTGTTCTTCATGCTTGTCGCACGGTAGTCAATCTTTCCGAAACCGACAAGCAGTTCCGTCATTACCTCGAAGAACTCGAGAAGAAACTGACCATCCAATAAGTTCCTATTGGCCAAGCGTATACTCATGGTTTGCCTCGGCAACATCTGCCGCTCACCGCTTGCAGATGGCCTGCTGTTGCGCAAAATCAAAGAACGCAATTTAAATGCTCATGTAGATTCTGCCGGGACCGCCAACTATCACATCGGTAAAGCACCTGACAGCCGCATGATCAAAACCGCTGCCAAATTTGGGACTCCCATTGAATTTTTACGCGCAAGACAATTCACTGCCCAGGACTTTCAAAACTTTGACCATATTCTGGTGATGGATCAGTCCAATTACAGCGATGTAATCGCGCTTGCCCAAACCGAAGCTGACCAAAAAAAGGTCAACTTTTTCCTTGATTATTTATATCCGAACCAAAATTCAGAGGTTCCTGACCCCTATTATGGTACACTCAAAGACTTCGAAGCCGTCTATCAATTAGTAGACGAAGCTACCGATGCGCTTATCCAAAAACTTTTCCATGAGCAATAAACAAAAAGGTTCTATATTACTGATTCCTAATACCTTAGGAGGGGAAAGCACAGCAGATATTATTCCGCAAGAAGTCATTCAACAAGCCACCCAACTCAGGGTTTTTGCAGTAGAAGAAATCAAAAGTGCACGACGTTTACTGCGCAAAATGGATCGAAATTTTCCGATAGACGACTGCACCTTTAAAATTCTGAATAAAAACACAAAAGAATCTGAACTGATGGATTTATTGCTATTTCTGATCAAAGGAATAGATATTGGTATTATTTCAGAAGCGGGCTGCCCTGGTATTGCAGATCCAGGTGCTGCACTTGTTCATTTAGCACACACCCAAGCCATTCAAGTGAAACCAATGGTGGGGCCATCGTCCATTTTACTTGCACTCATAGGTAGTGGTTTCAACGGACAGCATTTTACTTTTCATGGATATTTACCCAAAGAAAGAAAAGAACGCATTAAAAAACTACGTGATTTTGAAATGGACACCAAAAGAAATGGAACGACACATCTTTTCATGGATACTCCATTCAGGAATATGAATGTGCTCGAGGATTTACTCAATGAAGTAGGTGATTTAACCGAATTGTGTATTGCTTCCAATCTGACATTGCCCAATCAATCTATCAGAACCATGACCGTTCTGGATTGGAGAGAAAAAGCTTATGACCTCTCCAAAATTCCGACCGTTTTTGCCATTGGTAAAGGCCAGTAGAATCTAAAATTAGTCCAAAAAAAAAGCCCCACATTACTGTGAGGCTTTTAAAAATCGGCATCGACTTACTCTCCCACGATCAAAACCGCAGTACCATCAGCGCAAGCAGGCTTAACTTCTCTGTTCG
>ENA-ORFA01000096-ORFA01000096.1-marine-metagenome-genome-assembly--contig:-NODE-96-length-40356-cov-8.498299_pt1 | contig 40356 bp, 35 predicted proteins | sample MGYA00248621_ERZ508587 | MGnify/ENA primary metagenome ERZ508587 (study PRJEB26250, sample SAMN06266239) | marine metagenome | isolation source: Columbia River Estuary | place: USA:Columbia River Estuary... | reverse complement strand
CGCTGCTCATCACTCAGATCTTGAAGAATTTCATTGTGAAGCTGCAAAACCTTTGGGAAAAACTTTTCATAAAGCGCAGCACCTTCAAGCGTAAGTCTAACGATGGCCCGTCTTCCATCGCCTTTGACTTTGTGGCGATCCACCAAGCCCTTGGTCATCAATGTTCTAAGAGTTTTGGAAGCCTGGGAACGGTCAACTGTGGTTCTACTTGCCAAGTCGGATGGCGACATTTCTCCCAATTTGGCGAGCATGGCTACAAATTGCCATTCTTCACGAGTGATACCAATGTCACCTTCACAGATACGAGTTACAACTGAACCGCTTAGGCTCAAGAATTCAAACACCACAAAATTGAAGAGATCAAAGATCGATTGAGGATCTTTGAAATTCGGATGAGGTCTTTGACTGTCTTGCATAACTTCAGTAAATCCCATAAATCACCTTGTGCACTAGGGAAAAACCTAGGGATAGTTGATTTTATCTATTAAAACAAGTTGTCTATGCTGTAACGCATGAACACTGTAAACCTCCACCCAGTTAACTCCCAATGAGTTTGTGAAAATGACCAAAGACTTATTCTGGACTTCTGAAAATGCCACAACGCTCAACCTCTTGCGCACAGAAAAGGGGCTTGATGCATTTCAAGTGGCAAGGATGGCCAATCTGAGCGCACAACATGTCAATGAGCTAGAAAGCCTGGAGCCACTCGCAGAGAGAAGCTACTTTTACTCACCAGAAATCAAGGCTCTAATGGGCCACCGCCTTCTGGCTTTATTGCAAAAGTAATTTAACTTGTAAGTTTAGGGTCGAGCAAGATTGCGCCATCCTCTAATTCAAGGAGGGGTAAACCCGATTGGTACGAATATTTTGAAAGTATTTAATCTCAAAATACGTTTGATCTTTATACCCAGCATCGTTGGAGTCACTTTGTGTACTTGACCGGCAAACAAATGAGCCTTATGGCCAAAATCATGCAGGCATTTGCTGAGTCTCACCATGAGCATGAAATTCGCGAGATTGTGGGCGATCTGGTTATGCAATTACTGCAAGCGCAGTTTTATGCAAGTTTTGTCTGGCAGCCCGAATGCGCATCATTCGGTCGCCCCGTCCAAATCAATATGGACCCAGCCAATATCAAGCAGTATGAAACTTACTTTCAATTCAATGACCCCATCACCCCTTTGATGAAAAGATACGAAGTGGCCGTTAGGGCTACGGATGTTCTCAGGCATGAAGAGCTGCGTAAAACCGAGTTCTTCAACGATTTCTTATACAAAGATGGTTTGTACTGGGGTGTTAATTTATACGCATGGCACAAAGGAAACAATTTGGGCGACATGCGAATTTGGCGTGATCGTCGTCGCGAAAATTTCTCGGAAGATGACTTGCGCATGCTCGATATGATCCAGCCAGCCTTTATCAGCGCTTTGGCCAGAGCACGCAATTACAGCAGCGTCGCCCAGCCCTCTCCTGCGCTTATCATCAAACTCAGCCCTAGGGAACAAGAAGCCGCATTACTAGTGGCCCAAGGTCTGTCAGACAAAGAGATCGCTCGTCGACTCAATATTTCGACCACCACTGTGCGTACACATTTAGAGCACGCTTTCAGAAAAACAGGCGCTAGCAATAGAGCAGGTCTGGCCCACAAAATACTGAATTGAGTTGCTGGCGACTTCCTCAATTTGAAGGATACCGTCGTTTGCTACATCGTCTTAGGATGAAACTTGTGCAAACTTTTGCACGACTTTATTCTAGAGGCATCCTATGAAACATTCACCCTCACGACGTAACTTTTTCAAAACATCTGGCGCAGTTTCGGCCTCGACTTTACTTGGTAGCACTGCATTGGTGGCTTGCGGTGACAACACGGCTCCTGCTCTTTCTTCAGACGAGCAATTGGCGTTGACGGCTACACAAGCTGTGGCTGCTCTTAAGTCTGGCAGGCTTAGCGCAACAACTTATGTGGGCACCTTGATAGCCCGCGCCAAAGCGGTGTCTGATCTGAACGCCATGATCACACTAGACGAAGCAGGCGCAATGGCTACGGCAAAACAAATCGATGCCGACCGAAGTGCAGGCAAAACATTGGGGGCCTTGGCCGGCTTACCTATCGTCGTTAAAGACAATATCAATACCAAAGGCATGAAGACCACAGGAGGCACCTACTCGCTTCGCAACTTTCAGCCGGCGACCAATGCGCCATCCCTTCAAAAGTTAATCGATGCAGGCGCCATTGTCTTGGGCAAATCGAATTTGCATGAATGGGCCTTTGGCATCACGAGCACCAACTTCACGCTTGGAATCGACCCCATCACAAAGGCAGCCACCCGGCCTTGTAAAAACCCCTATGACACGACGCGCGTTTCAGGCGGATCATCTGGCGGAACAGCTGTGGCGGTGGCCACGCGATTTGCGCCCGCAGGCCTTGGAACTGACACAGGCGGATCAACCAGAGAACCCGCATCTTTTTGCGGCATCGCGGGCTTTCGCCCTTCGGTAGGCGATGGCGCAGGCAAAGGTCGCCGTTATGCCGACACAGTGAATGATGCGCTTCCAATCAGCACAACGCGTGACACGCTTGGCCCCATGGCGCGCACAGTGGCCGATTTAGCGCTACTTGATGCAGTGATCACTGGAACCACAACGCCCACTGCAAAAGCACTTAAGGGACTGAAGATTGGTATTCCTGCCAGTTTTTGGGCAGGCTTGGAAGACAATGTCAAAACTGTAGCCACGGCAGCCAAACAAAAATTGGCAGACGCAGGGGTCGTATTTGTCGATGCTGATCTGACTGGCATCATGGCGTTGAACGACTCAATTTCATTCCCAATTGCATTGCATGAACCTGTGGCGGCCATTCCTGTCTACCTCGCGACCAACAAGGCACCCATTAGCACCGTCAAGGAAGTCAGCGATCAATTGGCCAGCCCTGATGTACAAGGCGCATTTGGCGCCATCCTAGGCGACGTGTACGGCGGCGCTTATCCCGATGTGATGTCTACTAAACGCCCAGCCCTGCAAAAGCTCTACAAAGACTATTTTGCTTCCATAGGTGTAGAAGCCGTCATGTTTCCCACGACTATTTTGGTTGCGCCAAAAATCGACCCCGTCAAGGGATCTGGCACAGTGAACTATACCGTTGGCGGTGTAGAACAAACAGGCAAGGATACCTTTGGCACCTGCATTAGAAACACTGACCCTTGCACCAACGCTGGCTTACCTAGCGTGTCAATTCCTGCAGGGCTAACCCCTGCGGGAATGCCTGTGGGCATGCAGATCGATGGGCCTTTAGGCACGGACGCAAATTTGCTCTCTATCGGTATGGGTATCGAAGAAGTGTGGGGCTCAGTCAGGGCGCCCGCCATCTGAAGAAATTTGATTAACAAGCAGTCAATTCACTTTCACGGCCAAGCGGATTCAATTCCTCTTGGCTGTGATTTGTATTTAACTACCCAGCTTGGCGAATTTGATGCTGCGTGACTTCAGATCAACCCACGATTGGTCGTGAGGATTGGGGAAAAACCTGAGAATAATAGATTTTATCCATTACACCAAGTTGTCTATGCTTTAGCCAATGAACACTGCATACGATGTCCGAGGTGGCAACGCCCACCACATGTACCACCCCATGATCGACCCCAAGGTGGTTCAAGCCTATCCGCCATTGATTGTGGACCGTGCGGATGGTGTTTACATCTTTGACATTGATGGCAATCGCTATTTAGACACTGTCGCATCTCTTTGGAATGTCAACGTAGGACATAACCGCAGAGAAGTCATTGATGCCATCAAAACTCAACTAGACAAACTGGCCTACTACTCCACATTCCAGAACACCTCCAACCCGCCAGCCATCGAACTGTCGATGAGGTTGATGGACATGTTCAAACCAGAAAAGATGAGCAAAGCATTTTTCTCATCGGGCGGGTCGGATGCAATTGAAACTGCACTCAAATTAGCACGCCAATATTGGAAGTTGGTGGGACAACCCAACAGACACCAATTTATTTCACTGAAGTGGGGCTATCACGGTGTTCATTTTGGCGGTGCTTCGATCAACGGAAATCCAATGTTTCGAAATGCATACGAACCCTTGTTGCCCGGTTGCCATTTAACTGAAACGCCCTATACCTATCGCAATCCTTGGAATGAATCCGATCCAGAGAAGTTGTCCCAACTGTGCTTGAATGATCTGTCTGAACTCATTCAGAAAATTGGCGCTGGCAATATTGCGGCCCTGGTTGCTGAACCGGTGCAAGGCGCGGGCGGCGTGATTGTGCCCCATGCCAGTTATTGGCCAGGTATGCGCAAATTACTCGATGAGCATGGCATCTTGCTGATCAGCGACGAAATTGTGACGGGGTTTGGCCGTATTGGCTCGCTTTGCGGTGCACGCGCATGGGGTGTTGCACCAGACATCATGGCCATGGCAAAGGGCATCAACTCAGGTTATGTGCCATTGGGTGCCACCTTGGTCAATGAACGCATCGCCAGTGCATGGGAGCAACCTAATGTGCCTGCAGCCATGATGCATGGCTACACGTATTCTGGCCATGCGTTGGCGTGTGCAGCTGCTAACGCCAACTTAGACATTGTGACCCGCGAGGACTTACCTGGCAACGCACTTCACGTAGGAACTTATTTTCAAGATTCGTTGCAACAGTTGATGAAGTATTCGCATGTGGGTGAGGTTCGGGGCAAAGGACTCATGGCTGCCGTTGAATTAGTGGCAGACCGTGCAACCAAAGAAATGCTCACGCCGCCTTCTCCTTATATCCAAGCGCTGGTGGGCACTTCACGTCAAGAAGGTGCAATGATTCGCGTGCAAGGTAACCGACTGATTTTGTCGCCACCTTTGGTTTTCACAAACGCACATGTCGACGAAACATTGAGAATTTTGAACATCGCTTTTTCTGCAGCAGAAAATATCTAAAACCTATTTTTCCAACCTAAGGAGTTACAAATGAACGCACGCATCCGCATCTTGTCATTGGCTGTCTTGAGCTTAGTGGCGGCACTTCCAAGCTTGGCACAAGATAGGTGGCCAAGCAAACCTATTGAGATCATTTATCCCTACCCTCCAGGTAACGATATGGATGTTGTCACACGGTTGTTGGCAGAAGGAATGAGCAAACGACTAGGCGTACCTGTTCAAGTCATTAACAAACCAGGCGGCGGCGGTGTCGTAGGGTTTGCAGAAATGACCAGAGCAAAACCAGACGGTTACACCATCGGCACCTGGACTCCTGGGCCTGGCATTTCACAAATTGTTGCTGGCAACACGCCTTACAAAATGAGTGACTATCAATCTGTAGGAGGCATGCTGATCAACGACTTTGTATTGGCAGCGCGAGGTGACATTCCTGCCAACAATCTGAAAGATTTCGCAGCATGGGCCAAGAAAAATGGCAAGCCAGTGATCATTGCCAGCTACGCACCGGCAGCAGTTCCTGCTCTGATTGCTGCAAAAATAGCAAAGAGAGATGGCTGGCCCTACAAGGTAGTTTCATTTCCCAATCCAAGTATCAAGGAACTTATTGCGGGGGATGCTGACGTTTCGACTGCGGGTGCTGAAGGCGCTATGAGTTATGCAAAAGCAGGGCAAACCAAAATATTGTCAGCTTGGGGGCCCGATCGAAATCCTGTTTTCCCTAATGTTGCAAACCTCAAAGAAGAAGGTTATGGCGATTTGTACTCATGGGGCGGCATGGCAGCGCCTGTAGGTGTTCCAAAAGACATCATCAACAAGCTTTCCAGTGTCATGATGGAAGCACTGAATGACAAGCCCGTGCAAGACCAATTCAAAAAAGCAGGCATACCCGCACTGCCCATGACGGCAGATCAAATGAGCAAACGTGTGGTTGACGACAGCAAATGGATTACCGAATTGATGACTGAATTAGGCATGACGAAAAAGTGATGTCGTCTTTACAAGCAAGGCTAGCCAGGTGGTCATGGGATCGGTTTTTTCTGTTGGCCTTGTCATTCATCGCGGTATGCGTTTGGTATTTTTCTACCCAACTCATACAGCCTTATCCTCACAATGCAAATTGGTTTGAGTCTGCTGCGCTGTTTCCCAAACTTTCATTGCTGATCGTGGCTGTTGCAGGGTTGATTGAAATTTACCAACGCCGTCACCAAATGGCATCAGGCGAGTCCGAGGAGCTCGATTCGAGCGCCGCTAACATTCAAGACGCCATCTCGATGGTGGTGGCATTTGCTTTGTACATGCTTGCTGTTCCTTTTTTAGGCTACCTAATCAGTACCCTGTTATTTCTGTCAGTGGGTTGCTGGTTACTTCGATTTGATTTTCGAACTAGCATGCTTTTGGCCATCACACTGTCAGTGACCATGTGGGTGGTGTTTGTGAAGGTACTCAAGGTTTATTTTGGCCATGCTTGGTTGATTTAAAAATGGAGTTCATTGACGCACTTTCGGGAGGATTTTCTTCACTGAGCACCCTCCCAATTGCATTGGCTCTGATCGTTGGTGCAGCCTTGGGCATTGTTGTCGGCGTTTTGCCTGGTGTTGGCCCTGGTGTCACCATCGCGGTGTTATTACCTTTCACATACGGCATGCCCCCTCTTGGGGGCATCTCTCTTTTGCTAGGTGTTTATTGCGGGGCTTTCTATGGCGGTGCAGTGACTTCCATTTTGATTCGCACACCTGGGGAAGCCTCCTCCATCATGACCATGTTTGATGGCTACCCTTTGGCCAGACAAGGGCAGGCTCAAAGAGCCTTGTCATTGGCTTTCATGTCTGCCTTTGTAGGTGGCATTGCAAGTGCATTGTTGCTTGGATTGGTGGCCCGACCGATGGCCAGTTTTGCAGGAAAATTTGGTGCGGCAGAAAATGTCATGGCCATTTTGTTGGCCGCTGTTTGTATTGGTAAAGCCTATCGCCGTCAGTTTCCTGCCGCCATGATGATGATGGGATTGGGATTTTTCTTGGCCACGGTTGGCATAGACCCCAACTCCAATGAACAACGCTACACCTTCGGCATTCCGGGCATGCTGAGCGGTATTCCATTGGTTCCAGTGGCTGTCGGATTATTTGGCATAGCGCAAGCGCTCGTAATGGTGAGCTCACCAGTTCCGCAGTTTGATTCATCGCTGATTCAGTCCGCAGGTCTATCTTGGCGCGGTTTTTTAGAGCCCTTTCGATACCCCAAGGCCATGCTAAAAGGTTTGTTCTTAGGCTCAGCCATTGGCGTGTTGCCTGCCGTTGGCGCCGCATTGTCCACTTCACTTGCTTATTTTTGGGCACAGAAAGGGGCCAAAGATCCTACGCCGTTTGGTCAAGGGAATCCAGAGGGCATTGTGGCGGCTGAATGCGCCAACAATTCCAACTCGGGTGGCGCGATGATTACGGTACTCACGCTTGGCATCCCAGGCGATGCCATCACGGCCATCATCATGGGAGTGTTCGTTGTACACGGCATTGTTCCGGGTCCCTCTCTTTTCACAGATCGGCCCGAAATCATCAACGGTGTTTTGGCATCGTTGTTGATCATCAATTTCGTCATTTTGGGCTTGCTGATTCTGACTGTGAAGCCCTTGGCGCGTTTGGCATATGTCAACCCGAAAATTCTAGGACTTGTGATCTTGGTTTTAGGTTTTGTAGGATCTTATTCGGCAGCAAACTCTATGTACTACGTGATCATTGCTGCTGTATTTGGCGTTTTTGGTTTGGTCTGTGCACGAGGCAACATTCCAACCATCCCCCTTATCTTGGGCATGGTCATGGGCGACACATTAGAGGCTTCATTGCGCCAGTTATTGGGGCGCAGCGATGGTTCTCTTGAGCCATTTGTAACCCGCCCAATGTCTCTTGCCATGCTCATTGCCATCGTGGTCATCTTGTTTTGGCCTTTCTTTATGGCACTAGGAAAGCGCTTCCAGCGCAGCAACACATCTAATCCATCATGAGCCATTTAACAGAACCTGTTTCTCCAGATGAAATTTGGATCAATGGTCGCATTCTGACTTTAGATACAGCCCTACCCCATGCAGAAGCCATTTCAATATTCAAGGGGAAAGTGTTGCGAGTGGGCACCACATCTGAGTTGCTGATGACAGCCAGTTCTCAATCAATCGTTCATGACCTGCAGGGCCATTTTTTAATGCCAGGCTTGATCGACACCCATGCGCATGGTATTTGGGGTGCTTTAAGGGATATGTTTGAAGTTTATGTTGGCTTGTCTTCCTCTTTAGAAAACCTCATGCTGGCTGTAAAGGAACGAGCCAGCAAAGTGCCAACGAGCGAATGGATATCAGGCGGGCCATGGCACATGTCATGGATCGACGATGCTCAGGAACCCCCTCGAAAAATACTTGACCTGGCAGCACCTGATCACCTTGTGGCTCTGAAAGATGTCACCTACCACACAGCATGGCTGAACACAGCTGCTTTAAAGGCTTGCGGCATTGACAAACATACACCGGACCCTGAGGGAGGTCGCATTGGGCGAGACAGCCTAACCGGAGAGCCCAACGGTATTTTGTATGAAAAGGCTCAGAATTTAGTTCGACGCTTTATAGTTCCAAGCAGTGTTCAACTCGCGCATGCTGTGAAGCACATGAGTCACTACTTTCACAGCTTGGGCCTGACTGGCTTCAAAGAAGCCATGGCCAGCGAGGCTGAGTTACAAGCCTATTATTTGGCAGACAAGCAAGGCACATTGAATTTGCATGTAGCAACCCACATGGCCTTGAATTCTCTGACTTCAGAAGGCATGACGCCGATTGATCAATTGTTAATTTGGCGTGATCGTTTTGCATCTGAACATGTTCACACCGCATTTGTGAAATTATTTTTAGATGGCGTTGCACCCAGTTTGACCGCATCTTTTTTAGAGCCCTACTTGCCCATGCCAGGCTGCGCACCTTCCGCGCACAACCCTGATCAATTGCTGGCCATCTCCCCCGACAAACTCGCAGAAATTGTCACCCAACTTGACAGTTTGGGATTGACCGCCAAGATGCATGCCGTCGGCGATAGAGCAGCCAGAGCAGGACTTGACGCTGTACAAGCAGTCAGAAAGTCCAATGGGCAAAGCGGCCTCAGGCATGAAATTGGCCATACAGCATTTGTTCACACCACAGACCATCCAAGATTCAAGCGATTAGGCATGGTGGCAGACATGTCACCCAGGCTTTGGTTTCCAAACCCTGTCACACCAGGGCAAGTGAAGGTGCTTGGGCCTCTTCGCACACAAAGATGTCATCAGATTAAATCGTTGATGCTTGCCGGCGCAGAATTGACCTATGGATCAGACTGGCCTGCAGCGGCAGCAGATGCCAATCCATGGGTTGGCCTGGCAGGCATGATTTCTAGGCGCAACCCCTTCGGACTGTTCCCTGGGTATGTAGGAGAGGAGCAAGCGATTAGCCTTGAAGAAGCCTTGCCTCTTTTCACAACCCAAGCCGCCAGATCAATGGGGCTAGAGCATGTGACAGGTCGCTTGAAAGCTGGATTCTCAGCTGACTTTATACGGCTTGCCAAACCGCTTCAGGGTCAGACGCCGGAGGAAATTGCAAAGACACAAGTTCTAGAAACTTACTTTGAAGGGCGTTGTGTCTATGTTTCAAGTTCAGGGCATGCAAGATAGTTTTTACAAAGAACTCATACCAAGCGCGCAGAAATTTCACTTGCAACGCGCTGAATAAGCGGAGTTAGCTTGCTCTGATCTATTACTGCCATTCGATTTACAGTGGTTACGAGTGCTAGGGCGCCAATGACTTCGCCCTCACCTTGGTGCAGTGGCACAGCAATCGCTGCTAAATTAGTTTCCAACTCACCATTAGAAAAGTAAAAGCCGCTCTTTCGAATCTGGCTGTAATATCGCCTAAAGTCTGCCCAATTTATTGGTAAACCTGCTTCAGCAATTTCGGCCAGGTGTGAGTCAAATAACTTGTGCAATTGAGTCGTTGGCAAACCAGCGAGGATAACTTTTGGAGCGCCCCCTTTAAACAACGGACGCGGACGACCACGTCCGTAGCTCAAGTTGGCTGGTGTAGAACCAAATTCGCGGTAGGTATCAAGTAATTGGTCACCACGGAGGCTTGACACTACGCAGTCAAAACCTGTTTGCAATACCAATTCTTTCATCAAAGGAATACCACATTGCAATACAGGATCAGCTTGCCTAATATAGTGATCCAGCACAATGATTCTAGGACCCAGTGTGAACATTGCATTCGAACCACGTTGCAGAAGTCCCGCATCACTGAGAGTTTTTAGGTATCTATAACTAGTAGGTAACGAAACATCAAGCTGCTCACTGATGTCCTCTGCATTCCAATGAAGACGTTGATCTGAAAACAGATCTAGTACGCTTAGCATGCGTGAAAGACTGGAGTCGGATTTATCAATCATTCGGAACTTGAAAACTTCAATGAGCTAGCAATACCAAGTTGGGTAATAAAGTACTGATGCTGTCAAGCTCTGCGCTAGATTGAGCAGTACCCAATATATAACGATCCGGACGAACCATGACAGCCTTCGCATGGTGCTGCAAAAGCCACGCCTGAATTTCAGACGAGCTTGCAGGTACCAACACTACACCGTGAGACAGCCATCGTTCGCGCGTAACTTCGCTAACGTCATTTAATTCATCCTCGAAGCCTATTACAGCAAAGTTCAACCCCAGTTCAACATCTAACAAGCGACCATTAGACAGCATAGGCTGAGGAAATATTTGGGCTACTGGGGCATTTTTGCCTTGCCAAAAACCTGGCCCAAGCTGCGGAGTAGGAAATTGAAATATTTCAGGCTGACCTTTCTTAAACTTTGCGTCGCGCTCGCGCGCAGCATCCGCATCAGTTGTCTGGATAATGCCACCAAGTTTGACCGCTAAATCAATGAAAGCATGAACATGTGGCCCACGTTCGCTTCCATAAGTGTCCAACAACCCTTCGTCAAATCGACCGCGAAGCACAGCTTCAAGTTTCCAAGCTAAGTTGGATGCATCTCGAACGGCGGCGCACATACCTTGACCTAAAAATGGCGGTGTTTGATGTGCAGCATCGCCAGCTATGAACAAACGACCTTTGCGCCAAGTCTGAGCAATCACTGAATGAAAAGTGTAAATGACGGCACGCTCGATTTCTGCTTGCTCGGGTGTAATCCAGTTGCTAACCAATTTCCATAAAGTTTCGGGCTTGACCAATTGCTCTTCATCGTCACCGGGCATGATCATGATTTCCCATCTGCGCCGATTACCCGTAACGTTGCAATATGTCATTGGGCGGGAAGGATCGCAATGCTGCACTGTGTGATCTGGCAATTTGGGAACTTCTTTTTTCAAAAGAGCATCAAACACCAACCAAGGTTGGTGTAGACCAAGATCCAGCGTAGTCGAACCAATTAACTTGCGCACCATTGAACGCGCGCCATCGCAACCAATCACATACTTCGCTCTGACTTCATACTCATCGTCATTTAGCAAGTTTTTGACCCGCAAGGTGGCCTGCTCATTGCCATCTTCAATAGAAGTGACTTCATGGCTACAGTTAACCTGAACTTTCGGATATCGACGGATTCCATGACGCAGCACAGCTTCAAGTTCAGGTTGATGAAAATAGTGGTTGGTAGCACAACCGTGAGGACCCCGCTCAGAGGTTCCCGCACGAATCAAAATGGTTTCGCCAGCTGCATTGTTGAAATACATACCCTTCAACCCAGGACGCGATATAGCTTCTACCTCACGGCGTAAACCAAGAGTTTCAAACACTCTCATGACTTCACCGTCAAAGTGAATAGCGCGAGGCAACGGATATATTTCGGCATCCCGTTCAAAAACCACCACTGCCAGACCATACTGCCCCAAAAGGTTGGCTATCGTGACACCAGCTGGGCCATATCCGATGATGGCAACATCAAACACGCCGTTGGTCATTTTTTGTAGCCCATGAGCGTTTCCATTTCAGATTGCCACTGAGCACGACTGCGAAATTTAGGCCGACTGCGCGCTAAGGCTTCAGCTGACGCCATCACTGATTCATCGCTTTGATCTAGATCTATCGTTTCACGCAAAGGTTGCTCACAGTACCACGGCATGTCCATGAAAACTTCTATACGGTTTCCTTCTGGGTCACGAAAGTAAATTGATATGGCATTGCCATGCGAGACTGACGTTAGATCGGATACATCGGGCTCAGCCAGTGTTCGGTTTCGCAATTCACGCAGCGTGGCTAAATCAGAAACTCGCAGTGAAATTTGATTGATCACACTGAACGTCAAGTCAGTCGGCCGACCACTGGCTAAAACGATTTGGTGATGCTCGGTAGGGTCTCGACTTAAAAATATCAATTCAACTGCACCCAGATTGCCATGGTCGGTCTGAAAAAACCCCAATACATCACGATAAAAGCGAGCCATGCGCTGAATATCGCGCACATAAAACCCCATATGGCTGAACGTCAGCGCATTACGGTGACCAAGAGGACTTGACATTTTCCGCCTCATTTCTTGAAAATAATTGAATTTTATGGTTTTTTATATTGATTTTTATCTAGTGGTTTATCCCATTATGATAATTAAGAGATTTATTCAAAATTCTGGTCAGGCACTTGGTTTTTTTGATTTTTTAATTCAGGAGACTCCCCATGAACATATTTTCCAGTCGTTTAGGCCTCGCGGTGCTGGCCATAGGCTTGATAAGTGCCTTGCCGATATTTGCCCAGGACTACCCTAACAAGCCCATCAAAATCATTGCACCTTTCCCGCCAGGAACTGGCCCTGATGCCAATACCCGTGAAATTGCTCAAGAGTTAACGAAGGTACTAGGGCAATCTGTTGTTGTAGAAAATCGGCCAGGTGCATCCACCATGATCGGGATGGAAGTTGGCGCGAAAGCTGCACCCGACGGCTACACATTGGTCATGGGTTCTACAACTTCAATGTCGGTGGTACCCCATACATACAGCACTAAGGTGCCTTATAAAGTTGAAAGAGATTATGTTCCCATCAGTATCGTTGGACTTCTGAACACGGCATTGACTGCGAATTCAAATTTGCCTGAGAAGAATGCCAAAGAACTGATAGAACGTCTCAAAAAACAACCAGGATCCATCACTGCCGCTACTTCAGGCATTGGCAGTTACTCACACTTAGCAGGCGAATGGTTTGCATCTAGTGCAGGCGTCAAGATCGATTTTGTACCCTACAACACTACCAGTCCTTATTCAGATTTGGTTGCAGGCCAAGTGAACATCATTTTTGATGCTTTGCCTGCTGCGATCGGCAACGTGAGAGCTGGCAAATTGAAAATCCTCGCGTTGACTGGCAAAACAAGACATCCTAACTTTCCAGACATACCAACCTTTGCAGAGGCTGGCTTGCCTGACTATGCCCCCACTGCCTGGATTGGTTTGTTTGCACCTGCAGGAACACCTGCACCCATCATTGCAAAATTGGGTGAAGCCATGCAAAAGGCAGCAGCACAAAATCCCGAGTTAATTTCACGCTGGCGTTCATTTGGCGGAGACCTCAAAGCTCAAACGCCAGCTGAATTTTCAGCCTTCCTTAAACAGGATGACGCTCTGTGGGGACCTGCCATCCGCAAGGCTGGTGTGAAACTGGATTGAATATGAAAAATTTTCGTCGAATTTTTTTACTTGCTTGGGCAATGGCTCTTGGTATCGTTGCCATGCCAGTCTCTGCACAAACGGCTGTTTGGCCTAGCAAACCAGTTACTTTAGTGGTTGGCACGCCCGCTGGTGGCGCAATAGATGCCTATGCCCGAACATTGGCAGATCAGCTGACCAAGCAAACGGGAGGTACCTTCCTCGTTGAAAATCGTGCGGGAGCGGGCGGCAACCTGAGTGCCGAGCATGTCCTGAAGTCACCTGCTGACGGCCATAGCATTTGGGTCACCACTCACGCTATGTTCACCATCAACCCCTCGGCTTATCCTGAACTGCGTTGGAAACAGACAGATTTCAAACCGATCGCAAAAGGGATCGAAAGCCCCTTGTTGCTAGTGGTTCATCCTTCCGTACCTGCGCGCACTTTACCTGAGCTCGCTTCCTGGCTAATTGCCAATCCGTCCAAGGCTGCTTATGCCTCCTTTAGCCCAGGAACGCCCTCCCATTTTTTAGGTTTTCAACTGAATGAGCGGCTAAAGCTGAATATGGTTCACGTACCGTATAAAGGCTCAGCCCCTCAACTCAATGATCTTATTGGCGGCCAGGTCTTGTTAGGATTTACACAAATGCAAGGTGCTATGCAGCAAGTGCAAGCAGGTAAGTTGCATGCGATTGCAATCACGAGCCTCGAACGCTCACGCTTTTTACCCCAAGTGCCTACACTGGCAGAATTGGGACACCGTGACCTGAGCTTACAAGTTTGGTTTGGACTAGTTGCCCCAGCTGCTACCCCTCCTAAGGTAATTGAAGTCTTCACAGCTGCTGTTGTGAAAGCGCAAGGAGATACAACTTACCGCACCAAACTTGAAGCACAAGGATTTGAGGTACCTCGCGAGTCTGGCGGTGCATTCGAAGCCACTATTTTGAATGACACAGCTAGATGGGCTCGAGTCGTACAAGCCACCGGATTCAAGGCGAACGATTAAGTTCTATTTTCAATTGACCGAATGACCCACATTCCATTAATTGAGTTCCCCAACTTGTGTCACACACGCTGACGCTGGACAGACCCTAATGTGGCATAGAGAGACTTTAGCCTGACGCTAAATGAGGCTTTGTGATTTCCCAATGGTGCCGATTCGTGCCACTGGTCACAATCAAAAAAATGATGGGGTCATCCATGGGAAAAAGCATCAGCGCACTGCAGCTTGGAATTATTTGGCAACGTTTAACGGGGCTAATGGATGAGGTTGCCCAAACCTTTGTTCGCACCTCATTTTCGGTGGTCGTTCGTGAAAACTGGGATTTGGCTTGCTCTTTGATGGATGCAAACGGCAGGGTCTTTGCTCAGTCATCCCGTTCAATACCCTCATTTTTAGGAACGATGCCACGAACTCTGGAAGCAATGCTTAAACGTTATCCTAAGCATACGCTTGAGGCTGGTGACGTCTTGATTTCGAATGACCCATGGTTAGGAACTGGGCATCTCAACGACATCACCATGGTTCGCCCAATTTTCCGTGGTGCTGAGTTGGTGGCTTTTGTGGGCTCAACTTTCCATACGGTCGATATTGGCGGCGCCCCCAATCCTTTTGCCAAAGACTCTTATGAGGAGGGCTTGTGCATTCCGGTTCTCAAGATTTGTAAACGGGGCGAAGAAAATCTCGATGTTGTCTCTTTCATCAAGGAAAATTTGCGGGAACCGTTAGAAACCCTTGGAGATATCCGTGCGCAGTTTGCTGCATACGAGTTGGCACAAACCAAATTGTTGGCGTTGCTACAGCAAGAAAGCATCGACGATTTGACTGCCGTCACAGATCAGATATTGCAGCGTTCGGAAAATAGCATGCGCAGAATGCTGGAATCCATGCCCGACGGCGAGTTCGATGACCAGGTCATGGCCGATGGATTCGAAAAATCATTGTTGATATGTTGCAATGTTCGGAAAAATGGCTCTGAGCTCGTGATTGATTATTCAGGCACAGATGCTCAAATCGATAAGCCGATTAACTCCGTGATGAATTTCACTTTTGCGTACAGTGCCTATGCCGTCAAGTGTGCTTTTGATCCGTCATCCCCTAACAACGATGGCGGGTTGCGTCCATTGACAATTTTGGCACCGGAGGGATGTTTGGTGAATCCGACACGGCCCGCGCCCGTCTGGGGGAGGCATCTTTCAGGGCATTATTTGCCGTTTGTGATTTTTGGAGCGCTCTCCAAAATGATGCCAAAAAAAATCATCGCTGACAGCGGCTCCCCCATCTGGAACGTCTATTTCAAAGGGGTTGATCGATCCAAACGCAAGTTTGTCAAGATGTTTTTCATGAGTGGCGGTTACGGTGCCAGAGCCACCAGCGATGGGCCTGCCTGTTTAAGTTTTCCCACCAATGTCGCAAACAGCCCGATTGAGCAATTTGAAAATCAGACGCCTATGCTGGTGACTGAAAAAAGTTTGCTCGTGGACAGTGGCGGTGCAGGTTTGTACAGGGGGGGATTGGGGCAACGTATTGCATTCAAATCCCTGTCGCCCGAACCTTTGACCTTCATGATTCGTCATGAGCGAGTCAAGCATCCGCCACGCGGATTTCTGGGAGGACTCGATGGTGCTACAGGGGTTGACTTATTGGATGGCGTAAAAATTCCAGCTAAGTCGGTCATCAGTATGAAAGAGGGTCAGATCGTAACCTTCGAAACTCCAGGTGGTGGAGGCATGTCCCCTGCTCACATGCGAGAGCGCTCTGCTGTTGAAAAAGATCTGATCGATGGCGTGGTTTCGGCTGAATGTGCCCAGCGTGATTACGGTTTGCCAGCATCTGAAATACAGCAAATACTGAATGTAAAAAAAGGCAGCTCTTCATGAGCAATGAAAAGTTTGCAATGAAAGGTCCATACCGGATTGGGGTAGACATTGGTGGAACATTCACCGATTTGGTCATGATCGACTCAGAAGGTCACTTGGTCAATGAAAAGGTATTGACAACACCGCATGATCCCTCGGAAGGCGTGTTAATTGGGGTTTCCCAGATCACCCAAAAAAACGGTGTCTTGCCTGCGCAAGTGGAAAACATCATTCATGGCACCACCTTGGTCGCCAATGCCTTGATCGAGCGAAAAGGTGTTGTGACGGCATTGCTCACCACACAGGGCTTTCGGGATGTCCTGCAAATTGCGCGCGAATGGCGCTATGACATCTATGATTTATTTTTAACGCCAGTTGAGCCCTTGGTTCCACGATCACTTCGTTTTGAAGTCAACGAACGAGTTGCATTTGATGGTACCGTGATCGTGCCCTTGGACTTAGAGGCGCTTGAACCGATCGCACGGCAAATTCGGGAAGCCGGCGCCCAAGCTGTCGCTATTTGCTTTTTGCATTCCTTTAGGCACGATGGGCATGAGTTGAAGGCGAAGGAAATTTTACAAAAGCTCCTACCAAACGTGACCATCTGTATTTCCAGTGAAGTTATGCCTGAAATTGGAGAGTATGAGCGCACTGCCACGGCGGTGTGCAATGCGTATGTTCAGCCCTTGTTTGAAAAATATATTTCGGGTCTGATTCAGGGGCTTAAAAGCATGGGGATTCAAAACGATTTGTACCTCATGCAATCTGATGGTGGAACAGTCCATTACACGACTGCCATGGCTTATCCGATTCGATTGGTTCAGTCGGGGCCTGCCGGGGGCGTGCAAGCCACATCTCTGATCGGAAAAATGGCCGGTTTGAGGGATGTTCTGTGTTTTGACATGGGAGGGACGACCGCCAAAGCATGCCTAATCAATGGCTCCGAGTCGCAGGTGATCAACGATTTTGAGGTGGCTCGCTTGCAGCGCTTTCGCAAAGGCAGTGGCATACCCCTAAAGGTACCGGCGATTGACATGATTGAGATTGGCTCAGGCGGCGGCAGTATTTCCAGGGTCAATCAATTGGGCTTGATTCAGGTCGGACCAGACAGTTCTAGCGCCGTCCCTGGTCCTGCCTGTTATGGACAGGGTGGAGTTGATCCGACGGTCACAGACGCAGACCTGATCCTAGGATATTTGGATGCAGGTTCATTTTTGGGTGGTGATATGCGACTCGATCTGGCCGCTGCAAGCCGTGCCATCGAAACTCAGATAGCTCAGCCTTTGTCTTTATCCTTGGTGGATGCGGCATTTGGTATTCATGAAACCGTCAATGAAGCCATGGCTCAGGCAGCCAGCATTCACGCACTGGAAAAGGGATTGAAAGCATCCAATTACGCCATGGTGCCCATTGGCGGAGCCGGACCCGTTCACGCTTGTCATGTAGCCATGAAACTGGAAATACAGCACGTTCTCATTCCTCGCGGTGCTGGCGTTGCATCGGCATTTGGATTTTTGGCATCGCCCATGTCATTCCAATTTGTCAAAGCACAATTTTCAACATTGACACTGCTAGATGAAACAAAAGTGAAAGAGCTTGTGGAAGGCTTGAAAAAGAAGGGGCTGGCGATGATGGCCCATTCCGGACTGACATCAGACCAGTGTCGTGTCAAAGTCAGTGCGGCCATGCGTTATGTGGGACAGGGATACGAGGTTGAGGTACCCGTGGATATGGTGTCGCCAATGGCTAATCTGGTGGACAAAATGGAGTATGGCTTTTCTACTTGCTACCAACAATTGTATGGCCGCACTGAAAAAGATACACCCGCCGAAGTGGTTTCGTGGCGCGTGGTTGTACAGGGTCCCCTGCCGGATTTGCTGCAAGTGGCTGATTCAGTGGATGAAGCGACATTACCTCTAGTAGCCCATGCGCTCAAAGGCCATCGGCCCGTCTTTTGTGTGTTGAGAAAAAGTTATCAATCGACGCCTGTCTATGCCCGTGATTTACTAACAGTTGGTGCTGTTTTGGATGGCCCTGCCATCATTGAAGAGCGCGAATCTACGGTGGTCATTCCTCACTTGGCCAAAGTGACTGTCGACGCGCATTTGAACTTGCGTATTGACCTTCCCCTTCAGTCTTCTTGAAAGCTAGTAAATGAAGCGTTATTTGATGTTCATTGACAGTGATTGGGTCAACCCCTATATGAAGCGATGAAGGGCTTTGACATGGAAAACAACATTAGTACAGCCCAAGCCCTGGCAAAAGCGCTTAGCAAAGCGGGTGTCAAACGCATATTCGGACTGCCTGGGGGCGGATCCTCTTTGGATGTGATCGAGGCAGCAGCCCAGTTGGGAATCGACTTTGTCTTGACGAAGTCAGAAAATGCAGCAGTCATGATGGCGGGTGCAATGGCCGAGACTACGGGCATACCGGGTGTCGCCATTATGACCAAAGGGCCGGGCGTCGCCAACAGTGCAAACGGTGTAGCCTACGCGTCTCTTGATCGTGCCCCCGTTCTCGTGATTACCGATGGTTTCACACCCAAGCAATTGGCGTACATCACCCACCAGGTGTTCGATCAAAAGGAAATGTTGGCGCCTGTGGTCAAAGGTTTCAGTCGTCTTGAAGGACCTGATCCTGTTGCTGAGATCGACGCCATGCTGGCGCTGGCTGCATCTGCGCCGTTTGGGCCCGTGCACATCGAGTTGACAAGCGAAACGGCTAAACGCTTTGTGCCAACTACAAGTCTAATAACCAGACCATCCAACCATGTTGCATTTTCTTTAGAAGATCTTGCAGCAGTTCAGAAACTCTTGGGTCATGCCAAGAGACCTGTTTTGATTATCGGACTAGAGGCCCGTCAGCATGCAAAGCAAGTCAGGCAATTGGCCCAATTGCTTGCCTGCCCTGTCTTGCCGACCTACAAGGCCAAAGGGGTTGTCTCCGATGAAGATCCTCAGGTCGTGGGTGTTTTTACCGGCGGAAGTCAAGAGGAAGAGTGCATTGCGCAGTCAGACCTGATGGTCTTGATTGGATTGGACCCAGTTGAAATGATCTTGCAACCCTGGCGATATGGCAAAGCGGTTTGTGAGATTTCTCAGGTAGAACATTTTGTGCACTATGTAAAACCTGAGGCCAGAGTGACAGGTTCTCTTGATGAAATCCTGAGTCAACTGAATGGCACACTCCATGATCACCGATCCGACTGGCAACCATGGGAATGGTTGAAAATTCGAACGCAAGTACAAGAGAAGTTGGCCTACCCACCTGTGAAATTTGGTGTGGCTCCCGACAAGGTGGTACAAATGGCTGCTCAGGCATGTGCCCATAAAAAAATCACGCCTCGCATGTCTGTCGATGCTGGGGCACATATGTTTTCTGCAACCGCTTTTTTTCCCAGCACCCGACCTGGGGACGTGCTGATATCAAATGGACTGGCGTCCATGGCCTTCGCATTGCCTGCAGCAATTGCCTGTGCATTGGATGATCCTTCACAAGCTGTGATGTGTTTCACGGGTGATGGCGGCTTGATGATGTGCTTGGGCGAATTGTGTACTGCTGTCGAAACGCATGCCAACATTGTGGTGGTTGTTTTCAATGACAGCGCACTTTCGCTCATTGACATCAAACAACAAAGCCGGCAATTTCCAACTCGAGGCGTAAGATGGGGCAAGCATGACTTTGCGGGTACGATGCAATCATTGGGCGGTTTAGGTTTCTCGGTTCACAATGAAGAGGAATATGCGCTAGCGCTGCAAACAGCGCTCAATGCAGGTGGGCCATGCCTGATTGATGTTCAGATTGATGCATCGGGATACGCACACCAACTCAAAGCAATGAGAGGTTAAAGACATGTTGACGATTGGACCTGCTTTCGAACGCCCCTCCATGGACCTTATCGAGGCCTATCGTCACTTGCCTGTGGCAACCATCAGCGATGTTTTAGGTCCGGGCCATGTCATGAACTCATCGGTCCGCGCCCTACGGCCCGGCATGCATCTGCTTGGACCAGCTTACACACTCAAATTGCCGCCTTCAGACAATCTCGGTATGCATGTGGCGGTAAGAGAGGCCAAAGCCGGCGATGTCATCGTGGCTGAGCAATCAGGCGGCGCCTTGGGAGCACCAGTAGGCGAAATCATGGCGATGGCTGCCATGCACAAAGGGCTTGCCGGAATTGTCCTGAACGGTGCAGTGCGAGATGCAGAAAAATTGCGTGCTGAGCAATGGCCAGTATTTGCAGCTAGTATTTATGCTCAGCAGTGCCGCAAAGATGGGCCTGCTTGGCTTCAGATGACCATTGACTGTGCCGGTGTGTCGGTTCATCCTGGCGATTTGATCGTAGGGGATGATGATGGTGTTGTGGTCGTTCCTCTTTTATCTATCGCCAGTGTTGCCAAAGAAGTGGTCAAGAAAATGGAAAAGGAGCGTTTGCGTATCGCTTCAATATCGCAAGGTTTTATTTCGCCTGCATGGCTAGACGTTGCCATTGAGCGTGCAGGACTAGTTTTGTCTGTCAATCAATAAATGGAGACCAACATGTCAATTTCAATTGTAAAAACGGTGATGTTCATTGCATCGCTATGGGCATTCACCACGGCGCAAGCCCAAGCACCAGATAAATTCCCATCGAAACAAGTCACAATCATCGTTGGCTTTGCGCCAGGGGGTGGGGGTGACATTTCATCTCGCTGGATTGCTGACTTTTTAAGAGAGCGTTGGAAAGTGCCAGTCTTGGTCGACAACAAGCCTGGCGCTGGCGCCACGATTGCGGCAGGAATTTTGGCTAGGGCCAAGCCTGATGGCTATACCGTTGCATTGGCTACAACAAGTCCATTCACGGTAGCGCCATATTTTCAGACCGTGAGCTATGACCCTTCAAAAGACTTTACCTACTTGTTTCAGACCTTGGTCAGTGCACAGCCACTTTTTGTCAAATCGGATTCTCCCCACAAGACCATTGAAGAGTTGATGTCTTGGGCCAAGTCCAACCCCAACAAATTGTTCTGGTCTACAGCGGCTACCAATGGTGGAACGCATATCTCGACACAAGCCGCATTTCGCGCGGCAGGTATACAAGCTACTTATGTTCCGTATAAGGGAGGCGCCGATGCTATGAATGGCTTGCTTGGTGGTCAGATCCAAGCGCTGGTTGCTGCCGAGTTTCCTCCACACGCAGCTGCCGGAACGATCAGGCTTTTGGCCGAGAGTGGTCCAGACAAAATCCCTGAATACCCTCGCGTGCCTACTTACAAAGAATTGAATTTTCCGATTTCAGTTCCTATTTTTTATGGAGTTGCAGGACCCGCAGGTATGCCTGCTGAAGTGATCAAAGAGTGGAATGCCGCAGCGGCTGACATGGTCAAAACTCCTGGATTTGCAGACTTGGTCAACAAGCTCAAAGGGTCTATCGCTTATCAGGGCCATGCTGAATTCACGGCATCCGTGACTGGGGTTTACCGACAGATGGGGCGTTTGATACCGGAAATTGGACTCAAAAAGGATTGAGCGTCATGTGGCAAGCCAATATCATTTTACAAAATGGCCAATTGATGCCTTATGCAGAGGCCAAAGTTCATCCAATGACATTGGGCATGACCTACGCTACAGCATTGTTTGAGGGGCTTCGTGCCTATCGAAATCCGGTCACCGGTGAATTCAAGATATTTCGCTTGGCAGAGCACTTGAAGCGTTTGCAAGCCGGGATGAAGGTCATGCGATTTGACCATGTGTTTGATCCGGAAAAAATAAGACAAGAACTGGCAGGTTTGATTCGTGCCAACGAACCCGATGACGATGTCTACATTCGAATGCTGGTGTACATCGAGGCGCTGGGCTTGATGGCCCAGACAGGGCCAGTGGGTTACACCGCTGCAGCATCTCCTCGGGAGCGTCCTAAATTTGCAGATACGGGCATGAGTTTGGGGGTTAGTTCCTGGAGTCGATTGTCAGACAATGCCAGCCCGCCCCGCGTGAAGGCAACTGCCAATTATCACAATGCTAGATTGACACAGTTGCAAGCCAAGGCCGATGGCTATGACGGCGCATTGATGTTGACACCTTCTGGAAAAGTGTCTGAAGCACCGATTGCTTGTTTTTTCATGGTCCGTGATGGAAAGCTCATCACCCCCAACATCGGTAGCAATATTTTGGAAAGTATTACGAGAGATACCGTCATCACCTTGTACCAAGAAGCCACAGGACGGTCTGTTGTAGAACGCGAAATAGACCGCAGCGAGTTGTACTTTGCGGACGAAGCATTTTTATGTGGGACGGGTCAGGAAATCATTCCGATCGTTCAGATCGACCGTTTGCCGGTGGGTGATGGCACGATCGGAGTGCAGACTCGTAGCATGCAAAAAATTTATTTTGAAACCGTCAGGGGTTTGACGCCCGATGGTCACGGGTGGCTAACGCCGGTTTGATCGCAGAGGCTGGGGCTTGGCTTGCGGCCAACCTTAAATGGTGAATCAAATCCTCACTGAATTTGGGTAACAACCTTTGTTGCTGTTTAACCAGACTGATTTGTCGTCTTGCCCAATGATCTTCAAGTGCAATGATGCGCAAGCCGCTTGACTTAACCTGGCCCAGGGCAATGGCCCGTGGAACAATGGCAATGCCCACGCCAACAGCAGCCATTTGACAGACATTCTCGTAATTTCCGACTTGGATTCTCAAATTCACCCGCTTTCCAATGTCCTGGGCTTTGCGGTCCAGAAATGACTGGATGGAGTTGAATTGGTTGAGGCCAACAAAACGGTAATCATCTAGGATCTCCGATAATTTCACGGAAAATTTATCGGCAATGGCTGCGCTCGAATGACAAATGACAACCAACTCATCGGCATAAAGCGGAATCACGTCAATTTTGTCTGCGTCGACAGCGCCTGCCACAATGCCTAAATCGGCTGCACCCTTGGCGACCGAGGTAATGATGTCACGTGAAGGCAATTCTTCCAAATCTATGTCAATGTCAGGATTGTCATTGAGGAAAGCAGACAAAGCCTTTGCCAAAAAAGTATTGGTGGCAGTGCTGTTGGCTTGAAGTCTGATTCGCCCCTTGACTCCCAAGGCATAAGGCCTTAAGTCGGCATGCATGACTTCCAATTGTTGCAAAACAAGTCTGGCGTGATTGGCCATGGCCTCGCCGGCCTGCGTTAACTGCAAACCCTTGGCTTGCCGCAGCATCAAAGGTGTTTGAAAATTTTCTTCAAGTTGCTTAATCCTCAAGCTGGCAGAAGGAACAGACAGAAAACATTTTTCGGCTGCCCGAGTCAGATTCAGTTGCTCCCCAACATGAAAAAAAAGACGTAAATCTGTCAAATCGTAATGCATGAAATCCTTGCAGTGGTGTTCAATGAGTTTTTATTGGCATGTTAAATCCAACAGCTTGGATGGATTCAAATAAGGCGTCCGTCGTGCGGGAGTTCGGCTCATTTTTCCTTGTGAGCAAGACAACATTCAGCGCTGGCGCTCCCCTGCCAATGAGATAAACCCTCACGGGATAGGCGATCATCATGCGGGCGTCAATCGACGGAACCATTGACACCCCTAGCCCGGCATTGACCATGGACAACACTGCATGGACGGAGGGTAAATCCATGCTTCTTTGAGCTTGCGGCATATTTTGACCGATCCACTGTGCGGCCAATTTACCTGTGCTGGTGCTTGCATCAAAGCGGATCCACGGGTAATCACAGAACAATTGGTGTATCTTTGCGGCCTTGGCGGTTGGCGGTGCAATGACCACCATTTCGTTTTTGAAAAGGTGCTGCCAACGCAGGCGCTGTGATCCACCTTTGACGGGTTGAACCACAATGGCAGCGTCGAGCTCATTTGCTTTGACCGCTGCGATGAGTTCTACTGCACGCCCTCTTGCAGGTTTCAATTGCAGCGCAGGGTGTTTTTTCAAAAGGTGTTGAATCACGCTAGGCAGCAAACTGGACTGCAAGCTTTCAATAACGCCCAAGCGAATCGCGCCTTCAATTTGAATCGAATTGCGTCGGCGAAGTTGCTCAATTTGTTGCATGGGAAGGTGCATGACACTGGCTACTTCGTGTGCAAATGGCATGGGCTTGACCTGCAAACCCGAGCGATCGAAAAGAGGCTGTCCGAAAAAAATTTCCACCTGCTTCATTTGCATGCTGACAGCACTCGGTGTGAGGTTCATTTCATCTGCTGCACGGCTCAAGCTGCCCGTTCTCAGAACAGCTTCCAGTGTTTCAAAGAAAGAAAACTTCATCAGAATATTTTAAGTAGCATTCAACGAAATGTGTCTTTTACTGATGAAGAAAGTTTTTAAGATACTCCTTGCTGATGCTTTCGGCAGTGTTTTGACCCTAGGAGACTTTTACATGCTCACCACCGCTATTCAAGTTCACCCCATGCCCAGACCCTGGTTGGCGCAGGAGTTGAATCAGGATTCTTCTTGGGTTCATTGGCTGAGCGCTGAGGCGATTGAAGGGTTTGAAAAGGCTTTGGCTCACGCGAAGAAATCGGGTAAACCCTGGCTGCACATGACTTCTGAAGACTTCCCCCTTTCTGGGGCGGCAAAGGGTGCAATTGACCGGGCATTTGCTGTCACGCAAAAAGATTTTGGCATGTGCTTGATCAAGGGGTTTCCTGTGCATCGGTGGTCTGTCGAAGATGCTCGCCTGGCCCATTGGGGTATTGGTCTGAACGTGGGTGTGGCCAGGACGCAGAACCAAGCCAGTCAGGTGATGAACGATGTTCGGGATGAGGGAGGCAGCTATAAGGTCAAAAATGGACGAGGTTACAACACCAATGCCGGCCTAGATTTTCATGTCGACTCGTGTGATGTTGTGGCCTTGCTTTGCCTGCAAACAGCAAAAACGGGGGGTACCAGCATGGTGACCAGTTCCATCGCCGTGGTCAACGAGATCAAGCGCTTGCGCCCAGATTTGATTCCTGTAATGCAGCAGCCCTTCTATTACAGCTACCAAGGTGCCAACGATATCAAGCAACCACCTTTTTACAAATGCCCCATTTTGGGAGACGATCCTGAATTCTTCTGTTTGCGTGCCAATCGCAAAAATGTGACGGCTGCACAACGCGATTTCCCCGAGGTGCCTCGGCTGACGAATGCACAGAACGAATTGCTGGATTTGCTCGATGTTTTGTTACCCGATCCACGATTTTGTTATTCCATGCAACTTGACCGTGGTGATTTGCAACTGCTCAACAACTATGTGGTAATTCATTCCCGCACCAACTTTGAAGACCACGACGATCCAAAACTAAAGCGGCACTTGTTACGCCTTTGGCTAAGCCTGCCCCAAGGTCAGAGATTGCCACCACTTTGGAAAGAGTATTTTGGTGACATAGAAGCTGGCTCAGTGAGAGGTGGTGTTCGCGGTAGCAACATCACGGACGAGTTTCTATCCTATGAGGCCCGACAGGCAAAACGACTGGGAATGACGCTTCTGCCCTTTTGACTTTATGTCAGCCGGGAAGAATAAATGCTCGAGACACCATTTACATCTTTACAATTTAGCACCTTTGCTACCTTCATCACCAGTGCAAAAGTCGAACAGTGGCATTCACTGTTTCGAGCCCTGCTCCTGCTTCAAATTTCCGCGTGCACAATGACAGCGTTGAGTGCAAAATACACGCTAGTGATATAAAAATTGTAAATTGCAATTTTTGGACTTTACACATAATCAGTTTGGGATTTTTATGAACCTGAGCTCTAGAAGAAATTTAATCCAAGCTGGCGCTTTGGTGGCCTGCCTACCCTCCCTTGGTTTTTCCCAAATCATTAGCCCGGATATGGGCTCAAATATCCCATGGTCGCAGGTCCGGTTGCTTAATGATGAAGTCCTAAAGTCAACTCAACTCAAGGGTCAAGTTTTGGTGACTTACTTTTGGGCAAGCTGGTGCCCGTTCTGCGCGCAACAAACACCCGAGATTGAAAAGCTATCTGTGAAATACCAAAGCAAAGGTCTTTTCGTGTTGGGCGTATCTATTGACAAAGATTTATCTGCTGCAAAGGCACATTTCCAAAAACATCGCTACAGTTTTCCTTCTACATGGCTAGACCCGAATGTAAAGTCCGAACTTAAAAAGCCATCTTCTGTTCCATTGGTCACGGTCTACGACAAGTCTGGTCTATTGGTGCAGCATGAAAAGGGACAGATGTTTGCTGAAGATGTCCAGGCCTTGTCGCGTTGGATTTGAAGGTATCGCCCTTTACCCTTCTGCGAGCTCGCATTACAGCGTTGTCAGCGCCTACAGCGCCGAAGCCGACAGTACTGATTATTTCATTCAGGCGACCGTCGCCTTGCGGATTGCCATGGCGGTGGCCTTGGCCTTGTCCGTCTCCACGCGCAGGAGCGCGAGCTCGTCGGCCGACACGCGATCAATGTTGGAGAAGTCCAGTTTCCACATGTGCGAATCGCTCCAGCGCTGGGGCGATTGCACCGTAGTGCGCGGGCTGGGCGCAGTCTCCAAAAGCTTCAATGCCAACTCCAGCGTGGCGGCCTGAGACGCGGCGTCTTTTGGCTTACCCGCTGCATTGCCCAGTGGGAAGTCGGAGAAAATAAAGCGCGGCACACCGACATGTTCAACGATGTCCTTCGCGCAACCCATCACCACCGTAGGGATTCCTGCAGCCTCAAGCGCACGGGCGGTGAGGCTCATCGACTGATGGCAAATCGGGCAGTTGGGGATTAGGATGGCCACATCCACACCGTCTGACTTGCAGCGCTCTATGATCATGGGAATGTCGACCTCGATCGTGTGGCGCTGGCTGCGATTGGTTGGCACGCCATGGAAGTTCTTGGCCAGCTTTCCAATTCGGCCCTGTGCGGCCAGCTTGCGCATCAGCGGCAGCGGGAACCAAGAGTTGCTGTCTTCCATCGACGTGTGAATGCGATCGATACCCACATGCGAAATTCTCACGTCATGGTCTTTCGATGTGTCCATCTCGTAAGGAACGAAGAACTTGGCGGCGGAGTTGTAAGGCGCGCCTGGACCTTGCGGACCCTTGTCAGGATGGAATGGCGCTGCCGTTGTCATCAAGGTCACAGTCGATTCAGACAACGCCTTCTTAAGCGGCTGGAACGGCACGTCGATGTAGTGAGCGTAGCGGTAAGGGTTGTTATAACCAAGGGCCATGTACCAGTCGCGCGTGCGCTTCATGTAGGGCACGTGGCTGTCGTCGTCAGATGCGAAACCAAGCAGCGAGTCGAGCTCTGCTTGATTCAGTTGGGGCGCTTCGGTGATCATAGAAATTTTCCTTTCAGCCGCGCTGGGCCTGCGATTTTGGAAAGAGGCCTGTGAATGGCGGCGAATTGGATACCAAGTACGTTTCACTTATGCCATCAAACTGACGTGCGCGGCAACTACGCGCCAGCCCTCCGCGGTGCGCACCCAAGTTTGGCTTTGGCGCCCGGTACGCTCATTTCCAACCCGATGAAACTCTGTATTGGCTGTGGCAAAGTCGCGACCATAAGTGGTGATGACGATGTTCATGCGCTCCCGCGCCAACCCTTTAGACGGCCTGCCTGCCCGAAAGGCCCGAATGGCTTCGTAGCCGTACAAGTTTTCGGTTGCGCCATAGCGCAAGGTGTGAGGACTGTTGTGAAACAACGCATCCAGCACCTCCACTTCGTTATTCACCAAGGCTTGCTCGTATTGTTCAAAAACGGCACTCACTTCAGCAAGCACATCTGGCAAATTGATATCCATTCAAAACCCCACTTTGTTTAAATGTACCGACCCAAATTGAGAAAGCATATAAGCCACGCGAAATGCGGCCTCTGATAGCTCAAACGCCAGCCACCAATCCGTCGCTGCGCGGGTCCGCCGCACCCTCAATCAAACCGTCCGAATGACGCACCAAGGCGCCCGCGTGACCCATGGTGTCGCTATAGGCTTCCGGTAGCAACTCCACCTGATGGCCTGCATCCTTCAAGGCTTGAATCAATGCCGGGTCAAAGCGGCTCTCGAGTTTAAGAGAGGTGCTGACGTCACCCCAAGTGCGGCCCAGCAGCCAGCGCGGCGCGGTGATGGCCTGTTGCAACGACTGTCCAAAGCGCGCATAACGCGTGAACACTGCAGCCTGCGTTTGCGGCTGGCCTTCACCTCCCATCGTGCCGTAGGGCATGACGCGGCCATCGTCAAAATGCGCCATAGACGGATTGAGCGTGTGAAAAGGCTTGCGCCCAGGCTCCAGCGCATTGAGTGCGCGCGGGTCCAGTGAAAAACTGCTGCCCCGGTTCTGCCAGGTTACACCGGTGTCACTCAGCACCACACCCGAACCGAACTCCCAATAAACACTCTGAATAAAGCTAACCGCGCGGCCTTGCGCATCTACCGCGCCCATCCAGATGGTGTCGCCAGGTGCCGCAGGGTCTGGCCAGGGCAGCGCCCGCGTTGGGTCGATCTCGGCGGCTAACGCATCTAACGACCCAGCCGTTAGAAAGCTTTGCGGATCGGCTGGTAAACGACGCGGATCGGTGACCACGCGCTCGCGCACCCGAAAGGCTCGCTTGGTCGCCTCGACCAAGCCGTGCAGGTGGGCAAAGCTCTCGCCCTCCTCCACGCCAAGGCGGTCAAACAAGCCCAAAATCATGAGCGCTGCCAAACCTTGCGTTGGGGGCGGCAGGTTGTAAACCGTGGCATCGGCCAGGCGCACCGACAGGGGCTGCACCAATTGGGCCGCGTAAGCAGCGAAGTCAGACTGGCGCAGAGGGCTACCCAGACTTTGCAGTTCACGGGCCATGCGCTCGGCAATGCTACCCCGGTAAAAATCATCAAGGCCATGCTCGACCAAGGTCCTCAATGTTTTGGCCAACGCCGGTTGGCGCAGCAAATAACCTGCCGGGGGCGGCGCGCCGTTGACCAAAAAAGCATTGGCAAAGCCAGGCACGTCTTTCAAACCCGGTAGCTTTTGCGCTGTCAATTCGCTTTGCCCGGCCGTCACGGGAACGCCCCTCTCTGCATGGTGAATTGCGTCTGACAGCAGACGAGAAAGTGGAAGCGCTTGACCCCAAGGTGCGGCAACTTCCAGCGCCTTGGCCCAGCCTCCTACGGTGCCGGCCACGGTGAGCGCAGCCTTGGGGCCACGCGGCGGAATCACCGAATCGCCGGCATAAAAGTCGCGCGTGGCCAAGCCAGCAGCGCTGCCGCAAGCATCAATGGCCACAGGCGGTTTGCCCGGTTCGTGGATCAGCCAGAAACCATCACCACCAATGGCATTCATGTGCGGATACACCACGGCAATGGCAGCAGCCGCGGCCACCATGGCTTCAATGGCATTGCCCCCTTCGCGCAAAACATCTCGACCCGCCTGCGCGGCTAAATGATGCGGGGCCACATGCATGCCGCCCACAGCACTCAATGTACGAATCATGTCTATTCCTTTGAAATAAGCTGGTTAACTGTGTGTCAATAGGGTCATCAAAACCTTCAAGTCATTCAAGGCTTTTTTTGGCTCATGTCACGTTTAACTTGTTGCGCACAACCCCCGCCTTGGCCAACATGGCATGCAATAAAACATTGCAGCCAGCGGCAATGTGCTCTGGCTTGGCATCTTCGATTTCGTTATGGCTGATGCCATCTTTGCAAGGGATAAAGATCATTCCGCTGGGGGCCAAGCGGGCGGTGTACACCGCATCATGGCCCGCACCTGAGACCACTTGCATGTGGCTGTGACCCAGGTGCTGTGCAGCCTCGGTGACGGCTTGAGCGCATTCGGCATGGAAGACCTGGGCCGGGTAGCTAGAAACCAATTCAATCTGGATGCTTTGGCCGGTTTCTTCTTGTAAGCGCTGCGCTAAGGCCTTGACCTTATCGGCCATAGCGTCCACGCCCGCATCGGTAGGGTGGCGCAGGTCAATGCTGAACTTAACCCGTCCGGGGATGACGTTGCGGCTGTTGGGGTGGACTTGCACCATGCCCACGGTGCCGCGCCCGTCTGGCGCGTATTGCTGTGCTACAGCGACCACGGATTGCATCAAGGTGGTGGCCACTTGCAGGGCGTCGCGTCGTAAAGGCATTGGGGTTGGCCCGGCGTGCGCCTCCATGCCCATGACCGTGCAATCAAACCAGCGGATGCCCAACACCCCGGTGACCACACCAATTGTGACCCCTGCATCTTCAAGCACCGGGCCTTGCTCAATATGGGTTTCAAAATATGCGCCTATCGGGTGTTGCCCCGGCACCTCGGTGCCCAAGTAGCCAATGCGCTCGAGTTCTTCGCGCACAGATTTGCCGTCTTGGTCGCGGGCTTGATAAGCGTGCTCTAAAGAGAAAGCACCGGCAAAGACTCCCGATCCCATCATCACCGGCACAAAACGCGAACCTTCTTCATTAGTCCAAAAAGCAACCTCGATGGGCGCTTCGGTTTCAATGCCATGGTCGTTGAGGCAGCGCACCACTTCCAAACCAGCCAAAACGCCGTAATTGCCATCGAACTTACCGCCAGTAGGTTGTGTGTCAATGTGACTGCCCGTCATGATGGGGGGCAAATCAGGGTTGCGCCCAGGCCGTCGCATGAACACATTGCCAATTTGGTCCAATGTCACCGTCATGCCCGCTTCGCGGCCCCATTGGGTGACCATGTCGCGGCCCTGGCGGTCTAAGTCGCTCAGCGCCAAACGGCACACCCCGCCTTTGGCGGTGGCGCCAATCTGGGCCAAGTCCATCAAAGCCTGCCAAAGACGCTGGGCATTGATGCGCAAATCAGGTAAGGGGTGTGAGTCAATTTTCATGGGGCTGTTCTTTGCAAATGTCGGTGAGTCATGCATGTTGTTGCCTGCAACGGGTGGTGGCTTGTGCCATGATATCTGCTATGCACAAACCGCCCCAACCCGCGCACGCAGGACTTACCCACTCGGCCAGCGTGCGCCTTCAAAGCCTCACAGCAGAGGCCTTTGCGCCTTATGGCCAAGTGTTGCAGCTCGACGCTGCAGGTCAGCGCGCCATCAACCAAGGCACCAGTTCGCGCTTGGACCTGCTTGCTGATTTGGACCTGCATGGCGCCAACGGCCAAGCCGTTTTGGCGGTGTTTCATGCCCAAGCGCAAAGCCCGCGCACGCCGTGCCAAATGCTCGAGCGCCACAACTGGGGCAGTCAAAGCTTTGTGCCTTTGTTGGGTGCGTGCTGCCGGCTTTGGGTGGCGACAGGCGCCGCAACCCCCGACTTGAACACCTTGGCGTGTTTTGAGGTCAGCGGTCAACAAGGTTTTACCTTGCACAAAGGTGTTTGGCACCACCCCTTAATGGCCATGGAAGCCAGCTCATTTTTGGTAATTGAACGCCAAGGGCCACAAGAGGATTGCGAGGTCTTTACCTTGCTCCAAGCCGTCCACCCGACCTGGCCTGCGGACTGACTCAGCCCCATCCGGCTTAACTCAGCGCCGCGTGGATGCGCTCGGCCAAGCGAACCAGGCTGCGGTCACTGCCCACCGGCCCGACCAATGAGATTCCCAAGGGCGCGCCTTGGCGTTGGGCCAAGGGCAAGCTCAATTGCGGCAAGCCCGCTAAACCTGCACCGCTCAGCATGCGCGTGGCGCGGTTACGGTAAGCATCCAGATCGGCTTCCGATGCAGAGATCAGCGGCGCCACATCGGGCATGGTGGGCATGAGCAGCACGCCATCGGTGCCCAATATTCGGCCAATATGCGCGCGCCAGCGTTGGCGAAATTCCTGGGCCGAAGCCACGGTGGCGTCGCTTAGCTCGGACGCCCACTGAAACCGCTCGGCCACACCTGGGCCTAGTACAGGCGAAAAGCGCTGAATGAAAGCCCCATCCACATCCCAGGCCTCACGTCCTTGAATAGCGCGAAAATGCCAGAACATGGTGTCAAAGTCGTCGAGCACAACGTTAACCGTGCGGGCTTTGCCAAGGCACTCTTCAATTTGCCCGCGCACCGGCTTCAATGCCTTAACCGCTGCAGGTGCGGCCAACCCCCAAATATCGTTGGGGACCAGCAAGCGCACGTTGTCGGGCAAGGCTTGGGCATCTTCACCGAACAGCACATCGGCCACCCTGGCAAATGTGGGCACGTCACGGGTAAACCAACCGCAGGTGTCCAAACTTGGCGACAAGGCCAAGGTGTCTTCCAAGCTAATACGGCCATGGCTTGGGCGCATACCGACCAAACCGCAATGGTTGGCCGGTGCGCGTACCGAACCACCTGTGTCTGAGCCCAGGGCAAAGTCGCACATGCGGTTGGATACTGCCGAAGCAGAGCCCGAAGACGAGCCGCCGCTGATGCGCATGGGGTCGGCGCCATTGATGGGCGAGCCAAAGTGGGCGTTTTGCCCGCTCATGGAAAACGCGAGTTCATCGGTGATGGTTTTACCAACAAATCGGGCGCCTGCGTTAAGCAGGCTTTGCACCACGGGCGCGGTGCGCTGTTGGATGCCCGACAGCGCCAGCATGAAAGGCTGGCCGCCGCTGGTGGGGTAGCCTTGGACGTGGTAGAGATCTTTCACTCCAAAACTCAAACCCGCCAAGGGCCCAGTGGGCGCGTTTGTCACGGGGACCTTGGGGTAAGGCATGAAAGCGTGGGCGGTGTCCCACAAGGCGTCGGTGTGCTGGTTCATGGTTTGTTGGCTGAGAAAAAATCAAACAAGCTGAGGTTCTAGGGCGCGCAAACAGCGCACGCTGTGGTTATCGGCCAACCAACTGACATCGGGCTGTGTGGATTCACACGCTGGCTGGGCCATGGTACAGCGACTGGCAAAGGCACAGCCGTTAGGCAAAGCCGCCAAATCGGGCGGGGCACCGGCAATGGTCACCAGCCGCTGCCCCTTGGCCAAAGCACCGTCGGCTCGGCTTTGCAACAAGGCCCGGGTATAGGGGTGACGAGGTTGGCGCAATAAAGTACGCGCCGGTCCCTCTTCCACAATGCGGCCGGCATACATCACCGCAATGCGGTCAGCCACTTCGACGGCGGCACCGATATCGTGGGTGACAAACACCACCGCGAGTCCTAAGTCTTTTTGCAACTCGCGAAGCAAAAGCAATATTTGAATTTGCACCGTGGCGTCAAGCGCTGTGGTGGGCTCGTCAGCCAGCAGCAATTGGGGCTTGCAAGCCAGGGCCAACGCAATCATTGCGCGCTGACGCATTCCACCCGACATTTCATGCGGATAAGCGTGCAGCCGCCGCTCGGGGCTGGGAATGCGCACCCGCTCAAAAAGAGCCAAGGCGCGTTGCTGAGCCTCTTGGGCGCTGACGTTTTCGTGGCGGCGAATGGTCTCAGTAATTTGTTGACCCAAGCTGTAAACAGGGTCTAGGGCCAACAAGGGCTCTTGAAAAATCATCGATGCCACGCGCCCTCGAAAGTTACTGAGTTCTTTGGCCGTGAGTTTCAACACCTGTTGGTCGCCGACGCGAATGTCCCCTGTGATGCGGGTAGTTTTTCCAGCGTGCAAACCCAGCAGGCTGCGCAAGGTGACACTTTTGCCCGAGCCCGACTCGCCAATCAAGGCAACAACCTCGCCGCGCTGAATACGCAAATCCACGCCGCTGACGGCTTGCACGGGTTTTTTACCCCCAGTAAAGGTCACATGGAGTTGCTTGACCTCCACAAAACAATCGTGGGATGGGGCCGCTGTCATGCCACCTCCTCTGGGGCTAAGCCCGATGAGTGAGCCGGTGCTAGGCTATGGGCGCTGCCCGCCACATGCATCCAGCACGCTACCTGCTGACCGTGGGCGGTGTTCGCCAGCACCGGCATTTGTTGACTGCAAATGGCTTGGGCATGGACACAGCGCGGGTGAAAGCGACAGCCTGCGGGAGGATTGATGGGGTTGGGCGGGTCACCGGCCAGGGGCGGCTTTTCGGTGCGCCGGTCGGGGTCTAAGGTGGGGATAGAAGACAACAAAGCTTGGGTATAGGGGTGCGCCGGATTGTTGAACAATGTTTCGCTGTCTCCAATCTCCACAACTTGGCCCAAGTACATCACCAACACCCGGTCGCTCATGTAACGCACCACGTTCAAGTCGTGGCTGATGAACACATAAGTCAGGCCAAAGTCCTCTTTCAGATCCAACAACAAATTAAGCACCTGGGCTTCCACCGACTTGTCCAAGGCAGACACCGCCTCATCCAAAATGATCAAACGCGATTGCAAGGCCAGGGCGCGGGCGATGTTCACGCGCTGGCGTTGACCGCCCGAGAGTTCGTGCGGATAGCGCTCGGCAAAACGCTCGGGCGCCAAGCCCACCCGGGCCAGCAAGTCGCGCGCGCGCGCCACCGCCTCGCCTTGGGGTACACCATGCACCATGGGTGCAAAAGCAATCGAGTCTTCAATGGTCAGGCGCGGGTTCAAAGAGGCGTAGCTGTCTTGGAATACCATTTGGGTTTGTCGCCGGTAGGCCTTCAAGGGCAAGGCCGAACCGCCAACGGTCTGGCCATCAAAAACCAACTCACCTCGGTCTTGAATGATCAATTGCATGAGCAAGCGCGCAGTGGTAGATTTTCCGCAACCGGACTCGCCCACCACGCCCAAGGTCTCGCCTTTGAAGACCTTAAAGTCCACGCCATCAACGGCACGCACAACGCCACCGCCCTTGCCGAAGACGTCTTTTTTCAGCGGGAAGTGTTTGACCAAACCACTCACACTGAGCATGGGCTGGGCTGGGCCGCCCACATCAAAGGGGGTTAAGGGCATGGCGCACTCACTGTTTGATCTCCATGGCCGAGCGCAAACCGTCGGCTAACAAATTGAAGGCAATGGAGGTGATGAAAATCATGGCTCCGGGCAAAGCCGCGATCCACGGCTGAGTGTAAATTGCGGTGCGCAAGGTGTTTAGCATCAGGCCCCACTCGGGCTCGGGCGGCTTAACACCAAGGCCCAAAAAGCTTAGGCCGGAGGCCAAAATCATGGACACTGCGATCAAGCTGGTGGCGTACACAAACACCGGCCCAAGCACATTGCCCAAAACGTGTACCCGAACGATGGTGAAGGCGCCCGCCCCCGAGGCGCGAGCGGCATCAACAAAATCCCGCCCGCGTATTTGCGTGGTCACGCTCTCCGCCACCCGGGCAATCGGTGGAATGAACACAATCGTCAGAGAAATCAAAGAATTGGTGATGCCAGCCCCTAAGGTACCCGACAAAGCGATGGCCAGCAAAACTGACGGAAACGCATAAAACACGTCGATGGTACGCATCATGCCGGTGTTGACCCAGCCACCGGTGTAACCGGCCGTGATGCCAATGAATGAGCCGATGACAAAAGCGCATATCACCGGGGTTATGCCAATGAACAACGACAAGCGGGTGCCCACGATCAAGCGGGTTAGCATGTCACGCCCCAACTCATCTGTGCCAAATGGGTGTCCAGGAAAACCAATCGGTTTAAGCCTCTTTAGCATGGACGACTGGTATGGATCCATGGGCGCCAACCACGGCCCAAAAATAGCCAGCACCAGCAACACCAAGACAACCAAAGCCGCAGCAACGGCAACTTTTTCTTGCAGGAAACGCCGCCCCACGGTCTGCCAATAACCCGCCGATCGCTGCATGACGGGCTCGGGCAACTTTTTGGGATCAATTGTGATGTGCATCTTCTCTTTGGACTGGGTTTCAGCTGCGCGAAATGCGCGGGTCTAACAGGGTTTGAACCACATCCACGATCAGGTTCAAGACCACGAAAAACATGGCCAATACCAAAATAGTGCCTTGCAACAAAGGCAGGTCGCGCTGAAAAATGGCCGCGTTTAATAAAGACCCTGTGCCAGGCCAAGAAAAAACGGTCTCAATCAAGATCGAGCCGCCTAGCAAATAGCCCAGCTGCAAACCCATAACCGCCAAAGCGGTGGGAGCGGCGTTTTTGATAACGTGCATGAAGATGCCGACATCGGTCAAGCCTTTTGCACGCAAACCCACAATGAACTCTTGGGCCAAGATATCGGCAACCAAGGCGCGCAAAGTGCGCGAAATAATGCCCATGGGAATCACGCTCATGGTGATGGCAGGTAGGAGCATGTGCTTGAAATGCTCCCAGTCCCAGGTCCAATCACTTGAACCCCCAGGGCCAGCGCCACCAGGGGGCAGCCACATCAAGATCGATGAAAACACAATCACCAGCACCATACCCAGCCAATAGTGGGGAACGCTGACTCCCAACACCGACGTCAGCGAGGCCACTTTATCGAGCCAAGAATTTTGAAAGTACCCGGCCACAAAGCCAAACAAGCACCCGAACAAAAAGCCAATCAAGGTGGCTAACATGGCCAAACGCAAGGTGTTGCCTACCGCCTTCATGACCTCGCTAAAGACCGGCCGGTTGCTGGCGATCGAGGTGCCCAAATCGCCCTGCAAGGCGCGCCACACCCAACTCACAAACTGCTCGGGGTAAGAGCGGTTGAAGCCGTAGAGTTCTTTTAAGGTTGCTTGCAATTCAGCCGAAGCGTCGGGGGGCAGGATGGACACCAACGGGTCGCCAGGCGCCAAGTGCACTAGGGCAAAACACACCAAGGCCACACCCAACATAATGGGCAAGGTGTAAATCAGGCGTCGCCACAAAAAAACAAGCATCCCATTGCTCCGTGTTGGGCAAGCCTCGGGGCATCAATTAGCCCCTCAAGCGAATAAAAAAAGAGCCGCCGAGGGCGCCATGCCCTCAACGGCTGGCCAATACATCAGTCTATCGAAATTGGTGCCAAATCGATAAACCAGCTGCGTGGCTGCACCAAGCCTTTGACCTTGGTGCTGACAGCGCGCGGGCCGACATCGTGGGCAATCCACACGAAAGGAGCCTCTTCTACAATTCGTGCATGCAGCTTGGACAAAGCTTCATCGCGCCTTTTGTCATCAAACTGGGTGCGAGCATCAGAAATGAGCTTGTCAAATTCAGGGTTGCCAAAATACCCCCAGTTGTTGGACACCGGCGGAAATGCGCCTGTGCTGGTGAAACGAACCATGGCAAAGAAGGGGTCCATCGCTGCATAGCTCACATTGATGGCACTGGCGCCGTTAGCCGATGGGTCCTTAGCACCCTTACGCCAGTTGGTGAACAAGGTGTTCCACTCGATCACATCGAATTCAACGTCAAAGAAGCACTGTTTGAGCGACTGCTGCACAAACTCGTTCATGGGCAAGGGCTGCATTTGGCCTGAGCCCGAGGCAGAAATTTGCACCTTGACCTTAAGTGGCTTGGCCGCGCTGTGGCCGGCTTGGGTCATCATGGCTTTTGCTGCGTTCACGTCGTACTTGATGTCGAACTTGGGGTTGCCCCACCAGGGGTGACCTGGGGGCACCGTGCCTTTGGGCACGGCCATCATTCCGCCCAGCAAGGTTTTGATGCCTTCGCGGTCGACACACAGGTTGGCCGCTTGACGTACCCTTTTGTCCAACCAAGGCGAGCCTTCAGCAAACGACAACTGCCATGGCCATACGTGGGGCTGGGCATTGCTTTCAATCTTGAATCCGCGCTGGGTAATTTGCGCCATCGCGTCAGGCGCTGGAGCCTCAATCCAATCTACCTGGCCGCCTAGCAAAGCGGCAGTGCGAGCATTGGCCTCGGGCATGGGTAACATGACCACGCGGTCGAGTTTGGGAACGCGCTTGGGGTCCCAATACGTTTTGTTGGCCACAACTTCCAAGCGCTCTCGCGGCACAAAGCGCGCCATCTTGAATGGGCCTGAGCCAGATGCGTCGGCGGCAAAAGCCGTCCAAGCAGCTTTAGATTTATCTGCAGGGGTTGCGCCCGCGGCTGCATCAAACTTTTTCTTCCAATGTGCAGGGGATGCCATGAACAAATTGGTCAGGTTCAGAGGCAAAAAAGCATCGGGTTCGCTAGTAGTGAGTTCCACCGTCAACTCGTCAATTTTGCGGGCGCTGCGCAATGTGGGCATTCGCGACGCGGTCACACCAACCTGACTGGCATCAAAGTGCACAGCGTCTTTGTCCAACACCTTTTGCACGTTCCACACAATAGCGTCGGCGTTTACGGCAGAGCCATCATGAAACTTGACACCTGAGCGCAGTTTGAAGACCCACTTAGTTTTGTCATTGCCACTCACCGCCCAAGAGTTAGCCAAGCCGGGAATCAGCAAGCTGGGGGCATCTCTCTTGGACAAGTCCCATTGCGTCAACGCGTCATACATAGGGATGCCGGTAAAACGGTTGCCCTCAAAACCTTGGTCGGGCTGCCCTAAGGTGCGGGGAATGTCGGCTGCAGTCATGGCAATGCGCAACACCTTTTCTTGCGCCTGCACGGCCAAGGTCATGGCGCTCAAACCCACGCCAATGGCCAAGGTGATGGCCGAAGGTGCAGAAGAGCTAAAAATAGGTAGGCTGAACCTTTTCATACAAACTCCAATGATGGTGATTAAAAATAAGAAGCAAACGATATTCAGCATATCAAAGAATTGCCAGAGCAATGCCCGAGTAAATACCTAATACATTGGCATGCAATTTATATGCCTAGGGTTTATATATAAACTGGTTAATTCAATTGAATACCCCACCAAAGTAGTGCTCCATGCACTTTATTAGTTCATGACGCACATAAAAAAATTAACACTTCAAAATCGAGCACCTTAACGAATGAAGAACTATTTAATTATCAATCCAAACACCAACGCCTTAACTACCGAGCGATTGCAAAACGTTCTCATGCCCCTAATGCCAACGGATGTAAAAACATTGTTTACAACTGCAAGCTTTGGCGCAAATTACATCGCATGCGAGGCCAGTTACGCTGTGGCTTCACATGCGTGTTTAGAAGCATGGGCTGGCCAAATCTTGGTTAATCCTGAACCCTTAGCAGGCGTTTTAATTGGTTGTTTTGGCGACCCCGCCTTATTTGCTCTGCGTGAAATGTCGGCGGTACCCGTGACGGGGCTTGCTGAGGCCTCTTTTATCCAAGCAGCACAAATAGGTCCTTTCGCTGTCGTGACCGGTGGCGAGCGCTGGAAACCAATGATCCAAAGATTAGCAGTCAACCTTGGATTTGGGGATCAATTGCGACACATTGAAACAGTCAGTCCCAGTGGCGCAGAACTACAAGCCAACCCAGAAATGGCCATCCAATGTCTCGGAGAAGCTTGTCGTCAGGCCGCGAAAGATGGTGTTCGCGTCATTATTTTAGGCGGCGCAGGTTTGGCAGGATATGCCGAAAAACTTCAGGGTATTTGCCCTCTGCCGTTGATAGACAGTGCCCGCGCAGGACTAGAAGTATTACTTCATAACCAAGCACCTCGTGCTAAGAACTTTCTAAATGGCACATATGCACAATGGACAGGCATGAGCAATTCATTGTCTCAGGTAAAAAATATTTAAAACATGTTGACCTGTTTACGCTAGTACGTGGCCATTCCGATAAGCCTACGCCATATATAGAAGATGCCGTATTTTCTAATGCAGCTTAACGGTTGGGTTGGCCTGCTTTGTCAGCATCCTGGCAAGCGTGTAAAGGGCAGTCTTTAAAAACCCATGAATGGTGAGTTCGTGAAGCTTGTACAAAGACAAATACATCAGCTTGGCAAAATAACCTTCAATCATCAAGTTTTTGCCAATGACCCCACCCATCATGTTGCCCACTGTGCTGAACTTTCCAAGAGAAACCAATGATCCAAAGTCTTTGTAGTGATATGGCTTTAGTGGTTTTTTAGCGAGCCGTCTTTGAATTTGGCGGTACATGTGGGCTGCTTGCTGATGCGCAGCTTGAGCTCTAGGTGGAACAATTCCTGCTCGTCCTCCCTCTTCTTCTGTGCACGGACATGCGGCGCAATCTCCCAATGCAAAAATATCTAAGTCAAGAGTGGATTGCAAAGTATTCTGAACCACAATTTGGTTCAATTTATTCGTCTCCAATCCTCCAAAATTCTTCAGGAAATCGGGTGCCTTAACACCAGCGGCCCAAACAACCAATTGAGACTCAATCAATTGGCCATCGGACAGACGAATACCGTTTGGCATTACCGCCATCACCTTGGAGTT
>ENA-ORFA01000095-ORFA01000095.1-marine-metagenome-genome-assembly--contig:-NODE-95-length-40969-cov-7.869706_pt1 | contig 40969 bp, 38 predicted proteins | sample MGYA00248621_ERZ508587 | MGnify/ENA primary metagenome ERZ508587 (study PRJEB26250, sample SAMN06266239) | marine metagenome | isolation source: Columbia River Estuary | place: USA:Columbia River Estuary... | reverse complement strand
TGGCTAAATGGCATTTCAAATACCAGAGGGACTTCACCCTGATCTAAATCCACTTGCCTGGCTCGTAGGCAGTTGGAGCGGCAAGGGACATGGGGAGTATCCAGGAATTGAGAGTTTTCAATTTGCGCAAGAGGTGAGCTTTGCTCATGATGGACGAAACTTTCTCACCTACTTCTCTCGCTCTTGGATCATTGATGAAGATAACGAGATTATCCAAACCGCATCATCTGAGACTGGATTTTGGCGAGTGAAGCCAGATAATCAATTAGAAGTTCTAATCTCTCATAGCACTGGATTATCTGAAGGATGGGTCGGAAGATTTGATGGTCCAAAGATTCAATTAGCTATGGATCATGCCTATTCGGCGCCTTCTGCTAAAGCTATTGAAGGTGGGCAGAGACTTTATGGCCTAGTTGATGGCGAGCTCTTCTATGCCTATGACATGGCATTTAATGGCCATAAATTACAAGCCCATATCTGGTCAACCCTTCCAAGAATTTCCTAATCGAAATGAACTCAGGTGAGGTTCTACTTGAAGTTGTAAGAAATGATTTAGTTGAATCAATTCATAGCGGCCATCTTTTAATTCTTGATAGAGATGGCAGAGAAGTATTAGCACTCGGTGATTTGGATCAACTTATCTATCCCCGCTCAGCGATAAAGTCCCTGCAAGCCTCTGCGATGCTAAGAGCGGGTGTAAAGTTAAATGATCAGCAGATAGCACTTGCCTGCGCAAGTCATGCAGGAAGCGATGCGCACCTAGAGGTAGTTAGATCAACTCTTGCAAGCGTTGGCCTTGATGAGTCAGCACTCCTAAATACCCCTGATAAACCACTTGGCGCACTTGAAAGAGCTGCTTGGGTTGGGCCGCCATCGCCTCTTGCTGCTAATTGCAGCGGAAAACATGCAGCGATGGTGGCAACATGCAAGACAAATAATTGGGATTTAACAAGCTATAAGAATCCAAATCATCTGCTGCAGCTAGCTATTGCTAATGAATTTGAGATATTAAGTGGGGAGCAGAATTCACATGTTGCAGTTGATGGCTGCGGAGCGCCTTTATTTGCGCTGACGCTAAGAGGGCTAGCAAGAGCGATGAGAAACCTTGCACTCTCTGCAGATCCAATACACAGAAGCGTGATTAGAAGTTGTATCAATAATCCTGTTTTAGTCTCTGGGATAAATCGCCTGCCAACTCTGCTTATGCAGAAAGTTGATGGCTTATTTGTTAAAGATGGCGCTGAATCTGTAATGGTTATGGCAACAAGTAGTGGAGAGGTAATTGTCTGGAAGATTAGCGATGGATCTCAAAGGGGAGCAGGTGAGTTAGCAAGAGCAAGCCTTTCCCATCTAGGTATTAACCTTGATATTGAGCCTGAATATGTGCTGGGTGGGGGCGAGGTTGTCGGTGAGATTAGAGCGAGTAAACTTCTCCTCTAATGGCTAAGCAATTACGGATTGCATCTTTGATGCTCCACACCTCACCGCTTGAACAAGCGGGAATTGGTGATGCCGGCGGAATGAATGTCTATGTTGTTGAGAGCGCAAAGAGAATTGCTGAATCAGGAATTGGCGTTGATATCTACACCAGAGCTAATCGCTCAGGCCTTCCTGAGGTAGTTGAGATTGCTGATGGCGTAAATGTTCGACACCTCGAGGCTGGGCCTTATGGCGGTATTACTAAAGATGAGCTGCCATCACAGGTCTGCGCGCTGATGTCTTCTTTTATGCACCAAGAGGCTCGCCTTGCTTCTAATTACTACGAGCTAGTTCACTCTCATTACTGGATCTCAGGGCAACTTGGTTGGCTAATTAGTGAGCGCCTTTCAATTCCGCTTGTGAACAATATGCATACGATGGCTAAGGTTAAAAACCTTGCTCTTGCTGAAGGTGAGAAAGCAGAGCCAGAGATTAGAGCCATTGGAGAAGAGCAGGTAGTAAAGGCATCAAGCGCCCTTATTGCTAATACCGCATCAGAGGCTGCCAGTTTGGTTTCACTCTATGACGCCTGCCCTGATCGAGTCTTTGTTGTCCCGCCAGGAGTTGATTTAAAGACCTATAAAGTTGGCGCAGGAAAGAGCGCAGCAAGGGCTAAGTTATTAATTAAGCCAGAGACTCTCCTTCTGGCATTTGTGGGAAGAATTCAGCCACATAAAGGCCCTGATGTATTAATCCGCGCAGTTGCTGAGATGTTAAAGCACACCCCATCACTTAAGTCTCGCCTAAAGGCGGTAATTATTGGTGGAGCATCTGGAAGTGGTCAGGGCGAGATTGAAAAGTTATTGGGCCTTGCAAGATTCTTAGGAGTATCTGAAGTAATTGAATTTCTTCCACCTGTTGCACATGAAGATCTCTCTGATTGGTATCGCGCAAGTGATTTAGTCTGCGTTCCTTCATATTCAGAATCCTTTGGCCTTGTTGCACTTGAAGCCCAAGCTTGTGGAACACCAGTAGTTGCAACTGCTGTTGGAGGCTTAAGAACTGCAGTCGCTGATGGAATCTCAGGTCTATTGGTAGATGGCCATGATCCAAGAGCCTGGTCTGCCACTATCTCGCGCTTACTTCTTGAACCAGAGAAGAGGCTAATTCTCTCAATGGGCGCAGTTGAGCATGCATCACACTTTGGATGGGATAGCACCGCAAGGGGAATTCTTGATGTCTATGATCAAGTTCTCTCTCGTGGCATTAAAAAATCACGCGCTCTTGCTTGATATGGCAACTAGAGCGATGGCTAGCGCCACAGTTGAAGAATTCCTAGATTCTCACGAAATAGATTATGAAAAAAGCGGCGCAAATACCTATCTTCTAACCCTTCCAGGGCAATCAAAGCTTGAGACTCATTGCGCTCTAGTAGTTGGCGATCACTCACTTAGCATCAATGCCTTTGTGATTAGAAAGCCTGATGAGAATATCGCTGCAGTCCATAACTATCTTCTGACTAAGAATGCCAATATGTATTGCCTGGCATTTGCAATCAATGAGCTAGGAGATATTTTCCTTGTGGGCAGACTTGCTCTAAGCGCAGTTAGTGAAAATGAGTTAGATCGAATCATCGGAGCAGTGCTGCAATATAGTGATTCAGCCTTTAACCCATTGCTTGAGTTGGGATTTAGTAGCGCAATTAGACGTGAGTGGGCTTGGCGCTTATCACGCGGTGAATCTCTTGCTAATCTAAAAGCATTTGAACATCTGATTTGATTCTCAAGATAAGATAAAGCCATGAGCATCGGCAAATTAATCCTTCTGCGCCATGGCCAGAGCCAATGGAATGCCAAGAATCTCTTTACCGGCTGGGTTGATGTTGCGCTAAGTAGCCAGGGCGAGGCAGAGGCTAAGCGCGCCGGAGAGTTATTGAAAGAAAAGAACTTATTTCCTGATGTGCTACACACTTCTCTTCTAACTAGAGCTATTCATACAGCAGAGATAGCACTTGGTGCATGTGAGAGAAAATGGATCCCTGTTAGTAGATCCTGGCGATTAAATGAGCGTCACTATGGAGCTTTGCAAGGAAAAGATAAAGCAGCAACTTTGAAAGAGTATGGGCAGGAGCAATTTAAGCTCTGGAGAAGATCCTTTGATACCCCGCCCCCTGCAATTGCCGATAGCGATCAATACTCTCAATCTAGTGATATTAGATATAAAGATTTAGGTCCAGATTTGCCTAAGACTGAATGTTTAAAGGATGTAGTTGTGCGCCTTATGCCTTATCTAGATAATGAGATTGCAAAGGATTTAAGGCAAGGCAAAACTGTATTGGTAGTAGCTCATGGAAACTCGATTAGAGCAATTGTGAAACATCTTGCCTGTATTTCAGATAGCGATATAGCTGAGGTAAATATTCCAACTGGTATTCCACTGCTCTATAGATTTGATGATGACTTTGAGCCAATTGTTAAAGAAGGTGAGTATCTAGATCCAGAGGCTGCTAAAGCATCAATAGCAGCAGTTGCAAATCAAGGAAAGTAATTAAGACTTACTGCTGTATTTTCCAGTAACTTGGAAGTGAATTCTTCTAGAGACAGATACTGCGTGATCTGCATACCTCTCGTAGTAGCGACCAATTAGAGTCATATCAATCGCCGTTTCAATGCCATGAGGCCATGAAGGATTAAGAAGGACTGTAAATAACTTGCGATGGAGTAGATCCATCTCATCATCATCTTTTTCAACTTCTAGCGCCTTATCAATATCTTTTGAGTTAATAATGCCGCCAACCTTGTCAGAGATTAAGCGAGCAACTTTGCCCATCTCTTCAATAGTAAGTAATAGCTCTGATGGAACGGCGGCTCCTGGGTGGCGAAGTCTGGTTACTTTGGCAATGTGATGGGCCAAATCACCCATTCTCTCTAGATCCGCACTCATCCTTAAGGCTGTTACCAGCGCTCTTAGATCTGATGCCACAGGTTGCTGGCGAGCAATAATGTCAATAATTCTGGCATCGAGCTCATGTTGAATTTCATCAACGCGATCATCTGCTGCAATTACAGCTTCAGCTTCACTTAAGTCTGCAGTCAATAGCGCATGGGTTGCTTGAGTAATTGCGCTCGAAACGAGGGTAGAAAGTTCAGATAAGGACTGTGTGACGCCATCTAACTCATCTTGAAAGGCAGACCGTAACCAACTCATCTGCTAAACCTAATGGATTTAAGGCTAAAAGTGCTGGAGGGAGGTGAATAGGAGTCAAAGAAGCGGTGAACGACAGGTGAAGTCGATAGAGGTGACGGGCTATCCCCCCTTTCGTAGTATTGCTACATGAAGTTTCGCAGGCAGGAGGGAGAGAATTTAGAGGCGCAAGAACTTCTTCCCCAGGTCTTACTTAAGACCCTGCAATCACTTGAGAGCGAATCTCTAATTATTGTTCCAGGTGAAAAAATACTCTTTCAGTCTCCAGGGATTACTAATTTTGCAATAGTAAAAGATGAGCGAATAACAAGTGAAGATTTAATGGCGTTAATTAGAGTTGCCCGTAGAACTAATGAATCACATCGAAGTCGCATTGAGATTGCTAGAGGTCCAATCGGTGCCGGCAAACGTGAATTTGAAGTATCGGTCTCGCCACTAAATGATGAAGGAATGGTCTTAGTTCTTATCTCAGATCAGAGTGAGGCAAGGCGAATAGATGCTGTAAGACGTGACTTTGTTGCAAATGTCTCTCATGAACTAAAGACTCCAATAGGGGCCCTTGGATTACTTAGCGAGGCAATCCTTGGCGCTAAAGACCAACCAGATGCAGTGGTTAAATTTGCTAGCAGAATGCAGATGGAAGCCAAACGATTAACCGATTTAGTTCAAGAAATCATTGATCTCTCTAGATTGCAAAGTAGCGACCCACTCCAGAAAGCCTTTGATGTCGAAGCAAGTGATGTTGTAAGGGAAGCTGTAGCGCAAGCAGCTCTTTCAGCTGAGTCAAGAAAAATAGCTGTTGAAATTGGCGAGATTGAAGATGCAACAGTAATTGGAGATCGCGACCAATTGATTATGGCAGTTTTAAACTTAGTAGAAAATGCCATTAATTACTCGCCAGAAAATACCAAGGTCTCAGTAGTAGTAAAGGTTAAGGAAGAGTTACTAGAGATATCGGTAACTGATCAGGGAATCGGTATTGCAGAAGGTGAGCTGGCAAGAGTATTTGAACGTTTCTATCGGGTTGACCCGGCCAGATCTCGAATGACTGGGGGAACTGGTCTTGGTCTATCAATTGTTAAGCATGTAGCGCTAAATCATGGCGGGGATATAAAGGTATGGAGCAGGGAAGGAGTTGGCAGCACATTTACGCTCCAGCTTCCCATCGCACAAACAGTTAGAGGGGTAACTTCATGACAAAAATATTGATAGTTGAGGATGAGCCATCCTTTTCAGAGGCTCTCGAGTTTCTCTTGGGCAAAGAGGGATTTGCAGTGGTCACAGCTGAAAATGGCAGCGATGCGATCAAGAAGTTTGAACAAGGTGGAATCGATCTAGTCCTACTTGATTTGATGATTCCAGAAGTCTCAGGCACTGAAGTCTGTCGCCAAATTAGAGCTAAATCCAAGGTTCCAATCATCATGCTCACTGCAAAAGACTCTGAGGTCGACAAGGTTGTAGGTCTTGAAATTGGCGCAGATGACTATGTAACTAAGCCATATTCAGCAAGAGAGTTGGTAGCCAGAATTAGAGCAGTGCTTCGCCGTAACTCAGGTGAGCTTGGTGAGAGTGATACTGGAGTGATGACGGTAGATTCTGTGAGAATGGATATTGAGCGCCATCAAGTCTCAGTAAATGGCATACCAATTTCGCTACCACTTAAAGAGTTTGAATTATTAGAGTTTCTAATGCGCAATGCTGGGCGAGTATTAACTAGAGGGCAGTTAATCGATCGAGTCTGGGGCAGTGATTATGTTGGAGATACTAAAACACTTGATGTTCATGTAAAGCGCTTAAGAGCAAAGATTGAAAATGACCCAGCTAATCCTGCGCTAATTCAAACAGTGCGCGGTCTTGGCTATAAAATGGAGCTATAGATTCCAGTATTAGCAACAACTAGGGCATCAAGTTCAAGCTTGCCGCTCTTGGCAAAGTAGAGAACTACCGGCACTCGATATCCAGGCTTAACTCCAAGGGCTGCAATCTTAGCTTTGGCATTTGCTGACTCTCCCTCAAAGATCATCGGCTTATTTTTTAATAGCTGCACATCACTTAAGAAGTCTGCTCTCTGTCCGCCAACGGTAATTGCAACTAATTGATCTACCTCATCGCCGTGATTGACGATAAAGCCAATAAGAGTTCCGCTTCCATCAGGAAGTGCAATGATTTTTACATTGCGAATCTTTAAATCGCCAATATCTTTCTCAACGCCATCAGTTACTTGCTTGATTAATCGAGTTGGAGCATTTCCACCAGCTGCGCATCCAGTAAGAAAGAAGCTAACGAGGATTATCGTTGCAATAGCCCTTGACTTCATTGGGCAATAATGGCAGAAAGTGATTATCTAACGCTTACTTTCGCTGGTTTTCGTGATTGAGATAACTCTGATAAAATATCCCTCCAGCGAAAGGCAAATAATGTCATTTAAGGTCGGCGAAACCGTTGTATATCCCCACCACGGAGCGGCTCTCATAGAAGCAATTGAGACCCGGACCATCAAAGGCGAAGAGAAGATCTACCTAGTTTTAAAGGTCGCCCAAGGCGATCTAACAGTGCGAGTCCCAGCAGAGAACGTTGATCTAGTAGGCGTTAGAGATGTTGTGGATTCCTCAGGTCTTGAGAGAGTCTTTGGAGTTTTGCGCCAGCCATATACCGAGGAGCCAACAAATTGGTCCCGTCGCTATAAGGCAAACCTTGAAAAACTAGCATCAGGTGATGTTATTAAGGTCGCTGAAGTAGTTCGTGATCTATTCCGTCGCGATCTAGATCGTGGACTCTCTGCCGGTGAGAAGCGCATGCTTGCTAAAGCGCGTGCAATATTAATTTCTGAGCTAGCACTTGCCGAGCACACTGATGAAGCTAAAGCTGAATCAATTCTCGATGAGGTATTAGCTTCTTAAACCGCTCCCTCGTTAGGGTCTTATGAGCCAGTTACCGAAAAGCGCCGCCATAATCGCCGGCGCAGGAATGGGCCATAGATTAGGCGCCGAAATTCCAAAAGCTCTAATACAGATTCAAGGCATTACTTTATTGGAGCGCGCATTTATCTCTTTATCTAAAGTTGTTGATGAAATCGTTATTACTGCGCCAGCTGGATATGAAGAGCAATTCAAAGCAATAGTTGGCCAGAGCGCAGAGGTAGTAACTGGCGGGGTATTGAGAAGTGATTCGATAAGAGTTGCTCTAAAGGCGCTATCACCTAGCGTTGAGAGCGTTTTAATCCATGATGCTGCCAGAGCCCTTGCAAGTAGCGCTTTAGCAGCTAGAGTTTTAGATGAGTTGCGCTCGGGTCAGAGCGCAGTTATTCCAGTTTTAAAAGTGATAGATACGATCAAGGAAATTGATAGAGATGGTTTCGTTAGAGCAACACCTGATCGCTCATCACTTGTTGCAGCCCAAACTCCGCAAGGATTTAATCGCCAAGTATTAGAGCGAGCCCATAGCGCCTCAGATGATGCCACCGATGATGCTGCCCTTGTCGAAGCAATTGGTGTGAAGGTAAAAACTATTGAAGGTGAGGTCTCAGCTTTTAAAATCACTACCAAAGAAGATATCGGTCAAGCGCTCTTACTACTAAGCCCAAGTAATAGAAATTTCAAAGTAGGACTTGGCGTTGATGCCCATGCATTCTCAAGTGATCAAGATAGAAAATTATGGCTTGCAGGGCTGCTATGGCCTGAACAAATTGGCGTTGATGGATACTCAGATGGCGATGTTGCCGCGCATGCAATCTGTGATGCTCTCTTTAGCGCAACAGGAATAGGTGATCTTGGTTCAAACTTTGGCGTAGATGATCCAAAGTATCAGGGAGCAAGCGGTGAAACACTATTGAAAGAAGCTCTTAAGAAAATCACCAGCGCTGGATATGAGATAGGAAATGTCTCAGTTCAGATTGTTTGTAATAAACCAAAAATTGGTCCAAGAAGAGCTGAAGCAATTAAAGCTCTTTCAAAGGCCTTAGGTGGGGCAGAGGTTTCAGTAAGTGCTACTTCAACAGATGGCCTAGGTTTTACTGGGCAAGGACTCGGAATTTCAGCTCTTGCAACTGCGCTTCTAATTGAGAAGAAATAAGATGGCAGATATGAAGAAGCTGCGCCTCTATGACACCGCATCACGGAAGGTTTCAGAATTTAAGCCAATAGTTGCTGGCCAGGCCTCAATATATCTATGCGGAGCAACTGTTCAAGCATCTCCTCATGTTGGCCATGTTAGAAGTGGAATCAACTTTGATATTTTGCGCCGTTGGTTAATTGCCTCTGGCTATAACGTGACATTTATTAGAAATGTCACTGATATTGATGACAAGATAATTCATAACGCAGGACATGAAGATATGCCTTGGTGGGCACTTGCCATGAAGTATGAGCGCTCATTTAGCGATGCTTATCGCGCTCTAAATGTGATGGCCCCAACCTATGAGCCAAGGGCAACCGGACATATCACTCAGATGATTGAGTTAATTGAAAAATTGATTGCCAATGGATCTGCCTACGCTCCAGGAAATGGCGATGTTTATCTTGAGGTTCGCAAGTTAAAGTCTTATCTAACTCTTTCAAATCAGAAACTCGATGACCTACTTGTCGCTAAAGATGGCGAAGAGAAATTAAAGCGCGACCCAAGAGACTTTGCGCTCTGGAAAGGCGCAAAAGAAGGAGAGCCATATTGGCCAACTCCTTGGGGCAATGGCAGACCAGGTTGGCACATTGAGTGCTCCGCAATGGCTCATGCTTATCTAGGGCAAGTCTTTGATATTCATGGCGGAGGTCTTGATTTAATTTTTCCACATCATGAAAATGAGATAGCGCAATCTGAGGCAGCTGGATATGAATTTGCTAATCTCTGGATGCATAACGCCTGGGTGACAACATCGGGTGAGAAGATGAGTAAATCTCTTGGAAACTCACTAAAAGTTGATGAGGTATTAAAGAAAGTTCGTGGCATTGAACTTCGTTGGTATCTATCAAGCGCTCATTATCGCTCGATGCTTGAATTCTCATTTGAAGCACTTGATGAAGCAGTAGTCTCCTTTAAACGAATTGAGAATTTCTTAACTAGAGCAAAAGAGTTATTAGCAAGCACTCCAGAGATAGAGATAAGCCAAGAGTTAAGTGAGGCGCTAAATGATGATCTAGCAGTTCCTCAAGTACTGGCGCAGATTTCAGAGTGGTTAAAGCTTGGAAATAGCGCGCTTAGCGTCTCTGATAAAGCTCAAGTAGCTAGGTATGCAAGCTATATCAGGGCAGCCCTATCAATTATTGGCACCGACCCCTTTGATCCAGCCTATTCCAGCTCCTCTAGCGCTGATTTAACTGGCGCAGTAGATGGACTTATTTCATTACTATTGGAGCAGAGAAGTGCGGCAAGGGCTAGGAAAGATTTTGCTGCAGCAGATCAGATCCGTGATCAAATTATCGCAATGGGTATCTCCATTGAAGACCGAGCAGATGGCGTGAGATGGAGTATCAATGGCTAAGCCAGATCGTAAACCACCAAAGAAATCAACAAGATCGCTTAGAGGCAAAGGACCAACTCCAAAAGCTGAAGATCGCCCCTACCATAAGAAATATAAGTCAAAAGAGGATTCAACAAGAAAGCGCACTGAGAGAAAACGAATTGATTCTAAGCGCGGCCCTAAAGGTGAAAAGAAATTTGCCCAAAGGCGCGACTTTCGCCGCAATGAACGTGAGCATGTAGATACAGTTGCTGGAAGAAATGCTGTTCTTGAAGCGCTTCGCGCTGGTATTCCAGCAAAGGAACTCATCTTGGCAGTTGGCGTTGATGTTGATGAAAGACTTAATGAATCTATTCGCCTTGCTCAGAAGATGGCGATTGGAATCAAAGAGGTTGAAAGACGCGCAATTGAGAATATGACTGGCATTGCCAATCATCAAGGCATTGCACTTGTCGTTAAGCCATTTCAATATTCATCTCAGAAAGAAATTTTTGCAAGAGCTAAAGATCCTGCCCTCTTTATCGCTGTTGATGGAGTAACAGATCCAAGAAATATTGGCGCAATTGCAAGAAGCTCAGCAGCATTTAGCGCAGATGGCCTACTTATTCCAGAGCGTCGCAACGCCTCACTCACCGCTGCTGCTTGGAAAAGCTCGGCAGGAGCTGCAGCAAGGCTTCCGATTGCTCAGATAACAAACCTAGCTAGATCTGTTGAAGATGCTAAGGCCTATGGCTGTTTTATCGTTGGCCTTGATGGCGATGCTGATACCAGCGTTGAGGAGATGGAGATTGCTGACCAGCCGCTCTATTTGATCGTTGGCAGCGAAGGTAAAGGCCTATCAAGGCTTATTCGCGAGAAGTGCGATCTCCTTGTCTCTATCCCCATGAGTAGCGCGGTTGAATCTCTAAATGCCAGCGTTGCCGTATCAATTGCGCTCTATGCAGTTGATAGAAAAAGGGCAATAAAGTAGAGGTTAACAATGTCTTATAACCGCTTTATCGCACTCGGTGATTCAATGACTGAGGGCATGCAGGATGAGAAGATAAAGGGCAATTATCGCGGCTGGGCAGATCGCGTTGCTGATGTTATGGCTAGCAATTATGAGAACTTCACCTATGCCAATCTAGCAATTAGAGGAAAAAAGGTTGGCCAGGTATTAAGAGAGCAAGTTCCAGTAGCACTTGGTTTAGTTAATGGTCCAAGCACAATAATCTCCTTTCATGCTGGAGCCAATGATGTAATAAGGCCAAAATATGATCCAGTTAAAACCTTTGCAGAGTATGACCAAGCAGTGCGCGCACTTATTAAAAGCGGAGCAACAGTTATGCTCTTTTGTGTCCTAGAGGATTCAGGTGCTAAGACTCGCGCAGCAAAGGTTTGGAAACTGAGATTTGAAGCATTTAATGCAAATGTGCGAAAGATAGCTGGCGAAGTTGGCGCTATTTTATTAGATCCAAATCAAGAAAGTTCCTGGCGCCATCCAGGTTTTATCCATGAAGATCGTCTTCACTTAAATTCTCTTGGACATTATCGTGTTGCTCAAGCAGTACTAGCGCGATTAAATCTTCCTCATGATTCAAGCTGGAGAACGCCATTGCCACCGCCAGTAAAACTGCCTTTAGGTGAGCAGATCAAGACAAATCTTCGCTGGATTATTCTCTATGGAATTCCCTGGGCGATAAGAAGGATTAGAAAGAAATCATCAGGAGATGGACGAAGCCCTAAATATCCAGCGCCAACTACTTGGAAGCCTTAAAAAGTAACTACGCTCCAGCTCCATTTATAAGTTCCAGGCTTAATTAAGTACTTAGCAAGAGTATCTGGCCCGCAAGAGGCAGTTCCGATTCCGCGATGTGCGCCATCGATAGTAATTACTGTATTTCCACAAGGATTAACAAAAACGTTATGGGTGGCATTTGCTAGATCTTCAGAGCGCATAGGGGTGACAGTTACCATTCTTGGTTTATCTAATTGGAAATAGAGTCCGTGGCCGCTTTGATTAGTCAGGCTAAACCAGCGCATCCCCATATGTCCGCCGTTTTCCTGTGGTTTAACATATGGCACATATTGCTGGTCAACAGTTGAGCTATAGCGATGAACCTTTCCAATCTTTCTATCTGGAGCAGTTTCATTTGGCCCAATACCAAAGTAGGTGAAGTTATTTAGCGCTCCATCTACCTCAAAGTTAATACCAACTCTTGCTAGATCAGTTAGTTCTTTTGGAAGAGTTACAGTTTCACTAACTCTAATTCCTGAATCAACGCTCTCAACAAGTTGAATATGCTTAATAGCAGCTCCACCTTGTGCTCTCCAGAGATTTGTTATCTTGGTATTAGTTCCAGTGCGAACTACTTTAGAGCTCTCTAGCTCCAACTTTCTAACGCCCCACTTATCCCATTTTTGGGAGATATGGCCAATCAAGTCATTATCTGTTGGAGCTCTCCAGAGCGTTAGCGCAGGAGCTATCTGTCCAAATGGAACTTGCATCTGGCCTTGAGAATTAACGTATTGCATTTTGCTCTTAGCGCTCTTTACCTTTGGTAGCGGCTTTGAAACAAGTGCTATCTGCTCCCAGGTGACTTCATGGCCAATATGAGCCCAAGGCTTACTGCTAGCAAGTGTGAGTGAGAAGTTGATAAAGCGCTCACCGACTGATCCATCACCCTTTAATACTTGAGCAGGCAGGGTAAAAGGCTTTGATTGACGAGGTTTTACAAGCCCTAGCTTTACCTCACCAGATGAGGAGGCCTTTCCATTAACTGTTACCTCATATTTAAGCTTGTAATCTGAGAGATTTAAAAAGAAGTTCTTATTAAATATCTCAAATCTTCCACTCTTTAAATTCTTTGCCTTTATCTCAATTGGAGAGGCAATATATTTAAATTCACTTAAAGCCGGCTTTGGGCTTCGATCAGGAAAGAACATTCCATCGCAGCAGAAGTTGCCATCATGTTTAGCTTCACCAAAGTCGCCGCCATAGGCCGAGCGGATAGTTCCATCTTCAAGTTTTTGATCTAGCCCGTGATCCCACATCTCCCAGATAAAACCGCCTTGTAGAGCTGGAAGGTTATGAATTGCTTGCCAGTATTCGGCCAAGGTTCCATTGCTATTTCCCATGGCGTGGGAGTACTCACACATAATTAGAGGGCGATCTGCTTTTTTAGATTTTGCGTAAGAGATAATCGCTGAGATATCTGGATACATAGGAACTACGACATCTGTGATGTCATGGCCTGTAGTCCAATTTCCTCTAATCGCACCTTCATAATGCAGCGGGCGAGTGGGATCAAAACTTCTGGCATATGCCCCGGCAGCTCGATGATTAATTCCAGAGCCTGATTCATTACCAAGAGACCAGAGAATTACCGATGGATGATGGATATCTCTTTGAATCATTCTGGCAACTCGATCAACCCAAGCATTTAGATATTTTTGATCATCACAGAGCGTATTTTGGAAGGCATGAGATTCAATATTTGCCTCACCTACAACATAGAAACCAAGCTCATCACAGAGATCTAGAAACGCTGGATCATTTGGATAGTGTGAGGTGCGAATGGCATTAAAGTTCCATCGCTTTAGCTCTAATAAATCCTGGCGCATCAATTCTCGGCTTAATACCCGCCCACTTCTGCGATTGAAATCATGGCGATTGATTCCATAGATCATCACGCGCGCGCCATTTACTAGAAGGTCACATCCTTTGATCTCAACGCTTCTAAAGCCAATTCTCTGCGTAGTGACCTCAATTACTTGGCCAGAGGGATCAATCAACTGATACTCAACATCATAAAGGCTTGGCGATTCAGCAGACCAAGGGGAGGCATTTGGCACTTTAATGCTTAGCTCTAGCGGCCCTGGAATTATTGGCTCAGTTGCTAGATATGCCTGGTATTTATCCTTAGGCATATTGCCATCCCAGTAGGTAGCGTGAAAGAAATCATCTCCTGCTTGCTTTTCAGTCGCACTTTTTTGCGTCCAATTTGGCGCTTTGCGATTGGTAACCGTTGCACTTGCCTCAGCGCCCTTTACTCCAATGACTTTTACCTTAAGTCGATATCCAGCAATCTGCTCTTCATTAATTGAGTTGATATGAGCTCTTATATTAAGAGTTCCAACTTTATTGTTTTTCTCAAGCCCTGGGGTGGCATAGAGCCTTTCGATAAATACATACTCAGTAGCAAAGAGTTTTACAGATCTTGTAATCCCGCCATGCCACCATTGATCTTGATCTTCAATAAATGTTGAATCAGACCACTTAATAACTTTTATCTGAACTTTATTTGAACCATTGGTAATAAAATCTGTGATATCAAATTCAGATGCTAGGCGCGAGTCCTTTGCAACACCCACTTCTTTGCCATTTATTGTTAGGATTGCAAGTGATTCAAATCCACCAATTGAAAGAACTACTCTTTTATTCTTCCAAGATGCGGGAAGTGTGAACTCTCGCTCATAAACTCCAGTTGGATTATCTCTTGGTACAGATGGCGGTAATTGATCAAAGGGCATCTGGGTATTGGTATAGATCGGCTTATCGCCAAAGGGTTGCTCGCCATCAATCATGGTCCAAAGGCCAGGAACAGTGATGCTCTGCCATCTCTTACTTGGCTCTTGATCAGCTCTATCTAATAATTGAAAGTTCCACTGCCCATCAAGAGAAAGACTCATCAGATGGGCGATATTGAGCATCGGCAAGCGATTAACTGAGGTAGTCTCAGGGCTAGACCAGATTGGCGTTGGCATGGTTGGCGCATTGTTCCATTTTCTTGCTCAATGCCATACTTACCCGCTGAAAACGCCTCCCTAGCTCAGTGGTAGAGCATCCGCCTTGTAAGCGGAAGGTCGTCAGTTCAATCCTGACGGGGGGCTCTAGAGAAAAACTACTTTCAAAATTCTCCTTGAATTTACCCAGAAGCCCTTTGCTAATCACCTTGCTAATCCAGGCTCACACTCGACTTGCTCCTAAAGGCAAGCTAAATATAGATACTGCGATAACGGGTGGTAATGAATCGAGGGTCATTCCACCCGTTTTCAGTTCTCAATTGAGGAATAATCGCACTCTATGTCTTTGGCAAAGGATTTTCTCCCATGAGTCAATTTTCAGATACGCTCTTTATTGGTGGCAGTGGGCGAAGTGGAACAACGATTGCTGGCAAATTGCTCTCTAGGCATCAAGAAGTTATTTTGGCAAAACCTATTGAAATAAAGTTTTTAACATCTGGAAATGGCCTCCTTGATCTCTATCTCAACCCACGGATTAGTAGAAGTGGAAAAGTCAGGGTTGGGCCCAATGCAAATCTAAAGAGATTTATCAAAAGCGCCGATGAGAAATGGTGGCTCCGAAAAGGCAAGAAGTCAGGAGTGACAGGGTTATCAACAGGGATAGAGCGAGCCGAGTGGGATGCATTGATTGCAAATCTACAGGCAGAGATTGACGAGAATAGATTTCAAGCCTGTCAGAATTTCTTTAGAGGATATCTAGATATCCAAAAGAGCGCAGTAACCTCTCACCTCTGGGTTGACACTACCCCTCCAAATTTGATGCGCGCTAATGAGATAGCTCAACTTCTACCTGGCGCGCGATTTCTTCACATGATTCGAGATGGACGCGATGTGGCAAGTTCAGTAGTCAAAGAGCCATGGGGCCCTTCAAAGCACTTCGAGGCTTTAGATTGGTGGAAGGAGAGAATGTTGTTAATTCTAAATGCAACAAGAGATATGGAGAGCTCGGTGCACCACCTCTGGATGGAAGATTTAGTTGAAAATGATAGAGAAGCAAGCCTTGAAAAATTACTAAAGTTCTTAAATCTAGGGCCAGATTCAAAGATGTTCGCCTACTTCCGCGAAACGATCAATCCCTCTTCAGCCCACACAGGTCGCTGGAGGCAAGAGGTAAAGAGAGCATCAGAGTTTGATTCGAAGTATCAGAAAATTCTGGAGGGATTAATTAAAGAGGGACTTAAACTTCCTACGAAGCAAACCTGAGATGCGCCTCAATTTCACTACGATCCAAAATTGGAGTCATATCGACCTCTCCAAAAGCAGCTTTTGCTATGGACTTTCTCTTGGCAAGATAAGTAGGAGAAAAGTCTTTAATTAGATGCTCAAATCGCTCCTGAGTTCTGATGTATTTATCTAAAATCTTGAAATTTCTTGAATCGCTAAAGACCACCTCGCCATTTGTCTGCATAGGACCATCGTGAGGAAAGAGAGTTCTAAAAGCAATTGCTGCCATGCGAAGTAGGAGGTTAATGAAGCGGCGGGCATAGAGCTTAGGGCTGCGCGCAAAAGCTGCGAAATAGATAAATCGTTGATAGGTAAGACGTTTGTTTATAAGAGAGCTATAGGCCTGATTCGATAAGAGCTTTATTAACTCAGCAATCTGAACAGCGCCGCTAAAGTCTTCAACGGAGCTGCACTTGGCTGTGAGTTGCTCTCTCAAGGCTTGGGATTGCAATCTGGCGCTCTGGCTCTCAATATCCTCTAATGATTCATTATCTGCATAAATTGCAAGTTCTTGTTCTGCGCACCACTTAGCGCGAGACTTTTGATCATCTGTTCCGCGATTATTTGCGATAAATAGAGTGGGAATACCTGCCGGAATAACTTCATGAACGCTGTTGTATCCAGCTGCGCAAATAGCGGCATCGAAGGCATGAAGTAGGTCGGCTAAGGGAAAGTGTCTGATTACCTTTACATCCGTGCCTTCAGGAACAAGGGAGTTACCCTCTTGATCAACTGGTTTTCTAGGCATAACAATCTGAAGGTCTTTCCAGCTAGATAATCCTTTAAAGACAGCAGATGCTCGAGCATCTAGATCTGTATTTCCGACCCCCATCTGTACAAGTACTGCAGGCTTATCGTTATCAAGGCCAAGAAACCTGCGAGCATCTTGGCGCGAGAGGGCGCGCTCGGGAAGATATAAAGTAACTGGCTTTGTTAATACTGATTCAAGTCTTGACTTGGTTGGTCCAGAATCTGCATCGCGAGCAACATCTCCAGGTTCGATCACATAATCCATCAACCTTGATTGCAAACCCAGGACCATTCCTTGAGGTTTTCTCTGCCACATCCCTCTTCTAATCCAGATCAAATTAACGCTAGGCCGGGCAATCTTTGCAGCGATAATTCCAGGATATGGAACAACTCCATCAAAAGTGATGACAGAGGCGCCGGTCTCATCAATTAGCGCAATCAGTCGATCTCGAAGATAGCTATCCCATTTCTTTCGCGGCATTAATCCTTTATCTCTTCCTGGAATGTACTCACAATCTAGGTCGAGAGCCTTTGCCACCTCAACAACAGAGTAAGCCATCGAGAAGATGATTGGTCGCGCATCACTTTGTAAGGCTCTGGCAATCGCGCTGGCTCGAATTAGATGTCCGGCGCCTACTCCATTGCTGGTAATCATTATGACTGCAGGCTTCTCCATTAGAGCAAGGTAGGAGCAGTTTTTGAACGAGACGTGGCTATCAGGTTAACAAGGATTGAAGGTCACGCGGGAAAACCCAGTTGACCTCTTCACTCAGCGTTTTCCAACACTTTCTCTGCCGTCAATTTTGGGGAAATCTAAAGATAGACCCTTAAGGCATGAGAGTGGCGATAGTGACAGAGTCATTTCTGCCAACGATAAATGGCGTAACAAACTCTGTAATACAAGTAAATCGCACCTTAGTAAGCCAGGGCCACCAGGTAGTGATTTTGGCGCCCGATGTTAACTCTCGCCCTAAATTCTTTGAAGGCTCAGAGGTCATTGGTCTTCCAGCAATTAACCTGCAGAAAGTATTGCCGGTAGCTGTACCTAACTTCTTAATCCAGAGAGCGCTACTTGATTTTAGGCCTGATGTAATTCATCTAGCCTCTCCGGCAATTATGGGAGCTCACGCCCAGAGAGTGGCAAGTAAATTGGCAATTCCAACAGTTGCCGTCTATCAGACAGATTATGTTGGCTTTGCTCAACACTATAAATTCTCATTTGCTCAAAGGGCAATAGAAAAAATTGTTCGAGTAATTCATCAATCAGCCACTATCAATCTTGCCCCATCTACATTTGCGATAGCGCAATTGGAAAAAGCCGGCGTTAATAATGTTGCAAGATGGGGAAGAGGTGTGGATCTAGAGCAATTTAATCCCAAGCATCGCAGAGTAGACCTATTTCCAAGAGATAAGTTTGTTTTAGGATTTGTGGGACGTCTTGCTCCAGAGAAAGGAATCGAGCGTCTTGCGGCCCTTGATTCAAGAGATGATATTCAATTAGTAATCATTGGTGATGGTCCAATGCGCACAGAGCTAGAACGCAAATTACCTTCAGCAATCTTTACTGGAAAGAAAAGTGGCTTGGAGTTAGGTCAACACTTTGCAAGCCTTGATGCATTTATTCATCCAGGCGAGCATGAGACTTTCTGTCAGGCTGCTCAAGAGGCGCTTGCATCAGCAGTTCCTGTCATTGCTCCAACTCGCGGCGGGATTAAAGATTTTATCCTTGATGGAGTAAATGGAATCTTGGTTGATTTCCAAGATAAGAGCGCACTGGCCAATATCCCAAGCTCTAAGTGGCAGTTTTTATCAGATCCTCAAACCAAGGATGCAGCTAGAGAATCTGTTAAAGATCGCAGCTGGGAGAGCGTAAATCAAGAGTTAATTGGCCATTATCAAAGCGTTGTTGCCCAATCTAGAGCGAAGAGAGTTGGCCTAGCCTCATGAAGATATTACATATCGCTAATTTCTATGGCCCAAAATCCGGGGGAATCAAGACCACAATTCATGACTTAGGTAAGAGATATGAAGAGGCAGGCCATGACTTTACCTTTGTCGTTCCGGGAATCAATCTCTCCAAGACAAAGACGCCATATGGAACAGCGCTCTACTTGCCAAGTGTTGAAATTCCATTCTCTGGGGGCTATCGAATCTTTAGAAGAAGAAGAGAGATTAAGCAGGCAATAGTCGTTATGAAGCCAGATCGAATTGAATGTTCTGATCGTTTTACGCTCTTATTTATTGGCCCCTTTGCAAGACGGATGGGAATACAGACTCTGGTCTTTAGCCATGAAACACTCACCGGTCTATTTAGTAAGTTTCTCCCTGCCCCAAAAACATTTCAGCGACTTGCAGATTGGCATAATCGTCGTCTGGCTAAAGCCTTTGACTATGTAATTGCTACAACTCGTTTTGCTTCAAAAGAGTTTGAACGCTTAAGCACTAGAAATCTAAGACTTATCCCACTTGGCGTTGATTCAAATACCTTTAATCCTAAGCGATATAAGTCAGAGCTTCGCAAAAAGTTATTAAATGGCAAAGAGCATTTAATCGTTCACTGTGGCCGGCTCTCTCCAGAGAAAGACCCACATCTCTCAATTGAAGCACTTGAGATATTAACTAGGCAGATGGGGGTTTCTGCGCAGCTAGTTGTTATCGGCGGCGGGCCATTATCTGAAAAACTCAAGAGTAATTCAGCTCATCTTCCAGTGAGCTTTACTGGATATATCGCCAATGTTGAATTGATCGCAGATATTTTCTCTGTTGCCGATATCTCTCTGGCTCCAGGCCCCCTAGAGACCTTCTGCCTATCGGCCCTTGAATCTTTAAGTTCTGGCACTCCAGTAGTTGCTAATTCACGCTCAGCAGTTGGGGAGTTTCTAGGTGAGAAAAGTAGTAATCCCTGCGGCGCAACAGCTAGCGATAGCTATGAGTTTGCGCTGAAAATCAAAGCAATTTTGGAAGGGAAGTCGTTGAGAAAAGCCGCCAGAGCTAAGGCGCTTGAATTTACTTGGGAGAAGACGATGAATAATCTCTTGACTCTTCATAAGACCCCTAAAGCTGAGGTAGCTCAGGCAGCATGAGTATCCCTCTGAGCTTTGTTGTCCTTGGTGATAGCGCAGCTTATGGCACTGGAGATATTACAAAGGCAGATCGCCCACTGGGATGGACATATCGAATTGCAAGCGCCATTACCGGGCCGATGACATATTTAAATCTTGCAAGGCCCGGAGCTAAATCATCAGAACTTGTTGAGCATCAACTACCGATTGCAACTTTGCTCCGTCCTGACCTGGCAATTGTTGTCGTTGGGGGAAATGACATGCTAAGAAATAACTTTTGTCCGATTAAATTAAAAGAGAATCTCACTGAGATATTTACTCGATTTAGCGCCCTTGGAACTCATGTAATAACACTAGAGCTACATGATCCTTCCAAAGTTCTAAAACTACCTAAAGCACTTGAGCGCGCCCTGCTAAAACGAGTCGATGCTGTTAATGCTGTCTATCAAGAACTTGCAGAGAGTTTCCCAATTATTCCTATTAGAGCAAGGGATATTGCAGGGGTTCACGATAGAAAGAATTGGCATGTAGATCTACTTCACCCAGGGCCTCGAGGACACTATCTCTTAGCTGAGGCTGCAGTAAGAGAGTTGGCAAGAAGAGGTTTACCAATCAAAGCCCTTGATGTTCCAGAGTTTCCCACCATCTCAACAAGAGAAAAAGTTTCGTGGATGCTTCGAAAGGGCACTCCCTGGTTTTTCAAAAGATCTTTTGATCTCCTTCCAGTGGCGCTCTTTTTGATTACAAAAGAGTTAATACTTAGCGGAGTAAGTCGATTAAAGGCACAAGAGCCACCAAAGACAATTGAAAAAGCCCAAAAGATAGGACATCAGAGCAGGCAAGAGCGCAAGGATTTAATCAGTAACGCTGCCTAAAAAAGGGCTCGGTGTAGCCTTGTCGCTATGGCTAGCAAAATTCAAGAGTTCGATGTTGTCATTGTCGGCTCTGGCTTTGGGGGATCAGTTGCGGCGCTTCGTTTAACGGAAAAAGGTTATCGAGTCGCTGTCATTGAGGCAGGACGAAGATTTGAAGATAAGGATTTTCCTAAGACTTCTTGGAGATTATCAAGATTTCTCTATGCTCCTCGACTTGGCTTGAGAGGAATTCAGAGAATTCATGCCCTGCCCGATGTTTTGATTTTAGCTGGAGCTGGAGTTGGCGGTGGTTCTTTAGTTTATGCAAATACTTTATATACCCCGCCTGATTCTTACTTTGAAGATAAACAATGGGCCGGCATAACTGATTGGAAATCAGAGCTTGCTCCTTGGTATGACCAAGCATCGAGAGTTTTAGGAGTAACTAAAAATCCCTACTTCTCTGCCTCTGATCAAGCAATGAAAGATGTTGCAGAGGAAATGGGCGTTGGTGATAGTTTTAAAATGGCTCCACTTGGTGTGCACTTTGGATCAGGGCCAAAAGTATTTGAGAAAGATCCTTACTTTGGTGGTGTAGGTCCAGATCGAAATGGCTGCCAACAATGTGGTGGATGTATGACAGGTTGTCGCTTCAATGCTAAAAATACTTTGCCAAAGAATTACTTAGGCCTTGCTGAAAAGGCAGGAGCGATAGTTTTCCCAGAGCTAACAGTTGAGAGCTTTGAACAGGTTGAAAATGGAGATTGGAAAATTACCGCAAGAGGTAGCTCTTCTTGGTTTGGTAGAAATAAAGTATTTATTGCTAAAGACTTAGTTCTAGCGGCTGGAACTTATAACACTCAGAAATTGCTCCATCGCATGAGAGATAAAGGATCTCTGCCAAGGCTTTCACCAACTCTTGGCAGCTTATCTAGGACTAACTCTGAGGCGCTAACAGGGGCAATAATGCCTAGAAAGAGCGCGATTGATTTCTCTAAAGGCGCTGCAATCACCTCATCTTTTTTCCCAGATGAAAACACCCATGTTGAGCCAGTTAGATATGGCAAGGGTTCTAATTTGATGGGCCTTCTACAGACAATTATGACTGATGGAAGCGCAGCTAAGCAGAGGCGCAGAAATTGGATAAGAAATGCAGCTAGAAATCCAATAATGTTTTTTAAGATATTTGATGTAAGAAGCTGGAGCCAGAGAACTGTTATTGCACTTGTGATGCAGAATGTAGATTCCTCAATCAAAGTCTCTTCAAAGAAGGGATTACTTGGTTGGCGCTTAACTTCAAAAAACGATAGCGATAGACCAAATGCCACCTACATTCCAGCGGCAAATGAAGTAGCTAGAAGAATTGCTGATAAGTATGGCGGAATTGCTGGAGGCCATGTTGGCGATCTAATTAGCGCCCCCTTTACCGCCCACTTTGTTGGAGGTTGTGTAATTGGAAGTGATGAAAGTAAGGGAGTGATAGATCCATATCACCGAGTTTGGAATTATCCGAGCCTTCATGTAGTCGATGGCTCAGCCCTGACTGCAAACCTTGGCGTTAATCCATCTCTAACTATTACGGCGCAGGCAGAACGTGCATTTTCTCTCTGGCCAAATAAAGCAGAGTTAGATCCTCGCCCTACTCAAAAGAGTCCATATAAAAGAATTAAATCTGTACTTCCAGATAAACCATTTGTGCCAGAGCATGCTTATGGGGCGTTAAGAGTTACTACTAGCTCCTAGGCTCTGTTTTAGCCTGCGATTTGGCGAGAGAGTTAACGGCAGCCCTGGATTTCTATAGAAGTCTTTCAATATTTGCTTAACTAATTTAGGTTTTTCTTTTAAAACAGCATGAGATGTGCCAGGAAGTATTGCTAATTGAGCGCTCGGAATTGCTTCATAAAGTGATGCAGTATGTTCAGTTGAAAATGGCTCATCATCGCCAGCTAAAATCAAGGTAGAGCACTTAATTTTCTTTAATTGTGTCTTACTCATCTTAGGCTCACTAGCCCAGACTTTATGAGCCTTTGCTGTTATCTCAACTAAAAGTTCTCTTGGCTGGCCAGATTGTTTAGCAAACTTATCTTTTTCCATCTCATCAACTTGACCATTAAATGTTTGAAGATTAAGGCCGCAGTCATAATGATAATTAGCGCCAATTGCTACCAAGCTCTTTACTAAATCAGGTCTTGCGATAGCCACCATCAATCCAATTATTCCACCATCGCTATGACCAATTATGTGTGTTGGGCCCTTTATTACATCTTCGATATAGGCAATTGCTTCATCTCTTTGGAAGTTGAAGTGGTAGAAACCTTTACGGATTTTGGTTCGACCATGTGCGCTTCGATCATAACCATAGCTATGGTGAGTTCTCTTAACAGATGGAAGTATTTTGGGAGCAAAACTCTGAGTTGAACTTAAACCACCATGAAGTAGTAGTAATGGTTCTGTCTTTCGCTTACTCCACTCCTGATGCCAGATCTGATGGCCCCGCAGATCGATAAAACTCATGAAATATCCATGATGTGACGATTGCCGCGATCAAAGGTTAAATAATTCCAAGTCCAATCTGCCATAGTTCCGATTTTGTTTCTCCCGCCAAGGAGATAGAAGAGATGGAGCCAGAGCCAGGCATACCAAGCAATAGTTCCGGTGAGGCGAAGACCTTTAACTTCAACTACTGCCTTATTTCTTCCAATCGTTGCCATAGAGCCCTTATCTATATAGGAGAACTCTTTTAGAGGCTCATTCTTAACTATTCTTGCAATCTGTTTTGCTACAAATCTTGCTTGCTGCATAGCAACAGGTGCAACCATTGGTAAATACTTTCCATCTTTTCCTCTTGCCCCGGCAATATCTCCGATTGCAAATACATAGGGATAATTACTCACTTGCAAGCTCGATTCAACTGCAATTCTTATTCCATCTTGCGGAAGTGCCAGCGCTTTCATCGCCGGCTCGCCCTTAACACCTGCTGCCCAGATAGTTACTTCAGCAGGGATGCTTCTCCCATCACTAAAGAGGATCTGCCTTGGTTTTACCTCTGCAACTGCAGCTTGAGTTAAAACTGTGACTCCTAACTTTTCTAGATCTTTCTTGGTACGCGCTGATGATTTCTCAGAAAGTGATGGAAGTAGCCTTGAACCAGCTTCAATCAGATAAACACTTATATTTTTTGCAGCACTTGAGTTATCAGAATTTAGGGGACCACGCTTTAGCTCTGCAATTGCTCCAGCCATCTCAACGCCAGTAGGACCTCCTCCAACTACCGCAATTGAAAACTTCGTATCATCTTCAAAGCGACAGAGATCTTCAAATCTGCGCATAATCTCAGAGCGAATGTTTAGAGCCTCGCCTACGCTCTTCATTCCAAGGCTATGTTCAGCAACGCCCTTGATACCAAAATCATTGGTGGCAGAGCCAAGAGCCACAATTAGATAATCAAAATCTAGAACTTCGCTGGAATCTAATTTAACGCTCTTATTTTTATGATCAACTGATATTGGCGAGCCCATACGAAACTTCACTTTTGTTTTTCGAAGTGCGCCGCGGATGGGATAGGCGACATGATCTGCGGCAAGCCCTGCGGTTGATACCTGATAGAGCAGCGGGAGAAAAGTTTGAAAGTTATGGCGATCAACTAGAGTGACATCGGCTACTGAATCAAGAGCCCGGGCAGCGGTGAGCCCACCGAAACCCGCCCCCAGAATGACTACCTTTGGCCGCATAAGGTAGGTAAGTCTACTGTTATACCTATGAACCCGGCCCGAAAAATACTAGTGACAGGGGCCTCAGGATATGTAGGGGGTCGTTTAGTTCGGGCGCTACTTAATGAAGAGATCTCCATTCGAATACTAGTTCGCAACAGAGATAAAGTCGAAGGCCAACCCTGGATAAATGAAGTTGAGGTATTCCAAGGTGATGCTAGTAATTATCAAGAGACGCTAGCTGCCTTAAAAGGAATTCATACCGCTTATTACCTTCTTCACTCAATTGGAGTGGGATCACACTTTGACGAGATTGAAGCAGCTATGGCAGATAATTTTTCTCGGGCAGCGCAAGAGGCGGGGGTCTCACAGATTCTTTATTTAGGCGGAATTGCTAATGATAAAAATAGTAGTAAACACCTAAAGTCACGGACACGTACAGGTGAATTGCTAGCATCAGGGAAAGTGCCTGTAATGGAGTTACGAGCTGGAATAATTATTGGATCTGGCTCTGCTTCATTTGAAATGCTCCGACACCTCACCCATCGCCTGCCAGTGATGACTACTCCTAAATGGGTCTCTAACTTAACTCACCCAATTGCAATACGTGATGTGCTCTGGTATTTAACTAATGTAGCAAAGTTAAAAGAACCAGTATCAGGAGTCTTTGATATTGGTGGACCTGAGATCCTCTCCTACGCCGATATGATGCAGAAGTTTGCCAAAGCATCAGGCCTTCGCCGTCGATGGATAATTAAAGTCCCAGTATTAACACCGAAGCTCTCTAGCTTATGGATCGGTTTTGTCACTCCGGTTCCCACCGGCCTTGCTCGCCCACTAGTTGGCTCATTAATTAGCGAGACAGTCGCCGACCCGAGCAAGAGCGTCGATAAGTTAATTCCAAAGCCACCTGAAGGGTTAATCGGTGTAAGTACTGCTATCGATTTAGCCCTCTCTCGAACTAGTGCTAACCAAGTAGAGACGCGTTGGTCTGATGCCACATCCCCAACTGCTCCATGGCAGAAAGCTCAGAGTGATCCTGATTGGGCAGGAGAGATGATTCTGCGAGACAAACGCGAGGTATTGGCCGATGCTCCACTTGATTGTGTCTGGAAATCTATTGAACAGATCGGTGGAGATGTTGGTTGGTATGGCGCAGATTTTCTCTGGTGGGCAAGAGGAGTCATTGATCGCCTAGTTGGTGGAGTTGGCTTAAGAAGAGGTAGGCGAGATCCCAAACATCTTCGCGCCGGCGATGGTTTAGATTTCTGGAGAGTTGAGGTTGTTGAGAAAGAGTCAGTATTACGCCTCTATGCCGAGATGATTCTTCCAGGAAAGGCTTGGCTCGAGTTTAGGATTAAGCAAGAGGGAGATAAGGTCCACATCATTCAAGAGGCAACCTTTTCACCGCGAGGTTTAGGTGGCCAGCTCTACTGGTATGCGATTGTTCCGCTACATGCATTTGTTTTTCCAACTATGCTAAGAAATATTGTGAGAAGCTCTAAGCGAAAGGCGTTATTCGGGGATGCATGAGTTCGATGAAGAAATCGATGCCCTAGCTGCAAAGATTTTAGAGTACTCATTAATAAGACTTAAGAAAGATCCTCCACTTGATGGACCATGGAGTTATGAAGAGCTCTATAACGAAGTTGGAGAAACAATCACCACAAAAGGTCTTGGCGGTGATAAAGCTCTAGATATCTTTAAACATGTCCTTGCTCAAGCCTGCATCTCAACAGATCATCCAAGATATTTAGCATTCATCCCCTCTGCTCCAACAGAGTCAGCAACGCTCTTTGACTTGGTAGTTGGCGCATCAGCTCTTTATGGCGGTTCATGGCTGGAGGGAGCAGGAGCAGTCTTTGCTGAGAACCAAGCGCTTAGATGGCTTAGTGATTTAGCGCAATTTCCAAGTTCCTCTGGGGGAGTATTTGTTCAAGGGGGAACGATTGGAAATCTCTCAGCACTTGTTGCCGCTCGCCATAGCGCAAGAGCTAAATATCCAGGGGTAAAGAGATGGGTTATTGCTGCTTCAAGTCAGGCTCACTCATCAATTAAATCTGCAGCAGATGTTATGGATGTTGAAGTTTTAACAATTCCCACAGATAAAAATGAGAAGATGCAAGGCAGCACAACTGCCTTTGAGATTGATAAATACCACCTAGCAAATCCAGATCACAGAGTCTTTGCCGTTGTAGCAACTGCGGGAAGTACAAATCTTGGAATCATTGATGATTTAAAAGGTGTTGGGCAGATAGCAAGTGAGCGTGGCATTTGGTATCACATAGATGGCGCCTATGGTCTTGCTGCCCTTGCTTCGCCAAGAAGTAAGGCTTTATTTAGTGGAATTGAATTAGCAGATTCATTTATTGTCGACCCTCATAAATGGCTCTTTGCTCCCTTTGATGCTTGCGCCTTAATTTACAGAGACCCAGAAATTGCAAGGGCAGCACATACTCAACATGCGGGATATCTAGAGACATTAGATTCAGGGCAATGGAATCCATCTGATTATGCAATTCATCTAACAAGAAGAGTTAGAGGACTTCCATTCTGGTTCTCACTTGCAACCCATGGCACCGATAAATATGCCGAGTCGATGGATAAGACTATGGATCTAGCGCGAGTGAGTGCCCAGTTAATAAAAGAGCATCCCAATCTAGAACTTCTTATGGAGCCAGAACTTTCAATTGTGGCCTTTACAAGAAAAGGTTGGCAGATAAGTGATTATCAAAGATGGAGCGATAAATTATTGGTAGATCAAATTGGCTTTGTAACTCCCTCATCGCATCAAGGCGAGCCGATACTACGATTTGCCATAGTAAATCCCTGGACCTCAATTACTGATATCAAGGTAATCCTGGCCACCCTCTAAATCCCAAAAATTTAGCAATTCTCTAGTTCAATAGAGCCATGGAAGAAGCCTCACTACAACTTGGCTCAAACCTTTCAGATCTTGAGGTGCGGATTCTGGATTTTGAGCGCCAATGGTGGAAATACGCTGGGGCAAAAGATGCTGCAATCAAAGAGCTCTTTGATCTATCAACTAGAAGCTATTACGAACTACTCAATAACTTAATTGATCGAGAAGATGCCCTCACCGCCTCACCTCTTCTAGTAAAGCGCTTAAGGCGCCTGCGCCAGGCTCGAATCTCAGCTCGATCCCTCTAAGGCCTTGCGGGGCGGGAGTCCTAGAAAAACCTGATTTGAGAACGGGAATAGAGCCCTCTAGGCTTGGCGTTAGCACTCGGCAGGTGAGAGTGATAAGTCACCTGAAGCTAGAAATAACTGGTTAATTAAATGAGGAGTAAATAGAACTATGGCAAAGATGATTGCCTTTAACGAAGATGCTCGTCGCGGCCTTGAGCGCGGAATGAATACCTTGGCTGATGCAGTCAAAGTAACCCTTGGGCCCCGTGGTCGAAATGTTGTTTTAGAAAAGAAGTGGGGAGCTCCCACAATCACCAATGATGGCGTCTCAATCGCTAAAGAGATCGAACTTGATGATCCTTGGGAGAAGATTGGCGCAGAGTTAGTTAAGGAAGTTGCTAAAAAGACAGATGATGTCGCAGGAGATGGAACAACTACTGCAACTGTTCTTGCTCAAGCACTTGTGCGCGAAGGGCTAAGAAATGTCGCTGCCGGTTCTAATCCAATGGCACTTAAAAAAGGTATTGAGAAGGCCGTTGAAGCAATTTCAACCGAGCTCTCTGCTATGGCAAAGCCAGTTGAGACTAAAGAGCAGATTGCAGCAACCGCATCTATCTCAGCTGCTGACTCCACAATCGGCGAGATGATCGCAGAGGCGATGGATAAGGTTGGTAAAGAGGGAGTTATCACAGTTGAGGAGAGCAACACCTTTGGTCTTGAGCTAGAGCTCACTGAGGGAATGCGCTTTGATAAAGGATATATATCCCCATATATGGTCACAGATACTGAGCGCATGGAAGCGGTAATGGAAGATGCTTATGTGCTGATCTGTAACTCAAAGATTTCAAATATTAAAGATCTAGTGCCAATCCTTGAGAAGGTAATGCAATCAGGTAAGCCACTTGCAATTATCGCTGAGGATATTGAGGGCGAAGCGCTTGCAACCTTGGTTGTAAATAAGATCCGCGGCACCTTCCGCTCTGTTGCTGTAAAGGCACCAGGTTTTGGTGATCGTCGCAAAGCGATGCTGCAAGATATTGCTATCTTGACTGGCGGAACTGTGATCTCTGAGGAAGTTGGTCTAAAGCTTGAGGCTGCAACCCTTGATCTACTTGGCAAAGCTCGCAAGGTAGTAGTTACCAAGGATGAGACCACAATCGTTGAGGGCGCAGGCGATGATGAAATGATCAAAGGCCGGGTCAATCAGATCCGCTCTGAGATTGAAAAGACTGACTCTGATTACGATCGCGAGAAACTTCAAGAGCGCCTGGCGAAACTTGCAGGAGGAGTTGCAGTTATTAAAGCTGGAGCTGCTACTGAAGTTGAGCTAAAAGAGCGTAAGCACCGTATTGAAGATGCTGTTAGAAATGCCAAAGCAGCAGTTGAGGAGGGCATCGTCTCAGGCGGCGGAGTAGCACTTCTCCAAGCTTCGAAGAAGGCATTTGAGAAGCTAAAACTTTCTGGCGATGAGGCAACAGGAGCAAAGATTGTTGAGCTTGCTGTTGAAGCGCCACTTAAGCAGATCGCGATGAATGCTGGACTTGAAGGCGGAGTAGTTGTTGAAAAAGTTCGCAATCTTGCAGCAGGCCATGGCCTAAATGCAGCAACTGGTGAATATGTTGACATGATCAAAGCTGGAATCATTGATCCTGCCAAAGTAACTCGCTCAGCGCTACAAAACGCTGCCTCAATTGCAGCTCTATTTCTGACCACAGAGGCAGTAATTGCTGATAAGCCAGAACCTAAATCTGCGGCTCCTGCAGCCCCAGGTGGGGATATGGACTTCTAATTAAATAGGTTGTTAACCAGATAAACGCCCAGTATTTACTGGGCGTTTACTTTATCCCTAAACGATTGAGCCTTAACCATGGAAAAACTAGACGTTCTCTCCCCTGAATTCATTATTGATCGTGAGTTGAGTTGGCTTGATTTTAATACTCGAGTTCTTGAACTTGCTGAAGATACCAGCATCCCATTACTTGAAAGAGTGCGCTTTCTTGCAATTTTCTCCTCTAATTTAGATGACTTCTTTATGATTCGAGTCGCTGCAACTAAATTAAAAATTGAGTCTGGGGCCAGTGCGCCAAATGCCTCTGGTTTAACTCCAGTTGCTCTACTTGAAGAGATAACTCAGAAAGTTTCAGAGTTGATTAAGCGAAAGGTTGAGTGTCTTCACAACTCAATAAAGCCCGGGTTAGTAAAAGCTGATATTCACATGGTTCACTGGAATGAACTCACTCAAGCTGAGCGAAGCTATGTTGGAGAAATATTTGATAGTCAGATATTTCCAGTCTTAACACCTCTTGCGGTTGATCCTTCACACCCTTTTCCTTATATCTCAGGGCTCTCGCTAAGTCTTGCGGTAATTGTTAAGCATCCAGAAAGCGGCGAGGAGTTCTTTGCACGAGTTAAGGTGCCTAGCGTTATAGCTCGTTTTATCTCTACTCAGAAATCAATCAAAACACGTTTCATCGCCCTGGAAGAGATAATTGCAGCTCACCTAACAGAGCTATTTCCAGGAATGATAATTGTTGATCACTATGCATTTAGATTGACCAGAAATGAAGATTTAGATCTAGAGGAAGAAGATAGTGAAAATATCCTAGAGACTATGGAGCAAGAGCTCTTGCGTAGAAAGTTTGGTCCACCAGTTCGTCTTGAAGTTGATTCTGAAATTCAAGATGTTCTCCTAGATCGCTTAATTAGTGAACTTGAGATCACTGAGCGCGAGGTGATTAAATATCAAGGTCCACTGGATTTAACGGGATTAAATACTCTTGCAGATCTTGATAGGCCAGATCTTCACTTTCCCCCTTTTAAATCCCAGATGCCAACTGGCCTTGTTGATATTGAAGATTTAGGAACAGATGCGCTCTTTAATCTCATTAATCAAGGCGAGATTCTCCTTCACCATCCTTATGATTCCTTCTCATCTTCAGTGGTTAGATTCATTGAGGCAGCTGCGATTGATCCAAAAGTATTAGCTATTAAACAGACTTTATATCGAACCTCAGGTGATTCACCGATCATGGAAGCGCTAATTGAAGCAGCGCAGGCTGGCAAGCAAGTTCTCGCTGTTGTAGAAATTAGAGCGCGCTTTGATGAGCTAGCAAATGTTCGTTGGGCAAGAAAGTTAGAGGAGGCTGGTGTCCATGTGGTCTATGGCCTTATGGGCCTTAAGACTCATGCCAAACTCTCACTTGTTATAAGACAAGAAGAGTCAGGATTAAATAGATACTGCCATGTAGGAACTGGAAACTACAATCCAAAGACGGCTCGTCTCTATGAAGATTTAGGTTTGCTAAGCGCAGATCCAGTTCTCTGCGACGATCTCTCACGTCTATTTAATCAACTCTCTGGCTTTGTTAGTGATATCGAGTTTAATCGCTTGATTGTGGCTCCAAAATCACTTCGTAAATCATTAATTAATAAAATTGATCGTGAGATCGAAAATGCTAGAGAAGGAAAACCAGCGCATATTCGGTTTAAGTTAAATTCTCTTCTTGATGAGCAATTTGTTTCAGCTCTTTATAGAGCTTCTCAAGCTGGGGTAAAAGTTGAAATTGTCGTTAGAGGAATCTGTGCTTTAAAGCCTGGCATCGTTGGGCTCTCTGAGAATATAACGGTGCGCGCCATATTAGGAAGGTTTTTAGAGCACTCTCGGGTTTATCACTTCCATAATGCCGGTAAGGATGAGTATTGGATTGGAAGCGCTGATTTAATGAATCGAAACCTAGATCGCAGAATTGAAACTTTGATTAGCATCCAAGCCCAGAGCCATAAAGAGCAGATTAATCAACTGCTAAGCCTTTATCTAAGCCCTGAAGTAAAGAGATGGCAGATGGATAGCGAGGGTCTTTGGAAGAGAGTTTTACTCTCAGAGGCCAATGAAGAGCTAATGGATATTCAAGAGTATTTGATTGGAGAGTCTCGTGTCAGACGATAATTCAATTCTTGCTGCCGGAGCGCTCATCTGGCGGAGAAATGAGAGCGATCAAATCGAGATTGCATTTGTCCATAGAGTTAAATACGACGATTGGTCAATCCCTAAGGGAAAGCTAGAGGGGGATGAATCCCTAATCGCCTGCGCTTATCGAGAGGTGATGGAGGAGACCGGGTTCTCAGTTCGCTTTGGTCAATCTCTAGGGAGCATCTCTTATCAAGTAGGGCAGAGATCAAAGTCTGTTACCTATTGGGCGGCTAAGTACTTGGCTAGCCCAGGCTCACCCAACCCCAGTGAAGTTGATGAAGTTCGTTGGGTACTAGCAAGTGATGCTGATTCATTTCTTACTCGCACTCTTGATAAAGAGATAGTTAAAAGATTTCTCTCAACTGATCCCGATAGCAAACCACTAGTTCTCTTAAGACATGCTAAAGCTATCGAGAGAGTTGAATGGGCGGGAGAGGATACCGATCGTCCACTTAGCTCTATCGGTGAGCGACAGGCAAAGCGTTTGATTTCAAGTCTTGCGCCATATGGCATTGAAGAGATTCATTCCTCTAGCGCAGTGCGCTGCTATGAGAGCATAACTCCAATAGCTCGAGGGCAAAATATAGATTTTTTCTTTACAGATAGCCTCTCCGAAGATGTCTATAAAAAGGATAAAGAGCGGGCAGCGAAATATGTCAATAAGCTACTGGTAAATAACTACAGCGCTTTAGTCTGTAGCCATAATCCAGTACTTCCTGCGATACTTTCAAGTTTTGTTGATAAATTCGGAATAGAAGTTACTGAAGTTAAATTAGAACCAGGTGATGCTTGGGTAGTCCACCATGTTGAGCGCGAAGTAGTAGGCATTGATTTTCTCCCCGCTCCTAAGATTTAAGACTCCATCCAATCCAGCCACTTTAAAACAATTCCCTCCCGCAGCGCCCAAGGACAGATCTCTAATTCATCAATATCAAGATTTCGCATAACAGCCTCTGCTACAAATGCGCCAGCAGTTATTTGTTTGGCGCGGGTATTTGAAACTCCTGGAAGCTCAGCTCGATCTTCTTGCGACATCTCTGCAAGCCTTGGAGTAATTTTGCGCAAAGAATCAATTCTTAACTTCTTTCCATTTCCATCAACCCAATCCCCGCAGATTCGAGCTAGCGTTCTAAGCGTCTTACTGGTTGCGATAGAGCGATCGCTATCTTGGTGCTGAACTATTGTGGGAAGTATTTCGGCGATATCTCGCTCAATATGATCTCTAAGGTTTCGAATTGATTTCTTGGTAAAGGGGTCGCCTTGTAGGTAATCTTTAGTTAATCGTGACGCGCCAAGGGGTAGTGAGAGCGCCACATCAGGAACTTCATTAACGCCAACAGCAAGTTCAAGTGATCCGCCGCCGATATCAACCATCAATAACCGTCCACTTGACCAGCCATACCAACGCCTTGCTGCCAGAAAGGTAATCCTTGCTTCATCTTCGCCGCTTAATACTTGAAGATCAATTTCAAAATCTGCATTAATTCGAGAGATTATCTCTGCGCCATTTACTGCTTCACGAAGCGCTGAAGTTGCGAAGGGAAGCAGTTCATCTATCTCAGCGCTCTTTGCAGCAGCAAGGGCTCGCTTGATTGCCTCTCTTAGTAATCGCGCTCCTTCTGCTGAAATAAAACCATCGGCTGATAAGTATTCAGCAAGTCGGAGATCTTCTTTATGGTTGATATTGGGATTTGGGCGCGCTCCAGGAGATGCATCAACAACTTGAAGATGCACAGTATTTGAGCCGACATCTAAAACTCCAAGGCGCACCTGCGTACTTTACTAACCTTTTGCTTTGCTTCCGCCTTACCATCGCCAATAGACTTAGCCTCATGTCCAAAGCAAAGAAAGCAAAAGGTGCTGATCCTTTCCAGGCCCAAGAGCTAGCCAGAGGCGCTGCGCTGGAGGATGCCAGAGATGAAAAATATGTAGGATCTTTACTTGGCATCGAAGCAGATGATGAGCGAATTGCAACTTATCTTTTTGAAGCAAATCTTCCAGGCTATCAAGGCTGGAATTGGGCTGTAACAGTTGCAAAGGTTGATCAGCAGAGCGCTCCAACAGTTTGTGATGTAGTTCTATTACCAGGTGCTGGAGCTTTACTTGCACCTGATTGGATTCCTTATAGTTCAAGAATTACAGCAGGTGATGTTGGAGTGGGAACAATTGTTCCAACAGCTCTTGACGATCCACGTTTAGTTCCAGCTACTAGCGCACTACCAAGTGATGAAGAGTTAGATCTCCATGAATTATTTGAATTTGGCGCAGGAAGAAATCGCATTCTCTCTATCGAAGGGCGCGATCAAGCAGCAAAGCGTTGGATAAGCGGAGATCGCGGTCCTGATACTCCAATGGCGCAATTTGCTCCAAAGAATTGTGGAACTTGCGGCTTCTATCTACCTATCGCTGGCTCTTTTAGGGCGGCATTTGGCGTCTGCGCCAATGCGATATCCCCTGAGGATGCTCGCGTAGTTGCGGTAAATCATGGATGCGGCGCCCATTCAGAGGCGATAAACTAGAGCCCTGTCCGCAGAGCGCGGCGCACATGACACCTAAAAAGAATTTATAAATAAGGAGGTTGCTCTCATGCCAGTTGGACGCGTGAAATGGTTTAGCTTGGAGAAAGGCTTTGGCTTTATCTCATATGATGAGGGCGAAGATGTTTATCTTGCAGCCTCAGCACTTCCTGAAGGTGTTAGCACTGTAAAGCCTGGAACTAAGTTGGAATTTGGCGTTGCAGAGGGACGCAAGGGACCACAGGCGCTATCTATTCGAATTATTGAAGCCCCACCATCTCTGGCTAACACAAAAGCTGGAGCTGATGATTTAGCGGTAATCATTGAAGAATCAATCAAGATGCTAGATCGTGTTGGTAATGGTCTGCGCCAAGGTCGACATCCAAGTGATGCAGAGGCTGCTCGCGTTGCTAAAGTCTTGCGCGGTATTGCTAAAGAAATTGAAGGCTAACGAGCCTTTCTCTCTCTAGCTTTTGTGTAGTAGATACCAATAAAGCCTAGAAGTATTGCAAGTAGGCAGGTAAGAATTATCTTTGCTACTGCGTTTACTACTATTGCAACAACTAAAGCAATACTCCATAGGATGATTCCAAAAATGATTACTCTAATTGCGCTCTGCATATCGATAAGCATACTAGAATACGCAGATGGGAACGCTGCGATCATTTAAGCATCGCAACTTCAAGATTCTCTTTAGCGCAAACTTTCTCTCAAATATCGGCACCTGGGCTCAAGGCGTTGCACAAGCTTGGTTGATTCTAGAGCTAACTGATAGCGGGACCTATCTTGGAATAGTAACTTCCCTTCAATTTGCTCCAATACTTTTCTTTAGTATCTCCGGCGGAAAGATTGCTGATAAGTTCAATAAACGAAAAGTTCTAATGCTTACCAACTTAACTGCTGGAATTTCGGCGCTCTCAGTTGCCACCCTAGTATTAACGGAAAATATCAAGATCTGGCATGTGATGTTCTTTGCCTTCATGCTTGGGATGGGAAATGCCATTGACGCCCCAGTTCGCCAGAGCTTTAATGTTGAAGTTGTTGGCAAGCAAGATCTGCCAAATGCAGTGGGGCTTAACTCCACAAACTTTAATGTTGGCCGCTTGATTGGCCCTGGTTTATCAGGGTTATTAATTGCTGCCTATGGCACTGGAGTCTCATTCCTATTTAATGGAATCTCATATTTATTTGTGATTTTGGCGCTGATAAGCATCCGTGAGAATGAACTATTTATCGAGCCTAAGAAATCAAGCTCAACCAAGATTAGGGAGGCGATGGAGTATGTGGCCGCTCGCCCAGATATTTTGGCAGTGATGATTACAGTATTTTTTGCAACTAGTTTTGGTCTTAATTTCAACATTTTCAACACAATGATGGCAACCCAAGTATTTGATAAGGGCGCAGCAGAGTATGGCGCGCTGGGAAGTATTTTGGCTGTTGGCTCTCTAACTGGAGCAATTATCTCTGCTCGACTAGAAAAAAAGCGTGGACCAAGATTTGTGATGATTGGATCTATGATTTTTAGCGCGATTCTTATTATCTCTGCAGTTGCACCTACTTATCTGGTCTATTCAATCTTGCTTCCAATGATTGGCTGCGTGGCCCTGCTTACCTTTATTGCAGCTAATACGATGGTTCAGCTAAGAACTGATTCACAGATACGCGGGCGAGTAATGGGAATTTATCTAACAGTCTTCTTAGGAGGAACTCCTATAGTTTCGCCCTTTATTGGAATTATGACTCAAGAGGTCGGCACTAGGCCAACAGTTGCGATCTGCGGACTGATTTCACTACTTGCAGCAATTGCTACCTTTGCAAAGTTTAAAGATAAGGGTCAAGAGCCCGATAGCTTTGCTATTGCAGATGTCTTAGAGCCCACTTATGAGAACAAAAAAGACTAAGCTAAAAAGTATTACCAAAGTAACAATTCGTCTCGTCTTATAATTCATTATTTATCCTTACTTTTTTAGGTTTTCAACCACATATTCGATGCATTTAGTTAGAGCCTTAATATCCTCTGGATCAATTGCTGGGAACATTCCAACTCGCAGCTGATTCTTGCCTAGTTTTCGATAAGGCTCAGTATCTAGAATTCCATTTGCGCGCAAGATTTTAGCGATTTCAAGCGCATCAATATCATCTGAGAAATTAATGGTTGCAACAACATTAGATCGCATCGCAGGATCAGTGACAAAAGGGGTGGTGTAGGAAGTCTTCTCTGCCCAGCTATAGATGATTTCAGCAGACTTTGCCGATCTGCCAGCAGCAAATGCCATTCCGCCACCTTGGTTCATCCACTCGATTTGCTCGGCAAGCAAGATTAAAGTGGCAACTGCTGGAGTGTTATAGGTCTGATCAAGACGAGAGTTATCGATTGCGATAGTTAAATCAAAGAATGCAGGGACCCATCTTCCAGAGCTCTTTATCTTTGCTACTCGCTCAATAGCGGCAGGGCTCATTAGTGAGATCCAGAGTCCGCCATCTGAGGCAAAAGATTTCTGCGGAGCAAAGTAATAGGCATCAAATTCACTTGGTGAGACGCTAAGACCGCCAGCGGCGCTTGTAGCATCAACTAAAACTAACGCGCCATCACTTTTTGCTGGGCGCTTAATCTGCATCGCAACACCAGTTGATGTTTCATTATGAGTTAGGCAGTAAGCATCAACACCTGCTTCCACCACAGCTTGCGGATGACTCCCTGGCTCAGATTTAATAACACTTGGTTCATCAAGAAATGGCGCTTCTTTAGCTGCTTGAGCAAACTTTGATGAGAACTCACCAAATGATAGGTGCTGCGATTTCTTTTCAATCAGACCAAAGGTTGCGATATCCCAAAAGGCAGTAGAGCCGCCATTTCCAAGAACTACTTCATATCCTTGTGGAAGATCAAAGAGTGAGCTAAGACCACTTCTAACGCGTGAAACTACGTTTTTAACTTCCTTCTGGCGATGTGAGGTGCCAAGAATTTTTGCTCCAGGACCTGCTAAAACTTGAAGAGCAGCAGGGCGAATCTTTGATGGACCACAACCAAATCGTGGATCACTGGGCTTTAGATTCTCTGGAATTTTTATATCAGACATGATTGCCAAATCCTATGGGGAGAGTCGCTCAAGGTTCCAATTGGAACCGCTTAGATTAAAGCGAAGTCGATCATGTAGGCGTGAATATCTCCCTTGCCAGAATTCAATACTGCTTGGCTTAACTAGATATCCACCCCAATTCTCTGGCTTTGGCACAACGCTGCCTTGCGGGTATTTCTCTGCTAATTCTTTAAAGCGCTCCTCTAACACCTGTCTTGAATCGATAACCTCTGATTGACTACTTGCAAGAGCGCCAATCTGACTAGACCAGGGACGAGTAGCAAAGTATTTCTCTGATTCTGCTTGGTCAATCTTGCTTGCACTTCCTATCACAATTACTTGACGCTCCATTGGATACCAAGGAAATAGCAGTGAGACATTGGGATTTATCTGGATCTGGCGGGACTTATCTGATTGATAATTGGTAAAGAAGGTAAAGCCATTTTTATCAACATCTTTTAATAGAACAGTTCGCGCACTTGGTCCATCTTGACCAAGAGTTGATAGCACCATGGCATTGGCCTCAATGATCATAGAATTTGCTGCAGCCTCTTTTAACCAGAGTGAGAATTGCGTTATTGGGTCAGGATTTATTGAGCTTTCAGTAATTCCAGCCTCACCATAGGAGCGGCGCATCGCTGATATTGCCTCGCGGCTAATCTCTGGGCTCTCTGCCATAGGTGTATCTAACGTCACTTTGCCAACCTTGGCATCTTTGCCAAGCTCTATTTGGTCTAGCAGGGTATTAAGTGGAGAATACGTCGCATGAATGAAGACTTTAAGCCAGGCCTTGAAGGGGTAATCGCCTTCGAATCAGAGATTGCAGAGCCGGATAAAGAGGGAAGCGCGCTTCGATATCGCGGCGTTGATATAGATGATCTAGTTGGGCGAGTCACCTTCGGCAATGTCTGGGGCTTACTTGTTGATGATGAATTTAATCCTGGTCTTCCAGCAGCAGAACCATTTCCAATTCCAATTCACTCAGGTGATGTAAGAGTTGATGTGCAATCAGCAATTGCAATGCTTGCTCCATCATGGGGGCTAAAGCCGCTTCTAGATATTTCAGATGAAGAAGCAAGAAGTAATCTAGCTAGAGCTTCGGTGATGGTGCTTTCATATGTTGCTCAATCTGCTCGCGGGACATGGCAGCCAATGGTCTCTCAAGCTGAAGTTGATAAAGCACATACCGTTGTTGAGCGAATGATGATTCGCTGGCGAGGAGAGCCTGATCCAAAACATGTTCGTGCAATTGATGCCTATTTTGTCTCTGCTGCAGAGCATGGAATGAATGCCTCAACATTTACTGCAAGAGTAATTGCATCAACAGGTGCTGATGTTGCCGCTGCTTTATCTGGCGCAATTGGAGCGATGTCTGGACCACTTCATGGCGGCGCTCCTTCGAGAGTTTTACATATGATTGAAGAAGTTGAAAAACGTGGCGATGCAAGAGCTTATGTGAAAGAGTTGTTAGATAAAGGTGAGCGTTTGATGGGATTTGGTCATCGTGTTTATCGCGCGCAAGATCCAAGATCTAGAACTCTTCGCAGAACTTGTGAAGAACTTGGTGCTCCTCGTTATCAAGTTGCTAAGGCGCTAGAAGATGCAGCATTAGCAGAACTTCGCGAGAGAAGGCCAGATAGAGTTTTGGAGACAAATGTTGAATTCTGGGCAGCAGTTCTTCTTGATTTTGCTGAAGTTCCAGGACATATGTTCACACCAATGTTTACTTCAGCAAGAACTGCTGGATGGTCGGCGCATATCTTGGAGCAGAAGAGAACTGGTCGCTTGATTAGGCCATCTGCTAGATATATTGGCAAAGCCCCAAGAAGGCCTGAGGATGTTGAGGGCTGGGATGAGAGCGTTTCAGGGCTTCATCTCTAGTCTGAAAACTAGCGTGTAAAAGTAAGAGTTTTATAACGAATAAGTAACCCTCCAATTTAACTTGCCGATATGGCCATTCTGCCTTGACGGGCTCTGCGCTTAGGGCTGGAATTGCCTTCTCTGGAGCCCCTCGCTGCAGATACTTCCATGGAGGAAAAATTAATGAAGAAGAAATTATTTAGAGGGTTCGCAGTTATAGCAACACTTGCTCTTGCAGCAGGTCTTGCTGTGACCCCTGCTCACGCCAACAAGAATATTGTGGTCTGGGCAGATGAATCACGCGGACCAAATTTGACGACAACACTTAAGACAAAAGGTGACTGGGTTCCGGGATATACCGTGACTATTAAGTCATTTGCTAACTTCGATGCTCTAAAAGATGCGATCGATAAGGCAACAGCAACTACTGGTCCAGATATCGTAGTTGGTGCTAACGACTGGGTTCCAACACTTGCTAAGAATGGAAAGCTAGCTCCATTAACTCTGACCGCTTCACAGCGTGCCAGATTCTCAGCATCCCAGTTCTATGATCTTTCTTATAAGAAGAAGCTTTATGGAATTCCTGTTGATGTAAACAACGTGGCAATGATCTACAACACTAAACTCGTAACATCGGCGCCAAAGTCACTTGGCGAGATGGTTGATTACTACAAAGCCAACAAGACTTCAAAGAGCTTAAAGGCTGGTCTCTGTGTAGCCGGTGGCGGTATGTCATGGGGCGCTCACTCAGTATTTTCAGCACTAGGTGCTGATGCTTATTACTTCAATTCAAATGGAACAATTAATAAGTCAAAGTCATTTAATCCAAATGAGTTTGGTGGCAATGTTAAGAAGTTCCTAATGGATGGCAAGAAGAGCAATGGCTTCTTCCCAGCAACTGATACTGGCTGCAAGGACAACTTCCTAGCTGGAAGCGTTCCGTTTGCAATCATTGGAAACTGGGAGTGGAACGATTACAAGGCAAAGGGATTCACTATGAACCTAATGCCGGTTCCAGGTGCTTCAGGTAGAAGTGGAAATGCATTCGGATCCGTATCTGGCGCACTTCTAACAACATTTGCAGCAACAAATGGCGTAGAGGCAGCTGCAAAATCTCTCCTTGTTGATTTCTTTGGATCAACTGCTGGTCAAGTTGCTTATCAGCTAAATGAAAAGCGTCCACCAGCTGAAAAGGGTGCTTCAACAGATGCAACAGTCACAGATGGCCAAAAGGGCTTTGGTGCCTCTGCGGCTGCTGCCAGCGTTCCTCAGGTTGGAGCAATTTTGAATGGACCTAGCGGCACTAGCTACTGGGATTCAGCTCCTGCTTACTGGACTGCAGTACTAGTTGATGGCAAAGATCCTGTTAAGGAAGCTAAGAAGTTGGCCGCTATTTGGCGAGCAAATCTCAAGGCTGCCGGTAACGATCTATAGTCAGTAGTAGAAAAGTCTTGATCTAGATCAAGATGAAGTAGTTGAACTGACGTGGTTCTTAGGGACCACGTCAGTTCGCTTTCTGCACTAAAGTCAGTTCTAAATAATTGGAGTTGGTGATACCTCTGCTTTCGATGATTATCCGTGGCAAAGTGGCAACCACTATCAAAGTTGCCTTAGTAGCGCTGATTAGCGCTGTTTTATTGACACTGACTCAGAGCGCCTTTGCCAAGAAAGAATATGTAATAGCAGCATTTTTAGCTGCCTCAATATTTGCAATTAATTTCACTTACTTCAGCAAAAGAAGCGTCCCACTAAAATTCTTTCTCCCAGGAATTCTACTTTTAGCAGCTTTTGTGATTACTCCCATTCTTTATACCGTGGTGATGTCTACCTATAATTACAAAACTGGAAATTACATAGGCAAAGAAGAAGCAGTAGGGCGAATTCAAGCGCTGGCACTTGAGCCTGATGAAAATAACTCAGCCTTTGATATTGT
>ENA-ORFA01000094-ORFA01000094.1-marine-metagenome-genome-assembly--contig:-NODE-94-length-41010-cov-4.514768_pt1 | contig 41010 bp, 42 predicted proteins | sample MGYA00248621_ERZ508587 | MGnify/ENA primary metagenome ERZ508587 (study PRJEB26250, sample SAMN06266239) | marine metagenome | isolation source: Columbia River Estuary | place: USA:Columbia River Estuary... | reverse complement strand
TAAGAGCTCGAGTATGTTTGTTTTTATTCTTAAAAACGCTGTTTCCTTATTTCTCAATACTTCAAAGAACTTGTCTTAAGCAATCAGTAAGAACTCCCGCTCCTACTCATTTATCGGTTTCTAAAACCCCCTCAACACCAAGACCGTTGTCTCAATTGCGGGGTGCAAAGATATGTACTCTTTTTGGTTTGGCAATACTTTTTTGAAAGAAAATTGAATTTTTTTTCAATCAAAAATCTAACTAATTGATTTATAGAGCCATTTAATTTATGCCCTGAATTGCCTTTTTCAAATCTAGGATTGCGTCGCTTTGAAGTACATCCGTCATGGTTGCATTGACCAACGGAAATTCAGGGAGCTTCATTTTTGCATCGGGATACTCCTCCCTGTAAAAAAAGAAATCATCTTGCGCACAGAGTACCCAATGTTGTTTGTTGGTGTAACCAGAACCCCAAGTGGCTAAAATAACGGCCGCACCAATTGAAAATTGAGCTTTGGGCTCCCAAGATCCTTTGAACTGTACTTCTGCCAAAAAAAGCCCCAGCTGGTCAATAAAAATACGCTGGTCTGCACCAGACCATTTTTTATAGGAGGGGATCAACTGCTGAAGCAAGAAGAGATCGTTAGTGGAAAGCTGAATGCGCTCGACGCGCTTGTTAGTGGTTCTGGCAAGTGCAAACCATTGCCGCAAAGCGAAAAGCAATAGAACGAGCACCGAGATGCCGCAAATTTTGGCGAGCATTATGAATCCGGACCAAATCGAAATAGGGATCAGGATTAATAATACCGCAAATAGTGGAAGCCAAAAAGAAAAGCGGTAGCTATTCAGCGATCCATTTGTCATTGCGCATTTCTCCTTTGATGGTTACATTTTTAGTGCGCGCGTAGTCTTCAGCAGCAACGAGCATTTGCTCACGTGTGTCTCTGCGAATAAGGATTGCTGAAGATCCTTGTGATTTTACTTCTATGTAAAAACCGTTGCGCAATCTGGCTGGTTTGGTTGGAGGTCTACCCATGGTGTTGTGTGTATTAATTGATAAGAGTTTGACAATATAACTAAAATATATGAAAATTGTTGCCTTTTGCCAAACAAAAATCATGCCTTAATCAATGTTGACATGAAAGAATTAACTTTGCGGCATGATACAATTTGATCGACTCGGTTACTTTTTACCTCAAGGATATCTCTTTTCAAATGTCAATTTACAAATCAATAAAGGTGACAAAGTTGGCCTTGTCGGGAAAAATGGTGCGGGAAAATCGACACTGCTGCGCATTCTATCAGGAAGTATCAAGCCGACCGACGGTCAAGTGCACCATCCGAAGAACCTTAAATTTGGTTTTTTAACGCAAGATATTCACATCGAATCCGACAAAAGTGTCTATGATTTTCTGTTCTACTCTAACCATCAATTAAATGAAATCAGAGAGCGACTCGAGCACATCAACCACGAACTCACGGTGCGCACGGATTACGAAGCAGATAGCTATTTAGCACTCTTAGACGAACTTTCAGATTTGAACCACCGTTTCCAGGTCCTCGAAGGCTATCAATGGGAAGAAAAAATCAAAGCTACACTAGAAGGTCTCGGTTTTAGCGATCTCGATCAACAAAAATTAATTGCACAATGCTCAGGTGGCTGGAAAATGCGTGCTGAATTGGCCCGAATTCTGGTCAATACGCCTGATATTCTATTGCTCGATGAACCAACAAATCATCTTGACATCTTATCTATCAGTTGGCTAGAGCAATACCTACAGCGTTTTGAAGGAGCCGTCATCTTGATTTCGCACGACCGCCTATTCTTAGATAACGTCAGCAACCGCACGCTAGAAATTTCGCGACAGCAAATCTTTGATTTTCCTTATGCTTATACCAAATACAAAGAGCTTAGAGCTGAGGAAATGGAAAGACTCGAACAAGCCAAAAAACAACAAGACAAAGACATCAAGCATACCGAAGAGCTCATCGAAAAATTCCGAGCCAAAAAAAACAAGGCAGCCTTTGCGCAATCCCTGATCAAAAAACTAGATAAAACAGAACGCATTACTGTAGAGAAAGACCAAGTGGCGCGACTTAAATTGCGCTTTCCTTTGGCTGTTCAACCTGGTAAATGGGTCTTGGAACTCAATCAAGTGGGGAAAAGCTACGATGAACGCTGCTTGTTTAAAGAAGTGTCCATCACCATTGGCCGCGGCGAAAAAATTGCCCTTCTTGGCCCAAATGGAGTTGGAAAATCAACGCTTCTCAAAACTATCATGGGGAATATCACCCACGACGGAGAGGTACTCAATGGACACAACGTACAAATCTCCTATTTTGCCCAAGATCAGGCCGAACAACTCGACCCGCAACTGAGCATCTACGATACAGTTGATCAAATTGCAAAAGGAGATTTAAGAAGAGACTTGCGCAGTATACTTGGTGCGTTTTTATTCTCAGGAGAGGACATCGACAAAAAAGTGGGCGTGCTTTCCGGCGGAGAACGTACGCGCTTGGCCTTGTGCTGCTTATTGCTGAGCCCTTCTAACTTCCTGATCCTCGATGAGCCTACCAATCACCTGGATCTTCAAAGCAAAGAAGTACTTAAAGAAGCGCTTGTGCATTACGAAGGCACATTTATTATTGTATCTCACGATCGCGAATTTGTCGATGGCCTCAGCAACCGCATTTGGGATATAGAAAATCAAGGTGTGAAAATTCATCACTTTAGCCTCAAAGAATACCTCGCTTATAAAACACAAAAAAATCTTTCTTCCGTAGAGGTAGCACCGAGCAAAGAGCTTAAAAAAGAACAGCCCACCGAAGAGCGCAGCAAGCCAAAAATCGATAAAGCGCAGCAGAAGGCACAGCGCGAAATTCAACAGATTGAGCAGCAAATAGAAAAACAAGAGCAAAACTTGAGTGCCATTGAATTAGAACTTGGCGAAATTGATTACCAAGATAAAACCAACTATAATGCAGTGCTCAACCGTTATGAACAAGCAAAGATCGAGTTAGAGCTGCTGTACAAAAAATGGGAAGAAAAATCCGAAGCCGTCTGATGCGCTCAAAAATCATTAATTTTGAATTGTGAAACAGCTCCTCTTCTTTTGTGTAGGATTACTTTTGATGTCAGCCAACTGCAATAAGCAGAACCAAAATCCGGTTCCGTTTGTACCCGTAGACATTACTATCGACATCCAATTACCGAGCTACAGCGACCTTCAAGGTGTCGGTGGCTGGACCTACCTAAACGGTGGCTCTAAAGGAATCATCGTGTATAGAAAAGGCATCGACGAATTTGTAGCTTTTGACCGTCATTCTCCAGCAGATGTCAATGGCAGTTGCCCCTTGCCTTTGTATCCAGATGAACAAAATTTCTTACAACTCATCGACTCTTGCAATAATGCGGTGTTTTCGCTCTACGACGGCTCACCAGTGAGCAATAGTATCTACGGCTTGAGACAATATGCGACCCAATTCAACGGAACCAATTTATTGCGCGTTTACAACTAAAATTTATGGCAGATATCAAAGTAACCATTATTGACAGAGAAGGTCAAGCCCATGTATTAGAAGGGCCTACCGACATGAATATGAACATCATGGAGCTTTGTAAAGCTTATGATTTGCCAGTGAAAGGAGAATGTGGCGGCATGGCGATGTGCGCTACTTGTCAGTGTTACCTAGAATCGGATACAGCACTCTCTGAACAGAGCGATGCCGAGCTCGATATGCTCGATCAAGCCTTTTTTGTAAAGGCCAATAGCCGTTTGGGTTGTCAAATTCAACTCCACGAAGACATCGACGGAATTGTATTGCGCCTTGCCCCTGAGCAAGATTAATTCAAGCGCGCCGCAAAAACTTTTCTGAACTTCTCTACTTTTGGCCTGACCACACTCTGACAATACGGATTGCCCGGATTGTTCTCAAAGTAATCGTGGTGGTAATCTTCGGCCTCAAAATAGTTATTGATGGCTACTATTTCAGTCACAATTGGCGCATCCCACACTTTTTCGTCATTGAGGCGCTTGAGGTATGTCGAGGCTACCGCTTTTTGCGCTTCATTGTGGTAAAAAATGACGCTGCGGTATTGCGTTCCGATGTCGTTGCCTTGGCGATTGAGTTGCGTTGGATCGTGGACAAACCAAAAAACCTCGAGGAGCTCTTCAAAAGATACAACCTTGGGGTCAAAAACAACTTGTGCGACTTCCGCATGGCCAGTTTGGCCCGTACAAACTTCTTTGTAGGTAGGGTCCTGTTTGTGGCCTCCCGCATAACCGGGCACAACAGATATTACACCTTTCAGGTCTTTGAAACAAGCTTCTATGCACCAAAAGCACCCTGCACCTAAAGTGGTAGTTTCGTATTGGGAATTTTCCATATTTGATTTTTGATTGTCGGCAGGAACAAAATTGAGCGAGGCCGAATTGATACAATAGCGCAAACCCGTGGGGCGCGGACCATCGTCAAAAACATGCCCTAGGTGTGCATCGCATTTTGCACAGCGCACTTCAGTTCTGATCATGCCGTGGGAGCGATCCGTGATTTTTTTGACATTCCCTTGGGTAAGCACCTCGTAAAAACTTGGCCAGCCTGATCCGGAGTCGTATTTGGTGCCACTCTCAAACAACGGCGCATCGCAAGCTACGCAAATGTAGGTGCCTTCTTCGTGGTGATCCCAGTACTTGCCTGTGAACGGACGTTCGGTACCACCGTTCACGACATAACAGACGTTTTCTGGTAGCGCACGGCCATTGAAAGTATTTTGATTTTTATCGGCATCTGGGTCTTGCTGACCACAAGCATTTAGGCTTCCTAACATAAGTATCACAAATATACGTTTCATGTAAGAACAACAATCAAGAGTTGGTTTGGTTTAAGTACTTTTGCGACCATGCTCAAAAGATATTCAAAGGATTTTTGGTTGCTCAGTGCAAGTATGTTTTTTTTCATGCTCAGTTTCAACCTGATTTTACCCGAAATGAACGGGTTTATTAGTGGGCTTGGCGGAAGCGAGGTCAAGGGCAGTATCATCTTTTTATTTTCAGTTGCGGCAGGTGTTTCGCGTCCTTTCGCGGGCAGATTAGCCGACTTGATAGGACGCAAAAGAAGTGTATACATCGGTCTCGGAATTGCAATTGCAGCAAGCATCAGTTATGCTTGGGTTGGCGCTTTATCTGTTTTCTTTGTCCTGCGCTTTGCACACGGCCTGAGTGCTGGTTTTGCACCAACTGGAGCCACTGCTCTACTCACCGACATTTTACCACCCGGCAGAAAAGGTGCGGCTATGGGTCTTTGGGGAACATTCATCTCACTAGGTATCGGGGTTGGCCAAGCGCTGGGCTCTTATATTTTCGAACGGAGCAATTTTGACACCCTCTTTATGACCTCCGCAGCTTTTGGAATACTTGCGCTCTTATTGCTCAGCCCGATCAAAGAAACGCTTCCTGAGCAACAAGCGTTTCAATGGAGGCAATTATTGATCAAATGGGAAGACGTCGTAGAGCCCAGCGTTAAACCCGCTGCGCTCATCATGCTTCTCACCGCAATTAGCTCTGGGCTTATCTTTGTCCTGACGCCCGATTATTCCACTTATTTAGGCATTGCCAACAAAGGCTACTTTTTTGGAATTTACGTCTTGAGTACGATCGGAATTCGCTTGGTTTTTTCATCGCTTTCCGACCGAATCGGACGCAGAGAAACAATGGTAATTGGCTGCTCTTTACTCGTTTTGAGTATGGTGCTATTAGGTTATGCTGATGACGTATGGAGCTATTCTCTTGCCGCAGCCATTTTTGGTTTGGCAACAGGTATTTCGAGCCCAACGCTTTTTGCCTGGACGGCAGACTTGAGCCTTGCACATCGGCGTGGAACAGGTTCGGGAACACTTTTTATTGCACTTGAAATCGGAATTCTGATTGGTTCTGGACTGACCTTTTTATTTTACAAGAATACCATCGAAAGCGCCCGCCATTGTTTGTTTATTGCCGCCGGATTTGGAGTGATCGCATTGCTGATTTTGTTGGTGCAAATTCGCAGTGCCAAGAGCATCAATGCTTGAGGTAGCGCCTGACTAACCAATGACCGAGATAAACGAACGGGGTCAGTAACACAGCAATCCCAATTTTCAAGATGTAGTTGGTAGGGGCAACCTCCATATAGGTTGAAAAACTCATGGCGCCCGGCAAAACAAACCCGATATACAGCACAATATAGGAATCGATCAGTTGAGAGAAGAGTGTGCTTCCGGTGCTGCGCAACCAAATAAAGCGATTACCAGTTCGCTGTTTGATGCGGTCAAAGAGATAGGCATCTAAAATTTGCGAGACAAGAAAGGCGACGATACTCCCGACAATGACTGCCTGTGCCTGACCAAAAACCAAATTGTAAGCCTCATTTGTGGCCAATTTGGAGCCTTTGATTTCGTAGGCAGGTATGGCCATAGACAGACCCACAATTAAAAAACAATAAGCAATGAGCCCCGCGGTAATCCAGGACAAACGTCGGACTGCTTTTTGACCATAAAACTCATTGAGTAAATCGGTCAAAAGAAAGACAACGGGCCATGGCAAAATACCAATAATGGTGGTGAATGGGCCAAATTGATGACCGAATAGAAATCCTTTGAGCGGAATTTGGATCAGTTTATTACTGATCAGCTCTGCGGTGACTGCATTCGTGACAAACAAACCGGCTAAAGCGATAAAAAGCCATTGTCTGCGCTCGTTGAGTTGTGCTTGCTCCATGCCACTAAAATAAGCAATTAGGGCGTACCGTAGTCGAGTCTTTTAGTTTTGATGTAGCGTTGGATGTAATATTGGGAAGTTTTGAAGTTGTCGATGCGCACGCCGTTGTTGGCAGAATGGATAAACTTAATGGCATCTGGCGTCACTTCGACCACGAGCGCCACGTGGCCAACGCTAGCAGAATTGACATTGCTTCCTTTGAAAAACATGAGGTCTCCGGGTCGAATTTCAGAGAGCAAAACGGTGGTGCCGAGCTCGGCTAAACCATAGCTGGTTCGGACTAAATCAAAACCGAAATTGCCAAAAATATAATTGATAAATCCGGAACAATCAAAACCTGAAGGTGTAGTACCACCGTAGCGATACGGCACCCCTAAAAAGCGCTTGGCATAGTTGATAATGGCATCGACCTGCGGGTCGTTGGGTAGTGGTGCTTGCACCTGATCTGAGGACGCAGGCGTTTGCGCCATACTCAGTTGAGCAGACCCAAGCAATAATAACAAGAAAATGGAGCGAAATATTTTCATTTTCTGAAAGCGAATGCAAAAATAATAATTATTTTCGAATTCTTATTCAAGTAGACAGATGCCCTCAATTGAAAATCAAACACTTAGCAAACTTTACTACAGCATTGGCGAAGTCGCAGAGATGCTACAAGTAAATGCCTCACTCTTAAGATTTTGGGAGAAGGAATTTAACTTAGTGGTTTCAAAAAAGAACAAAAAGGGCAATCGGCTTTTTTCGGTTAAAGAAATTGAGCAAATCAAGCGCATTTACCATTTTGTCAAAATCGAAGGATATACCCTTGATGGCGCTAAAAAAGCGCTCAAACAAAAGGGAAATCCTGCTGTTGCCACGCCCGCAGATGAAGTTATTCAAAATCAGCCTGAATCGACAATTGATCATCTTGACTTGATCGCCAGACTCGAAAAAATCAAGCAACAGTTGCTGAACTTATCGGTTCACAAAATGGAAGTAAACCCTGCTCCTGCGCCCGTTGCACAATCGGCACCAATACCTGAACCTGAACCAACACTTACACCAACAGCTGAACCCAAGCCAGTTGTCAAGAAAGCACCTGAAAAACCAAAGCCCGCTTCGGACATGCCTACGCTATTTGATTTTTAAATCAAAAAACATAACCAATAGAAAACTTAGGCACCAAATTTTGACGCCAATTTTTTGGCGCATAATAACCAAATGTGCCGAAGACACCAATTCCAAAGCTACTTGCACCACTTACCCAAAGTCCATTGAGCAAAATACCCGTTTCATGATAGCCCTTATCCATAGTCATGAAGCTAGTATTGTGCGCGCTCTTTTGTGACATTGTTCCCCATCCAAAAGCATAATGAAAACCTAATTGTGGTTCATTCCAGGTAGCTTTTGTTCGCCAAGCATTTTGTGTGTAGCGCATAAATAATTGCACTTGGGTTTGGTGATAAAAAGCAGTACTAATGAGCGTTTCAAACGTATTGGCAACACTCACATTTATGCCGTTATTGTCTATCGATCGACTCGCCGAGACGACATGCTGAAATAAAAGTGGTGTTGACTGATCGGTGTGCGAAAAACGTGCATTCCAGTTCAATATTCCTCGCCCTGGCAACGTTAGTACTTGAAAAGCATTAAATTGGAATCGATTGAAGGCAGTAGGATTACTTGACCATCCAATCAGTGGCCAAGCGTGTTCAAATTGAACTTGAATTTTGGGATAAGCACTTGGCTTTGGCAGCAAAACATTACCAAAATAGGCTGATTTTTCTCTAAAAGCCCAACTGAAAGACACGCGACTCATTAAAACTTGTGACGCAGATTGCCCCGCATACAAATAGCCATCTGTATATTGATTGCGCTGCAAGCTTGTCTCCAATTCAAAATGTTGATTTGCCTTGATTTGCCCTGAAAATTGCAGCCCTAACTTCTCTTGATACGCCATATTCGACGCATACAAATAACGCGTGGCATCCTGCTTAAAGAGCAAATTCGTTTGATAGAGCACCGGCGCCCCTACTTCGACAACATCCAAACTTCTTGCTGCCTTGAGCTTGAACTGATGAACTGACGGGATAAACACATTTAAATAAGCATCGTATTTGAAACGCTGGTCGTTTAGACCATAGCCTCCACTCGTACCCAAATTAAAGTACTTTGATAACTTTTGAGAACTCTCAATTCCTAAACCGTAGCGAACCCGCTCAAATGCATTGTATTTAAGGAATTTAGTGGCATCTATTTGAGCATAACCCAATTGAATTTTACCTGTGGCAAGCACTTTGGCAATTTTCAGCTTTTGATCAAAATGATATTCCTCAGACAAGGAATCTATTTGTATGTAAGTCATCTTTTCCCGCTCACTTAAAGGCGCAATGCGCACGCTATCCCAGGCAGAAGCTGAGAGCTTATTGGCAGCATTCGGAAGTGTCTCTACTGCAATTTGTTGAAACCTTACTTTATCAAGTTCGGGAGGATCAAAACGCACCTCTTTTACCACATTCATACCTTTACCGACAATTACTGCTGGCAAGGAATCAAAACTCAATGAAATAAACGGTAGGTAAATATCAGTGCTCAACTGCTTAGGAAACCATATTTTAGAATCGATCAGTTGGTATTCCTGTACAATGGAGACTTTATTTGAATTGGGCGGCGGATTAAAAGGTGAGGCCTGCACTTTCTCTATGGCAAATCCATTGGTATTGATATACAAATACCCTGTTAATCCATTGAAATCAGCGCCTTTTTTAGGCTTGAAAAAAATGGTAAAAGTGGTGTCTACGCCTGTAATTGTTGTGTCTCTTAAAGAGAAAAAATAGCGATTGAGTGAGCCCGGAGCCAGCGGGCTCAAATACTTCAGACCAAGTATTTCAAGCTGAATTTCGTAAAAATGAAATGACTGCAAGCCCTGGGCAATACTAGACAAAGCAGGATCAGTAAAACCAGAGACGCGATAAGCCTCTATTATTTCTTTCTCCCGATATGGTGGCTCAAAATAATGACTAGACTTTGTTTCAGAAATAAAAAATGCTTGCCGTTCGGTGAATTGCTTGAATTCAAAATTATTGGTATCGGATGGAGAAATGACTGATGCAGCCATTTTTCGTCTTGTGGTGTCATCTAAGTCAAAAACAAACTTACTGTATTGTTCTGCGATAAAGCCTCCATGCGCTTGAGGATGATTGCGCTTTCTATTTCCAATGGCTTGTTCGATGATGCGTAGAGCTGGGTTCAAGCCGGGCAAGACCACAACATCTTGAGTCTGCTGCGCTTTGGTGCGCAAATAGATTTGATTTGTTACTAATTCAGGTAAATAAATAGTTGTGTCGTGATAGCCCTGTGCCTTAATTTGGATACTTTGATCGGACGCAAGGAGCTCAAATATACCATCTATATCGGTTAGTTTCGCTGGTTCTTTCTCTGGATAAATTTTAGCAAAAGAAATACCCTTGCCTAGATATTCATCTAAAATTTGAAACTGCTGGGCCCAAACACCTGATTGTAAGCCTAATAAAAGGACTAATAATTTTTGAAACATAGCCCCCCTCAAGCAATTATCATTCCAAAAATAATTCCTTTAAATACCCCGGCACCGCCATCATTCTCGAACCGTACCACGAACACATCTCGCCATCGATCAGGCGTACTTTGGAATTTGGAAACAGCTTTTGAAAAGAGGCAACATGCTCGTCTTTAAAAGGATAAGGTTCTGAACTTAGAAAGATGTAATCCGGATGACCTGTTGCTTTTTCCTTCTTGGAGAGCACTTGTTGGAGTTCAGGATATCTTGCTATCGTGCAATAATTTTCAAAACCAAAATGACTCAACAAAGCATGAATGTAGGTATTTGGGCCTACCACATAAGGAGGGTCTTGCCAAATAAAATAGAGAAACGTTCCGCCCTTTCCGATCGACCCTAAATGGGCAAATTTCGTTTTGATTTGAGACACCAAGGCATTTGCTGGCACCTCACGCCCCACCCGCTTTCCTATTTCTTGCAAGTAAAAAAAAGCGTCGTCGAGGTGAATGATGTCAGTGAGTAAAACTTCATATTTAGACTGCAGAAACTCGACATCTTCTTTCGTGTTTTCTTCTTTATTGGCGATAATCAATGTAGGTTGAAGTTGTTGAATGGTATCGAAATGCAATTGCTTCGTACCACCAACTCTTGTTTTCGTTTTCCACCATTGCTCCGGGTGGATACAAAACTTGGTGATGCCCACCACTTCCTGCTCAAGGCCCAAGGCCCAGAGGTATTCAGTCAAGGAAGGCACCAAAGAAATGATCCGCATGGGAGCTTAAGCCATTGCCGCAATGACGTCGTAGCGAGATACAATATGGAATTTCCCGTTACCGAGTTCAACGAGTACTGCCGGAACGTGCTTGGAAATCAATTTACAAAGCTCTTCGACACTTGTGTTTTGTTGAACAACCGGGAAAGCAGGATTCATTATCGTTGAAATAGGCGCATCTCTGAGACTTGGGTCTTCGACTAACAGTTGGTATACGTGACTGTCGTCTATAGAACCAACGAATTGACCATCTTTCATGACCGGAATTTGAGATATATCAAAATTGCGCATTTTGGCGATGGCATGTGAAACCAGTTCTTCTGCATACAGCGATACTAAAGGCTTGTTGCCATGCTTGGCTACTAAGTCACCAGCTGTGAGGAGTTCTTCCTCTAAAAAGCCGCGTTCGCGCATCCAGTCGTCATTGAAAATTTTACCAACATAACGGCTGCCGTGGTCGTGAAACAAAACCACCACTACATCGTCTTTGGTGAGTTTTTCACCCATTTGCAAGAGCCCTTTTATGGCAGCACCCGCTGAGTTGCCCACAAAAATTCCTTCTTCACGCGCCAGTCTACGGGTGTAAACAGCGGCATCTTTATCGGTAACTTTTTCGAAATGATCAATGACGTCAAAATCGACGTTGGCCGGCAAGATATCTTCACCAATACCTTCTGTGATATAAGGGTAGATTTCATTCTCGTCGAAAATACCCGTTTCCTTGTATTTTTTAAAAACGGAACCGTAAGTATCGATGCCCCATATTTGAATATTTGGATTTTTTTCTTTGAGGTACTGCCCTACTCCTGAAATAGTACCCCCCGTGCCAACACCAACCACAAAATGAGTGATTTTACCTTCGGTTTGCTCCCATAATTCAGGGCCAGTTTGTTCGTAGTGAGCAGTTCTGTTCGATAAATTGTCGTACTGATTGACATACCATGAGTTGGGAATTTCTGTGGCCAAACGACGCGATACCGAATAATACGAACGTGGGTCTGTAGGTTCAACTGCCGTCGGGCAAACCACTACCTCGGCACCCACGGCGCGCAAAATATCCATTTTTTCTTTGGATTGCTTGTCGTTGAGTACGCAGATGAGTTTGTACCCTTTGATGATACAAGCCAAGGCCAAACCCATACCGGTGTTGCCAGAGGTTCCTTCGATGACGGTGCCGCCAGGCTTCAGGATCCCATATTTTTCGGCATCTTCGATCATTTTGAGCGCCATTCGGTCTTTAACAGAGTTGCCTGGATTGGTGGTTTCTACTTTGGCAAAAACCTGAGCTGGAACCGACTTGGCTAATTTATTGATGCGTACCAAGGGTGTGTTGCCAATGGTTTCTAAGATATTGTTGTATACTTTCATGAAGGAACTTTGGACAAAGTTAGTCATCTGAATGAATTCATTAATTTTAGGGCATGTTAAAATTTAGATTCCTCTTTGTTTTTGGACTTTTTTCGTGGTTTGCTATAGCTCAAGAATGTCCAATTTTGCCCACTCCAGCCGTTTATCAAACCACAAATGGTCAATTTGTGAGTAGTGGCAATTTAGTCATTGACCCATCGCAAATTACGCCAAACCTACTCGAATCTTTCAAAAGCTACGCGCTGTGGTCAAAAGGAATTGAAGTAAGCCCATTTGTGCAAAATCCGATGGTGCAGTTCAAAAAACTGACCAATGTCAAGCAAGATTCTTACAGCATCAACATTGCAGAGCGCATTACGATTTCCTATTCAAGTGAGGCTTCATGCTTCTATGCCTGGGTATCCTTGCTGCAATTAAGTCAGCAAAAAGAAGGACAACTTATTTTCCCAAAATGCTTCGTTAAGGACTACCCAAAATTTCAGTGGCGCGGCTTACACCTAGATGTGTCCAGACATTTTTTTACGGTTGATGAAGTCAAGCGCTTTTTAGACCTGATGGCCTATTACAAATTCAATACTTTTCATTGGCACCTTACCGATGACCAAGGCTGGCGCATTGAAATCAAAAAATATCCACTATTAACCGAAGTTGGTGCTTGGCGAGATTCCACAGTAGAAAACCATTACAGCACCCTTCCACGCACCTATGACAAAACGCGCTACGGCGGTTTTTACACCCAAGAACAAATCAAAGAAGTGGTTGCCTACGCTGCAGCAAGATTCATCGAAGTGGTGCCAGAAATCGAGATGCCGGGCCACGCCAGAGCAGCACTTGCCGCTTATCCACAATATGCTTGCACCGGCGAAGCGCATGGTGTGGAAGGCCTTTGGGGCATTTTCGACGATATTTTTTGCGCCAAAGAAGAAAGCATTTTGTTTTTACAAGAAATCCTGAGCGAAATTTTACCACTATTCCCAAGTACTTATGTGCATGTTGGAGGCGATGAAGCCCCAAAAACGCGTTGGGAAAGCTGCCCTAAATGTCAAGCAGTAATCAAAGCGAATGGCCTCCACGACGAACATGAACTGCAAAGCTATTTCATTGGCCGCATGGATGCATTTTTAACACAAAACGGCAAAAAACTCATCGGTTGGGATGAAATCTTAGAAGGCGGACTATCGCCCAACGCCACCGTGATGTCGTGGCGCGGCTACGAAGGCGGAAAAGCCGCGGCCGCGCAAGGTCATTATGTAGTGATGTGCCCCGGCTCACACTGCTATTTTGATCATTACCAAGGTCGGGGCGCGGAAGAACCCCTTGCTATTGGCGGCTTCACTTCCTTAGAAAAAGTCCTTTCTTTCAACCCAATTCCGCCCGATATGAATACGGCAGAAGCTGCCTATGTACTAGGCGCGCAAGGCAACCTCTGGACAGAATACATCCCGAATATGTCTCAATTAGAATACATGACCTACCCCAGAGCTATTGCCTTGAGTACTGCCCTTTGGTCAGAGAGCAGACCTTCATATGAAAGTTTTTTTGCCCAACTGAGCACCTATCATTTTCCTTTTTTAAGTGAAAAAAAAGTGAATTTCTCCAAAAGTTGCCTGAAACCAAACTTACAAACTTCCAGATCGGAAAATGGAGGTATCGTCATTCAGAAAACGGCTGCAAAAGGCATCATTGCTTATCCAGAAATTATTACGCAGATCAATACAGCTAAAAGCAAAACCAAAACCGTTCAAATAAAAGTAGACCAAGGCCCAAACTTGCCTTCCAAAGAAATGAATATCATTGCCCACAAAGCACTTGGGGCGAAAGTTTATTTTATTACCAAACCCAGTCCAAAATACGACAACGGCGACCTTACTATTGTGGACGGTCAATTGGGTGCACGTCCTTGGAAAGGCAATGAATGGTTAGGCTTTGACAGCGATAGCGTTGCATTTGACATTGTTGTCGACAAACCTATCAAAGTAAAAGAACTGCGCATCCATACCCTGCACGACCCCAACAGCTGGATTTGGGCCGCGCAAACATATAACATTTCTTTTGCCAAAACAGGCGTCGGAAATGGCATTGCGGACGGATACACAACGGATGAAACGATTATCATCGATGGAATAAAAGACAAAACCAAAACGATTCATGTTGTATTATATGGCGTGGGGCGCATTCCTTCAGGCAACCCAGGTGCTGGAAATGTGCCATGGTTGTTCATCGATGAAATTGAAGTGCGCTAAGGAATGATCCCTAAGCGCACGGCGTGAACAATGATGCCAGCAGTGTTGCGAACGTCTAGCTTTTCAATGATGCGCATTTTGTGGGTTTCTACGGTGCGCGGCGAAATCTGGAGGTCGTGGGCAATTTCTTTACAGGTTTTTTCTTGGCAAATACCGCGAATGACATCAATTTCTCTGGCGGTGATGCGCTCAAGTGTATTGATGGTGCGGCGTTCGGCATCGAGCAAGCGCTTGGTATTGGGGTGCAAGTAGGATTGCTGAAAAAAAACTTGGCGAAAAGCAGCGACTGCTTCTTCTTGCATGTTCCATTTGTTGACCACCCCATGAAAGCCCCACTTCAAAAAGAGTGGAACCATAGCCGATTTGAAATTAGGAACCAACAATAAAAACTTGGCGTGAGGCCAGGCTGACATCCAGAACTGAAAATAGACTTTGTCGAGGTCTTGGAGCAGGTTGGCATCTATCATGATGACTTGAATACCTACACCAGCATAACGTGCGCGAAAATCGCTCAAACTTGCTGCTTCGCCAACCCACTCGAAATCGTTTCGGGGTTCGAGCAAGGCACGCAAACCAGTTCTAAAAATGACATCAGATTCTACAAAAGCCACGCGAATGCGGGCACCCAAATAATTACTCATACAACTTGCATTTTAGTAGAGCCAAAGCTCTGGTTTAGGATTAATACAAGTAATGCTGTTTCATGATGCTAAATTATATAGGCGTAACCAAATAGGCTTCCGTAGTTTGACGGACACATCGCAAAAAAAGTTGCATCGGATAGAATTTCTGCCCAAATAAACCTTTCGGTCCTTTGGGATGTTCTATCTTTGTATCAAAGAAAATTGAGTATATGTCTACACGAATTTGGCAAAGCATTAAAAACTACCAAGACATCAAGTTTGAGTTTTTTGAAGGTATTGCAAAAATCACCATTAACCGTCCGCAAGTTTATAACGCGTTCAGACCCGAAACCAATTTTGAAATGCTCGACGCTATGGATATCTGCCGCGAGCGTCCGGATATCAATGTGGTTGTCTTTACCGGCGCAGGTGACAAAGCCTTTTGCTCCGGCGGCGACCAAAACGTGAAGGGCGTCGGAGGTTATATTTCCGAAAATGGCGTTCCGCGTCTCAACGTACTCGACCTACATAAAGCCATCCGCTCCCTTCCTAAACCCGTTATTGCGATGGTCAACGGCTATGCAATTGGCGGAGGCCACGTACTGCACGTTGTTTGCGACCTCACTATTGCCTCTGACAACGCACGCTTTGGTCAAACGGGCCCCAAAGTAGGTAGTTTTGACGGCGGCTTTGGCTCTTCTTATCTTGCGCGCCACGTAGGGCAAAAGAAAGCCCGTGAAATTTGGTTCTTGTGCAATCAGTATACCGCAGAAGAAGCAGAAAAAATGGGAATGGTCAACAAGGTGGTGCCGTTTGATCAACTCGAAGACACCGTAGTGGAGTGGTCTAAAACCATCATGAAAAGAAGCCCATTGGCTGTGCGCATGATCAAGCGTGCCATGAACGCCGAACTCGATGGCCAGCACGGCCTCATGGAGTTGGCCGGCGATGCAACCCTACTCTATTACCTCACCGAAGAAGCGCAAGAAGGCAAGCACGCATTTTTAGAGAAACGCGATCCTAATTTTCAACAATACCCTAAATTTCCATAAGCAATGGATTTCAGTCATATCCAACCCACAGCCCTTTGGCAACATTTTGCAGCACTCAATGCCGTTCCCAGACCTTCTAAAAAAGAGGAGCGCGTCATTGCTTTTATGAAAGCCTTTGGCCAAAACCTCGGTCTAACAACCATCGTAGATCAAGCCGGCAACGTCATTATTAAAAAAGCTGCCACTGCAGGTATGGAAGACCGTCAAACGGTTATTTTGCAGAGCCACCTCGATATGGTTCACCAGAAAAATGCCAGTACCTTTTTTGATTTTGACCAACAAGGTATTGAGATGTACCAAGACGGCGACTGGATCCGCGCAAAAGGCACCACTTTGGGCGCCGATAACGGAATCGGTGTAGCGGCAATCATGGCCTTACTCTCGAGCACAGATATCCCCCACCCGGCCTTAGAAGCATTTTTTACCATCGATGAAGAAACCGGCATGACCGGAGCCAAGGAAATGGATGCTTCGCTTTTGAGCGGCACTATTCTCTTGAACCTCGATACCGAAGACGACGACGAACTTTCCGTAGGTTGCGCTGGAGGCATCGATACCAATACATCGTATACCTACCAAGAAGTTCCGATTCAAAATGGTTTTTCGACCTTAGAAATCCAATTAAGTGGTTTGCTGGGCGGGCATTCGGGCATGGACATAGACAAAGGTCGCGGCAATGCCAATAAATGGATGGCGCGCTTACTCTGGGAACTCTCTCAGGAGCAACATATTCAATTGCTACACTTCGACGGCGGAAGCCTCCGCAACGCGATTCCAAGAGAAGCTACAGCCATCATTGCCGTTCAAGATACCGTTAAAGCACGAACTCAAATCAACGCATTCGCCCATATTTTAAAAGACGAATACACCCTCATTGAGCCTCATTTTATCTTGAAAGCAGAAAGCATACAGACCTCACTCCATGCGTTAAGCGACCTTGACTTCAAGAAAATCATCGCAACGCTTTGTGGTGTGCAAAATGGCGTATACCGCATGAGCCCAGACATTATGGACTTGGTAGAAGCGTCATCCTCTTTGGCGCGCGTCATCATCGACAAAGGATCATTTACGACGCAATCTTTGCAACGAAGTTCTGTAGAAAGCACCAAAAAGGAAGTCAGTATGACTTTGCGTTGTGCTTTTGAAAATATGGGTGCAACAGTAGAACAAAGTGGTGATTACCCAGGTTGGAAACCCAATTCACAATCCCTCATTTTAAAAGAAATGCGCGGCTTGTACCGCACACTTTTCAATGAAGAACCTAAAGTCAAGGCTTGTCACGCTGGTCTTGAGTGCGGTTTACTCAGCGAAAAACTACCCGGCGTAGACATGATTTCTTTCGGACCCAACATTCGCGCTGCGCACTCGCCAGACGAATGCGTTCAAATTTCATCGGTACAAAAATTCTGGACTTACCTACTTGCCAGTCTCTCACAAATTCCTAAAGCGTAAGCAACACATTATGTCTCAGACACTCCATTCAATAGAAGAAGCGATTTACGAAATTCAGCAAGGCCGCGTGGTGATTGTTGTAGACGACGAAGACCGCGAAAACGAAGGTGATTTCCTCACTGCCGCAAGAAATGCCACACCTGAACTGATCAACTTCATGGCTACCCATGGCCGCGGCCTTATTTGTGCCCCAATCAGTGAAGACCGCTGCGACCAACTTGGGCTCGAGCTCATGGTGCGCAATAACTCTGCCGCCTACGAAACGCCTTTTACCATCAGCGTTGACCTCATTGGTCATGGCTGCACCACCGGTATCTCGGCCAGCGATAGAGCCAAAACCATCCTCGCAATGATCGACCCCGCCATCAGACCAGAAGAACTCGGTAAACCAGGGCATATCTTTCCGCTAAGAGCTAGAAAAGGAGGCGTATTGCGACGTGCCGGACACACCGAAGCGGCCGTAGATCTCTCTCGTTTAGCTGGTTTCGAAGAAGCTGGAATCATCGTCGAGATCCTCAATGAAGACGGCACCATGGCGCGCCTACCGCAACTTTTAGAAATCGCTAAGAAATTCGACCTCAAGATCATCAGCATTGCAGACCTCATCAAGTACCGTATTGCACATGAATCATTGATTGTGGAGCAAGTACAGGTAGAAATGCCTACAGCTTACGGCGATTTTCAGTTGCGCGCCTTTAAAGACCAAAGCAACGACCAAGATCATTTGGTCCTTACCAAGGGCACCTGGACCGAAGACGAAGCCGTTTTGGTGCGCGTGCACTCCTCTTGCCTTACCGGAGACATCTTCGGGAGCTGTCGCTGCGACTGCGGTCCGCAGCTACACAAGGCAATGGAACTCATCAATCAAGAAGGAAAAGGTGCTATCGTATACATGAATCAAGAAGGACGAGGTATTGGCTTACTCAATAAACTCAAGGCCTATAAACTCCAAGAAGAAGGCCTAGATACCTACGAAGCCAACGAAAAGCTGGGCTTCAAACCAGACGAACGCGACTACGGCATCGGCGCACAAATGCTGCGCGCCATTGGTATCCGCAAAATGAAGCTGATGTCTAACAATCCCAAAAAGCGTACGGGTCTCATTGGCTATGGCTTGGAAATTGTCGAGAATATTCCACTCGAAATCGAAAGCAATATCCACAATGAGCGTTACCTTCAAACAAAGCGCGATAAAGCTGGACATACCATTAAACAGAATCACTAATGCTGCAGGCTACAGGCATCGAAAAAAACTACGGCGAGCTCCACATCCTCAAAGGTGTGGATCTACAAATCTCAGCCGCTGAAATCATTTCAATAGTGGGCTCGTCGGGTGCTGGCAAGACCACCCTACTTCAAATTTTAGGCACACTCGATAAACCGACCAAAGGAAAGCTGTTCATTGAAGGAAAGAATCCTTTTGAACTCAATGAGAAGGCGTTGGCTCATTTTAGAAACCAACGTTTGGGTTTTGTTTTTCAGTTTCACCAATTATTACCCGAATTCACAGCCCAAGAAAATATTGCCATTCCAGCCATGATAGGTGGCAAGAATCAGACAGATGCCCTGAAAGCCGCACTTCACTTACTAGACCGCTTTGGTTTGGCAAAAAGAGCGCAACACAAACCCGAAGCGCTTTCCGGCGGAGAGCAACAGCGCATTGCGGTGGCGAGAGCCTTAATCAATGACCCAGCTTTGGTTTTTGCCGACGAACCATCTGGGAACCTCGATACCGAAAATGCAAATGCTTTACACGAATTGTTTTTCCAACTCCGAGAAGAAATGAAGCAAAGTTTCGTCATCGTCACCCACAACGCTGAATTTGCCCAAATGGCTGACCGAAGCCTCCAAATGAAAGATGGACAATTCGTTTAAAAACGCCCCAGAAGAACTCAAAGATTTTCTAGACTTCAAAGCGGCTCAATACGAACATCCCCGTTTTATTGAAACGGACCCCATTTCACTCGCACACCGCTTTTCCCAAAAAGAAGACATTGAGATCGTAGCGTTTTTAATGGCTACCATAGCCTGGGGAAACCGCCAAAGCATCATCAAAAGTGGAGAAAAACTACTCGCCATATTAGGGCCCTCCCCTCTTGAGTACATTCTCGCTTACCGCAATGGAACTTGCCCGCCGTTTATCCATCGTACTTTTAACCAAGAAGACCTCAATGGCTTCTTACTAGGCCTGCAAAGCCTGTATATCAACGGAGGTCTGCAATACGCGTTTCAAGGTAAAAGCAATCGTTTGGATGAATACATCTTGCACTTTAGAGCCCAATTCGTTCCATTTTTACAGCCGAGAAGTCATAAACACGTCGCAGACCCTTCTAAGGGTTCAGCGGCCAAAAGAATAGTGATGTTTTTGCGCTGGATGGTCAGGAGCCCGCAAAAGGGTGTTGATTTTGGTCTCTGGGATCACATTCCACTCCACGCTCTTCATGTACCCCTCGATGTGCATACTGGAAATATTGCCCGAAAACTTGGGCTCATTACGCGCAAGCAAAATGACTGGCAAACCAATCTAGAATTACAGCAACAACTGCTGGTTTTCGACGCAAATGATCCTGCTAAGTATGATTTTGCCCTATTTGGATTGGGGGCCTTTGAAAAGTTTTAGTGAGGTACTGTTAAGGGGACCAAATGTAAATAGGCAGCTAAATCTTGCCCGCTGATGGTTTGGAGAACTAGCTTTTCTTCGTTCACGACATCCAATTTAAATTTCCAAGATTCGGCTTTGATTTGAATGCGCAATTCTTGTTTGTTTTCGTCGTACTGAAAATGTCCTTTGTCAAAAGTCCCTTTGTCTAAATCACCAAACGAACCCACCAAAACTTCTCCGGTAATATAGAAAACAAATAAGACTTCTCCCCAAGCATTCTGCTGCAAAGCGTCCTGCTCATGGAGTTGGCTCGCACTGAGCATCCAAACCTTGCTATTACCACTGCTGAGCAAATGAGTGTAGTCGGCGCGAAAGGTTTGCTCGCCATTGATGCAAGCACCCAACAAAAACAGGAGCAATACACTAAAAAACCAGCTGCTTTTCATTGAGAATTTGTAAAATTTGAGCCGAAACTTCTTTCTGTTTTTCAGGCTTGATATTGGCGTCGTTGATTTGCTCGCAGCGCACGAACTGATAACGATTTTGCTTCCAGGTAAACAGGCAGTTGTAAAAATACTTTTCTTCTTCGTAGCGCTCAAAAAAGCGGATCACGACATCATCGTAGGTCTTGGCTTGAGGCCTGAATTCAATCGGGTAGCCAATGAAGCCATTTGCTTGAACAAATTGGTTTCCCTCTTTTTCATAGACGACAAAACGACGCACAGGAAAACCATTGACCCCTGCTTTCAACAGCACCATACAACCTTGCGAGATATCTAATCCTTTCTTCAAAGGAAAAACCCGAAAGTAATTGGGTGTACAGGAAGGTCTATTGAGATCTTCACTCCATTGAATGCTGCTGTCACATAATTTCAGCTCCTTTAAAATTTTTGGTTCGTCCTTACTTGAAAAGGTATTGGTATTGAAATCCGTACTGATTTGAACACGCTCTACTTTTTCTACTTCCGTATTTTTCTTTTGATTTTCATACATCTCAAAACGGGAGTTATTGATCAAATAAAGGACTACCAATAGCGCAAAAAGAATCCCGATAACCCAAAGTAGTTTTTTGTTTCTCATTTGTTAAAAATTGAAGTAGATAATGAACGTGCAGCCTCAAAAGCCTGTAAATCTACATGATGCTTGTAAATAACTGACGAAGATCCGAGAATTAGCGCTTCTGTGGCTAAATTACCCGTGAGCTCATCTTTGGCCATTGGGCAGCCACCATAGCCACCAATGGCGGTGTCAAAATGACGGCAACCTCCTTCCACAGACGCTTCGATAAGTGCTTCTTCTCGACCTCGAACAACATGAAGATGCGCAGCAAAGCGCGTTTCTTTGTATTGCTCGGTCAAATTAGAGAACAACGCCTGCGCTAATTCAGGTGTTGCACACCCAATGGTGTCTGAAAGCGCAAATTCCGCAATTTCAAAGCGTTGTTGGAGTTTGTCGATCCATTGGGCGACAATTTCTGCAGACCAGGCATCTCCGTACGGATTTCCGAAGCCCATGGAGAGATAGATGCGCAATTGTTTATTGTTGGTGCTGCAAATGGCAGCAATTTCATCTAATTGAAACAAGGCCTGTTCGAGCGTTGAATTGGTATTTCTCAGCTGGAATGTTTCTGAGATCGAAAAAGGATATCCCAAAAGAGCGATGCGTTCGTGTTGAGCGGCATCAAAAGCCCCTCTTGAATTAGCGATAATGGCCAAGAGCTTTGTTTTGGAGTCGGTAAGTTGTGCCAACACTGTAGCGCTATCTTGCATTTGAGGAATGGCTTTAGGCGATACAAAACTTCCGAAATCGAGTACATCAAAACCACAATCCAGCAATGCATTCAGGTACCTTACCTTATACTCGGTAGGAATCCATTCTTTAATGCCTTGCATCGCATCGCGCGGACATTCCGTTATTTGTATCTCTATTGCTTTCATTTTTGAACGCGTTGAAGCAAGGCCCTGTTGATTGCTTTGACTAATGCCGGACCTTCGTAGATAAAACCTGTATACAATTGAACAAGCGTTGCACCTGCTGCGAGTTTGTCTAGTGCATCTTGCGCAGTGTGGATACCGCCCACGGCCATCATAGGAATTTTTCCATTTGATTGCTCGTGTATATACTTCACCATTTCGGTAGCTCTCAAGGTTACTGGCTTACCGGAAATACCCCCTGCACCCATTTGCTCAATTTCCGCGGCAGGTGTTCTGAGGCCTTCACGAGAAATAGTGGTGTTGGCTACGATAAGACCTGCAATTTTGGTATACGTCACGATTTCGATGATTTCATCGATTTGTGAATTACTGAGGTCTGGCGCAATTTTTAATAGGATGGGTTTGGGTTGGGATTGCTGTTTATTTAGCTCTTGAAGCCGCAATAATAAATCTTGGAGCGGCTCTTTTTCTTGAAGCGCTCGCAAGTTGGGCGTATTGGGCGAAGAAACATTCACAACAAAATAATCGACATATGGGAATAAAGCCTCAAAGCAGGTTAAATAATCATTGGCGGCTTCTTCGTTGGGCGTCCATTTATTTTTACCGATGTTACCGCCAATGATGATTTGACGATTGTGACGTGCCTTTAATTGTACTATTGCTGCCTCGACACCGTCGTTGTTAAAGCCCATGCGATTGAGAATAGCTTGATCTGCTTTGAGCCTGAACAGACGCGGTTTGTCATTACCAGGTTGTGCTTTTGGAGTGACCGTTCCAATTTCGATGAAACCAAAACCACAATCGGCGAGCGCATCAATATGTTGCGCATTTTTATCGAAACCTGCTGCCAAACCAACTGGGTTTGGAAACTTTAATCCTAAGAAATTGGTTTCTAGAGCAGGATGCTGTACCACATACAAGGACCGAAAAAGTTGTCTGGCAGGGGCAAAACGGTGAATTTGATTCAAGAGCCCGACTACAAAATAATGAACCTTCTCCGCATCAAATTGGAAGAGAACAAAACGAAATAATTTGTACATACACAAATGTACAAACTATTTCAAGTCATCGCACTCATGCCAGTAGCAGTAGGCAAACGGGCAGTAGAGGATAGTACCAATAGCGCCAGGGATTGTTGACTTTTTGCTGGTAAGTAAAGGCCGCTAAAATTTCATCGAAATTTTGATGTTGGCGCACCTCTTCTATGCCAGGCTCTTTTCGGTCCAGTATAATTTTTAGCATAATCATTCTTTTTGATGGAAAAATTGTTTGAGTTTGAGTACTGCGCGGAAAGTTTTCACTTTTGCGTTGTTTTCTGATAGACCACAGATTTCTCCAATTTCTTTGAAAGAACGCTTTTCAAAAAAGCGCATTTCGATTAATTGAAGTTGTTGGTCTTTGAGTTCTTTGAGTGCGACGAGCAAACGGGCTTTGTCTTGTTCGGTGTAATCTTCGGTCCACTCTTCGATGACTTGTTTGAGTACGACTTTATCGATGCTCACGGTGCGTTGCGCTTTTTGGTCGCGAAAGCTCTGATAAAGCTCACTTTTGGCGATGCGAAACAACCAAGCAGAGAATGGCAAACCCCGGTATTCATATTTATGAAGTGCTTGGAGCGCTTTCACGAATACACTTGACGTAATGTCATAGGCTTGTTCTTCTTCATCTACACGTCGATACACATAGCGAAAAATCGCGTCGTGATAGCGCTCGTAAAGTGGTGCAAAAAAACGCGGATCTTTTTGAGCGCGCTCGATGAGCAATTTTTCTTCTTCTGGAAGAAAAGACTGCTGCGGAAGGGAGAGTTGGAGAGGCATAGTCTTTGGTTTTAAGGAGTTTAGCATGAGAGGCTTGCAGTCCTCTTTTCGGGATAACGCCATAAATTTTGTTTTGGTACATGTTTTTCAAAAAAAAATTAAAATTTTTTACGAAAGCCCAATTGAACAAGGAATTCACGCTGCTGAATTGGCTTATAAAAATATTTGGTACCAATAGAAAAATTCAATTGTAAATGCGCTTTTGAGTTGAACTGCACGGCAACTAAGCTATAGGTACCAACACCTCTTAGCATTGTAGATTGCGTGCCAAAACCAATCAAATTTGGATGACTATAGAGCAAAAGTCCTTCTGCTGGAATTTGAAACATACCGTAGACCCATTCCAAAGCACATTTTGCACCAAGAGGTGCGTGATGCCAATTCCATTCTAATGATCTACTGATATTTTCAGCTTCCCCGTTCAAACCCAATTGAAGTGAACAAGAGAATCTTTCTGCTTCGTTTAGTTGGAGTTGTATTTCGCTGTATGAACGAATTTGGATGCGTTGCATTTCCTGTTTTTTGAGAATAAGCTGCTGGGTAAAACTGCGTTTCTTCGATGGATTTAAAAGCAACTGTAAGCGTAGATCAGCACTGCGTTTTGGGAATTGAGCTGGCCACTTAAATTCAGGTATAAAAACATGTTCATTAGAGAGTCTAAGGATGGTATTTTTTTGGACTTGCCATTTCAATTGAAAAATGACACCGCGTTCGTTGGAGGCCATGGTGCTATTGGCGATTGGATTGGCATATAAAGCTTGGTAATGAGCTGCGTAGTTTCTGCAGTTCAGCCCTACCTCTAAACGCGGATCGAGGTAATATACCAAACCTAAGTTGACGGCAAAGGCTTGTGAAAATGAAAGTGTCTTCTTGAAGATACTTGCCCATTCGCCATAGAAGTAGTACTGCCTCCAGGTTCCCTGGACGTAAGCACTTGCAGACCAAAATCGCAAGGCCGAAGGTTGGGTACCCGGCATCGAATCAGCAAAGAGCTGACGCGTTTGAACTTGCTGGTAAAGCACCAAGATACCATACTGCCAGAGCGCGGCTTGACGCCGCAAACCCATGCCATAAATTTGCTCGAACGCTCGCTTGCGCTTGGCCAATTCTGTAGTAGTCCGATGCAAACCAGTAGTATAGGCCCAGTTGAACTCTGGCTGCAAGGTATCTTGAATGGTTTTAGCATCGATGTTTTTTACTGAAGCCAAAACCAAAAACTCGTGTTTCCAGATGTGAAAACTTCCCGAAAGCCCCTGCAAATAGCGTTGTTCATCTCTTCCTTGATATGGTTTCAGGCCAAGTGGTTTTTTGGCTAGTTGCAATAAATCAATGCTTTTGCCGAGGCCCCTTGAAGTCCAAAGGTGCAAACCTTGACCCCATTGAATTTGATAAGTACCGATGAGTATTTTTTGCACTTGATAGGTCTTGAACGGTGCAACCCACGCCAAAAAACCTGTTGAGCAATCGATGCCTGGTGTGGGCGTGCTGTGCCAAATTGGCTCACCGACATCTTTGGCCAATTGCAAACCAAAGCGCCAATTGGAAAGCGAAAGTGAAATGCGTTGCTGAAAAGCAAAATTTGGACCTGTATAATTGGTGTCGGATGACCAAATGAAATTCCGGCGATCAACTACAGAAAAAGCAGGTAAGGTGCTGCGAAGTTCATATAGGCCCGTCACTTTTTTTGAGGTTTGACTTTGGAGCCTTGGCAAAACCAATTGCTCGCTCAATGGAGAAAGTGCCGCTAGGTCTCGGGCTAAGATACCTTGCAGTTGATAAAGACTAGAAACAACACCTCCATTTTGAAAGAATTGGTAGAGCAAGGATGCTTCTTCTGTACTGATGAGCTGTTTGGTGAGCAAGTGGTCGAGCTCTGTGGCCACCAATAAAATGGGTTCGTTGTCGAAAAGTAGTTGTGCAGGAAGGTCTTGCGCGTTGGTTCGCAAAACCGTTGAAAGCATTACGTAAATGAAAAGCCTGTGCATCAGTGAAAAATAAAGCCAAATTGTAGGCCTAAGCCCAATCCATGTTGCCAACTTTGTGCGAGAAACCATGTTAACTTTTGATGGCTTGAACTTTCGTAGGAAAAGGAATAGCGCTGAGGGTATATTCCACAAGAAAATTGCAATTTTGCTTTTGCAGTTTTTTGAATAATGGTGAGGTACCAAGACGGCTGATAGTTCGGATTCCAGCTAAAGCCTTGAGCAAAGAATAAATCGGTGCGTAGCAAGACAACATGTTCGAGACTAATTTGCTGGCGATTGAGCACGCCAATTTCATTGAGGGTCATGGAAAACCGATGCCGGTCTGCAAACTGATACTGACAACCCAAGCGCGCACTAGCATCGAGGTAAGATCCGTAAGCTTTGGGCTGAATGAGCAACTGAACTTGCATGCCTAAGCCAATGGATAGATTTTGGCCCATAGGCAATGCCAACGCATGTGTGGTGCGAAGATGGCTCAGTGCTGTGTGGAATTGACCACTGAGTTCATGATAAAGAAACACGAACTTACGGGTGTAAAATAAACCCAAATTGACCTGGGATAAATCGGCAAAAAAGATTGGTGAGGTCGAATTGAAACGAAAGCCTTTGCGATTGGTGTGGTGAATAGCCGCTGGATTGAGGTGTTGCTGATTTTGATCGAGGGCATTGAGGGTACCCGAAGAAGAAAGCAAATATTGGCCAGGCCAGAGCATTTGCCCTTGTAGACCAAAAGAAGAAACAAAGAAGCAAAGACAGATGAAAAACCTTGTTGACATACTTCAAAATTAGAGTCGTCAAATGACTAACCTATCGGTAAATTCTGCAGTTGAATAATAGATTCAGTATATTTGGGGACACTTATTTTTATGTCAGCAGTTAGTATCCCCTTTTCAGCGAACGCTTTGACCGATTGGCAAGCCCAATTGCATAAAGAACTCAAAGAAAATAAAGCATTATTGCAATATGAATCACCTGTAGAGGAGCTCTCTATTTCGCTTACTGAACTAGAAGGACCCCAATTGCCAAATTCAAATGCTGCAACCGTTGCATGGAAGCGCATGTTTGCTGCAAATGCCTCGAACGAAAAACAAAGTAACCGACTCATGCGCGAAGCGCTCATGCAAGGTGCAGATGCCTTGTACATTGAAGCGACCAGCATTCACACCGATTACCAACTTTTGCTCGCTGAAATAGAAGTAGAGTATATCAGTTGCCTGATTTGTATTGATACACCAGCGGCTCATGCGCATTTCATGCAAACTGCAGCGGCGGCATATACCTCGAACTGCATCCTATTACACCGAGCCGGGACTCATAAAAACACAGTCAGCAGTTTTGCAGCACAACAAGTTGGTGCTAATAGCAGCACACAACTAGCAGTTGCTCTGTTTGAATTACAACAACTACTTGAAGAAAACCCACAACAAAAGACCATTTATTTCGAAATGGGTGTGGGCAATGAATACCTCATTGAAATTGCCAAATTTAGAGCCGTCCGACATACCGTATCAGAACTTGCCAAAATTCACGGGGCTAATCTCGATCTGCAATTGATCGTCAAAACCGGATTCTGCAACAAAAGTCTACTAGATCCCTACACCAATCTGCTGCGTTTGTCAACTGAAGGGCTCAGCGCTGTTTTAGGAGGGGCTCAATTCTTGTGTATTCAGCCCTACGACGCATTGGCGCAAAATGGCGCAACAGCGTTTGGACAACGTATGGCACTCAATATCGCAAACTTGATCAATGAAGAAGCGCATCTTGCTACCTTGCAAGATCCTTTACAAAATGCCTATGTCGTTGAACAAGTTTGCATGGCTTTGGTCAAAAAAGCTTGGGGCCAGCTCTGTGAGTTCGACGAGCAAGCACAACACGCCGAAGCGCTTATCAACAAACAAATTGAAGCTTCTCGCAAATTGCGGATCGCCAAATTTAAATCGGGTGAAAACATACTTATCGGCATCAATGCCTATCCCAATGAATTTGAAAGCCCTAAAGCAGAATGGGGCGAAATCCCGGTTGCCTATGGATTTCCGTATTTAATTTTTGAAAAAAACGCCAACTAATGCCTAGAAAAGAACTCCACTCCTATCGCAATTTAGATTGGTCAGCACATTCCGAGCAAGCCAAACCTGCTGAGTTCAGGTCTGGGCTAGCTCCTTTTCTCGGCGGTCCGTACGCCTCCATGTACCTCTCCAAGCCTTGGACGATCCGACAATATGCCGGTTTTTCGACGGCTGCGGCTTCGAATGCATTTTACCGTCGCAATCTCGCAGGTGGCCAAAAAGGCCTGAGTGTAGCTTTTGATTTGGCGACACACCGAGGTTATGATTCAGACCACGAACGCGTCATCGGTGACGTTGGAAAAGCTGGGGTGGCCATCGATTCAATAGAAGACATGAAAATGCTCTTTGATCAAATTCCCTTGGATCAAATGTCGGTCTCGATGACCATGAACGGAGCAGTTTTGCCAATTATGGCCTTTTATATAGCAAGTGCGCACGAACAAGGTGTCAGTAGCGAACAATTGAGCGGCACCATACAAAACGACATTCTGAAAGAATTCATGGTGCGCAATACCTACATCTACCCGCCTGCACCATCGATGCGCATCATTGCAGATATTTTTGCGTACACTTCTGCCCACATGCCGAAATTCAATTCGATTTCTATTTCGGGTTACCACATGCACGAAGCGGGTGCTACTGCCGCAATAGAACTTGCCTATACCCTAGCCGACGGACTGGAATACATCAGGACTGGCCTAGCTGCAGGTTTGGCCATAGACGATTTTGCACCCAGACTTAGTTTCTTTTGGGCCATCGGAATGGATCACCTCACTGAAGTAGCCAAACTCAGAGCTGGCCGCGTATTGTGGGCAAAAATTGTCAAGCAATTTGAGCCAAAAAGCAATAAATCTTTGGCCTTGCGTACACATTGCCAAACCTCCGGTTGGTCCTTAACGGAACAAGATCCATTTAACAACGTAGGGCGCACTTGCCTCGAGGCACTCTCGGCTGCCCTGGGCGGAACGCAATCGCTGCACACCAATGCGCTCGACGAAGCGATTGCACTCCCGACAGATTTCTCTGCGCGCATCGCGCGCAACACCCAAATTTACTTACAAAAAGAAACGGGCATCACTCAATTTATCGATCCATATGCGGGTAGCTCAGCGCTCGAAAAACGCACGCAGGAACTCATCGAAGAAGCATGGGCCCTGATCACCGAAATTGAAAATTTAGGCGGAATGGCCAAGGCCATCGAAACAGGCTTACCCAAAATGCGCATCGAAGAAGCAGCGGCTATTAAACAAGCTCGGATCGATGCTGGTCATGAAATTATTGTGGGTGTGAATCGATACCAAACCGACGAAGACAGCCAAATTGAAATCCGAGAAGTAGACAACACCGAAGTGCGAAGTGCCCAGATCAAAAGATTAGAGCAACTCAAAGCACAGCGCAACAACACAGAGGTAAGTGACCTACTCTCCGAATTACAAACAGCTGCTCAACATCGAGGAAACTTATTGGAAATCGCTGTACGCTGTGCCAAAGCGCGCTGTACACTCGGCGAAATTTCCAGTGCACTAGAAACTGTATTCGGTCGCTATCAAGCTAAAATTCGCAGCATTAGCGGCGTTTATGCAAAAGAAATTATGAACGATCCAGATTTTACAAAAGCCAAAGAACTGCTCGACGAGTTCATGGCACTAGAAGGCCGGCGACCGCGCATCATGATCGCTAAAATGGGGCAAGATGGCCACGACCGCGGCGCTAAAGTTATCGCCAGTTCATTTGCAGACATCGGTTTTGACGTAGACATTGGGCCGCTTTTTCAGACACCACAAGAAGCAGCCAAGCAAGCTATAGAAAACGACGTGCACATTGTAGGGGTTTCTTCCCTTGCTGCAGGTCATAAAACGCTGGTGCCGGCAGTGATAGAAGCCCTGCGCCACGAAGGTCGCTCAGACATCATGGTGGTAGCGGGAGGCGTCATTCCTCAACAAGATTATGACTACCTTTTCAAGGCTGGTGTTTTTGGAATTTACGGTCCTGGCACAAAGATTGCAAAGGCTGCCCAAGAAATCTTGCAACTTTTGATCAAGAGCCATCAATAAATTTTATTAAATTCGAACAGAATTGTATTGCTTCAACACGTTAACATCCACAAAATGAAACTTCTTTTTTTAACTTTCTTCAGCCTCTTTTTAAGCAGTGTAGGTTTGGCACAAAAACCAACACTTCAGCTCAAAGAATCTAAGCGTGTCATTACCCTAGACGACGAAAAAGGCGGCAATACCTCAGTCGAAATGCGCAGTGTGTTCACTCCTGCTGGCACCAAAAAAGTAGCTACCGAATGGGTTATTTCAGGGGTCAAAGGCAAAGACTGGGATTTCACCAAAGGCGACGAGAAAAGCGACATCATCGAGGTTAGTTTCAAACGAGTCGGCAATTATTCTGTGTCGCTTAACGTAACTTACGCCGTCAAGAAAACGCTAAAAAATGGCGAAGTCGAGGAAGAAGAATTTGATCTTTCCGTAGACAACGATAACTTCATCACGGTGACCAACAACCTCGATGAACTTACCCAACTCCACGCAGATTCCAACTTCATCAAATTAGTTAAACGCGCTGGCGATTACACCGTCAAAGAAAAGTATGCCAACGACCCTACCCCATATATCTTTTTAGCAAAAGGGCTTTTTGGTGTTTACCGCAAAGACCTCAAAGATCCCATGATCAAAGATCCTTTTGAAGAGGCGATCACCGCCTGTGCTACCGCTATCGAACGCGACGAAAATGGTGTGTTCAAGATGCCAATTCACAAGATGTGGCTCAACGGTTTTCAGCTCGAACTACTCAACAACGGCGTGCGTTACATTCTCGGTGAAGAAGATGGCTACCCAGTAGTTTACAGCAACGAGAGCAAAGACAAAACAGCAGAAACACTTGCCGAAATGCTTGATGCCTGTGAATCTTACAGCACCATTACCCGCAACCCTATGGGCATCAAATTCATCGAGGCTGCCATTCGTTTCAACAACCGCGATGCCAAAACAGCAAACCTGATTTGGAAAACAGAAATGCCAAATCTCCTTAATTTAACAGACAAAGACTTCGACTCTTGGACCCAAGCGGACAAAGATGCGTTGCGCGTTGGTCTCATTTTAAGTGCTCAGGCGCTCATCAAACGCGATGGCAGTACAGTCAATGCGCGTCCAATGCTCAAAAAAGCAGAGAAATGGTTCGAGTACGACAAAGAATGGATCGAATTCTACGAAAAAAAATACAATAGTTTCTCAGAACAATAACCCTATGCAGCGCATCCCAAATTGGTTGAAAAATAAATATGTACTCACGAGTTTGGTGTTTGGTATTTATTTCCTTTTCCTTGACGATTGGGATATCTTTACATTGGTGCGACAAAAGCGCAAGTTATCTCAAATAGAACAACAAGACACCCAAATGAGCGAGCAGCTCAAGCAAACCAAAAAAACGCTCTACAAGCTTCATCATTTAAACGAACTCGAAGCTTATGCGCGCTCCGAAAAGTTTTTCAAGCGCGACGACGAAGAAATATTTGTAGTGACTAAAAAATAAGCACTGATCGCCACTTATTCTTTTGGAAGCACGAGTCGAGCTCCTGGATAATAATAGCGTAGAATCTGATCGTAACTATAGCCTTTTTTGGCCATCTGCATGGCTCCTTCCTGACATAAGCCCACGCCATGTCCGAAACCTTTGCCGCTCAACACGAGCTCCTCTCCTACCACAACAGCATCGAAGAAACTCGATTTAAGTTTGAATTCTTCGCGCAAATCCCGAAGCGGAATCCCGTAAACAGGATGAAGATAAAATGCACTGCGTTCCGGCTGACGGAATTCTTGCAGCAGCGCATAACTCAGCGAATCTGTCAAAGGAAAATCGTATTGAGTGGTGAGAAAATCTATCCAAGTTTGAAGGGGAATGCGCTTGACCCAAGTAGCTTGTTTGGTGTGGATGCAAAACGTGTCTTTGAACGATTGCAAACCTGTGATTTGCTCGTTCCATACATCTTGTGGCTCACATGTTTGCCCGCCACAATTAGCGTGAAAATAAGTAGGAAAGTAATCCCCGTTTGGACCTAGCAATACGATTGAACGGGTCTGGTAAACCGAAGAATCGATGAGCGCTGAACCAGTGCGTTTGTGCAAATAAGACTGGCAATGGACGCGCTCGCAAAGTTGAAAACCTTCTTTTTGATGCCTTTGCAAATTGGAAAGCGCATAGGTCCGTGAAATAATGGCTTGTGCTTGGTAATAAGCTTTCTGGTGCCCCGGACCACCCTCACATGCGACCACGCCCTCTAAGTACGTTTCGAGGGGCAAAACATTGATCAGCTGCAGGTTTCCTTTGTAAATGCGCAATTCAAAATCGCCTTCATATGCCCTTGTTTTAGTCGAAAGCGCTGGTACTGACCAATTGCAAAAATCTTCGTGAGCCATTTGAATGAGTTCAAATTGGCTCGCTTGAAAACGGTATGTGCCGGCTTGGTAGAATTGGATAACGGCGCCATTTATTTTGAAACGTGCCTGCGCTAAAGTGTTCAATAAAACGGATTGGTTGCTACCGTCCGAAAGTGTGGCATTTAATAAGTACTGGCCGCTTCCTATAGCCAACTGGAATTCTTTGACGCTATTAGCCGAATACAAACCAATGCGCATTTTTTGTGCAGACAAAAAGGTACACGAAAATAATAAGAAGAAGACAAGAACTGATTTCACGACTCTAGGTAAGCATTCATTGATTTGGCAATACGTTCGCTTGTTCCGGAATGTTGCAGTAGCTCGTGTAATTCAGCATAGCTCGATAATTGCGCTTGTCTTTTGGCTTCACCTGGCAGCAACTCGCGCAAGGCCCGCTGCATATTGGAGGCGGTGCAATCCTCTTGAATGAGCTCTGGAACAGCGCTGCGATCCAAAATAAGGTTGACTAGAGAGATGTATTTAATCTTGACCAATTTTTTTGCCAACCAAATAGACAATGCGGAACCTTTGTAACAGACCACCTGAGGAACATTAAATAGGGCGGTTTCAAGTGTTGCGGTTCCGGAAGTAACAAGCGCAAGTTCGGCGCAAGAAAGCAAGTCATAGGTGTGCGCCGTACTGAGGTAAATGGCCTCATTTGGACAATAGGCTCTGTAGGTCTCTAATGGAATACTCGCTGCACAGGCAATGGCGATTTGATGGGTAGCTTCAAAATGTGCGGCAGCGGCCAGCATGAGCGGTAATTTCTTTTCTAATTCTTGAGGTCTGGAACCGGGGAGCAAGGCTAAAATAGGTTTGTCAAAAACGAGTGCTGCGCTGCCCGCCTTTTGATAGCGCGCGATTTCATCCTGAAGAGGATGGCCAAAATAAGAAACGTCGATGCCAAAACGCGCATAAAACGCAGGTTCAAAGGGCAAAATACAATACAATTGCGCGACATATTTTTGAATTTGATACACGCGATTTTGCTTCCAGGCCCATACGGTTGGAGAAATGTAATACAACACCTTGATGTCGTGGTCATGAGCCCATTTGGCCATGCGCAGATTGAAACCAGGATAATCAACCAAGACCAAAACAGCAGGTTTTTGCTGCAGTAAAGTCGCCTGAAGCTTCTTGAACTGACGCCGAATGGTGCCTAAGTTTTGAATGACCTCCCAAAAACCCATGAAGCTCATGGTGCTGATGTGTTGGTCAATTTGAACACCTTGAGCAGCAAGGCGATCGCCGCCCCAAGCTTTGAAAGTCACATTTGGGTTGTGTGTTTTCCAGGCGGCCACCAAGTTAGCAGCATGTAAGTCACCTGAAGCTTCACCGCAAACGATATAGACGAAGGGATTGGATTTCAAGGAGACTTTGTTTAAAAGAAACGACCGAGATTGACGTAAATCATGTAGGGAGCGTAGAGCAACATGCCAAATATGATTCCTCTGGTGTGAAAGTATTGTTCTCGGTTCAGAAAAAAGTAAAACCAAGCCAAGTTACCTATGAGGCCTAGAGAAAGGTAACGACTCATGAAATCTTGAAAATGTAGCGTTTGATGCCAAAGAAAGGAAAAACTTTGGCCATAAGATTGGGCCAAAACAAAAACGATGAGCGGCAATAAAACCAAAGGTGACAAAACACCAATGGCAAGTCCGATAAAAAAAGAAGGATTCAGGTTGCTTTTCATTGTTCCCATGATTTTAAATGTTCGAGATGTGCGTAGGCGGTGAGGTCAAAATGAGTGGGCACGACGCTCACGTATCCTTCTTTGAGGGCGTGGAGGTCGGTGTCGGGGCGTTGGTCGAGATCGGCGAATTCGCCAGTGAGCCAGAAATAATCGCGGCCGTATTGATCTTGGCGTTTTTCAAAGCGGTCGGCCCAATAGGCATGCGCCTGTTTGCATACGCGAATTCCATTGATGGCTGAAAGCGGTAATTTAGGAATGTTGACATTCAAACAAATGGAAGGCGCGAACCCTTTTTCAAAAAAGTGCTGCAGCAAAATAGTGATGTAGTGCTGTGCAGCGCTGAAGTCGGCATCTGCAGAGAAGTCTGCTAACGAAAAACCAAAAGAAGGAATGCCCTCCATGGCGCCTTCGATTGCTGCAGACATGGTGCCTGAATACAAAACGTTCGTGGATGAGTTTTCGCCATGATTGATTCCAGAAAGCAGTAGATCGGGTTTTTTACCGAGCAACTCGGAGATGCCAAGTTTGACGCAATCAACTGGTGTCCCAGAACATGCGTAGGCTTGTACTCCAGGATACAACTCGCTTTTAAACATGCGAATTGGGTCGTGAATAGTGATGGCGTGTCCCATTCCCGATTGTGGTTTGTCTGGGGCCAGCACGAAGAGTTCACCAAAGGGTTTGGCAGCTTCAATAAGGGCTGCGATTCCTTTGGCACTAATGCCGTCGTCGTTGGTGATCAGGATTTGAGGTAAGCGACCAAGATTCATGGTTTAAAATTACTCAAATATCGCCTTGAAAATGTTAATTTTGAATCAATGAGTGAGAAAATCAAATGGTTGGAGCCCCATCAGCGCTTTGCTTTTTGCGCGCTTTCGGTGATTCCGGTCAGGGCAGAACCCAAAGACAGCGCAGAACAAAGCACCCAATTACTTTTTGGTGAACCCATCGAAATAATTGCTTTTGATCGACCCTGGTTAAAAATTCGAAGCTTTCTAGATGGCTACGAAGGCTATATCGATCACAAGCAAGTGCTCCCACTCACCGAAAAAGAACTGCGCCGTTGGCTCGAAATCAGCACCTACTCCAAACAACATTATCAAATTTTACAAGGGCCCTTGGGTCGACAAATTTTAAGTGGAGGATCGCTCATTGGAACCGACCAAACTTTCCAAATTGGACCTTACCACTATGAGATACCCGAAGGAAATACCTTTTCCGATGCGTGGGCATATGCGCTCCAATTTCTGAACACCCCGTATTTGTGGGGAGGAAAATCCATTTTCGGTATCGATTGTTCGGGTTTAACACAAAATGTCTATCGCCAGCTCGACATCAACCTCCCTCGCGACGCCTATCAGCAAGCTGAGATTGGCACGCTGGTAGATTTCGAGGAGCGACAAGTCCTGGATTTGGCTTTTTTCAAAAATAGTTCTGGACGCATCCATCATGTTGGTTTGGTAGGCCCCGAACAGCAAATCTTACATGCATCCGGGCGAGTGCGCTTCGATCAATTGACCTCCTCCGGTATATTCAATGAAGCCGCAGCAGATTTTACACATTCTCTTTTCGAAATCAAGCGCTTATTTTAGCATTCTTCCGATATTTGCCATATAATAAAGACCTTATGAAAGACCAAGCCATTTTTGACCTCATCCAAGCAGAAAAAGAACGCCAACTCCACGGCATCGAACTCATCGCCTCCGAAAACTTTGTGAGCGAGCAAGTGATGCAAGCGATGGGCTCTGTGCTTACCAATAAATATGCAGAGGGCTTACCCGGAAAGCGCTATTATGGTGGATGTGAAGTCGTTGATCAAGTAGAACAATTGGCCATCGATCGCTTGTGTCAGCTTTTTGGCGCCACCTGGGCCAACGTACAGCCGCACTCTGGCGCACAAGCTAATGCTGCCGTATTCTTAGCTTGCCTCCAACCGGGCGATAAAATTTTAGGTTTTGACCTTTCTCATGGTGGGCATCTCACGCACGGTTCCCCTGTCAATTTTTCAGGTAAACTTTACAAACCATATTTCTATGGCGTTAACAAAGAAACGGGTTTGGTCGACTACGATCTCATGGAAGAAACCGCCAAAAGAGAACTTCCCAAAATGATCATTTGCGGTGCTTCTGCCTATTCCCGCGACTGGGATTACGCCCGCATCCGCAAAGTAGCCGACGAAATTGGCGCTTTAGTTTTGGCAGATATCTCCCACCCTGCTGGCATGATTGCCGCTGGTTTATTAAATGATCCGCTCGAACATTGTCATATCGTGACCTCAACCACCCACAAAACACTCCGCGGACCAAGAGGTGGCATCATTATGTTGCGCCATAATTTCGAAAATCCTTTTGGCTTGCGTTGGAACAACGGCAATCTCAAATCCATGGGTGCCTTGCTAGATGCAGCTGTTTTCCCTGGTATTCAAGGCGGCCCACTTGAGCATGTCATTGCCGCGAAAGCTGTTGCTTTCGGCGAAGCGCTAGATCCTGCTTTTAAAACATACATGACCCAAGTTCGCGACAACGCAGCAGTTTTTGCCGCAGAAATGGTCAAATTGGGCTACAACATCGTTTCGGGTGGCACAGACAACCACAGCATGCTCATCGATTTGCGCTCAAAAGGCATCAACGGCAAGGACGCCGAAAATGCATTGGTAAAAGCCGATATCACCGTCAATAAAAACATGGTGCCTTACGACACCGAATCGCCGTTCGTTACTTCGGGCATCCGCATTGGAACCCCAGCTATTACATCTAGAGGCGTAAACACCACTGAAATTCCACAAATTGTGAACCTCGTTGACCGCGCCCTCATGAATGCCAACGACGATGCCACCTTAGCGGCAGTCAAAAAAGAAGTGAATGCCCTCATGAGCGGCAAACCACTCTTTGCTTGGTAAGGAGCCATGCGCTTTCAATCCAAAAACGATGGATTTCTTTGGGCTGTTTCCGGATTGGTGTTCGTGATTTATGCTTTTGTTTCCGTTCTTTTTTACGTTATTGAAGGAGACCACACGGCTATTTACGGACTCGGCTCCATTTGGCTCCTATTGACCATCTTCATGAACTGGATTGTCCCAAGAAGTACCCACTACACCTTTCTAGAAGACCATTTACTTTGCCAAAGTATGGGTTTAAAAAAGAGAATTTATTATGCCACTTTTAATAAGTTAGAACCAGCCAATGGCTTGTACGCAGGTTGGAAAATGAGCACTGCATGGAAGTGCCTGGTTCTGCGCTACAACAAATACGACGAGCTACTGATTTCTCCGCATGACGAAGCAGCATTTATTGCACTTTTCGAAGAAAAAAAAGCTCAATTTGCCAAAACAAAATGAGCTTCAAAAATGATGGAGTAAAGGAATTTAGAAGATCAATCTAGACCTAACTTACTTGAGTTTGACCCATGGCATGTATTGCATGCTCCGCTAGTCAGTGGCGATCCCATATAAATACTCGCGCCAGATGGGCTTGTTACCTTTGGATACAAACCAGTGTAATCTACATTGGCGGTGGTATAATAATTGCCTTTACTATCGATGGCAATGGTATATTTAAGCGTGCCAGCGCCATTTGGTTCAGTATATAGCTCAACGGTTCCGCCAGTTTGGCTGTTTTGTAAATCAGCTTTATAAACTGTTCCTGCAACATTAAAGCAGCCCTCGCCTTCTCCGGTTGAGTTATGGCATTGCATGCAATTTTGACCTTTGTTGTGCGACTTATTTGAACCAGCTGAACTGATGTTTTCTTCCTTACAGGCCCAATATTTTTTGCAAGAACCCAAAAGAAGCATACTTGAAATGAAGCCAATGAAAAAGATGCGGTTGATGATGTTTAAATTTTTCATGTTATTGTTGTTTGATGTGATATTAAATAGCAAATAAAGGGGTTATTCTTCTTTGTTTATAATGGCTAATAGCTCGTAAGCACCTTTTACAACTATGGAGGATTGCTCTAGTAAAGCAAGTTGCTTACTTGTAATAGCGACTCGACCGTCTTGGTTCATGAGTATGTCGATTTCAACAGTAAAAAAGTTGTCGTCCTTTTCAATAAAAACGACATCTTTTCCATTTTGCTGTACCACAGCCTCTTCAGGTAAGGTGAATTGGTTCTGATCCTCGGCACGAATTTCTGCTTTCAAATAGGACCCTGGAGTGATATCTGCCGGAAGTTTGTCAAAATGACAATGCACTTTAACGGTGCGCTCGGTACTGATTTCTCTACCAATCAAATAAATTTTAGCTGTAGCGGTGGTGTGCATATCTACAAACTGTAATTTGACGAGTTGGTCTTTTTGTAAAAACGACAAATATTTTTCATAAACCGTCAGTTCTGCATGGGCGTGTTTGAGATCGATGATCTCTAGAAGGTTGTCTTTAGGTTCTGCAAACGAACCCACGTTGGCCGTTACTTTAGTGATGACACCAGCAAACGGTGAGCAAATTTTCTGTGTCCGTTCAATTTGCCCATTTTTGAGCTGATTGATGTTTACATTGGCCATCTCGAGCTGCATAGACAAACCGCTCAATTTGGCTTTATTCACTAAAAAAGCACTTTTTGCTTGCTGGTAGCTTTTAGCCGAGCCAGCCTCCTTTTCAAAAAGTTGTTTTTGGCGCTCGTAGTCGGCTAAGAGGTATTCTTGCTGCCCAAGTAACTCAAGGTATTCTTGCTGTAATTGAATGATCTCTGGATGTTCTACAACAAGTAAAACTTGCCCTTTTTGGACTTGCATGCCATCGAGCACTTTGATTTGCTTGATGTAACCACCAAAAGGCATAGCTATGTATGATTTATTCTGAGGTGGGACATCGACTATGCCATTTGCAAAGACGCTCAGGCCTAAATAAGTTTGCTGCAACGAGCCGAGCTCAATACCCATTGATTGAATTTGTTGAGCGCTCAACTTAAATGGCGCTTTTTCACTGCTTTCTTCAGGTGCCTTCTGATCGCTGGAACAAGCGAAGAGCATGAGGAAAAGGCTGCTGGTGAGGATCTTAAATAATGTCATGATTTGTTTAATTTTGAATCCATTCATAGGAGATATGTACTAACTTGATTTGGTGCTGCCACTGCAAAAGTTCACTTTGCAAAGCCAACTGGTATTCTTGCAATTGAATAAAATCAATCAAAGAGATTTCTCCACTCTTCAATTGCAACTCGGCGTCGGTCTGTAACTGAAGTAGTTCTGCTTGTATGGGCTTAGCAACCTCTTTGTAGGTTTCAATCAAGTTGAGCAACTCAGTATACAGCTGGTTGCTCTGTGCAGCCAGCGACACCTTTTGTTGGTTTTGAAGAAGCTCGTTTTGAGTGAGGGCTAAATTGATTGCCGAAGATCTCGATTTGTAGGCTTTGAAATCGATTGGGATTTGCGTCTGAACCATGCCGCCTTGAAATCTTTGATTGGGACCAAAATATTGATCGCTGCCATTGATATTTTGAATGCCCACGAGCGACTGATTGAAATACGCCAAACCAAGCTGCGGTAACTGTTGAGCTTTGTTGAGTTCGTTTTGGAGTTCCAGTTGCTTGGCTTCAATTTCATAACGCAGCAAACTTGGATGGGTACTTAGAGCAGTGTATTTAGGTGCCGATAAAAAATCAATCGCCTCGGCTTGCGCAAGTGTAAACACAGGGCCTTTGTACGCTAATAGCGCATGAAGCGCCGCCCACGCGTTCATCAAATTTTGTGATTGTTGCTGAACCTTGGCACTGGCCCGCATGGCTTTTGAATGCACCAATACTTGATCCATTTTCGACGATTCTCCGAGCGCGACGCGAAGTTGAATTTTTTGATCGAGCATTTGAAATAAAGAATCTTGCTGCTGAGCCAGAGCCAACTCGGCATTGCGCATACGAATGAGTTCTAATTGCTCATCTAAGGCGCGCTTGAACTCTTTTTTGAGCAGTGCTGCATCTTGTTCAGATAGTTGGCTACTGACTGCCCCCAATTGATTTTGCAAACGCAAAGCCCCATTGTAAGGGATGGCCTGGCTAAGCGTAATGTTATTGTCTTTGTTATAAGCTGAATTGAATTGCCCCACCATAAAAGACGCAGATAAAGCCTGCCAACCTGCTGCACCTTCGCCCAAACTTTGCTGGCGCTGGGCTTCGAGTACTTCTGCTTTGATTTGCCCGTTTTGATCGAGGAGCATTTGATATAGTTGCGCATCTGTAAATTTTTGTTGTCCAAAGGCAGAGGAGCTTAGGGCAAGCAATACAATTAATGTGGGCGCCTTTTTTCTGCGCAAGCGCAAAGGCTTTTCGAAAAGCACATACAACAAAGGCAAGATAAACAAAGTGAGAATTGTTGCACTAATGAGGCCCCCAATTACAACCGTTGCGAGCGGTTTTTGAACCTCAGCACCGCTGCCGAGAGAAAGTGCCATGGGCAAAAAGCCTAAAGAAGCAACTGTTGCTGTTAGGAGTACAGGCCGAAGTCTGTTGGCGGTTCCACGCAATACAACTTGTAAAATAGGTGCTCCGGTCTTTCTTAATGTATTGAATTCAGCAATTAGAACTATACCATTAAGCACCGCCACACCAAAGAGCGCAATAAAACCAACTCCGGCAGAAATTGAAAAAGGCATGCCTCTCATATACAAGGCAATAACACCTCCTATTGAAGCTAAAGGTATAGCTGAATAAATAAGCGCAGCTTGTTTCACGGATTGAAAAGTGAGGTACAACAAAAAGAAAATCAAAAGCAAAGAAAT
>ENA-ORFA01000091-ORFA01000091.1-marine-metagenome-genome-assembly--contig:-NODE-91-length-42033-cov-4.522142_pt1 | contig 42033 bp, 39 predicted proteins | sample MGYA00248621_ERZ508587 | MGnify/ENA primary metagenome ERZ508587 (study PRJEB26250, sample SAMN06266239) | marine metagenome | isolation source: Columbia River Estuary | place: USA:Columbia River Estuary... | reverse complement strand
AAATTTTCATCTTTCATTGTCGCTGTTTTCAGCGCAGGCTTTTTCTTTCCTCAATTGGTGAGCACCACTCCCGATGGCCGCTACACGCTTACAGCTGAGGGAGCATCTTATTTTGCCAAACTTTCCTTGGATTGTACCTCTAAGCCAACACCACACTATTACTATCAAGCGTTGCGCCAACCCGGAGATACCCAAACTCCAACTGATATCTGGCCATCTTTTTACGGATGTTACGATTGGCACAGTGCCGTGCATAACCACTGGGCACTTATCAAAATTCTAAAAACATATCCTGATATACCAGAAGCAGCTGCTATTCGCGCCAAGCTCGATGAAAGTTTCAGCGAGGAGAACATCCGCAAAGAATACGAATATTTCGAAACCAATAAGGAGCGTTATGTATTTGAATTCCCTTATGGCCAAGGTTGGTTACTCAAGGTTGCCGACGAATTAGCCCGTTGGAATGATCCAGATGCTGAACGTTGGCTACAAAATCTAGGGCCGCTACACCGCTTGTGTGCTGCTGCAGCCCAAGTGATTTGGAAAGACATCAAAGAAGTGAAGCTATCGGGTTCCCATGACGCACCATCTTTGAATCTTTCTTTTGCCATCGACTACGCGCGTACTTTCGGCGACGAAGACCTACTCAAAGTAGCGCTCAAAGCCAGCAAGCGTTATTTTGGTAAAATGACCAAAGCTCCATTGCGTGCGGAGCCATTTGAATACGACTTCATGTCTGCTTCGTTACTGGTCACAGACCTCATGCGAAAAGTATATGATCAAGAAGACTACCTCAAGTGGGTACAACAATTTGCGCCAGGCCTTTTTGCAGCCCAAACGGCTACCAAAGACTTACAGATCAAGAAAACCGACAAACACGACGGCTATGAGTCTCACTGGGATGGCTACCACCTCAACCGCATTTGGTGTTTAAATGGCATGCTCAAGAGTTTACCTGCAGAAAGCATCGATGCAGCCACAAAAGAGGCTTGGGTCAACAGCATGAATGCCATGTGGGACTACGCACAAGAAAGTATCGGTAAAGGAAACTACGACATCGATCACTGGTTGTCGTCGTTCTCGGTATTTGCTTTAATCGGTTACGAGTAAAGCGACGCGCGCTAGCGCCCAAGACAATTGTTCTTCACGGCTCAGTGCGGAGGTATCTAACACCACCGCATCAGCAGCTTGTTTGAGTGGGCTCTCTGCTCTGGTGCTATCTTGGTGATCTCTTGATTTTAAATTTTCCTCTACGGCAAGTTGGTCAACGACTTCTCCTTTGGCTCTCAATTCTTCCAAACGGCGCTGGGTTCTGACTTCAATAGAGGCAGTGACAAATATTTTCAGCTCAGCATCAGGAAAAACGACCGTTCCAATGTCGCGGCCATCCATTACAATTCCACCGGCTGCGCTCATTTGTCTTTGAAGTTCAACTAACTTGACGCGCACGGCTTTAATGGCAGCAACTTTTGAAACAATCCCTGCAACGCGAGGCGAACGAATGACCTCTGTGATGTCTTGATCATTGAGCCAAACCCTTTGATCTGAACCCAATTGTATCGATATTTGGTCGAGTTGCTGGATCAATGTCGCTTCGGCAATTTCATCCTGTTCGAGCACTAGATTGTTTTCCAGGCAATAAAAAGCAACGGCGCGATACATCGCGCCGGAGTCTATAAAAGTGTAATCTAAGGCTTTAGCCAGGGCTTTGGCGAGCGTGCTTTTGCCGCAGCCAGCGTAGCCATCAATTGCTATGGTGATTTTTTTTTGCATCAATAGTAAATCGCGCGTCTAACTTGCGTGACGTATTTAGCCAAACGGATCACTTGTTTGGTATAGCCAAATTCGTTGTCGTACCAGGCGTACAAGACCACATTTTTACCGTCGACCGAAACAATGCTGGCGTTGGAATCAAATACACTACAGCAAGTGTTGCCAATGATATCAGAAGAAACAAGTTCTGGATCGAATGAATAATAAATCTGATTGACCAACTCGCCGTGTAGGGCCGCGTCTTTGATGGCCGCATTGACCTGCTCAAGACTTACTTGTGAGTTGAGTTCGAGGCTCAAAATAGCCAAAGAACCGTTTGGTGTAGGCACGCGCACAGCATTGGCAGTGAGTTTATCCTTGAGTTCTGGTATCACTTTTGTAACCGCTGAACCAGCTCCGGTAGAGGTAATGACCATATTGACAGCTGCCGAACGTCCACGACGCGGCTTTTTGTGCATGTTGTCCAGGAGGTTTTGATCATTGGTGTAGGCATGAACGGTTTCGATATGACCCTTCACTACGCCAAAATGATCATTGATCACTTTCAAAATCGGCGAGATGGCGTTGGTGGTGCAAGACGCTGCAGAGAAAATGGTTTCGTTTTCGACGTCTAGCGTATCTTGGTTGATGCCGTAAACAACATTTGGGATTTCTTTACCAGGCGCAGTTAAAAGAACCTTGCCAACCCCTTTCGCTTGCATGTGACGAGACAACGCCTCACGGTTGGTAAAAACACCCGTGTTATCGATGATCAGGGCATTGTGGATTCCGTAGGCTGTGTAATCGATGTCTTCCGGATTTGTTGCGTCGATCATGTGTACAATCTGACCATTGATGATTAGGCTTTTGTTGGCTAGATCTTCGATCACAGAACCCTTAAATGCTCCGTGCACAGAATCGTTGCGCAAAAGTGATGCGCGCTTGATGATGTCGGCATCAGAGGAACCGCGCGTTACAATGGCACGCAAACGCAATTGCTGACCTTTACCCGCTTGTTTAATGAGCTCGCGCGCTGCCAAACGACCAATGCGGCCAAAACCGTAGAGTACGACGTCACGCGGTTCGATTGCCTGCGGTGTTTGAAGGTCGCCGAGTTTCTCCATTAAGAAACGCGCCATACCACTTTGTTCGGTGTTTCCGGCTAACCATTCACTTGCCAAAAGACCGATATCGAGTTTGGAAGCTGGAATATCGAGGGTCATGAGGGTTTCGGCCAACGCAGCGGTGGTAAAGACGTCAATGGGTTTGTTGACCACCTGCTTGGCGTATTCATGCAAGTTGAGGATTTCTGAAATGGTAATGTCCGTGAGGTGATTTCTGAATAAGACCAATTCGATGCCTTTGTCGTATAGGAGTTCTCCTACTTTACTCTGTAATTTAACAGCTGCTCTTTCTCGCTCAATGTGCAAATTGAGCTCTTTTTCATAACCGTCTTTGGTTTCCATGTTGTTGATGTTGATTGATGTGGATAATTGATTACTGATGAAAAGAAAAAGGCTACCTCACATGTAGGTAGCCTTGAATTTTTTAGCCTAAATAAGACTTCAAAAGTTTGTTTCGAGAGGTGTGTCGGAGTCGGCGAATGGCTTTCTCTTTGATCTGTCGGACGCGCTCTCTAGTGAGGTTGAACTTGGCGCCAATTTCTTCTAAGGTAAGGCCGTGGTTCATGCCGATGCCGAAAAACAAGCGGATGATTTCGCGTTCTTTGTCGGTGAGCGTGCTGAGCGAGCGTTCAATTTCTTTTTGTAATGACTCTGCCATGAGCATGTGGTCAGTGCGGGGAGAGTCTTGGTTGGCCATGACATCCATGAGGGTACCGCCGTCGTCGTTGGTGGTGAGGGGTGCGTCCATGGATACGTGACGTCCCGATACATTGAGGCTTTCTTTGATTTTATCTTCAGGAACCTCTAATGCTTCGGCGAGTTCTTCTGCACTCGGCGGACGCTCGAATTCTTGTTCAAGTCGCGAGAACGCCTTGTTGATTTTATTGAGCGAGCCTACTTGGTTGAGTGGCAAGCGCACAATGCGCGCTTGTTCTGCCAAAGCCTGAAGGATAGACTGGCGAATCCACCAAACGGCGTAAGAGATAAATTTAAAACCTCTGGTTTCGTCAAATTTTTGGGCAGCCTTGATCAGACCCAAATTACCTTCGTTGATGAGGTCAGGTAGGGTGAGCCCTTGGTTTTGATATTGCTTGGCAACTGAAACCACAAAGCGTAGATTGGCTCGGGTGAGTTTTTCTAGGGCTTTTTGGTCACCAGCTTTGATGCGGCGTGCGAGTTCTACTTCTTCTTCTGCGGTGATGAGTTCTTCACGCCCGATATCTTGAAGGTACTTGTCGAGAGATTGACTCTCGCGATTGGTGATGGATTTGGTAATTTTTAGCTGTCTCATGCGCTTATCTATACTGAATTACTAGGTAAAGTTCGGCTAATGCTTCTTAAGCAAAGTAACGCCGAAAATCAGGGATAAAAAAATCTGAACAAGGCTTTTTTTGTTGAGTTATTAACGAGTTCTTAACTTTTTCAACGCACCTTGATTTTCTGCTTACCATACTTATAAACCAAGGCCTCGGTAGTCTCTTTTACCTGTTTCGTCCATGATTTCGAGCAAAACACCTCTGTTGACACCGCTTAATTTTTGAGTGAGTTCTTCAACTGTTTCAATGGGTTCGTTGTTGATTTTGGTAATGATAATTCCTTCGCTGAGACCGATAGATTTGAGTTTGCCCGCATTGATGGTTTTGATCTTGACACCGTAACTGAGATTGAGTTCTTTTTTCTCTTTGTCGGTGAGCTCAACGAAGGTAGCTCCCAGTGCATAATTTTTGCTGATTTCTTCTTTGGAAAGCAGTTGGGTTTCGCCATCTTGGTTGCGCAAGACCAGTTCTTTGGTCACGACATCGCCATCTTTTTGGCGCACACTGAGTGCGACTTTGTCGCCGGGTCTGCGCTTGCCGATTTCTTCTTGCAGTGCTGCAACTGAATTGACTTCTTTGCTACCAATTTTGAGAATGACGTCGTTGTCTTTGAGACCCGCTTTATCTGCAGAGCCGCCCTCAATTACTTTGGCAATAAACACACCTTTGAGGTCGGGTAGCTTGTTTTTTTCTTTGATTTCTTGAGAAATATCAGAAATCTGGACTCCTAAATAACCGCGTTGTACAATGCCGAAGTCGATGAGGTCTCGCATGACTTTATCCACGAGGTTGACCGGAACCGCAAACGAATAACCCGCATAAGAGCCCGTTTGAGAGGCGATCGCGGTGTTGATACCGATGAGTTCGCCACGCGTATTGACAAGTGCGCCACCGCTGTTGCCCGGGTTGACGGCTGCGTCGGTCTGTATAAAGGATTCGATCGGAACTACTTCTTTGGAATTGCGCTCGGCAAGCAAATTGATATTGCGCGCTTTGGCCGAGACGATACCCGCGGTAACGGTAGAAGTGAGGTTGAAAGGATTGCCAACCGCCAATACCCATTCGCCAATTTTGAGTTCGTCGGAGTTGCCAATTGGAATAGCTGGAAAGTTTTCGCCTTCAATTTTGAGAACGGCGATGTCTGTAGCTGGGTCGGCACCTACTACTTTAGCCGCATACTTAGAGTTGTCATTGAGAATGACTTCAATTTCACTTGCGTTTTCTATAACGTGGTTGTTGGTTACGATATAGCCCTGAGAGGAGACGATTACGCCAGAGCCTGCTCCGGAACCGTATTGCTTGAATTCGCGACCACCTGCGCCGGGGCCGTAAAAGAACTCCTGAAAAGGATCGCGTTGAAAGGTCGTTTGTACGACTTTGGTGGTGATGTGGACTACGGAATGAACCGTGCTTTCTGCCGCAGCAGTGAAATCGAGACCTTGTGGTATGCCGTTGTAGTCTACTTGCTGGATTGGTGCGCGAAGCTTGCCGTCTAGAACTTGATCGGATAAACGGCTGCTGTGATGTTGAATGATGACGTAAGTAGCCAAAGGAAGGGTACCACCTAAAATACCCAAGCCAAATAATTTGAGAGTGCTGGTGAGTGTCATACTGTCAGATTTTTAAATTGCTGTTGCATAAACGCAAAGAGCGTTCCAAAAATTGCTTGAAAAATGTTAAATTTTGTTAAGATTTGGTAACGATTATTCAACTATTTTTGTTCGACCACAATGGCACTACAATTCGCGAAATATCAAGGCACCGGCAACGACTTCATCATGCTCGACAACACCCATGGTGCTCATGACAATTTGTCAACGGCTGTCATTTCTGCACTCTGCGACCGCAAATTTGGCATTGGTGCCGATGGCCTGATTGCTCTAAAGTCTCACAACACCCTCGATTTTGAAGTCGTTTACTACAACGCCGATGGCACGCAGTCATTTTGTGGTAATGGTGCGCGTTGCGCAGTTGCTTTTGCGCATACACTTGGTTTATTAACGAACCCACACACCAAATTTATGGCCATCGACGGACCACATGAAGCGTGGCTCTGCCAAGAAGAAGTGCGGCTCAAAATGGCCAACGTAGCTCCAATTGTAGAACTTGAAAATGGTTATGAAGTCCAAACGGGCTCACCACATTTCATTCTAGAAGATTCAAATCACCAAAGCTCACATGTTGTAGAGGTGGGGCGCAGCATTCGCTACAACGAAACTTATGGTAATGAAGGCATCAACGTCAATTTAATGAGCATTCATGAAAACCATATTCAAGTAGCAACTTACGAAAGGGGAGTCGAAGATGAAACGCTCTCTTGTGGAACAGGCGTTACTGCCGCTGCGCTCGTATTTGCCCAAATCAAGGGATTGCCTTCAGGAAAGGTGAAGGTGCAGACCAAAGGAGGGGAGCTCCTTGTCGAATGGAACAGAAGACCCGATGCCTCTTTTGATGAAGTGTATTTAACGGGGCCAGCCAAACACGTTTATAACGGAACATATGAGTTTAAAGGGTAGTTTGGTCACGCTTAGGGCGGTAGAAAAAGACGATGCTGGTACTATTTTCATGTGGGAGAACAATCCTGCCAACTGGAAGGTTTCCAATACAGAAGTCCCGTTTTCTTTATATGATATCCATCAACTGATCGAGCAGCAATCTGATATCCGTAAATCGGGTCAAATGCGTTTGGTGATTGAAACAAGTGCAGAAAGCCGCCCTGTAGGGGTCATTGATTTGTACGATCTCAATTTCAAGCATGGCTACGCGGCGATTGGTATCCTCATTGCTGCTGATGCCGACAAAGGGAAAGGTTTTGCGGGTGAGGCGCTGCAATTATTCTGTACCTATTGTAAAGAAATCCTGGAATTGCGCAATTTATATTGTCACATCCATCACGATAACCAAGCAAGCGTTCAACTTTTCGAAAAAGCAGGTTTCGTACATGCAGGAACGCGCAAAAATTGGTTGCGCTTCAAAAATCAATATTTCGACGAACTCACTTATCAATTATGTCTAGAAAACAAAAACTGATCATTCTTATTTGTGCTGTCATACTGGGTGTAGCGCTGCTGATCCTTCCTAAATTAAAGTATTATTACGGGGCCTTTCAGAAGTCGAGTAACACCGCAGCGGTCGTTATTTATCTTTCCGGAAAAGAGCATGTTTTAGATGTGAAATACGTGGCGCACTTGCTGCAAGAAAATGGTGTCATCTCCAATACTGACTTGTTTGAATTGGTCGGTTCAGAAAAAGAAATGAATCCGCGCAATATTGCCCCTGGTAAATACCGCATTGAACCCGGAACAGCTTATCGCCATATTTGGAACGGTTTTACGCTAAACAGTGAGTTGAACGGGAACGCGGAGCAAACCGTCGAGGTGAACTTTGAAAATTGCCGCAACATTCACGACCTCGCAGGAAAACTTCAAAAACAACTAGATCTCGATAGCACTTCATTTATTGCGCATCTTCAAAATGGCCAAACGCTTTCTCGTTTAGGCTTTACCTTAGAACAACTGCCAGCGTTGTTTATTCCGAACACCTACGACATGTATTGGGACCAAACACCCGCACAATTTGTGGAGCGCATGGCCAAAGAATTCAAAAATTTCTGGACACCAGCGCGCATGGAAAAGTTAAAAACGGTTGGTTTAAATGCACCCAGCGAGGCAGTAACTTTAGCGAGTATTGTTTATTCTGAGCAGTCGAGAAGGGCAGAGGAATGGCCGATCATTGCAGGTTTGTATTTGAATCGCATCCGGCAGGGCATCAAATTGCAATCAGACCCCACTTTCAAATTTTGCTGGGGAGACCAACTCAAGGGCGTACAGCGCTTATTGGCCGTTCACCGCGACATCGATTGCCCATACAATACCTACAAAATCAAAGGCTTGCCGCCAGGCCCCATCTACTTGCCTCCAGTGGGGGTTGTAGAAGCGGTACTCAATCCGGATCAAAACAATTACATTTTTATGTGTGCCAAACCAGATTACACTGGTACGCACAATTTTACAGCCTCAGGAGCTGAACATGCCAAAAATGCCAAAGCCTTTCAAAATTGGTTAGCGGCAGAACTTCGCAACAGATAAGCCTATGAAAAGAAGACAATTTATCCGCTTTGGTGCCATTTTAGGCGCACTCAGTTTGGTCGACAAACCAAAGGCCAGTCAGACCTTTAGCCAATCTTTCTCTGGAAAGACCGACGGCCCTCTCGTACTCTCTACCTGGAACCACGGCTTGGCCGCCAATGAAGGGGCTTGGCAGGTACTTTCTAAAGGCGGATCTGCGCTCGATGCAGTGGAGAAAGGCGTGATGGTCACAGAAGCCGACCTGACCAACCGCAGCGTAGGGGTTGGCGGCCGTCCAGACCGCGATGGACACGTCACTTTAGATGCGTGTATCATGAGTGGCGATTCGCGCTGTGGCTCCGTTGCTTTTTTAGAAGGTCTGGCGCATCCCATCAATGTGGCGCGCGCCGTGATGGAACGCACACAGCACGTCATGCTCGTAGGTGCAGGCGCCAAGAAATTTGCGCTCGAGCAAGGTTTTGAAACGGCCAAAATGCCCATTCCCGAGGTCAAAAAAGACTACGAGAAGTGGCGCAAAGAGAACAAAGATTTATTTAAAAAGCCAGAGATCAATCACGAAAACCACGACACCATCGGCATGATCGCCATGGATGCCAATGGTCAGCTAGCTGGTGCTTGCACCACAAGTGGCTGGGCCTACAAAATGCACGGGCGCGTGGGTGACTCTCCAATTATTGGCGCAGGTTTGTTTGTCGATGAAGAAGTTGGAGCGGCCACAGCCACCGGTTTGGGCGAAGCCATTGTCCGCGTAGCGGGCAGCCACACCGTTGTAGAACTCATGCGCCAAGGCTTAGCGCCAGAAGCGGCCTGCAAAGAAGCCTGTATGCGCATTATTCGCAAAAACAAAGATCTGACGGGCTTGCAGTGTGGTTTTATTGCCATTGATAAAAACGGCAACTACGGCGGTTATTCCATCTTTGCGGGCTTCAATTATGCTTTGCGCAACAAGGATGGCGAGTCGCTCATCGACGCCAAATTTGACCGCAATTGGTAAGGATGAAACAGTTCCTTTTGAATTTGTTCGTTAGTCTTTTGGCATTGCAATCCTATGCTCAACAAAGCCTTGAATGGGAAATGTACCATCCTGTTCAGCAAACTTGGCTCCCTTTCGGGCAGTCGGGGACAGTTCAAGAATTTTTGTGGCATAACGGTGAGCTTCCCGATCCATTTTACGGTGAAAATGAGACAAAATACCAATGGATCGAAGCACATACTTGGATGTTTCGTTCAAAATTCTTTCTAAACGAAGCCTACTATAATGCCGAAGAACTCATTCTAGATATTCCCAACTTAGATACCTACGCCCAAATCTACCTCAACGGAAAGTTGTTGGCGAAAACCGAAAATTTCTTTGTGCATTACCGTTTTTGGCTCAAAAGGAATGACCTCATTTGCGGATATAATCAGTTAGAAATCAGGATAGAAGCACCGATCAATTACCACGCTAAAACAGAGCGCTATACATCCTTTACTTACCCGGCTCCAAATGATGTCGGTGCGGTGAAAGTGGCATCTTTAACCCGCAAACCTCAATATCATTTCGGTTGGGATTGGGCACCTAGGCTCAATACAATTGGTTTTGCGTATCCGATTACAATTAGTTTAACTCCAAGAGTATTTGTCGAAAGCTTGACGGTCAATACCTTGAGTATTTCTGAAAGCAACGAAGCCAAGCTTTCATTGAACTTCCGAATTCAAAAAGGACAAGAAAAGCTCGTATGCAAGAGCACCTATTTTACCGATATTGAAATTTCTGAAAAATCTCCAATGGATATTTCAGAGGCTTCCACGCAAAGGGCGTCCTTTGATTTACATGCGGACAAAGTGTTGTCAAACGCGCAATTATGGTGGCCAGTAGGGCAGGGAGCGCAGCATCTGTATGCAGATACCCTGCGTTTTTACGACTTAAATGGGGCCCTTGTGTATGCGTATCCTTTTACATTTGGTATTCGAAAAGCAGAATTGATTCAAGAAACGGACCAGTGGGGAACTTCCTTCGTTTTTCAGATCAATGGCCGCCAAATTTTTGCCAAGGGTGCCAACGTGATCCCACCCGGAATTTTTGCTGGGGCTGCTCTCGACAGCGCATATGTTGCTTTGGTTCCGCAAATGCAAGCGGCCAATTTCAATATCGTGCGCATATGGGGCGGTGGTATGTACGCGCCTGAGGCCTTTATGCAGGCCTGTGATCGTGCAGGCATCATGGTTTGGCACGACTTCATGTTCGCCTGCGCGATGTATCCTGGAGATGCGCCTTTTTTAGCGCTTGTTACGCAAGAAATCAAGCAGCAAATACCTCGTTTGGCTGCACACCCCTCGCTTGTTTATTTCAACGGCAACAACGAAGTAGATGTAGCTTGGCATAACTGGGGTTTTCAAGGGCAATATAACTTACATGAGAAAGACCAACAAGAAATTGAATTGGCCTATCAGAATTTATTTCAAAAGACACTGCCGCTCTATGTGAATTCACTCACGGATCAAAGCATTCCTTATGTACATACATCTCCGTTAAGCAATTGGGGCAAAGATGACTACTTTAACCATGGCACTATGCACTATTGGGGGGTGTGGCACGGCAAAGATCCATTGCACGATTTCGCCAATAAAATTGGCCGCTTCAATGCTGAATATGGTTTTCAGAGTTTCCCCGAACCAAGTACCGTCAATCGCTTTGCGCCACTTTTCGAGCAAAGTCTGCATTCTGCAGTCATGAAAAACCACCAGAAGTCTTATGTGGGTAATGGCATGATCGAAAAGCACGCCAAAATCTATTACGGAAAAGCCAAAGATTTTCAGACATTTATTTACTATTCTCAATTGACCCAGCGCAAGGCAGTGAGCATCGCAATAGCAGGCCATAGAGCCGATGCGCCTCGCTGTATGGGCACTATTTTCTGGCAGCTCAACGACTGTTGGCCGGCGCCAACTTGGTCTAGCCTAGATGACCACAACAATTGGAAGGCGCTGCATTATACCGTAAAAGAGGATTACCGCTCCATTGCGGTGCTCGAACAAATCAAAGATGATACCCATTACCTCGTACTTACCAGTGATTTGCCTGAAGATACCTTAGTTACAGTCCAGCTTGAATTCTATAACCTCGATGGGAAACTCGTTGATACTCAAAGAAGAACCTATCCTCTTCAGAGTAATACGATCCAGGTGCTTATGGCACTTTCAGAAGAGAAACAAGGGTTTGTCAAGGTGACACTCGATGAGCAATATGCTCGCTTGTTTACCTTTATAGAGAAGAGGAAAGCCCCGAAACTTCAACCAACCTTAAAGATTGAACTCCTCGATCCGGTTCTGAAAAAGGCCATAGTTCGCGTGGATACTTCGCAACCATTAGTAGACTTTTGGATTTTTAGTAAAAATCAAGAACTCCACTTCGAACACAATTTTGAAACGCTATTGCCGGGTATGCATTCCCTTGAATTCACCTATCAAGATCACTTACCCACGCCTGAAGAAATCTCTTACTTATTGCGCTGAGACCTACACCGATCTGAGCAATACTTGACCTCATCCCAGTTTTTCTCCCACTTTTTGCGCCAAGAAAAGGGTCTTTGACAAGTCAGGCAGGTTTTTTCGGGTAAATGTTGTTTTTTAACGCCTTTCATACCTGAAAAACAAAAAGTATGGAATGTTGTTTGAAGCGTATGGACTCGAAACTTCTTTCTGAACAAGACATCGACCGCATCATTGAAATGGCCTGGGAAGACCGCACACCTTTTGACGCCATTCTGTTGCAGTTTGGGCTCAAAGAAGCAGAAGTGATTGCGCTCATGCGCAGAGAAATGAAACCGAGCTCTTGGCGCATGTGGCGGGCCCGCGTTCAGGGCCGAGCCACCAAACACAGCGCACTCCGTGGCTTTGAAGTAGGCCGCCACAAATGCAATCTACAGCGCAACATCACCGGCAACAAGATTTCCAAGCGCTGACACGCTTTAATCCGTATTTTTGCTGGTTTTATGGAAAAAATCTACGCCAAGCATCTTCGTGATATGTCAAGAAGTAACTACCTTTTGAACAAAAACACCCTGTTTTTCTTCTTTTTGCTTTCCTTTTTTCAATTTTCAGCACTTTGGGCGCAGCAGCCGTCCATAGACTCCATTTTAAAGCTCATTCCATCCCGCGTCATGACCACCCGTCAAGTTGAACTGATTGCTGGGCGAACTGGGGGTTCTTACCAGGAGCGAATGCAAAGCATCGATAAATTAACAACAGCCCAAATCACAGCACTTCCGGTCAGAAGCATACCCGAGGCGCTGTCTTATGTTGGTGGGGTAGATGTGCGCCAGCGAGGTTTAAATGGAACACAGGCCGATATTGGCATCCGAGGTGGGAATTTCGAGCAAAGTTTGATTGTAGTGAACGGCTTCAAAATGACAGACCCACAAACAGGGCACCACGCGGCGAACTTGCCTATCCCACTCATTGCTGTTTCAGAAATTCAAGTTTTCAAGAGCCCAACAGTCTTGCAATTTGGTCAAAGTGCCTTAACTGGTGCCGTTCATATTGGCGCCTATGCAAGTGACGCTTTTCAGGTCAAAACAACAGCATATGGCGGCAGTTTCAATAGTTTTGGTGCGCAAGCAATGGTGCGCATGAAAATCAAAAAGTATCAGCAGCTGTTGGCGGTAGCCAGAGATCAATCTGCAGGGCATTGGTATAACTCAGATTTCAAGAACCACCAACTTTTTTACACGGCCTCCCATCCTTTAGGCACACATCAAAGACACCACTTGACCTATTTAGCAGCATATACAGACAGAAATTTTGGTGCCAATGGTTTTTATACCAATAAGTTCCCAGATCAGTGGGAGCGCACTACTATGGCGATGGCCGGCGCCAAACACAATTTCCACTGGTATTCAAAAAAAGAAGGAAGTTCTACTTGGTATCAATTTCGCCAACAAGCCATGTTGCGCAGCCATGCCGATGAATTTCGCTTGAAGCGCAATGATCCTGCGTTTTATACCAATACCCACGTTTCAAATGTACTGAGCTATGAAGCGCAATTGTCGGTGAATGTGAAGAGGCAACACATCCTTTTTGGTTTGGAACAACGCTTAGAGCAACTCAATAGCAGTAATTTAGGTGAGCGCGAGCGGCAATATCAGAGTGCGTTTATGCAAGCTCAAGGCTCGCTGGGTACTGTGAACTATGCCGCGGGGCTTTTGGTTTTTGCATACAACTGGCAAAACCCACAACTCATGCCGAGCCTTCAATTGGGCCGATCTTTGGAAAGTCGGCAGTATGTTTTTGCCAATTATAGCCGGGGTAACCGCGTGCCGAGCTGGACCGAAATGTACTACACAGACCCTTCTAATGTGGGCAACCCAAATTTACAGCCCGAATTTTCGCATGCTGCCGAACTCGGTTGGAGACAAACACCTAAATATGACGACGGTACGCGTTTGAGTTACCAGGTTGCTGGTTCACTTTTTTATCGTCAGCACACCAACATGATCGACTGGGTGCGAGATGCCTCAACAATTTCACCCAATCCGAATCCTTGGACACCAGTAAACATTGCGAGCGTGTCATTTTCAGGAATAGAAACCAGTGTGCAGCTTAGTCTTAAAAAGCGCACTACTTGGGGTCTAAATAAATTCAACGTCAATTACACCTATATCACTGCGCAGCACAATTTTACGAGTGAGCAAGAATCGCGCTATGCCATCACAAGCATGCGTCAGCAACTCAATGCAGTGGGCCAGTTTGATTTAAGTGAAAAAATACAACTCAATGTCACTTACCGTTTGGTGCAGCGCATTGAACAGCCTTTGTACCAGGTGGTGGATGCCAAAATATTGGTGCCGATCAAAAGCAAATGGACTGTTTTTGCAGAAGGAAACAACCTCACGAATACACAATATGTGGAAGCGGGCTTTGTGCAAATGCCCGGGCGTTGGTTCAAGTTGGGGCTCACTTTTGGCCACAAAGCAATTGAAAATCCTAGACCTTAAGACAGGCTTTTTTAGTAGCCAACTTTAGTTCGGGTACGCTTGAGGACTTCTTGCGCTACACTTCTCGCTTTTTGTGCACCTATAGAAAGCGCCGCGTCGATTTCTGCTGTATTGGCCATTAAGTGGTTAAAACGTGTTCTTTCGTGGCTAAATTTCTCAAGAATGAGTTCAAAAAGTGCTTGTTTGGCATGTCCATAACCGTAATTACCCCCGAGGTAATTGGCTCTCATTTGTTCAGTTTGTTCTGGCGTAGCCAATAATTGATAAAGCGCAAACGTATGGCAGGTATTTGGGTTTTTAGGTTCTTCTAGTGGCGTGCTATCCGAGACAATAGACATAATCTGCTTGCGCAGTTGTTTTTCGGGTAAGAAAATATCGATGTAGTTATTGCGCGATTTACTCATTTTCTCACCGTCGGTGCCGGGAATGAGCATGGTGTCTGGCTGGATTTGTTCTTCGGGCAGCACGAAGGTGTCACCGTAAGTCAAATTGAAGCGATTGGCCACATCTCGGGCCATTTCGATGTGTTGTTTTTGGTCTTTGCCAACGGGTACAATTTCGGCGTCGTACAATAAGATGTCGGCTGCCATCAAGATGGGGTAGGTGAAGAGCCCGCCATTGACGTCGTCTAAGCGGTCTGCTTTGTCTTTGAACGAATGCGCAAGGGTGAGGCGCTGGTATGGATATTGGCAAAGTAAATACCAAGTGAGTTCTGTCACTTCAGGGACATCAGATTGACGGTAAAAAACAGTATTTTCCGGGTCCAAACCAAAAGCCAACCAGGTGGCGGCGGTGGCGTAAGTGTTATTGCGCAAGGTAGCTCCATCCTTTATTTGCGTTAAAGAATGCATATCGGCAATAAACAAGAAGGATTCATTGGCAGGGTTGGCCGCCAAACGAATAGCGGGTAATATGGCGCCAAGAATATTTCCCAAATGGGGCGTTCCTGTGCTTTGTATTCCTGTTAAAATGCGAGACATTGCGTTAATTTTGTTCAAAATTAGTCATTTTGGCGCGTTTTTGAGTGGCTCTCGCTCCCTTCTAATTGTTAACTTTGAAGCATGCAGCAAATTACGGGTGTGTTCGGTCTGATCTGGAAGCTATACATCGCTATTGTATTCTTCTTTTTCGCTATTCTTTTCTATCCGCTGTTTTGGTGTCTCCAACTCAAGGCCTCATGGCGTAAAAGTGGTTTTCAAATTTTTGTTGTCTGGAGTTGGTTACTAAGAATTTTCTGTTTTTATCCCGTTCGCATCAAATTGAATGCACCTCTTCCGACCGCTCCTTTTATCATCGTCTCCAATCACAGTTCTTATTTGGATATTTTCTTGCTGCCTTCCATATTACCTAAGCATCCTTTTGCATTTTTAGGCAAAGCCGAAATCCTTAAATACCCTATCGTGCGCACGTACTTTAAAGCGCTCAATATTCCCGTTTACCGCAAAGACAAAACCAAAGCGGGGCAAGCACTGATGCAAGCCAAAAAAGCCATGGAAGACGGCTGGTCTATTGTTATTTTTCCAGAAGCCACCATTCCCGAAACAAACATTCCACAGATGCTGCCTTTTAAGAATGGTGCCTTTCGTCTAGCCAAAAACTTAAATGTCCCCATCCTTCCGCTTACTTTTACCCAAAATTTCCATCTATTTTCAGATCCAACTCAGTGGTTGGGGCCTGCGCACCCTGGTGTCGTGGAAGTCTATATCAATCCGTATATTTCTGTAGAAGAAATAGCCGCCTCAAGTATTGAGCAGCTCAGTGAGCAATGTTTTGAGATCATAGAAGCGCCGCTCAAAGCAGCGCACCCGCAACTCTTTAAAAATTCGTAATTTTGCACTATGGAAGTTAACGAAGCCCTCATTGATCAAATTGCCAATCTTTCTAAGTTGTCTTTTGAAGGAGAACAAAAAGAAGCCATTCGCCAAGATTTACAGCGCATGATCGCCTTTGTCGACAAACTCTCCGAACTCGATACCGCCGGCGTAGAGCCCCTCATTTTTATGTCTAATGAGGTCAACAGACTTCGCGACGACAACCCAGAGCAAAGCGTGAGCCACGAAGAAGCGCTGCGCAACGCCCCGAAAAAAGATTCCGATTATTTCCGTATCCCGAAAGTTCTAGATAAGTAAGCTTGAAAGTTAGCGGCTTTACGTTCATTAGAAATGCCATTCTTCTCGATTACCCAATCGTTGCGGCCATTAAGTCCATTCTACCCCTATGTGATGAAGTTGTGGTAGCCGTGGGCAACTCAGACGACGACACCCTTGGGCTTATTCAAAACATCGATCGTAAAGTCAAGATCATCCAAACCACCTGGGACGACTCCCTGCGCCAAAATGGAAGGGTGCTCGCTGTCGAGACAGATAAAGCGCTCGCTGCCATTAACCCAGCAGCCGACTGGGCCATCTATATTCAAGGTGATGAAGTCATGCACGAAGCTGATCATCCGAATATTTTCAATGCAATGACACAATACCAGCACGACAACGAAGTAGATGGTTTGTTGTTTGACTACCTCCATTTTTATGGCTCTTACGACTACATCGGCGTGTCCAATAATTGGTACAAAAAAGAAATTCGCATCATCAAGCCGGGCCGCGGTATTTTTTCGTTTCGGGATGCGCAAGGTTTTCGAAAAGCTCCGGATCAAAAGCTCAAAGTTGCATTGGCGAATGCGAAGGTTTATCATTATGGCTGGGTCAAGGATCCGACTGCCATGCAGCGAAAGCAAGAAAGCTTCCATAAACTTTGGCACGACGACGCCTGGCTAGAGAAAAATGTGAAAGTAGCCACCGCATTTGATTATGAAGATCATATTCACGAGTTAGCTCGTTTTGAAGGAAAGCATCCCATTTGGATTTCCGATCGGATAGCGGCACGCAATTGGACATTTCAGATGGATATAACCAAACGCAATCGGACTCTTAAAAACAGAGTGAAGAATTGGCTCAAATTAATAGGAATCGATACCAATTATGCCAATTATAGGCTCATTCGTTAGCTTTTTTCAGCTAAACGAAACTTACAGTATTTGATGACGTGACCGCGCTTGCTAAAGAAATCTTCGTAATAGGTTTTGATATGGAAAATCTCTTTAGTTTGTGGGTCCAAATCTTCGGGCATGTTGGCGTATAAATCTGGGTAGCACTCTAGCATCTGATGGCCGTGTTCTGCGATTTGCTCAAGTGTGTAGTCAAACAACACATCTGAGTCGGTTTTCATGTGAATGATGCCACCTGGCTTTAGGATTTTTTGGTAGCGCGCAGTAAAAATAGGCGAGGATAGCCTTTTACGGGCTTTTTGAGGCTGCGGATCAGAGAAGGTTAGCCAAATTTCATCGATTTCTCCTTCGGCAAAATAATCGAGGATAAAATCAATGCGGGTACGCAAAAATGCAACGTTGCTCAGGTTGGTTTCGAGTGCTTCTTTTGCACCAATATAGATGCGGTTTCCTTTGAGGTCTACACCGATGAAATTGCGATCTGGAAATTGACGACCCATCCCGACGGCATATTCACCTTTGCCGCAACCAAGCTCGAGTATAATCGGGTTGTCGTTGCCAAAAACGGATTTTCTCCAGTTTCCTTTTTGTGCAAATGTCTCGCCCATGACGGGTTCGAATACGTTGTCGAATGATTTGATGGCCGCAAAGCGCTTTAACTTATCTTTTCCCACGCGGCAAAGTTAAGAGATTCCTTGTAATTTTGCGCCATGCATTTCGTGGAACCCTTTTACAACTGGCGCGGCTACTACATCGCCGATGAAGACCCGAGCTCGCCTTTTTACGGCCGCGAGTACAGCGAATTTGCATTCAGTAATACCATCTACAACTTTTATATCCATCCGCAATGGGATGAATTTGGCTCTCCGACGCTCTTCCTTAAAGTGCTTTACGCCGATTACGACGAGCGCTATGCCATTATAGAGCTCATTGGCGAATGGAACGACGCTATTGAAAACGACATCATGCTGCTCAAGCGCGATGTCATTGATGTGCTGATTGAATCCGGAATCAACGCCTTTATACTCATTGGCGAAAACGTCCTCAATTTTCACCATTCGGACGACTGCTATTACGAAGAATGGTTCGACGACGTCGAGGACGGCTGGATCGCAATGGTGAACTTCCACGATCACGTCATCCGCGAATTTGAACACGTGGGTATTGACCACTATTTTGTAATGGGCGGCGAACTCGAAGAAATTGAGTGGCGCACCTACCAGCCCCAACACTTTTATCAGAAGGTAGCGGCGCTAGTCCAGAAGCGAATTGGTTAGTACTGACTAAAAACCTTATTGAGTTTGCGCAGCATGCCAAATAACAGAAGGGCGGCCAAACCTAATAAGATGAAGTTAAGGTAGAAAAAGTGGGCTTTTTGTTCGTAGCCATCCCACATGGAGCTCAATACCCCCGAAAGTTTATTTCCAATTGAAGTCGCTAAGAACCAACCGCCCATCATCAAAGAAGTGAGGCGCGCCGGGCTGAGTTTAGAAACCAGCGACAAGCCCATCGGACTCAGGAATAGTTCGCCAATTGTAATGACGGCATAAGAACTGATGAACCACCATGCCGAAGATTTCTCTGCGCCATTATTGGAGGCATAAACGGCACCAACCATGACTAAACAAGAAAGTGCAGAAATCAAGAGTCCAAAAGCAATTTTAGTTGGGGTAGAAGGCTCTTTACCCTTTCTGTTCAAGAATGCAAAGAATGCAACAACCAATGGGGTAAGGGCAATGACCCAAAACGGATTCACACTTTGAAATAAGTTGGTGTTAAATACCTTGATGGTGGCCCCTTCATGAGGTCTCTTTTTAGGTGCTTGATTTTTAAAATAAGACGGGTAATCAATGACTTTTTGATCTTTTTCAAGTACGCGAAATTGTCCGTCAATAAATGGCACGCTGTCTTTTGTATAAGTAATTTCTTCGGAAAGTTTCAAGTTAGAGGTGAGTGGTTCAACTACAGCTGGCACTTCGCGATCAGTGTAATTCATGGCCCAGGTATTCATGGTAGAACCATTTTGCTTAAAGATGGCCCAAAAGGCAATAACTACGGCAAATATGGAGAGCATGGCGCCAATCTGTGGCTTTTCACTTAATGGCGACTTGCGGTACAAATGAATATAAAAGAAGACCACAGGAATACAACCAAATAAAAAGGCATCTGTCGATTTAGAGCCTACCAATGGTGTTTCAAAAGTCAGAGGAATGAGCCCAAAAATAACTGCCGGGAGCAAAATAGTACCCAAGATTTTGAGCAATGGCATATCTGTTTCACTTACAGGCTTGATCTGGTCGGCGTGTTTGTAGTGTTTGGTACCGATCACAAAAACCAAGACCCCAATAAACATCCCGACACCAGCAGCCCAAAAAGCAGCATACCAACCGTACATATTGTAGAGCGCTGCCCCAAAGAAATTGCAGACGAAAGCTCCGATGTTGATGCCCATGTAAAAAATATTGTACCCGGCATCTTTGCGCGCTTTGTAGCTCTCTTCGTTGTAAACATTGCCTAAAAGCGTAGAAATGTTTGGCTTGAAAAAACCATTCCCCATGATAATGAGGGTCATGGAGAGGTATAAAAAGTTGAGGTCTTTAATAGACATCAGGATGTAACCGAGCCCCATGAGAATGCCACCAATGATGATGGACTTGCGGTAACCCAAAACGCGGTCGGCAAGCAAGCCTCCGATAAATGGGGTCAAGAAGACCAACGCAATGAAAGTGCCGTAGAGGTCGCTCGCTTGTGCTTCATTGAGGCCAAAGCCACGCTCTGTATCTTTGAGGTACAGCGTGAAGATGCCAATCATGAGGTAATAACCGAAACGCTCCCACATTTCTGATAAAAAGAGAAAGGGGAGCGCTTTTGGATGTTTTGAACCAAACATAGGTAAGGATTAAAATTTAACGGATGCCGTGCATCATGGAAAGCAGTTTCTTTTGGAGTAAGAACAGGATAATTGCGGCTATTCCGCCCATGAAAACAAAGACCATGAAGAAGCTATACAACGAATTGACCTTAAAGCCAAAGAATGATTTTTCTTGTACTTGAGAATCAGTAGTGATTTGTTTGAAGGCTGCATCTCTTTTTGCCTTTGCTTTGATTTTGCTAAAGTTTACAGAAGAAATAGCCACATAATCTTGATCACCGAAAGTTTTAGGCTCGGCAAGTAATTCGTCTTTTCCTTCTTTGCGCTCTAGCAACTGAACCTTACTTGACGCTTCTTGAGCAAGAACGGTTTGAACATTAACGTATTGTTCTGGATACAATTTAGAAAGCATCCCTGCAAAGTCGTTGGCCATGGCGTTGCTCATGAACCAAATACCCATGAGCAAAGAGCCCAAGCGCAATGGCGCCAAACGCGCTACCATCGACAAACCAATCGGAGAAAGGCAAAGTTCACCTAGGGTGTGCACTAAATACATGCTGAGCAACCAAAACATGCTCGTTTTGGTAGAGCCTTCAACCCCAGAAACCCCAACTGCAATGATAAAATAGCCAATTGCTAATAGGAATAGACCTACGGCTTGTTTGACCGGTGAAGCTGGTTCCATATTGCGTTTGCCCAAATAACCCCAAAGTACCGCAAAAAGTGGTGCAAAGATGATAATGGCCAACGGATTGACAGATTGGAAGTAAGAAGCAGGCATTTCCCAACCAAAAATGGTGCGGTCGGTTTGCTGATCTGCAAATAGCGTGAGTGATGCACCGGCTTGTTCAAATGCCGACCAGAAGAAAATGACGAAAAACGCAATGATGTAAATCACGATAATGCGCGAACGCTCAATTTTGGAGAGCGAAGGATCAGTGATTACAAAGCCAGAAGCGGCAATAGAAGTGGCAAAAATAAGGGTCGAGACAAAATTGAAACCAACAAGTTGCATGAAAACATACCAGAGGGCACCATAAACAGCCAGCCAAAGTGCGATGCGCTGAATAGGATTTGCAGCAGTGGTTTTCTCTTCTTTGGCTTCTTCAATAGGTTTTTCGTAAGGTTTTGGTTTGCCACCTACAATTTCGCCATCGGCAGAAACGATGTATTTATTTTTGAGTAATTCAAAAACAGCAACGCCAATGAGCATTCCGATACCGGCTGCCAAAAAGCCCCAGCGGTAGTCTACTTTTTCTGCGAGTGTACCACATACCAAAGGTGAGAAAAACGCACCGAGGTTGATACCCATATAGAAAATAGAGAAGGCGCCATCTACGCGTTTGTCGCCAGGTGCATAAAGTTGGTTGACCATTGTTGAAATATTTGGTTTGAAAAAACCATTTCCGATGATCAAGGAAAGCAAGCCGATATAAAATGCGATTGAAGCAAATGAAGTACCTAACGAACTTGCAGAGAAGAATAACATAAATTGCCCAATGGCCATGATGATACCACCCACCAAAATAGATTTGCGATTTCCCCAATAGCGGTCAGAAATATAGCCACCGATCAGCGGGGTAAGGTAAACAAGCCCTGTGTAATTACCGTAAAGGCCCGAGGCGAACTCTGAGTCAAATAAAAGTGCTTTGGTCATAAAAAGCATCAGAATGGCACGCATGCCATAATAGCTAAAACGTTCCCACATCTCTGTTACAAAGAGCAGGTAGAGCCCCTTAGGGTGTCCTTTTTGAATAGTTTGTTCCATAGTTTGTTCACATTAATTTGGCCGAATATACTAATTTTGGCGCGAAATAAATCGAAAATGACAAACTGGTTAGAACGCACCGAACTCCTGATGAGTAGCCAAAGTATGCAGCAACTCCAAGCAGCACATGTCCTAATTGTGGGTTTGGGCGGTATTGGTTCATTCGCAGCTGAGTTCATTGCGCGCGGAGGTGTGGGCCGCATCACACTGATCGACGGAGATGCCTTTGACGCGACCAACAAAAACAGGCAATTGACGGCACTAGATTCTACTTTGGGAAGAAACAAAGCGGTGGTGCTCGCCGAAAGAATCAAAGACATCAACCCTGAATGTCAGTTAACCGTCATTGAAGAGTTTGTTTTGCCCGAACGTGTTTGGCAAATTTTACAAGAAGACCAGCCAGATTACGTCATGGACTGCATTGACTCCGTGACGCCTAAACTCGAATGGATTCTCGCATGCAAGCGCTTGAAAGTGAAAATCATTTCTCATATGGGTGCCGGGGGTAAAACCGATCCTGCACAGGTGCGCGTGGCCAACATGGAACAACTTTCCGGTTGTAAGCTTGGGGCTCACATTAAAAAACGCATGAAGCGCAAAAATGCGTCGTACAGAGGTGTAAAGGTGGTTTTTTCTACAGAAATCCAACAGCCACATTCCCTTAAGATGACAGACGGCACCCGTTACAAAAAGAGTTTCTACGGAACCGTGAGCTATATGCCTGCCCTTTTTGGCCTCATGGGCGCAGCCGAGGTTTTGCGTTATTTGGCAAAAGTAAAAGCATAAATTAGTTTTATTCAGGTCATTTCCTTAACTTTTGGCTCTCAAATAAGCCAAAACTATGAAAAGAAACGCGATCCTTTTAATGGGTATATTCAGTGCCCACCTGGCCTCAGCCCAGCTTTTTTCCGACAATTTTGACAATTACGCATTGGGTTCTTATATCGGGCCACAATCCAATAACTGGACAACTTGGTCCGGGACTCAAGGCGGTGCAGAAGATGCCACAACGACCAACAACCAAGCGGCCAGTGCGCCACACTCCGTTTATTTTTCTTCTACTTCTGCCAATGGCGGCCCTCAAGATGTCGTCCTAACTTTTGGTCAGCTTTACAATTCAGGGATATTTACCTTGAGTGCGGATTTTTACGTCAACAGCGGCAAAGGTGCTTATTACAATTTACAAGGAAGTCAGTCGATTGGTTCTGTGTGGGCTTTGAACGTTCATATGGACGCCGGTGAATTAGCCATCGATGATGGCAACACACCGAATCTTTGCTTAACGGCCTACCCGCAAGCCACATGGTTCAATCTCAAAATAGAAGCAAACCTCACGTTGCACGTCTGGAAGGCCTATGTAGACAACCAACTGGTAGGTACATGGGTAAACGGTGTCAATTCCGTGGCTTCAGCTGATTTTTTCCCGCTGCAAAACAACCAATTCTTCATGGATAACGTAAGTTTTGATCACCAAACCTACACCTTGTCTGCACTCAACGCAATGGTCGGATCACTTGATATGGGCGGAAGCATAGCAGGTCAAAATGTTACGCCAACGGTTTCTATATTGAATGCCGGGCAAAACGCCTTGACCTCTTTTGATGTCAATCTCAGCTACAACGGACAAAACTATTCACAAAATGTGACTGGCGTCAATGTCGCGAGTATTGCAAGTTATGAAGTAAGTATGCCAACAGTAGCTTTGGTTCCAGGTCTCAATAATGCGGTAGTGACCATTTCCAATATCAATGGGGGCAACGACGACAACGCAGCAGACAATACCCTTAGCCAAGAGGTTGATCCAGTGGTGCCAGCAGCAGGTAAAATTGTTGTAGGCGAAGAAGCAACGGGTACTTGGTGTCAGTGGTGTCCACGCGGTGCTGTCTTTATGGACAAATTTGCAAATGATTATAATGGTTTTTGGGCGGGTATTGCCGTTCACAACGGAGATCCAATGGTGGTTGCTGACTACGACGCAGGTATTGGCGGACTTATTGGTGGTTACCCAAGTTCATTGGTTGACCGCGTTGGAGATGTAGACCCATCCCAAATGAGTTCGGATTTCTTTACGCGTTTGCAAACAGCACCAAAAGGGGTGCTGATGAATGGTGCAAATTGGGATCCTGTAACACGTGTGCTCAATGTTTCTGTTACAACAGAAATGATGCAAGCGACAAACGGTTCTTATAAAGTAGCATGTGTACTCACCGAAGATGGCGTCACAGGTTCTGGTAATGGCTACAATCAATCGAACGCCTATGCCGGAGGTAATAATGGAACAATGGGAGGTTTTGAAAGCTTGCCCAACCCAGTTCCAGCTGCACAAATGGTCTACGACCACGTAGCGCGTGCCATTGCGCCAAGTTTTACAGGTCAAACCGGCGTCATTGCTGCTACCACAGCTGTTGGCGATGACTACACCGCAAACTTTAGCTTTACTTTGCCTGCAACCTGGGACGAAACCCAAATGCATATTGTAGGTATGCTCATAGACCCACAAGGTAAAATTGACAACGCGGGTTACACTACGATTCCAGAAGCGATTCAAAATGGATACGTTGGTGTAGAGGAATTGATCGGTGCCATCAACCTTGAACAAATGTTGACGATCGCTCCAAACCCAGCCAACGATTTCACGAATATCAACTTACACATTCCTGCTGCGGCTCCTGTGAGCATTCGCGTATTGGATGCCAAAGGGAACATCTTACAAGCGCGTCAGTACGGAAGCATGCAAGGTGATTTTGAAATTGGCTTGAACACCGCCAATTTTGCAGCTGGTCTCTATTTAGTAGAACTAGAGATGAATGGCCAGCACATTCAAAAGAAATTGATGATTCACTAAGATTGAAATCTTTGCTGATATGAAAAGAGCCGCATTCGCGGCTCTTTTTTTGTTTGATCCAATTTATTTGGAAACAACGCGGATGGTATTTTTTACTTTTTCTGCTTTGCTGCGCACTTCAGTCATGTTTGGCGCACTAATGGTGACATGACCCATTTTGCGAAAGGGCTTGGTTTGTGCTTTGCCGTAAAGATGCGGATGCACTCCAGGAATTTGCAGGACTTCTTCTAGGCCTTCATAGACGACCGGCCCATCATATCCTTTTTCACCGACTAGATTGAGCATGGCGCCTGCGCTGTGTAAGGAGGTGTCGCCAAGCGGAAGATTCAAAATGGCGCGCAAATGTTGTTCAAATTGGGAGCAACGGGCAATTTCAATGGTGTGGTGGCCGCTGTTGTGGGGGCGCGGTGCCATTTCGTTCACCAAGAGTTCGCCTTCATTGGTCAAAAACAACTCTACGGCAAGCAAGCCTACCATATCGAGTTTTTCAATAATGTCAATGGCAATTTGCTTCGCTTTCGCTTCAATTTCAGAAGAAACTGCAGCAGGCGAAAACAAAAACTCAACCAAATTTGCCTCTGGGTTGAACTCGCACTCCACAAGCGGAAAACAGTTGGTTTGGCCAGCTTCATTGCGGGCCACAATAACGGATAATTCTTTGGTGAATGGAATGCACTTTTCAAAGATGGAGGGCTCCGTGAAGCTGCTACTTAATTTACTTTCTTCTTGAATGATATTTACACCTTTGCCATCATAGCCACCTGTTCGGAGTTTGTGAACGACCGGAAAGCCAAAGGGATTTTCTGAAGGCAAAGCGGCCCCACAAAAAACAAATGGTGCAGTGGGGATGCCGTTGTCTAGGTAAAATTGTTTTTGGGTACCCTTGTCTCGGATGAGTTCTAAAATATGCGGCTGCGGAAAAACCTTGACGCCTCGCTGTTCGAGTTCGCGCAGCGCAGCAGTATTGACATTTTCAATTTCGACGGTCAGGAGGTCTTTATTTTGGCCAAACGCCATGACCCTTTCAAAGTCGGTGAGCGAACCTACTTGAAAGCTGTAGGCAATTTGCGCACAAGGAGCATGGGGGTCTGGGTCGAGCATGTGTAATTGGATGTCCAGACTATTTGCTGCCTGAATGAGCATTCGCCCCAACTGACCTCCGCCGAGCACGCCAATTTGTAGTTCCCTACCGTACCATGTTTTTGTCATGCAGCAAAGATACGTTTAAAATTGTACCTTTGTACGACGATGCGTACACTGGTTCACATACACGACCTTTCTTTCGCGCCCTTCATTTCGGAAACGACAATACAAACGCGCGTAAAAGAACTCGCCGCTCAGCTCGACGCGGAATATGCAGGAAAGAACCCCATTTTCTTAGCGGTTTTGAACGGCGCCTTTATGTTTGCTGCCGATTTATTCAAACAACTCACGTGTCAGCCAGAGCTTTCTTTTGTAAAAGTGAGTTCCTATGTCGGAACCCAGTCTAGCGGAAGAGTCGATGAACTCATTGGCCTGCAAACCGCACTCAAAGATCGCCATGTGGTCATCATCGAAGACATCCTCGACACTGGCGTCACCATGGATAAAATAGGCACCTTGCTTCAGTCTGAACAACCAGCCTCTTTGGCCGTATGTGCGCTCTTGCTGAAGCCCGCATCTTACAAAGGCAAACAACAACCTCAATACATTGGCTTTGAGATCGACGATCGCTTTGTGGTCGGCTACGGTTTAGATTATAAAGAACTCGGTCGCGAACTCCCAGCCGTTTATCAATTAATCAATTAGTTATGTTAAATATTGTACTTTTTGGCCCTCCAGGAGCAGGTAAAGGAACCCAATCCGAAAGACTCATCGAAAAATATGGTCTTGTACATTTATCCACTGGCGATGTCTTTCGAGCCAATATCAAAGGAGAGACGGACCTCGGTAAGCTCGCCAAAAGCTACATGGATGCTGGTCAGCTTGTTCCAGACGAAGTAACGATCAACATGCTGCGTTCAGAAGTAGTCCAACACAGCGCTCCAAAAGGTTTTATTTTCGACGGTTTTCCGCGCACCAATGCGCAAGCGCAGGCGCTCGATGAATTCTTGGCAAGTCTGTCCACCGAAATTTCTTTAATGCTGGCGCTCGAAGTTGAGGAAACCGAACTCAAAACCCGCTTATTGAAAAGAGCAGAGGTCTCTGGCCGTCCAGATGACGCCGATCCTGCTGTCATTGAAAAACGCATTGCTGTTTACAACCAAGAAACTGCACCTGTAAAAGCATTTTACCAAGCTCAGCATAAATTTGTTGCCATCGATGGCATAGGCAGCATCGACGAAATCACTCAACGACTATTCTCTGCCATAGACACCAACCACTAAATGGCTTCAGACAACTTTGTTGATTACGTAAAAATTCACTGTACTTCCGGAAACGGTGGCGGCGGCTCTACGCACTTTCGTCGCGAAAAATACATTCCAAAGGGCGGGCCCGATGGAGGTGATGGAGGTCGTGGTGGTCATGTCATTTTGCGCGGCAACAAACAGCTCTGGACGCTTTTGCATCTCAAGTTTCAAAAGCATATCAAGGCGGGTCACGGCGCACATGGCGCCGGCAATCTCAAAACTGGTTCGCAAGGTGCTGACGTCTACATAGATGTTCCATTGGGCACCTTGGCCAAAGATGGCGAAACCGGTGAAGTCCTCTTTGAAATTACCGAAGAGGGCGAAGAGCGCATCATTCAGCGCGGTGGACGCGGTGGCATGGGTAACAACCACTTCAAATCCCCAACGAATCAAACGCCACGCCATGCCCAACCTGGTGAAGAAGGCATCGAAAGCTGGAAAATCCTCGAGCTCAAAATCTTGGCCGACGTCGGTTTGGTAGGCTTCCCAAATGCGGGTAAAAGTACTTTGTTATCTGTACTTTCTTCGGCCAAGCCCGAAATCGGCGACTATCCGTTTACAACTTTGCGTCCTAATTTAGGAATTGTCTCTTACCGCGATTTTCGCTCGTTCATCATGGCCGATATTCCGGGTATTATCGAGGGTGCGCACGCAGGTAAAGGCCTCGGTTTGCGCTTCTTGCGTCACATCGAACGCAATTCACTATTGCTCTTCATGCTGCCTGCAGACTCCGACGACATCCAAAAGGAATACGGTATTCTCTTGAATGAACTCAAACAGTACAACCCTGAATTATTGCACAAAGAACGCTTGTTGGCCATCACCAAATCTGATATGCTCGACGACGAACTCAAGGCAGAGATCAGCAAAGACCTACCGGCTATTCCACACGTATTTATTTCTTCCGTTGCCCAACAAGGCCTAACGGAACTCAAAGATCTGATCTGGAAGCACTTGAATCATGATTGAATTGCTGCAGCGCATCGATAATAGCTTACTTTTGTGCATCAATGATTTAAATGCGCCATGGCTAGATCAATGCATGTGGGTGCTCTCTTCCAAATTGATCAATATTCCGCTTGCCTTTTGCATCATTTTGTTGCTCAAAAGTCAGTTTTCTTGGAGAAAAACAAGTTTGATTTTTCTTATGACGCTTTTGGTGATATCCTTAACAGATACCGTATCGACGCAATTATTCAAAGATGTTTTTGAGCGTTTGCGCCCTTCTCACAACCCAATAGTAAGCCAATACTTGCATTTTTATATGATTGGCCCCAATAATCCTTATTTAGGCGGGCAGTTTGGTTTTGTGTCGTCTCACGCTGCTAATTTGGCTGCACTTTTTATGTTTGTACTGCCGTACTTGAAAAAGTACAATTATGCCATTTATGCACTTGCTAGCTACGTCTTTTTAGTGTGCTATAGTCGCGTTTATCTCGGGGTGCATTACCCAAGTGATATTTTGTGTGGCGCTTTACTCGGTGCGCTCATCGGTTGGATGTTTAGACGATATTTGTTTGCTCAAATCATCGAAAAATGGGATTGACAACACTTTTTCTGGTTTTTATTGGAGGCGGACTCGGTAGTGTGCTGCGCTTTTTGCTCTCCAAATGTTTGCCTTTTCAAACAAACGCTTTTCCTTGGGCAACGCTTCTGAGTAATGTATTAGCAAGCATAGTACTTGCCTACGTTGTTTTTCAATTCAAGGATTCCGAGAAATGGTCGGGGATACAGCCGCTTGTCCTGGTTGGTTTTTGTGGCGGACTTTCCACGTTTAGCACCTTTTCCTATGAAAACTTTCAGCTTCTACAGCAAGGGCAATTGGCCTTGTTTTGGTTCAATGTCTTGTTTTCTTTTGGACTCGGATTGCTTGCGTTTTGGTTCTTGGCGCGTCACTGAAGGCCTTACTAAGGCCTGAATGATTTGCTTGCCTTCGCTTCTCGCTTTGTCGCTTTTGCGGATGTCCCAGAGAAATTTGCGCTCTTCTTTTCTAGCGTCATTCGGATCCACAATTGGTAAGGGGTAATCTTGGCCTAATTTGAAATGGTACAGCGCCATATCCATCTCCGTCATTTTCCAGGGCTCATGTATAAAGGAGAGCGGAAGTTCAGCGAGCTCAGGCACCCATTGTTTGATGAAAACCGCTTCTGGATCGTGTTTGTAGCTATTGTGAACAGGATTATACACACGAATGGTATTGACGCCTGTGGTGCCAGCCTGCATCTGAAATTGCGGGTAATGTATGCCGGGTTCAAAATCTAAAAAGAGATTAGCCAAATGATTTACGCCATCTTGCCAGTTTTGCAGCAAATGATGACACAAAAAAGAGACCAGCAAGGCCCGCATTCTAAAATTGATCCAGCCGGTTTGCTGTAAGCAGCGCATGTTGGCATCTACCAACGGAAAACCAGTTGTTCCGCTTTTCCAGGCGGCGAGTAAGGCGTCGTCTTTGGGATAGGTCAAGCCCTCATATGCTTTGTTGATGCAGTGTGTGGCATACGTGCAATCGGTTTCAAACTTTTGAATAAAATGACAATGCCAATGTAGGCGCGTTAAGAAAGCGTCGAGGTTTTGTTTATTTTGAGGCTGTTTGAGGTACGCGGAGCTGGCTCGCACCACTTGCCGAATCGATAAATTGCCCCAAGCTAAAAAAGGGGAGAGTCGGCTACAGCTTTTTCTGCTCATGGCGGGTTTGGAGATTCCTTTCTGGTAGAACCAGCTTCTTTTTTCTAAGAAATCAGAAAGGTAACGAAGCGCATAGTAAGGCCCGGCTTTTTGAAAGCTATCGGGGTATTGTTCCAATTGTGCTTGTAGCTGTTCAGGTAGGCTGAAAGGGTGATCCCAAGCTATAAATTTGTTTGCGACATTTGGTGTAAAATGCAAGATGGGGCTATTCACATAGGCAAACCATGATTTGTCCCAGTTTTTGCGGTTTTTAAGGCCGCGTACGATGCCGTCTCGCTGAAATTCTGTCCATTTGATGCGCTGTTGCTTGAAAAAAGCCTGCAACGCGCGGTCTCGGGTAAAGGTTCTTGGCGGACCCGATTCTTGGTAGCTCCAAACTGCTTTGATGTCATATGCTGCATGCAATTCTTCAAAAACTGCAGTGGCTTCACCCATACAAATGTGGATATTTCTGCCAATTTGAGTCAATTCTTTGTTGATTTGCAGTACAGATGCATACTGAAATTGCCAATGCCGCAAGGCGTTTTCAGGAGCAGTCCATTCCGTTGGTTCTATTAACCATAAATAGAGCAGCGGTAATTGGCTTTGCTCTGCTGCGCACAACGCGGCGTGGTCGAGGAGGCGCAAGTCTCGCTTGAACCATACCACACCTATTTCAGTTTTCACGGCGGAGGTGTTTTTGAACTTTTTTCCAATAATTGAAAAAAGACCCAAGTAATTCATTGCCCTGTGGCCAAAGCCAATCTCGTGGGTCTTGGTGTATACCGTAGTTGGCGGTGAGCGGGTGTTCTTTAGTGAATACGCGATTCAAATCTAGGGTTTGTTGGATGCTTTTCCAATCACCAACTACCACCTGTAAATCGGGAATTTGCACATGTGCTAATTCATTGATCCAATTGAAGATGTTTTCGTTAAATGGATAGTCCTGCCACTGCTCCAAATCCCAAAACAGTATTTTATTGGCTTCTTCCTCCTTGCGCCAATTGGGGTCAAGGTGATATGGTGTGTAGAGTAAGGTTGGAAGATCAGCTTGAAAGTGGTTGATCCCTGCAACTTCCGGAACAAAGGTTGAATTCGGATTGGCCCAAGTGCAGGCGATGTGAAGTTGTGGTAATTCTTCATAGGTAGTATCGAGAGGGGTGCCTTTTTGCAAACTTCCCGTATATTTATTGATGTTCTCCTGATTGGCAAAATAGACTTTAGGTGCGTTTGCCCCACAGACCCATTGCCAGCTGAGGTGATTGCTCGCCGCATCAGCATCACAAAGTTGAGAAAAGAGCCATTTGGCAGCCGTACGCCAATGACAGCCATAATGATTACACACGAGCGCTGCCAAATACATGCGCAAGTGATTGTGCATGTAACCGGTGTCTTTCAATTCAAGTAGTGCGCTGTCTATCGCCTGAATACCGGTGTTCGCCGCTGTAATTTCTAGCGGTAGCAGCGTGTCGTTCTTGATCCAAAATTGCGTTGAGCGCAGCTCTACTTGCGGGTCGTGGTGCTGCCAAATGCGCTGGGAGTGGTCTCGCCAACACAGTTCCATTATAAACGACTCCATTTCAAAAAGTGAAAAACCCCTCTTGCGTAAGCGTTCATAAATTTGTCGCGTAGAGATGACGCCGCGCGAAATATACGGAGACAACTTGGAAACGCCTCCATTCTGGTAGTTGCGTGTCTTTCCATACCGAATTGGATCGAACTGATCGATGAGCGCATAGATTTCAGCAATGGAAAGCAAGGGCATCATACGCGCAAGCTCGAAATACCGCCGTCTACATGCCATATTTGTCCGCTGACCCAAGAAGCCTTGTCGCTCAGAAGGAATGCTGCCATTGCGGCGATATCGGCGGGTTCGCCCACGCGTTTGAGCGGATGCCTGGCACCGTTGGCTTCTTTTTTAGCATCAGAATTGAGTAAATTCTCGGCAAGTGGCGTGTTGGTTAAGGATGGAGCAATGGCGTTCACACGAATTTTGGGCGCAAATTCTGCAGCGAGCGCGCGCGTGAGGCCTTCTATGGCGCCTTTTGAGGCTGAAACCAAACTGTGAAAAGGAAGACCCTGCTGCACTGCAACTGTAGAAAATAGCACTACAGATGCCAGTGTGCTTTTCTTGAGCGAAGGAAGCGCGTTTTGAATGCTTTGAATGGCACCTAGAACCTGGAGTTGGTAATCAGCTTGAAAATCTGCAGGCCCAAAACGATTGAAGGGCTTTAGTGAAATTGTGCCGGGGCAATACACCAAGCCGTCAAGTATTTCGGGAAATTGAAGCGCAGTAGGTTCCAAGACATTATAATGCACCCAGGTTAAATTCGGATGCGTAAAAGTAGGGTTCGTATTTGCATAGGTGGCAAAAACGTGGTGACCTTCTTCGAGAAGTTGTTGGGTCAAGGCCAAGCCAATGCCTTTTGATGCGCCAATAATGGCAAAAAGTTTTGTTTCCATGAAAGTGTAACAAATTAGTATTACCTTGGTTTACAATTCTCAAACAAATCGACATGAATTTCTTCAAAGCCCATTTCTCAACCCTTTTAATTGCCGCTGCCGTGATCATTACTGGTCTTATTTTAGGTAAGGCATACATGTCAAAAGGCAAGCCCGATGACACCATTTCGGTTATTGGTTTGGGGGAAGAATCCTTTGATTCAGATCTAATTGTTTGGCGCGCTTCCTTTTCTCGTAGAAGTATGGAGCTCAAAGACGCATATGCCCAACTCAATGCAGATATTCGAAAAGTAAAATCATACCTCAAATCTCGCGGAATTTCAGAAGATGAAATGGTATTCGAAGCAGCCGATATTTCCAAAGAATGGAGCAATATCTACGACGATGAAGGCAATATCCGTCAAACGATTTTCGACGGTTATTCGCTCAATCAGAGTGTCAAAGTAAGTTCTAAAAAAGTCAATGTAGTGGAGCAAACCTCTCGTCAGGTGTCGGAGTTAATTGATGCGGGAATAGAGCTCAATTCAGATGCACCAGAATATTACTACACGAAGTTGGCGCAATTGAAGCTCAAAATGATCGAGGCTGCTACCAAAGATGCACATGAACGCGCGGCCAAAATAGCTGAAAATGGTGGTGGTAGTTTAGGTAAACTGATGTATGCCGATATGGGCGTTTTTCAGATTACTGCAGAGAACTCTTCTGAAGAGTACGAGTGGGGAGGTAGCTTCAATACGAGTTCTCGCCGCAAAACAGCGAGCGTCACGATCCGCTTGAAATATGAAATTGATTAAATAAACTGATTTTTATCGAGCTGCAGCCACTCGAGGGTCGCATTGCAGAAAATATCTTCCTTGACTTCAGTACTTAAGCTGCTGTCTTCAATGAACCGACCAATTTCTAAATCGCCGAGCGGGAAGGGGTAGTCACTGCCCAAACACACGCGCTTGGACCCTTGCATTTTGAGGATGTATTCCAATGCATCGATGTCGTGGGTAATGCTATCTACCCAGAATTTCCCTATATAAGTACGTGGGTTGTGCGGGTTGTCTAGGGCCACTAAATCTGGGCGGCAATTGAAGCCGTGCTCGATGCGTCCAAGCGTTGGAAGAAACGAGCCGCCTGCATGTGAGAAGCAAACGCGTAGATTGGGTAGGCGTTCCAATACACCTCCAAATATCAAAGAACAAGCTGCTCTGGACGTTTCGGCCGGCATACCAACCAACCAAGGGAGCCAGTATTTTTTCATACTGTCAAAACCCATCATTTGCCATGGATGGATCATGACGGCCATGCCTAGGCGCTCGCACGCTTCAAAAATCGGGAAGAACTTTTCCTCTGACAGGTTTTCATCATTGATGTTGGAGCCAATTTGAATACCGACATGACCAATTGATTTGGCGCGTTCGAGTTCCAAAATGGCGACTTCAGGGTCTTGCATCGGGATGGTAGCAAGTCCAATATAGTTTTTGGGGTAACGCGTTACTAATTCTGCAATGTGGTCGTTGAGAAAACGCGAGAGCTCTAGCGCGTCTGCCGTTTTGGCCCAATAAGAAAACATGACGGGAATGGTACAGACCACCTGCACTTGCGTATGAAAGGGTTTGTATTCTTCAATGCGCAGTTGTTCATCCCAGCAGTTTTCTACGATGCGTCTAAAAAATTGACCGCCTTGCATCATATTGGCACTGCCATCGGCATTAGGCTCTAGATGAATGAACTTGCCGTAGCCAAATTTTTGCGTCCAATTGGGCATTGTTTTGGGCAAGATATGGCTGTGCATGTCAATTTTTAGCATGGTTCAAATTTTGGTTCACGAAGATACAAAAAAGCTCAGAGCTGCAGCTCCATGATGTAGTCGTCCATGACAAAACCATTGCCAATATCAAATACGGCCTCTTCTCTTACTTGAAAACCTAATTGGAGATAGAAGTTTTTGGCTTGGTTTGCTTTGTTGACTTGCAGGAATATAGCTTTACATCCGGTTTCAGTAGCCCGTTCTTTTGCTTTTTCAAATAGTGCCCTTCCCATCCCTTTTCCTTGGCATTCCGTTAGCACATAAAGTTTGTTGATTTTGAGTTGAGCGCTGTCACTTTGTTGTTGCTCATTGATCCATTCGATCGCAATAAAACCGATATCTTGGCCTTCGTGATGAAGGATATAAAATTCATGGCCTTCTTCTTGTTGTTGACGGAGTGCAGGAAAGCTGTACATCCAGTTGAGCATAAAATCAATTTGTTCTTGACTGATGATGTCTGCATAGGTTGCTGGCCATATTTGGCGAGCCAAATTTTCAAGAATGGGTAGTTCGTCGAGTTGAGCGAGTCGGATGTGCATTGCCCTTTGAGGAATTGCTTTTAGATTTTTACAAATGGGGCTTGTTGAATGCGGCCATTTTGATGCAAACGCACATAGTAAGTACCAGAAGGTAATTCTTGAACGCTCATTTTGTTATTTTCTATGGCTACCCAATACCGCTTGCCATCGAGGCCAATGATTTCAGCGAAGTCCGGGAGTTCTACGATGGTAAAGTGCAAATAGCTTTGTACCGGATTTGGATATACGGACCATTCAATAATCGGACTACCTTCGAGTAGGCCCAGTGTTTGAACGGCGAGTTGTACGGCTGCATAGGCATTGATTTTGCCTGCGCCCCACTGAGGGCTGCCTTCTGGGGGAATAACACCAGTGTAGTTGTCTTGACGCGCAGTTTGCATGATGATTTCCTTGACTTGCGCAGCAGAAAGATAGGGGTTGGCTTCGAGCATGAGCGCGGCAACCCCAGCTACCATTGGTGAAGCCATGGAGGTTCCCGAAAACTTGGCAAAATGGTAGGTGGTGCTGTTAAAGCTGGTGTTGGCGACGCTGGTATAATTCCCTGTCGTAAAAGAAGAGATTGCCGATGCAATGGCAACGCCTGGGGCAGCTATATCAGGCTTCATGGCGCCATCGTAACGCGGTCCTTTGCTCGAAAATGAAGCGAGCGCTCCGCCGACTAAAGAACCCGACTGTGTAGCGTACTGTGTGGCGTAGGCGCCAACGCTAATGACGTCGTCTGCACAGGAGGGTTCTGAAATGCCGTTTTGGTTGTCGCCGGAGGTAGTGCCGGTGCCGGCTGCTAAAAAGGCCATGCCCCAATTGCCGACATCGTTGCTGAGTTCAGTGACGTTCCAGTAATGAACGGTGCCGCTATTTGCTTGTGATTTGAGCTGTACGCGCAAGCTCGTGTTGGTGTTTTTGACGCGCAGGCGCATTTGCGGCTTGCCATTCAGCGGATGTGCAGCATCTGCGGAAATGTTGTACCAAATGGTGTCTTGGCCCGCAACTAAAAAAGTATCGATGAAAGAGTTGGTGTTAGCCGTACTGTAAAATGGGCTCTCGACTAAAGGAACATTGGAGCTGTTGGTCACGATGATGCCGTTCGAAAAGCTCTGGCCTACCTCTCCCCAAGCGTGTATGCTTTGACCCCACATGTTTGGGTTGGCTGCGTAGTCGTAAAATTCGATGCGCGATTTGAGGACGTCGTTGTTAAAGGTTTTTTTGAGGTGAAAATTAACGTTGCCGTTATTGCCGCCCGAATTGACAAAAACCACACCTAAGTTACTGAATGCAGTAATGGCTTGGCTCAGTATGGAGGTTCCGTCGAGCGTTCCGAAGTGGTAAAGGCCCCAGCTCATGTTGACAACCAGGCGCTTGTCTTCAGCTTGCGCTTTTTGATACATCCATTGCCAGGCATCTAGAACAGCGCCTTCGTCGACGAGAAAAGTAACAAATAAAAATTGTGCTTCATAGGCCACACCACGGTACGGACTCGAGGCTCCAGCACCACCGGCAATGCCTGCAACGTGCGTGCCATGGGTTCCGTAATTGTAGATATTGGAGGTATCGCCACCGGCAGCAAGTAAGCTAGGGGTATCGGCGTATTCAGTGCCATAATTAAAGCCGTTCGGCGCCGGGCCACTTGTTTTGAATTGATCCCAGGCTGCGTAGATGCGGTGCTGCTGTAAGAGCGTGTCGTAGAATACAGGATGTGTGTAGTCAAAGCCCCAGTCGGTGACGCCAATAAAGACATCTTTGCCAGCGTAGCCCTGTGGAAGTCCTATGCCAGCGTGCACAGAATCTGCATGAAGGTCTATGATGGCTTTGTCTAGGTTGGGTATAATGCGACCTGCGATTTCAAGGTAGTCAAGGCCTTTGAGGCTAGATAGTGCAGCTAGTTTTTGGAGTGGAACTTTAAGCGAAAGCAGGCCAGCAATAGGTTTTTGGAATAAGATGCGCTGCCATTGCAACTCTTCGGGCTTAAAAGCTGCATTGCAGCGACCTAACATAGATAAATACCAGCGCCCATCTAGGTTGTAAATAGGGTGCTTGGATTGCAATTCTTTAGAGACGGCACCATTGCTGCGCAAGAGTTCGCTTTGAATTTGTTGGATCTCGAGGCGGTCGGAGTGACTCATGAGTGGAGCCGACCAAACATGGGCATTCAGTGCAATAAATAAGGCAAATACAAGCACCAATCGAGACATCCTCAAATATAAGGAAAATCTCTTATTTAACGGACGCTGATGATGGATTTTTTTGGCTTTCTGACCTTTTGAAGGTGTTGGTAGTGGTCGTCTGCAGCGCGTTTGCCAATGGGGCAAATCAAGATGCTATGCAATCCATCTTTTTCTAGATTAAGTAAGCGGTCGAGCGCTATTGGATCAAAACCTTCCATAGGCGTTGCATCGAGATCTAGTAAGGCACAAGCGGTGAGTAATTGTCCAAGGGCGATATAAGCTTGTTTGCCGTTCCAAGCCTTGACCTCTGCAGCGGCTTTTTGCCCAATGGCGGTATGCAAGTGATTTCGGAAACCTTTGATTTGTTCTTCAGTCATGCCTCGGGTGTCGCGCATGAGGTCTGCATGTTGGTCTAAATCGTTAGTATTGAGTTCATTTTTGGCACAGAGTACTAAAACTGCAGCTGCATCGGTAATTTGCTGCTGATTCCAGGCAATTGTTTTGGTTTTTTCGCGCAATTCTTGGTCTTCGATCCAAATAAAATGCAGCGGTTGTAGCCCGTAACTGCTGGGTGCGAGTTGCAAGACCGTTTCAATGGTTTGTTTGTCTTCTTCGCTGAGTGCAAAACTCGGGTCGTATTTTTTGGTGGCGTAGCGCCAGTTGAGTGCTTGGAGGAGTTGGTTTTTCATTTGTTTAGTTCATTGGTACTTCTATGACAAGGATTCTTGCATTTTGTTTGATATGAAGTGAAAATTGTTCAGTTTGAGAAATCCCCATAGCGTCGCGTTCCTCTAAAATTTGATCGCCTATCTGCACCGACCCTTCAATGACCATAACGTAAGCGCCATGTCGAGCTGTATGAAGGTTGTAATTTGTCAATGTTTCAGAAGAAAAATCACCTATTGAAATCCAGGCGTCTTGGTGAATCCAGGTGTCGAGACCGCTGTTCTGTGGGCCAACAAGTTCAGTGAAGGCCTCTTGTGCTAAGTTGTATTTCCTTTGCGCGTAACGTGGCGTCACTTGCTTTTGATTGGGGAAAATCCAAATTTGAAAAAGGTTCAGTTCTTCACTTGGGCTCGGATTGTATTCGCTGTGGTAAATACCGGTTCCTGCCGACATCACTTGTACCTCTCCGGCGTGAATAACCTCGCTAAAGCCCATGCTGTCCTGATGTTGAATGGAGCCAGATAAAGGGATGGTGATGATTTCCATGTTGTCGTGGGGGTGCTTGCCAAAGCCCATTCCGCCTGCAACGATGTCGTCGTTAAGGACGCGCAACATACCGAAATGAATGCGCTCTGGGTTGTACCAAGAGGCAAAACTAAATGAATGCTTGGCGTTGAGCCAGCCGTGGTCGGCGTGTCCGCGAGAAGCTGCAGAATGAAAAACGGTTTTCATGGTGTTTTTTTTGCAAAGTAAAAGAAAGCGCAAGGCTTAATTCAATAACACATGTTAATTCTTTTTGTTGGGAGTTGTTGGGCTTTGCAAGAAATTGTGCAATTTCGTTACATGGTATTAAGTCGCTTTTGGCTGGTCATTTTCATCAGCTCCATTTTATTTGTACTCTTCGCCGTTTTTTCGGGTCAGTTTTACAGTATTGATTACGTCTTGAACGGCAAAAAAGACGATCCCATTCTCATCAAAGAAACCTATCATTGGAAATTGCCTTCTTCTTATGTAGATCTTATGGCTCGAGCCGACAACAATACCTTCATTTTGGATAAAAATCCTTCGGACCCTGATACCACTTATGTCATGAAAGAAAAGACCGTGATGGTTTATTCTGGCGTTCAAAAATCCGACGGTTTGTTGGTGACGGCAAAGAATAGTTTGTTCGATCTCATATTACCTTTGATGGCCTACTTAGCTTTCTTTGCTGGTATCATGCAATTACTCATTGATTCTGGCGCCACTGAACGCTTGGCCAAGCGCTTGAGTCCGTTTTTTACGAAAGTCTTTCCGCAAGTGCCAGCCGGGCATCCGTCGATTACCTACATGACCATGAATTTTTCGGCTAATTTTTTGGGCCTAGACTCCGCTGCCACTCCTTTTGGCCTCAAGGCCATGGAGAGCTTGCAAGAGCTCAACACAGAGAAAGAAAAGGCCTCTGATGCGCAAATCATGTTTTTGTGTTTGCACGCTGCTGGGCTCACACTCATCCCGACGTCTATCATTGGTTACCGCGCCGCGGCAAACGCTGCCAACCCGGCTGATGTCATGTTGCCGTGTATCATTACTTCCTTTATAGGCACCTTAGCGGCGTTTTTTATTGTGGGTTTGCGTCAGCGCATTTCCTTCAAAAGCGGTTTGCTTTTAGGCGTCATTATGGGCATCATCGGCGCCATTTTTGGTTTGCTCTTTTATGTAGGTTCCTTGAATTTGGTAGAAAAGAATTACTTCACTGGTAATTTTTCAGGAATCTTACTCTTTGCGATCATCTTATTGACCTTGTTATTTGCTTTTAAAAACGAAGCAAAGTTCAAAGCCAATGACACGACTGTCTTTGATGCTTTTGTCGAGGGAGCGCGCTCAGGCTTGGATACGGGCGTAAAGATTTTCCCGTACGTACTCGGTATGCTCGTGGCCATTTCAGTCTTCCGTAATTCAGGCTTGTTTGAAGTCATCTCCGGCGGAATTTCCGAAGTATTTCGCTATATCGGTGTGAGCAAGGAAATCACTGATTCCTTGCCAGTAGCCTTATTGCGACCTTTTAGCAGTTCGGGTTCAAGAGGTTTCATGCTCGATGCCATGAACCAGTTTGGGCCAGATAGTTTGGCTGGAAGGCTATCTTCTATTTTTCAGTGTTCGGCCGAAACTACTTTTTATGTCATTGCCGTGTATTTTGGCTCTATTCAAGTGCGCAATACGCGCTATACTTTAGGCACCATGCTTTTGGTAGACCTCATTTGTGTACTCACGGCTATTGGCGTTGCCCTCTGGTTTTTCTAAACAATGAAGGCGAACACACTTTCTTATCCTTCACTTGTCATACTCGCTTGGGCTAAAGCGGTGGACGGTCATGACACGCTGCACAATTGGCTGCAAGAGAATGGTTATCCCGAACTCTGGATGGCCACCCAAGCCATACGGCTACACGACCCTGCAAGGCAATGGTTACTCAAAAATGGTTACCCAGAACTCATGGCCATGATCAGTGCTGCAGAAGGAAACGAGAAGGCACAAAAATGGTTGCAACAATTTGGCTACGAGGTGTTGTATCACATCGCTATGGCGGTGGAACACGAGCAAGAGAGCTGGTTCTGGCTCAGAAAAAACACGAGCCCAGAATTGATTATTTTAGCTAAATCGATACAGGTCATCAAGGATCGCATTGAGGAAAACCACAATGATGTCCATGCCATTCACAAAGATTTATAACAAAAAAAGTACGTGCATTTGTGGATGCACGTATTTTTTAGTGTTACAAGAAAATCTTATATTAATTGAGTGAATACGGAAACAGCTTAGAGCAACATGGCAGCTGGCTGCTCCATGTAGGTCTTGAAGGTTTGCAAGAACGCAGCTCCTGAAGCGCCATCTACTACTCGGTGGTCACAAGAAAGCGTTACTTTCATGACGTTGCCCGGTACAACCTGACCGTTCTTCACTACTGGTACTTCTTTGATGCCGCCAATCGCTAAAATACAAGCATCTGGTGGGTTTACAATGGCTGTAAATGACTCAATACCAAACATGCCAAGATTTGAAATCGTGAAGGTATTGCCTTCCCAATCGCTCGGTTGCAATTTCTTGTCTTTGGCTTTTTGAGCGTAGTCGCGGACTTCAGCTGAGATTTGAGTGAGGCCTTTACCGTCTGCAAAGCGCACAACAGGTACTAAAAGACCATCTTCTACGGCAACTGCAACACCGATATTCACGTGGTCATTGCGGCGAATGAAATCACCCATCCAGGCGCTATTGACAGCTGGGTGCTTGCGCAAGGCCATTGCCACAGCTTTGATCACCATATCGTTGAAGGATACCTTAACGCCATCGATGCTGTTGAGGCCTTTGCGCGTTGCAATTGCTGCATCCATATCGATGTCTAAAGTGAGGTAGAAGTGAGGTGCAGTAAATTTGCTTTCGGCCAAACGGCGCGCAATGGTTTTGCGCATCTGAGAAATGGGCTCGTCGGTAAAAGAAACGGTTCCGGCAGGAGCTGCTGTGTATGCAGGTGTATTTGCTGCAGGTGTATAGGGAACGTAATGATCGACATCGCGCTTCACGATGCGGCCGTTTTCACCGGTACCGCCTACGGCGTGGATGTCAATGCCGCGCTCCGCTGCTAATTTTTTAGCGAGCGGCGATGCGAAAACGCGATCTGAGTTGCTATTGTTGGCAACTGGAGCTGCTACCGGAGCAGCAGCAGGTGCAGGATTTGGAGCGCTTGCTGCAACGGGTGGAGCAGTAGGAGCAGGAGCGGGTGTGGGTGTTTCAGCTTCAGTGCTGGCACCAGGGGCGCCTGCAGCAGCATTAGCTAAAATAGCAGAAATGTCTTCTCCAGCAGATCCGATAATCGCAAGGACGCTATTGACAGGCGCAGCCTTGCCGGTTTCTACACCAATGTGGAGCAAAACACCATCGTAAAAAGACTCAAATTCCATAGTGGCTTTGTCTGTTTCGATCTCGGCGAGTACCTCACCAGATTTGACTGCATCACCAACGTTTTTAGTCCAGGCGGCAACAACACCTTCTGTCATGGTGTCGCTTAATTTGGGCATGTATACTACTTCAGCCATGTCTTTTTATTTGGGTTTTTAGTATTCTTTGATATAAGGGTAGTCTGCTTGAACATATACGTCTTCGTATAGTTCATGGGCTTCTGGATAAGGAGAGTTTTCAGCAAAAGTGACTGATTCTTCCACTTCCTTTTTCACCCAAGCGTCGATGTCTGCAAGTTCTTGTTCAGAAAGCCATTTTTGGGCTTTGATGATGCGCAAGCAGTGTTCTATAGGATCTTGTTCCATCCATTCGGCGACTTCGTCTTTGGTGCGGTATTTTTGCGGGTCAGACATGGAGTGTCCTTTGTAGCGATACGTACGGATATCGAGTAGCGTTGGGCCTTCGCCGTTGCGAGCGCGGCTTGCAGCTTCTTCGATGGCTTCGTGCACAGCTTCTGGACGCATACCGTTCACAATTTTGGAAGGCATTCCGTAAGAAAGGCCGATTTGAGAAAGGTCGGTAACGTTTGTGGTGCGCTCTACTGAGGTTCCCATGGCGTAGTTGTTGTTTTCAATGATGAAAATCACTGGAATTTTCCAGTTCATGGCCATATT
>ENA-ORFA01000090-ORFA01000090.1-marine-metagenome-genome-assembly--contig:-NODE-90-length-42243-cov-3.403074_pt1 | contig 42243 bp, 40 predicted proteins | sample MGYA00248621_ERZ508587 | MGnify/ENA primary metagenome ERZ508587 (study PRJEB26250, sample SAMN06266239) | marine metagenome | isolation source: Columbia River Estuary | place: USA:Columbia River Estuary... | reverse complement strand
TTTCAATAAGTTCGCGCTGACGAGTAACCGGATCGCCGACACGTACTAGTTTTACTACTTCTTCTTTGGGTAAACCAAGGTCGATAAAGAAGTCGGTGATTTGTGCCGTCTTGTTGCGCTCTTCCGGCGACATGATATGAATAGGTTTCGAGCCCATGACACCGATAACGTCCTGACGGCCATGTACAATAACGCGCTGCGCTGTAAGCGTTTTAGGATCGAAACCGCCAAGGGTGTGAAACCGGAGGAAACCGTTATCGTCGATATGCGTGACAATGAAACCGATTTCATCCATATGTGCAGCGACCATTACTTTTTTGCGTTCACGGCCTTTCTTTACTGCAGTGACATTTCCCATGTTGTCGATGGAGATGTCGTCACAAAGTGGACGAATTTCACGCAAGACGATTTCGCGCACACGCGACTCGAATCCGGGAGCACCGGCAATTTCACAGATTTCTTTGAGGAGATTAACGTTAATTGACATAAGAAGGTGTGGGTTTTATTTTACGCGTCCGAGTTTGATCATATTGGTTCTTCCCTGATCTTCCAACGGAATACTGGCAAGGTTGATGATGATATCGTCTGTTTTGGCAAATCCTTTTTCCTTCAGGATTTCCTGAAGTTCAATAATGGTTTCGTCGGTGCTGACTTCCCGGTCGTAGAAGAAACAACGAACGCCCCATACAAGACTCAGCACACTCATCAGCGAAGGTACATCCGAGAAAATAAGGATCTCGGTGTTCGGACGCTGTGCGGAAACCTGATAAGCGGTATATCCGGAACGCGTCATACCAACAATTGCTTTGGCTCCGACTTGAGAGGCCATAACACAAGCGTTGTAGCACACCGAATCGGAAATATAAGTTTCGCTTTTCGTGTCTGGCGCATGAAAACGATTGTACGGATATCCTTCTGACTCGACTGTAGTGATGATGTTTCGCATATACTCCACGACTTTCACCGGATATTGCCCGACGGAAGTTTCGCCACTGAGCATGACGGCATCAGCGCCGTCAAGAACAGAATTTGCAACGTCGTTCACTTCGGCACGTGTCGGCGCGTGATTCGTGATCATGCTTTCCATCATTTGTGTAGCGATGATAACCGGCTTGAACGCTTCAATAGCTTTTTTGACGAGCATTTTCTGAATCATTGGCACTTGTTCCATCGGCATTTCCACGCCTAGGTCGCCACGAGCCACCATCAATGCATCGGTTTCGCGAATGATCTGATCAATCTCTGCAATTGCTTCCGGCTTTTCTATTTTTGCAACTACGCGGATTTTCTTTCCGGCTCGTGCAATTATATTTTTCAATTCAAGGATATCCTGCGCACGGCGTACGAACGACAATCCAATCCAGTCCACGTCCATTTCCATGGCGAAGTGCAGATCTTCGAGGTCTTTCGGGGTCAAACACGGCAGTGATATTTTCGTGCGCGGAAGGTTGACTCCTTTCTTGGAAGAGAGTATTCCGCCGCTTTCGACGACAGCTTTGACGAGGTCTTTCTTGTTGGTATCGGTGACATGTAATTTAAGCTTACCGTCATCAATGAGTATCGTATCTCCGACAGCGACATCCGAGGGGAATTGCTGATAGTTCATGTAAAGTTTACCGTCTTCACCAATGCACTCTTCGGTGGTAAAGCGGATCTCATCTCCGGCATCCAGCTGCATGGCATTATCTTTCACCACGCCAATACGAAGTTTAGGGCCTTGTAAATCGACGAGGATGGAGGTGTGAATTCCTAGTTCCCGGTTGATGGTTCGGATGTTACGGATGACCTCCCGGTGGTGCGAGTAATCGCCGTGTGAAAGGTTGATACGACAAACATCTACACCGGCTTTTATCATGCTCTTCAAGGTTTCATAAGAAGAAGAGGCAGGGCCGATCGTGGCGACAATTTTTGTCTTGTTGTATGGAATCATAGTAATGCGATTAGAACAGTAGGTTGCCTTTTGATTTCAGTGTGCGAACGTCAAGAGTAAAAACGGCCTGGAATCCGGCAACTGTTTGTAGGTGTTTGATAATTTCTGTCGGGTCGATGGGTGTCATGCCCGGTTTGATGAGCAGGAAATAATCCAGCTGCTTACGTTCCGGAATCAATAATCCCTCTTCCGTTTTGTTGGATATAACAAAGTATTGGTCTTCCTGTTCAGTGTTGTACTCGAAAAACGAGAAAGCAAGTTCTGTGTCGCGCTTGCCATCTAGAATGGTATAGTCGCTGCCACGCTGTAATTCCAGTTCTAATGTGGTATTGATGTCGCGGCAGATCCTGAAATCACGAAAGTTCGATACGATGCCGATCAGGATGAAGTCATAGACTTCGTCATCTATTTTCAGGATGGTTTTTCCCATGACGTACTACGAAGGTAACAAGTATCCGGCGGTTTACCGACGGCTACTGCCGGTAGTTGTCAGGTTTCGGTAAGGTGTAGTTGTTGAACGGCCTTTTCGGCGGCGATCTGTTCGGCCCGTTTTTTGGAATAGTCTTCGCCCCGGGCGATTTCCTGACCGTCAAGCAGGAGTCGTACGCGCAGCAGGCGCTTGCCGGCGTTTTCCACTTCTTCGATTAGCTCGAATTCGACCGTTCGGCGCTCGCGCTGTGCCCAGTTAATCAGACGACTTTTAAAGTTCTTGTCGACTTGCTCAAGTTCGTCGAGATCGACGTGGTGGCGTACGATTCGAGTAAGGATAAGCTTGCGGGTGGTGCTGTATCCTTTGTCGATATACACTGCGCCGATCAATGCTTCGAAGGCATCTCCGTAGGCCGACCGGCTTTTTGCCCCGGGATCTATCGAGCCGTCCATGAACTTGTTGATGCCTAACTTAAGCGCTAGCCGGTTCAGATTTTCGCGATTGACAATTCGGCTCCGCATTTCGGTCAGGAAGCCTTCTTCCTTGAACGGGAACTTTTTAAAGAGGAGTTCTGCGATAACCGCACCAAGTATGGCATCGCCGAGATATTCCAGGCGTTCATTGGAAAGTTTGATGCCTGTAGGATGTTCCGTAGCGGTTGAACGATGGCTGAAAGCAAGGTGATAAACGGACAGATTGCCTGGTGTAAATCCCAATAGGTTGCGCAGGGAAGAAACGAATTTCTTGTCGCCGGAAAAGTAATAGCGGATGTGTGAGAATAAACTCAAGCCAACCTGTTTTTCAGGTACGCCGACCGACCGCTTTTCAACGTTTAGCCGATGTACTTACGGAAGATTACGGAAGCATTGTGGCCACCGAAACCGAACGTGTTACTCAGCGCAATATCCACTTTACGTTTTTGTGCGTGGTGGAAAGTGAGGTTCAGTTTAGGGTCGAATGCAGGATCGTCAGTGAAGTGGTTGATGGTAGGCGGTACAATATCGTGTTGTACAGCCATGATGCTCGCCATCGCTTCAATAGCACCGGCGGCACCCAACAAGTGGCCGGTCATTGATTTGGTCGAGCTGATATTCAGGCGGTAGGCATCTTCGCCAAACACCGTCTGAATAGCTTTGATTTCCTGCGGATCACCGATTGGCGTAGACGTACCGTGTACGTTGATGTAATCGATGTCTGCTGTGGTAAGATTAGCATCTTCGAGCGCAGCACGCATAACGTTGGCAGCTCCTAAACCTTCCGGGTGCGGAGCTGTCATATGGTACGCATCGGCCGACATACCTCCGCCAATCATTTCCGCATAAATTTTTGCACCACGTGCTTTGGCATGCTCGAGTTCTTCCAGAATGATACAACCGGCACCTTCGCCGAGTACAAAGCCATCACGATCGAGGTCAAACGGACGAGATGCCGTTTTCGGATCGTCATTACGCATGGAAAGCGCTTGCAGTGCATTGAATCCTCCTACACAAGTTTCGTTCATGGTCGATTCGGAGCCGCCGGAGATGATCATGTTGGCTTTACCAAGACGGATGTAGGTAAATGCATCAATCAATGCATTGGTGGAAGAAGCACAGGCAGAAACCGTGGTAAAGTTAGGTCCGCGGAAACCGAATTTCATGGAGATGTGTCCCGATGCAATATCGGCGATCATCTTAGGAATAAAGAACGGGTTGAAGCGTGGAGTTCCGTCGCCGCGACCAAAAGCGATCACTTCGTCCTGAAACGTTTTCAATCCGCCGATTCCGGAGCCCCAAATCACCCCCACGCGATCGTGGTTGATGGTCTCCAGGTTGATTCCGGCATCTTTGACGGCTTCTTCCGCAACGACAAGCGCGTACTGCGAAAATCCGTCGAGCTTGCGGGCTTCTTTGCGGTCAAAATAATTATTGGGATCGAAGTCCTTGACTTCGCAGGCAAAACGTGTTTTGAATTTGGAAGCGTCAAACTTCGTGATAGGACCCGCGCCACTGACGCCGTTGATCAGGCCGTTCCAGTAGTCAGCAGGTGTATTTCCGAGGGGCGTCAATGCGCCCATTCCGGTTACGACGACTCGTTTCAGTTGCATTCGTCTGCAGGATATGAAAAATAGGAACTCGTCCGGGTAAAAAATAAAAGCAGGATCCGCAAAGCTGTTTTCAGCGACCGGATCCTGCCAATGAGTAACGTATTATTTTACGTTCTTTTCGATATAGTCAACGGCCTGACCAACCGTGGAGATTTTCTCCGCCTGGTCATCCGGAATAGCAATGTTGAATTCCTTTTCGAATTCCATGATCAGCTCAACGGTGTCGAGTGAATCCGCACCAAGATCGTTGGTGAAAGATGCTTCCGGGGTAACTTCTTTCTCGTCGACGCCCAGTTTGTCCACGATGATGGAACGTACTTTTGATGAAATGTCAGACATGATTCTCTGATTTAAGGTTAAGTGGGTTAGAATAAGGCTGCAAATTAAAAGGGAATCTGCGGAAATTCAAAATCGCTCCGCTTAGTTATTATCAAGATTATCAACTAGTTGGGTTATTTCTCGACACCCGCCCACCTGAACCCCTTGATTTATCGGCATTTCCGCGGAGTTCTCCTCAAAAAAAAGCCCCCTTTAAAAGGAGGCGTTTTTTTATAAAGAGCTATTAATCAGATTATTGATTAAAAATCGACGGCATTATATGAAGAGGCGTACAATTTCGTAGAAAATGCCTGCCAGGATGGCCGAAACCGGTATGGTTAGAATCCAAGCCCAGACCAGACTAACGGTCACGCCCCAACGAACCGCGGAGAGTCGCTTGGTGGCACCGACACCAATGATGGAACCGGTAATAGTATGCGTTGTACTTACAGGAATACCCTTAATGACTTCGCCGCCGATTTTCCAAGGGAATTTTAAGCCTTCGGTGAAGAAGAGGGTGATGGCACCGGCAGTTTCTGCAGCGACGCCTTCGAACGGCGTTACTTTGGTGATTTTTCCACCCATCGTTTTAACGATTTTCCAGCCGCCACTCATCGTACCCACAGCAATAGCCGTGTAACAGGCCAGTGGCACCCAGTTAGGTAATTCCTTCATACTTCCGATTTGTCCGCCGGCAATCAAAGAGATGCCGATGATACCCATTACTTTCTGTGCATCATTTCCCCCGTGTCCAATACTAAAGGCTGCAGAGGAAACAAGCTGTAGTTTTTTAAACCACAAATTGGATCGGTGTGCATTCAGCTTATTCAAATAAAGAGCAAAAAAGGCCATGGTTAATAGGATGAACGCGAGTAAGATCCATTTGAAGTTTTTAGAGTAAAAAATTACTTGCATGAAGTAACTTTCATAGTCTGTTTTTCCAGCCAATTTAGCAGGATCTGTTAGAAGATTCGTTTGTAAGAAATAAATTACGTAGGCAATCACTAGGACGGAGATAATTCTGGATTTCCAGCCTTTCCCAAACGAGCTTAGAAACCAGATTGACATGATAAATGCCATTAGCATTCCAATCATTGGCGCCAGTATAATAAAACTGGCTGTTTTGAGAATGACGGTTGTATTCACTGCATCAATACCTGCAGCTGCAATGCCAGCTCCGGCGAAGCCACCAATCAAAGTGTGAGAGGAGGAGGATGGAATACCAAACCACCAGGTCAATAAATTCCAAGCAATGGCAGCAATCAGCCCTGCGAAAATTACATTCATCATAGTGCCCCCGTTCACCGCATCTGCATTTACAGTTTTAGCAACTGTGTTAGCAACACCATGATCTTTAAAAATAAAATAGGCTACCGAGTTAAAAATAGCTGCCCAAAGTACGGCCTGAAATGGGGTTAGTACTTTAGTTGAAACAACAGTGGCAATTGAGTTGGCAGCATCATGGAATCCATTGATGTAGTCAAATACAAGTGCTAATACTATAATCGAAATTAGAAAGGTAGTCATGTGCAGCTTAGGCGTATTTGAGTACAATCGATTCGATTACATTGCTGGCGTCTTCACATTTGTCTGTGGCTAGTTCCATCACTTGATAGATTTCACGAATCTTAATCACCTCTTTAGCGTCAGTCTCCATGGCAAATAAGCGCTCGATACTCATATCAAATACATCATCGGCCTGGTTCTCTATACTGTTGATTTTTATCATTGCTTCAGTAATAGCTTTGATATTTTTCATATCCCGAAGCTGTGTAACGGCAATCTTAACCTGCTGACATCCTTGCTCAATCAGTTCAGCAAATTTTTGCATCCCCATATCATTGGTGTTGACACGATAAAAATTCATTTTTTTAGCAGAACCATAGATATAGTCGGCTATATCATCCAATGAAGTAGCCAAATAATGGATATCCTCTCGGTCAAAAGGGGTAATAAAATTTCTGCCCAGCTCTGTAAACAGGCTGTGAGTTAGGTCATCGTTTTGGTGCTCTAGGTCTTCAATTACGGCAATTAGCTTTGCCCTTTTGTCAAAGTCGGGTTCTGCCACCACAGCTTTGAGCTGGGTACCCATCACAGTCAGATTTTCAGCCACTTTTTCGAATAATTCAAAGAATACCGCATTCTTTGGAATAAAAATTTTGAGGAATGAATTGAAGCCTGACATAGATTCTTTTTAATGTAAACAAACAGTCTGTGAAAGTACTGTTTTTTGGGCTGTCCAGGGGACCCCCGAAAGGCGTAACATTTTGGTAACATTGAGGTAATAATTGCTTAACACTGCGGTGACTTACCGTTAACATGCGCCGACCACCTTTGCGTCAAACAAAGGAATTATGCAGGCTCGGATCAACATACTTTTTGTTACTCTACTTTTGATAACTACTCAGGTTTCAGCCCAATTGGTGCCATTTGTAGGCAAGGTTATAAATGTTAAAAATGAGCCTTTAGTGGGCGCCTATGTAACTATTGAGGGCGGATCGGTGACCACTTTGTCTACCGATGTTGAGGGAAAATTTTACACTAAGTTGGAAGGTGGAAAAAAATACACCTTCAAGGTTACTAACACAGGATATGAGGCGAAGCAAATTGCTGACATAGTTGCGAATCCTAATCAAGAAAATATACTTGAGATTGTATTGCAGGAAAGTGCCAAATCAAATCTTCAGAGCATTACATTAACAAGTTCTTCTCGCCGTCAAGAGAACACCAGTGCGTTGTTAAGTTTTCAGCGTAATAATATTTCCTTGTCAAGTGGTTTAGCTGCTGATTTTATTCGTCGTACTCCTGACAAGAATACGGGTGAAGTATTAAAACGTGTGAGTGGAACCAGTATCCAGGATAATAAGTTTGTGGTTGTTCGAGGGCTGAGTGATCGATATAATGCCGCATTACTTAACAACGCGCAGCTTCTTAGCTCTGAGCCTGATAAAAAAGCTTTTTCATTTGATCTGATTCCTTCGTTAATGGTAGACAATATTGTTATTAACAAAACAGCTACACCGGACCTAACTGGAGAATTTGCAGGAGGTCTTGTTCAAATTAATACAAAAGATATCCCTGCGCGTAACATACTGACAGTTGGGGTTAGTTGGGGATTCAACAATCAATCAACGGGAAAGGATTTTACTAGCAATACACGTAATAGCACAGATTGGATAGGTTTTGATGATGGTACCCGCGCTATACCTGCCGGATTCCCCACTTCACCGCAGGCTTACCGTATTCTGGGTGGAAGTAATACTGGTATCGCACAACAAATCGAATTGAGTAAGTTGTTCAACAATGAGGTTAGCAAGGAAGTATCTACAACCGCAGCTCCTATTCAAACTTATAATCTTACTTGGGGGGTTAATAAAAAATTCAAAAAAGGCGGTGTATTCGGTTCAATCATTTCAGCCCAATATCGTAGCAGCATGTTAAAATTTGCTGTGGAAAGAAAACTACACCAGGATGATGGCGATTTACTGGTTCAGTTATTTGATGAGCAGAATAAATATTCTATCAACTCGGGGGTGATTGCCAATTTTACTTATGTAAAAGGAAAGCATAAGATTTCTTTTAAAAATCTTTTCAATCAACTTTTTGAGGATAATTATTACACCCGTACCGGAGTAAGTTTTGATCGTATCCAGGATATTGATTTCCGTTCCTCCGTATTAAATCAACGTAGTTTATATACCAGCCAATTAGAGGGTAGTCATCAATTGACAAAGAGCGGAGTGAAATTAAATTGGAACGGAAATGTGGGGTATAACTGGAAAACTCAACCTGATTTACGTACTTATGCCTACTTCCGTCCAAAAGGAACCAGTGCACCCTTTGAATTTAATGACGATGATACGCGTAGATTTTTTAGTGATTTGAAGGATTACAGTTATGGGGCTAATGGATCTATTTTGATCCCTTTCAAAATGGGGAAATTCAAACAAAGTTTCAAGGCAGGTGGATCGACTTTAATACGTATTCGTGATTTCAGAAGCCGAATTTTCCGTTATGAGCCTGCCAACATTACACAATTCAATAGCCAACTAGTTTACCTTCCCTATGATCAATTATTATCACCGAACAATATGTTCACGCGTGGCTTTAAGATTTTAGATTTTACGAACAATCAGGATAAATACTTCGGCGTGTCCGTTTTGAATGGGGCATTTGCCATGTTTGACAATAAGCTAGCCGAAGAATGGCGTTTAGTATGGGGCGTTCGTGCTGAAAATTTTCAACAGTTTTTGACCACTAAAGATGTAACGGCTAAGCGGGTAATTGTCAACACAGAAAAATGGGATATTCTTCCTTCTTTTAACCTGACTTTCTCTCCTTCGCCAAAGCATAATATTCGTTTAGCCGGCAGCCAGACAGTGGCCCGTCCTGAGTTTCGTGAAATTGCTCCTTTTTCCTTCTTTGACTACGAGGTTAATTATGCGGTGGATGGAAATCCTGATTTGAAACGCAGTTCTATATTAAATGGGGATGTTCGGTATGAATTTTATCCTAAAGCAGGGGAGGGAATTACCTTGGGTGCTTTTTACAAATCATTTACCAACCCAATCGAATTACGGTTGAATCCCTCCAGTGTACTGGACAGAAGAAACTATAAGTTTTATAATGCACAGGATGCTACCACCATTGGTGCAGAGTTAGAGATCAGAAAGAATTTAGTTTCTCTTCAAGATGGTGATGCACAGTTAAGCACTTTTGTTAACCTGACTTACATCAGTTCTACAGTTACGCTTGCCTCTACTTCAGGAGGAGGTCAGGCTGTTTCCAGCAGCCGTCCTTTACAAGGGCAGTCCCCTTATTTGATGAATATGGGTCTGCAGTTTGATAATAGTAAAAAAGGGATCAGTAGTTCTTTATTATACAATCGCATTGGTCAGCGCCTGAGTCTGGTTGGTCTAAATGATCTTGGATTTCCTGATGTGTATGAGCGCCCCCGTGATCAGGTAGATTTTCAGTTATCTAAGAAAATTTTTGCTGGCAAGGGTGAATTAAGACTTACTTGGTCAGATATATTGAATCCTTACTATTACTTCTATGAAAATGTGAACGAACAAACATCTTTCCAGGATGGAACTGATCGATTATTCTACGCTTTCAAGCCCGGCTCAACAATAACGTTTGGATTTACCTATGATTTTTCAATCTCAAAAAAATAAACTTAAAACTCAAAACCCTGTATATGAAGTCGATTCTCACTAAAGTGCTTGCTGCAGTATTACTGTTAAGCACATCTGCTTGTGTAAAAGTAACATTCGATGAAGGAAATGGAGGTACGGTTACACCGCCTGTTGATCCTACAAGTAATGTTATCACTGGTGTTATTTCCTCCAGCAAATTTTATGCAAAAGGTAAATGGATTTTAAAAGGTTATGTCTATGTAATTGATGGCGCCACTGTTACATTTGAGGCGGGTTGTGTTGTGCAAAGTGATGTAACTGAAAAGGGAGCCCTGATTATTGAGCGTGGTGCTAAAATCATTGCTTCTGGAACCAAGGATAATCCAATCGTCTTTACAAGTGGAAAGGCAATTGGCGCTCGCGCTCCTGGTGACTGGGGTGGTATCATTCTATTAGGTAAAGCACCCACCAACCGTCCTTTAGATCCTGCCCCGGTAATTGAAGGTGGAGTAGGCCGTCAATATGGTGGAACAATTCCTACCGACGAGAGCGGAATTCTTCGTTTTGTACGTATCGAATATGCTGGAATCGCAGCTGAACCCGGATCAGAGATCAATGGATTGACTTGCGGTGGTGTAGGTTCTGGTACTATTATAGAGAACGTAATGGTTTCTTACGGAAACGATGATGCGTTTGAGTTTTTTGGCGGTACTGTTAATGCTAAAAATCTAATTGCATTTGCTACTGCTGATGATGATTTTGATTTTGACTTTGGATATAGTGGTAAAATCCAGTATGCTATCTCTATGCGCAAGCCTGATTTTGTGGATGCAGGTGATGCCGGTAACGGAATTGAGTGTGATAATGATGCGAGTGGTACAAACGCAACTCCAATCACACGCCCTCAATTAAGCAATTTTACTATGGTTGGTCCTAATGACGCAACAGGAACGGCTGCAAATCATAACTACTCCATGCGTTGGAGAAGAAGAACTCAGTTTGTAATTCGCAATTCCATTATGATTGGACATCCGGATGCAGGGTTTTCTATGGAGTCTGATGGAACATTGAACGATTACTATGTTAATGGGCTTTCTGAGTTTCGTAATAACTTATTACAGGCTACAACAAGCATCTATCGCAGTAGTAATAACAATATTTGTACGGCTGCTCAAATCCAGGCAAAAGCTGAAAGCGAAGGTTGTGTGACATTAGCAACTAGTGCAGCTGCGCAGCTTACCAGCCCTTTCTTTTCTATTACTCCTAATTTTTTACCTGCTACAGGTTCACCCGCTTTAACTGGGTCCAGTTTTACAGGCATGAACCCATTCTTTACGTCAACTACTTTCCGTGGCGCCATGGGTACTACTGATTGGACTACAGGATGGGCAGTGTGGGATCCTCAGAATAAATCTTATTAATACATCGTTTAATTTTGGCGCTCTGTCTGAAAAGGCAGAGCGCTTTTTTATTTCTAAAAGGTTCTACTTATGAGTGGCATTCGGATTTTATTTGGCTTTATGCTAGTGCTTCTTTTAACCTATTGTACCCCTCAGGGGACTCCCAATCTTTTACCAGAATTAGCAACTTGTGATAGTGCGGTGATTATGTATTACAACACACCTGGTAATCCCCGATTTTTTAAAATGGTAAAGGTTTATGATAAGGCTAGCTTGTCTTCCCTTGCGGAGGCTGCTAATCAACCTGCACATATCGCTGAACGTGATTGTAATACGCAGGGCAAAATTTACTACTATGGGGATAATGGAGAGGTATTTGTGTTGTACTTTACCTACGATGCTGCTTGTAAGTCTTTGACCTTCATTAAGACCGGAGAAAAGTATGAAGTTATTCTCCCAGCGGCTGAACATAACATGCTTGAAAAGTTGAAGGAGAAAGCCTACGAGCCTGGTAATCGCTAATATTAAGTTTTAGACTTCTTGCAAAACTTAACATTGAATTTCTATGCTTGCTTGTTCAACTAATTATTTTTGGGCTGGCTACTTCTTTACACAAGCCATCCCTGATTTATGAATACTATTACCGAAGCGATTCGACGTGCAACTTCCGTGCAAGAAGTTTCCAATGTATTGGAAGCATGTTGGCAGGAAAAAAAGAAGAGTGGTTCGGAAGAAGGACTCTTTTTTTTAAGTGAATTGCGTGCTATTCTTAATCAAATTGATCCAATTGATGTTGCTGAGGCAGCGGAGTGGACTAATATTCAACACGCGAGAGTTTATTTACATCGGCTTACTGCAAAGCAATCCTCCTCGGTAAAATAAGATCCATTTTGTTAGGGGTAGACCAGATTTCCTGCATGCGCCCTAACGATTGTTCGATGGAGAGTCTATAATCCTTTTGGAGAGCTTTACCCTGATTGAGCCAATTTTCAATCATAGCAGATTCCATTGGTTGGTAAGGATCCAAGACCGTTATTCCCATATTTTTTAATGCTGCTGCATTGCAATATTGCTCATATTGACCCCAGATTGGCATGGCAAGTATTTTCTTGCCCAATTGCATGGCCTCTGCCGGCGTCTCAAAACCTGCTCCACAAATAATACCAGCACAACTAATCAGGCTTGTATTGAAGGATTCCTGATCGATGGGCTTAAAAGTGATATTTTTTTCACTGAAAGTATTTTTTACCGCTTTGCTAAAAACTTCAAATTTTTGGCGGGGTACTCCTCCAAGTAGGATTTGTAAGAATCTGTCATGTAATGCTGGTAGGTAGACGGTGATATGTCCATGATTAGTTGGTGTTGCATCCAGTATTTCTTTCTTGATAATTGCCCCGAATACCGCAGTATGATATTTTTCAAAATGCAGTCCAATGTGATGGCTAGCTTGGACATATTTTTTTAATAATAACTCACCATGCCAACTTTTGAATACGGGTCTTGGTGTTTCTGCATATTGAAAACTGGCCTGGTGTCCAAAATGTATCGAGGGGACATTTTTCAAACTACAAGCCAGCGAAGTCAAACAATCAAAGTCATTCAATACTAAATCGTATTTCTCAACTGGCAAGGCCATCACTTCTTTTAAAAGGCCCACCGGATTTCGCTGAAAAGCAATTTTTGAATAGTCCAACCCCCCGGCATTGTTGTAGTAGAGACTGATCCCTTTGCTTCTGAATTTCACAGGTAAATTAGCTTCAAGGTGACTATTGTTTCCACTTAAGAAGCAGTCTACCTCGCCCCATTTTTGCAAATGAGGTAATAGGGTAATGGCTCTGCTGATATGGCCATTTCCAGTAGCCTGAACCGCATAAAATATTTTCATGATTGTCGAGGATTAAAAGGGGAGTTGGTGAATGTGAAGTCCAATCTCGTCCGTTACTACATTCAACTCAGGTAATTGCTTTTGCATATTAACTACAGGGGCCAATTCATAATCCTCTTCTTTGTAATGATAGATTTCCCAGGATTGATTAGTGTATTCTAATGCGGTTAAATTTTCAATCCAATCCCCACTATTCAAGTAAGTTACCTGGCCTTCCTCTGTCGATACTATACGTTGTTGTGGCTGGTGAATATGTCCGCATATGACATAATCATACCCTTTGCTGATGGCCAACTCAGCCGCAGTTTGTTCAAAATCTGCAATCCAGCTTACTGCCTTTTTCACTCCATTTTTTACTTTCTTACTCAAGCTCATTTTAGGCTGCCCGAATTGAGTCAGAATCCAATTGATTAGTCGATTAAGCAGAATGAGCCAGTCGTATCCCCAGCCTCCCAGTTTTGCAATGATTTTTGCACTTCCTTTTGTAGTCGCATCAAATACATCACCATGGAAAATCCAAGTACGTTTCCCGTTCATCTCTATTACTAACTTGTCTGATAACTGAAAATTTCCCAGGTGTAATTCACTGTAGCGGCGTAACATTTCATCGTGATTTCCGGTTACATATACAACCCGGGTTCCTTGGCTAAGCAGGTTTAAAATCTCTTTAATGACCTGCATATGGGCAGGGGGGAAGTAGCTTTTGCTAAATTGCCAGCCATCAATGATATCCCCATTCAAAATCAGTAATTGGGGGGATATACTTTTGAGGTAATGCACTAACTCTCTTGCATGACAACCATAAGTACCCAGGTGAATGTCACTAAGCACCACTACGTCCGGATTTCTTTTGTGCATCAACTGTTGTTTTCCGAAGTAAAGCTCTTAACGTTAACAGGGTATTAAGCCGATGTTATGAAACCGTGAATCCTTTTTTTATTTTTTATTTACTGCATTGTGTAAATTTGACCTCGAAGTGAAACTGGCTGCAATAGATATAGGAAGTAATGCGGTTCGACTCTTAATATCAGAGGTAGTGGAACAGGCGGAAGGGACTCCGGACTTTATAAAAACAGTATTGGTCAGGGTACCTCTTCGATTGGGGTTTGATGTTTTTGAAAGGGGCTCAATCTCAGGAAAAAAGGCAGAGCAACTTGTAAAAACCATGCAAGCCTATAAGTTGCTGCTTGATGTATATGGGGTTCGTCATTTGAAAGCTTGTGCAACGTCTGCTATGCGTGATGCTGCCAATACGCAAGAGGTATTACAGCGTATTAAAACTGAATCAGGAATTACAGTTAGGGTTATCAGTGGGGAGGAGGAAGCAACACTTATTTATGAAAATCACATTGCCGATTATATGGATGCTGCAGAATCCTATCTCTACATTGATGTGGGCGGGGGCAGCACCGAGTTGACATTTTTTAGTGATGGGAAGCTGGTATTTAAAAAATCTTTCAATATTGGTACTATTCGTTTATTAAAGGACCAGGTTTCTGCGGATAATTGGGAAGAAATGAAAACCTATATACGTCAGAAAATTAAAGGGCATCATCATGTTACGGCTATCGGTTCTGGCGGAAACATTAATAAGATTTTTAATTTATCCAAGCGAAAAGAGGGGAAGCCCATCGATCTCGAACTTCTCAAGCAGTATTACAAGGAGTTGAGTGAACTAAGCATTTCTGAACGTATGCAACGATTTCGTATGCGTGAGGATCGGGCCGATGTGATTGTACCCGCACTTCAGATTTATATCAATGCCATGCGATGGGCGGATGCCGAGAATATGTTTGTACCCAAAATTGGACTTGCTGATGGCCTCATTCACACGCTCTATGAAGAGGCGATAGCAAAGAAAGCTGTAGCCAAATGATAATCAGCTTATTGCATTAATGTGAAACTATTATTAATTCGTTCTACTTTATCTATCCTTCTTTCTTGATCAGTTAGTTTTGTTAAATACCTTCTTTGCATGTTAATTCCCCGTGATATCAGCTGGCTGTCATTTAATGGCCGTGTTTTGCAAGAAGCGAATGATCCTACCGTACCGCTTCAACAACGTATTCGATTTTTGGGAATTTTTTCAAATAATCTAGATGAGTTTTTTAGAGTTCGCGTGGCTACCCTCAAAAGGATGTCGGACTATAGTGCAAGGCGTAAAAAACTTAATATTGACATTGATGTTAATGCTCAACAAATTCTGGATGAGATCCAGATGATAGTATTGCGTCAGCAAAACGAATTTGAGCGAATATGGAAGAATATTTTACAAGAGCTTAAGCAACATCGCGTATTTCTGAAAAATGAAAGGCAGCTTACCAAGCCGCAGCAACTGTTTGTGCGTGAGTTTTTTGAAACACAGGTTCGTAATTACGTAATCCCGCTAATGATCGAAGCGTTACCGGAGCTGCCCTATATCCGGGATAAGAGCATTTACCTGGGTGTTGTCATGCGCAAAAAAAATACAGCCTATCAAGATCAATATGCGTTAATTGAGGTTCCTGTAAAATCAATTGGCCGATTTGTTCAGTTACCTTCTTCGGGTAGTGAAAAGCACATTATACTTCTTGAGGATATAATTCGTTTCAACCTTCCCCGTATTTTCCCCTATTTCGACTTTGATCTTTTTGAAGCCTGGCTATTCAAGGTCACTAAAGATGCGGAGTTGGATATGGACCATGACTTGTCAATGAGTTTTGTAGAAAAAATGGCCAAAGGGATTAAGAATAGAAGAAAAGGTAAACCGGTTCGTTTTGTCTATGATAAGGAAATGGACAATGGACTTTTGCAATATCTGATTGGTCGGTTGGGGCTTACTAAAAAAAGTGCCATCATACCCGGAGGTCGCATACATAACTTCCGGCATTTCATGGATTTTCCAAAAGTGCTGCCATCCACACAGGTTCGCAAACCAGCATTTACACATCCATTATTACGGCAGAAACTTCGTGTAACAGATGTTGTATTACAAAAGGATGTCATGTTGCATTTTCCCTATCATTCTTTTGACTCCTTGATTGATATGTTGCGTGAAGCGGCCATGGATGCCACGGTAGAGCGAATACAAATAACTGCTTATCGACTTGCTTCCTCTTCACGTATTATTCACGCCTTGATTAATGCTGCAAGGAATGGTAAATCAGTTGTGGTAATGCTTGAGTTGAAGGCAAGATTTGATGAGGAAGCAAATCTCGAGTGGAAATCAGTACTGGAAGAGGAGGGGATTCGGGTTCTTTTAGGAGTACCTAATATGAAGGTGCATGCTAAACTTTGTGTTATTACGCGTAGGGAGAAACAAAAACTGCAGTACTATGGTTTTGTGAGCACGGGAAATTTGAATGAATCTTCTGCTCGTGTTTATGCGGACCATTGTTTATTAACATCCTCACCTGCCATCATGCGGGATGCCATGCGTGTTTTCGAATATCTAGAAAAGTGGCAACGCGGAATGATGCCGCTTAGGAAGTGTAAAGCTTTATTAGTTTCGCCTGTATCTATGCGATCGGGTATTGCTCGCATGATTGAGCAGGAAATTAAAGCTGCACGCACCGGAAAAAAAGCAAAGATCATTATCAAGCTGAATTCACTTAGCGACCCCGCCCTGATCAAATTATTAAATAAGGCTGCATCCAGTGGGGTGGAGCTTCATCTGATTGTCAGAGGAATTTATTGCGCGCAATTTCCACTTTCAAAAAAGAGACTACCACCACACGCAATTAGTATTGTGGATGAGTATTTGGAGCATGCACGTGTATTGGTTTTTTATAATAAAGGCAAAGAGCGGGTATTTATTTCCTCTGCCGATTGGATGGTCAGAAATCTCGACTATCGGGTTGAAGCAGCCGTGGAGATAATTGACTCGACTATTCGTAAAGAAATGCTTAGTATTCTTGAAATTCAGCTTGCCGACAATGTGAAGGCAAGATTGTTGAATGATTCGCTGAATAATCAATATGCCTTAAGTAAAAACAAACAATCAGTTCGTTCGCAGGTCTTGATTGCAGATTTTTTACAACGAGCGTCTTCAAGGAGATTTAATAAACAACCTAGCTAATAGGTAGTGTAAAGCCGATAGTAGTTCCCACTTGCTCGGTACTCCTGGCGTGAATAGTTTCCCCGTGTGCTTCGATTATATGTTTACAAATGGCCAGCCCTAAGCCACTACCCGTGATATCTCGGGCGCGTCCTATTTCTGTACGATAGAATCGTTCGAAAATTCTGCTGATTTCTTTTTCGGCGATCCCAATTCCATCGTCTGTAATTTCAATTAGAATGTGTTTGCCATCTGTTTTGTACATGGACGCAGTAATGCTACCATTTTGCTTTCCATATTTACGTGCATTCTCTACAAGGTTTGATAAAACCTGTCTGATTTTTTCTTTGTCAGCGAATACTATTAGCGGGGTTTCACATTCTTTTTTTATCGAGCAATGAATTGAATTGCCTTCAGCGGTGGATTCTGACATTTCAAAAACTTCTCTTACTAAATCTTGGATGATGAATGATTGTTTTATGAGAGGAAGTTCGCCGCGCTCTAATTTTGAAATCTGCTCAAGATCTGAAAGAAGATTGGAAAGCCTTTCTACATTTCGTCCAGCATTTTCCAAATATTTTTTATTCACTTTCGGATCATCTAATGCTCCATCCAACAAGGTTTCAATATATCCTTGAATCGAAAAAATGGGTGTCTTGAATTCGTGGGATAAATTTTGTAAAAACTCTTTTCTGAATTGCTCATTTTGTCGGAGCAATTCCATTTCCGTTTCATTTTCAATAGCCCAGTCCTCTACATCTTTACTAACCTCTTCCAGTGTTTTAGGAGGGAGAATGTACTTATAGTAGGTCTCCTCCTTTTTGGTGGTTTTTGTCTTGTGAATAAACTTATAGATCAGTTTTATTTTTCGGTTGATAAATCGTTCTAAGAGGGAGTTGATTACAAAATAGCTGATTAGAAAAAGGGCTGTAAACGACAACAAGCCGAGCGCCCATTTACCAGAGGCCCAGATAACCAACAGACTTTCTGGTATGGAAAGAATCAGGGCAGCCGTCAATGCAATTTGACGGGGTGTAATATTGCTTTCTCGGTTTGACATAGATCTGTAGCAGTAAAGGTAGTAAGCGCAAGAACCAATTAAAGCACAAATTTATACCCTACGCCTTTTACTGTTTTTATGCAGTCGATTCCGAGTTTCTGTCTGATTTTGCGAATATGAACGTCAATAGTGCGGTCGCCAACGATTACTTCATTCCCCCATACTTGGGTAAGAATTTCGTTTCTAAGAAACACACGTCCTGGTTTGTTGGCCAGTAAATGAAGTAACTCAAACTCTTTCTTGGCCAGGGTAATAGATTTACCTTCTACTGTAACTAGAAATTGTTCGGTATTGATGGATAATGAACCGGCGGACAGTGTAGCACTTTCCGGTTTATTTTGTCTTCTAAATAAAGCTTGCAGGCGACTTATTAATACTTTTGGACTTACTGGTTTGCCTATATAATCGTCAGCTCCTGTTTCCAGTCCTTTTACTACTGAGCCATCGTCATTTAATGCAGTTAACATTACAATGAGTGTTTCACTAAACTGAATCTGTGATCGTAAGATCTTACACACTTCCACACCCGATTTTTTTGGCATCATTACATCCAACAGAATCAGGTCAGGTTTATTTTTTTTTGCTTTGTCCAGCGCCTCGTCTCCATCTTTGGCGAGGATCACTTCGTATCCCGCAGCACTGAGGTTGTATTGTAATAATTCGCGGATATCCGGCTCGTCATCTGCAATGAGTACTTTACGGGCCTTATTTTCCATCAGTTGGCGTTTTAACAAAGTTATCTTTTATTTCATGCAACACTTAGTCTTGTATTTAAAGGATAACTAGACTTAATGATAACTTAATATTAACGGCCGAACAGTAACTTTGTGGCCGGATGCAGACGCTATTTAGAATAACTATTCAGTTACTTTTTTTAGGCCTTGGAATCACAGGTGCTGTTGCCCAACCCGGTGAGGCATATTTTGATCCACCGGCCGGTTATAAGCCTGAGTTCCGAAGAGAGCGTAATCATGAGCTGATTCGCGAGGAGCAACGCCTGATCATGGAGAGTGACGGGGTCAAGGACAGTCGATTTACACCTGGAGAAAGTGAGCCGCTCAATAGCGCACTTACTCACGCCCTTCAACATGAGGTTAGCCGAATTGCCTACCAGATCGAAACAGATCCTGCTTTTGACCATCGTCTTAAAGTCAATTATCTTTTTGGGTTGGAGAATCTTTTGAAGTTTTTCAGAGAACGTTGGAGACGATTGGGTATAGAAGGAGTTAATCCACAATATCTCTCGCTCCTAATCGCTAATTATGAAGCTTGTGTTTCTAATGACAAAAAAGGTCTCAGTGTCTCCAGTTTTGTTGTGAGTCTTCCCTATGATGCTGGAACTAATTTGATGGCTGCGGGAATCTTTGAAAAGAATCCCGGTTATCAAATTTGCAGAGAGAATTTATTACTCAAGTATTGCACGCTGCTGCCGGAAAAAACATTTTCTGTGTTACAGAAAAATCCGGATGTATCAATAGCGGATAGTTTAATCAAAGTAGTAGCTCGAAAATTTCCTCGACAACTCTACGATTATGCTGCTGCTGGTGATCGATTAGGACAACGGATCCGTGCTATACAAGATGACGCGTATGTAGCCTTGGTAGCCCGCATGGCACTCAGTAAAAGTGGGCAACAGTATTTCCCCTTTGTTGATAATATTTTGCAAGGACGAACCACCTTGGATCAAATTGATGCAGTAAAAGAAGATACACTTGGGTATTATCGTCTGTTAGTGGCCACACAGCTGGACTATGTCAAGCGAGCTATACAAGGAGATACTGCTATGGAGTCAAAGGCCTTGGCTCGTCGTTTAGAGGATAAGGCACGTTCTCATTTTGTGACTGTCATTAATGCGCTGCATAATGAGAAGGACTTACAAGTTCGTTTTAAAATTTTACAGCCGCTTAGTGCTGCCGAGTTGTATTACCTGGCAGTTTCCTCTGATGGTACTATTTATACCTCCAGTTTTGTGCGTGGCGTTTATCCAATGATGATGTCACGCATTGGTAATCGAGGGGACTCCTTATTGAAAGAAATACGATTTGATCGTTATCGAAAGTTTATCAAGATGGCGGCTGCCTTCAATACCTTGGATGAATTTTTAGCTTCTTTTCCGTCCGCTTCAAGAAAAGGTGTAGAAGATCCTGCCAATACGCTTATGCGCGCCTTTGTAAAAAATCTCGATAAAACTGATGGGTTAGAAGACGGAGCCGATGTGGCAGATTCCTATGCAAGTATTGCGGAAACGCTGCTACCAGTTGCTAAGCGTATGCTTGAAAATATTCGAGAGAATCAGCAAGAGGCCGTGCAGCAGGGTAGTCGAAAAGGCATGGTTATCTACTCTATTCTTGAAAAATTATTTTTATCGGCGGACAGCACACGAAAAATTGATCTGACAAAAGAATTAGGCATACCCCCAGTTTATCAAGTTCCTTTTAAGGATTTGGCTGATGATAGTGGTCGTGTGAATATCCAGTTATTCATCTACGGGGACAAAGATGGAATTGGGGTATTCCCAGGTCTTGTCAATCTATTTAATAATAATAATTGGAAAATAGATCCTTCGAATAAGTATTGGGTTCGCATTACCTCCGCCAAGGGTAAGCCTGTTACATTATATATGAATCGTCCGTTGCCGGAGGAGCAAAATGAAGATGCAAAGGCACAAGAGGAATTAAATATATACCTCCAGCAACAGGGCATCACACCTCGCATCACCATCAACCGTGGGCACAGTTATAATGCTCCTTACACGATTGCCCAAATGTCACCCGCTTCAAAAATTGTATTTATGGGTTCTTGTGGGGGCTACAATATGATCCATGATATTTTGCAAAAAGCCCCAGATGCGCATATCATAGGAACTAAACAAATCGCAGATGCACCTGTGAATAACCCCTTTCTTCGTTTATTGATGGAAAAATTACGAACCGGAAATGATATCGAATGGATTGGTTTCTGGAAAGAACTTGATAAAATTGTAACGGACAAGATCTTTGAAGATTATGTTCCTCCGCATAAAAATCTCGGAGCCTTATTTATAAAGGCCTATACGAAAGCCATGACTTCTCCCTCAACTCTTTGACGTGTCTGCATCTACCGCTTCATTTTTTGATTGGAAATTATTGCGTCGTGTAATGGGCTATGCGGCTCCTTATAAAAATCGTTTCTGGATTTCAGTAATACTCGCAATTGTGTTGGCAGCCCTTACGCCGTTGCGACCCTTGTTGATCCAGCGAACGGTCAATGAATATATAGTAGGGGAGATCCCACGTATGGTGATTTTGGTAACTATGATTCAACTGGGAATCATTTTAATAGAAACCGCATTACGATTTGGATTTACTTTTCTAACTGCCTGGCTTGGTCAGGCCGTTGTGATGGATCTTCGGTTGGCTACCTACGATAAAATTCTTCGGTTGCATCTTTCTCAATTTGATCGCACCCCCGTTGGAACGCTGACTACGCGTACCGTAAATGATATCGAATCGATCAATGATATTTTTGCCGAAGGGCTTGTGCCTATCATTGCAGATATTCTTTCGATTGTTTGTGTGCTGACTTATATGTTTTCGGCGGATTGGAGACTGACCTTGATTGCACTGATTCCCTTCCCCATAATTTTGATCGCTACTTATATTTTTAAAGAAAGTATCAATCGTTCTTTTCAATCGGTTCGAAATGCAGTGGCAGCTTTGAATGCATTTGTGCAGGAGCACCTGACCGGAATGTTTATTGTGCATGCATTTGCTGCGGAGCAATTGGAATTGGATAAGTTTAAAAAAATCAATCGTCAACACAGAGATGCCAATATCAAAGCCATATTTGCTTACTCAGTCTTTTTTCCTGTAGTAGAAATTGTATTGGCACTTTCTATCGGGTTAGTGGTTTGGTATACCGCTAAAGAAGCCTTGGCTTTGCAGCAGAGTCAACAAGGGACTGTGATTGCATTCATCCTTTGTTTGAATTTGTTGTTCCGTCCCTTACGGGTGTTGGCTGATAAATTCAATGTGTTGCAGATGGGTGTTATTGCAAGCGAACGGGTTTTCAACGTATTGGACAATCCGGAGGCAGCACCCCCATTCACGAATAAACCATTGGAAAATTTGCGTTTCAAGGGTAAGATTGAATTTGAGAATGTTCATTTTGCCTATGATCCTGCCGTACCCGTTTTAAAGGGAATTTCTTTTGTTGCTCATCCAGGCGAAACCATTGCTTTAGTAGGGCCTACCGGTAGTGGGAAAACTTCTATTACCAGCTTGTTAACCCGTTTATATGATTTTCAGTCAGGTCAAATAAAGATCGATGACATTGCCATCCAGTCCTATGAACTAGAAACCTTGCGAGGTCAGGTTGGCGTTGTTCTACAGGATGTTTTTTTATTCTCTGGATCTATCTTTGATAACATCACACTACGCAACACCTCCATTAGTCGGAATCGGGTAGAGGAGGCCGCCCGGATGATTGGCTTGCATGATTTTATTTGCTCACTGCCTGGTGGCTACGATTATGATGTTCGAGAGCGAGGGTTGACTTTATCGCTTGGGCAGCGTCAACTACTTTCCTTTATTCGGGCCTTGTTGTACAATCCATCCATCCTGATCTTGGATGAGGCTACCTCCTCCATTGATTCTGAAAGTGAGCAGTTGATCCAGCAGGCGATTGAAAAATTGGTGCAGGGGCGAACCTCCATTGTTGTTGCACATCGTCTATCCACCATTCGCAAAGCAAACAGGATCATTGTCTTGGGGAAAGGAGAGCTCCTGGAGATGGGAACGCATGCCGAGTTAATAGCTAAAAATGGGCATTATGCCCAGCTTTGCAGGGTGCAGTTTCCGGAAAGCATGGGGTCCTAAACCTGTTCTGAAATCCCCGCTCTGATTTGCCTTTTTTTCCTCGGTTTTTCAGCCCCTCACCCCTATCTTTGCGCAAAATTTCGAGGCAGGTATGTGCTGTAGCCCCAAAAACAACTTCAAAGCCCTTCTTTTTATACTGGTTTTTGCCTTTTCACCCTTGGTTTTTAAGGCACAGAATCATGCCCAACACGATGCGCATGACACTGAAACCGGTGCTGCAAAAGCCGAGCATGCGGCTCCTGTCAAAGAGAAAAAATTTGATGCAGCCGAGGTGATCTTTGGTCACGTATTGGATGGACATGAGTATCATTTCATGGACATCGGAGAGCATCCTGTAACCCTTCCATTACCGATCATTCTATATTCACCTTCTCGGGGCACCTGGGATATATTTATGTCCTCTCATTTTGAACATGGACATGCTTCTTACAAAGGGTATACGATGCTTAACAAGCATGCCATCCATGAATTAGGTTTGGACCAAAAGAAATTTTCTGAGGGGACAATCATTCCGCTTGATGCCAATGGAAAATATGATCCTGCGGTTACTTATTACGATCTCTCTATGACTCGTAATGTGGTTCAAATGTTACTAGCGCTTATCATTTTTACTGTCATAATGTTTCGTGTGGCAGGTCGGTACAAGAAAGGAGTGGGAGTTACTTCTGCACCACAAGGTTCTCAAAGTTTACTCGAGCCAATCATCACTTTTGTACGTGACGAAGTTGCTAAGCCTAATTTGGGTCATAAATACGAGCGCTATTTGCCCTTTTTGTTAACGGTGTTCTTCTTTATTCTTGTCAATAATATTTTTGGTCTAATTCCCGGTTCTGCCAACGTAACGGGGAATATTGCCTTTACCGTTGTACTGGGGTTGATTTCATTTGTGGTTATTTTATTCAGTTCCAACAAACATTACTGGGGTCATATTTTCAATCCACCTGGAGTACCACTGGGTGTAAAATTTATTCTGGTCCCCGTTGAATTCTTGAGTGTATTCATCAAGCCCTTTGCCCTGATCATTCGTCTTTTTGCCAACATGGTAGCCGGACATATCATAATCATCTGTTTGATTTCACTCATTTTCATTTTTGGCGAACTCAATCCAATTGCTGGATGGGGCGCTTCTCCATTGTCTCTTGCCTTTACTGTATTTATTTACCTGATTGAGGTACTAGTTGCCTTTCTTCAGGCTTTTATATTCACCATGCTCAGTGCAGTATTTATTGGTCAGGCCCTGGAGGGCGATCATCATGAATCTGCAGAAGGAGCGCATCATTAATTTTTATTTTTTAACCCTCAATACAACTCACATGGATCTTATGAATGTAATGCTACTCGCTGAAGTTGCAAATGCAGGTGGTGCCGTAGGAGCAGGTCTTGCTGCTATCGGAGCCGGTATCGGTATCGGACAGATTGGTAAAGGAGCCCTCGAGGCCATTGCCCGTCAGCCTGAAGCCAGCAACGACATCCGCGGTAACATGATCCTGACAGCTGCCCTTGTAGAAGGTGCTGCACTGTTCGCGATCATCGTAGGCTTTTTGGCCATGGTACTCTAAGTACTGGTCACGTAACTACTGCGTCCGATGCACAGGGCGGATGACGCAGTAGTTCTCTATTAAAAAATGAAATTCATAATAGCATGAATCTGTTAACTCCCGGTTTTGGTCTACTGATTTGGACGCTCCTTGCGTTCTTGGCGGTTTTTTTCTTGCTTGCAAAGTTTGCATGGCCTGCCATCATCAATGGATTACGCGAGCGCGAGCAGAGCATCACCTCTTCCTTGGAGACAGCCAAGCGTGTCCAGGCTGAGATGACGCAGCTGAAGAGCGAGAACGAAGCTTTGTTGGCGCAGGCTCGTGAAGAGCGTGCGCAATTGCTGAAAGAAGCGCGTGAAACCAAAGACCGCATCATTGCTGAAGCGAAAGAACAGGCAAAAACCGAAGCCAATAAGATTATGGTTGAAACGCAAGCGGCTATCCAAGCACAACAAATGGCTGCTCTTACTGAAGTAAAGAATCAGGTTGGAAAGCTTGTGATTGAAGTAAGCGAAAAAGTACTCCGCAAAGAACTAGAGAACAAGGCTGCGCAAGAAGCGCATATCAAAGGCCTTGTTGATGGTGTTAAAATGAACTAATTCCGCCCCATGCCTAATCCACGTTTAGCTGCCCGATATGCCAAGTCCTTACTGGATTTTTCTGTTGAGAAAGGTCAGTTGGAACAGGTTTATGCCGATATGCAGTGGTTACAGGAAGTTTGCAAGAGTAGTCGTGATTTTGCGAATATGCTTCGCAGTCCCATCATCAAATCTGATGTGAAGGGTAAGATTATCCGCGCCGTTACACAAACTCATTTGAGTGAATTGACTAGTGCTTTCAATCAATTGCTGGTTACAAAAAACAGGGAAAGCTATCTTCCTGAAATTTGTTCTGCCTTTATTAAAACGTATAAAGAACAAAAAGGAATTAAAACCGTTCATCTCACCACTGCTTCTCCTGCAACCGCTGAAGTAAAGCAATCTATCCTTGATCAGGTAAAAAAATCAGGAGGGTATACGCAGGTTGAACTCCAGGAAAAAGTAGATCCTGCATTGATTGGTGGTTTTGTATTACAGGTAGACGATAAGCTGATCGATGCAAGTGTGGCCTACGATTTAAAAGCTATTGCTAAACAATTTGAGAATAACGATTTTGTATATAAGATCAAATAACAAGTAAATCAAGTTATATGCCAGAGATTAAACCCGATGAAATTAGTGCGATACTCAGACAACAGCTGAGTAATTTCAATGCCACGGCTGACCTCGAAGAGGTGGGCACGGTGTTACAAATCGGAGATGGTATTGCCCGTGTATATGGATTAGGAAATGTACGTTATGGCGAACTCGTGGAATTCGAAAACGGTGTACGTGCAATTGCCTTAAACCTTGAAGAAGATAATGTGGGTGTGGTATTGATGGGAGAAACAGGTGGTATCCAGGAAGGTGCCAAAGTGAAACGTACCGGACAGATCGCTTCTATCAAAGTAGGAGAGGGAATGTTAGGTCGCGTGGTAAATACTTTGGGACAAGCTATCGATGGTAAAGGTCCTATCACAGGTGATCTATACGAAATGCCTTTGGAGCGTAAAGCACCCGGTGTAATTTTCCGTGAGCCTGTAAAAGAACCACTTCAAACTGGTATCAAAGCGATTGATGCGATGATCCCTATTGGACGCGGACAGCGTGAGTTGGTGATCGGTGACCGCCAGACAGGAAAAACAGCCATCTGCATAGACACCATCATCAATCAAAAAGAATTTTACAAAGCAGGTAAACCTGTTTATTGTATCTACGTAGCTATTGGACAGAAAGCATCTACCATTGCCGGTGTAATGAAAACATTACAGGATAATGGAGCGATGGATTATACTATTATCGTAGCTGCCTCTGCTTCTGATCCTGCACCTCTTCAATTCTATGCGCCATTTGCAGGTGCGGCTATTGGAGAATTTTTCCGTGATACTGGCCGTCCTGCGTTGATTATCTATGATGATCTTTCTAAGCAGGCGGTTGCTTATCGTGAGGTTTCCTTGTTGCTTCGTCGTCCTCCAGGACGTGAGGCCTACCCTGGAGACGTATTCTATCTCCACAGTCGTTTGCTTGAGCGTGCTGCTAAAGTGATCAACGACGATAATGTGGCTAAGAACATGAATGATGTTCCTGATAGTATTCGTCATTTGATCAAGGGTGGTGGATCATTGACTGCACTTCCAATTATTGAAACACAAGCAGGTGACGTATCTGCTTATATCCCTACCAACGTAATCTCTATTACGGATGGTCAGATATTCTTGGAAACTAACTTATTCCTTTCTGGTATTCGTCCTGCGATTAACGTGGGTATCTCTGTGAGCCGCGTGGGTGGTAACGCACAGATCAAGTCCATGAAAAAAGTGGCCGGTACCTTGAAATTGGACCAAGCGCTTTACCGCGAGTTGGAGGCCTTCTCCAAATTCGGTGGAGACTTGGATGCTGCAACCAAGAATGTAATTGACAAGGGTGCTCGTAACGTGGAAATTTTGAAACAAGCTCAATATTCTCCGTTCACTGTGGAGAAACAAGTAGCCATTATCTATCTTGGAACAAACGGATTACTGAAAGATGTTGCCGTTAATCGCGTGAAGGAGTTCGAAGAGCATTTCCTTATGGAAATGGACAACAAACTTCCTGATGTGATGGCGGAATTCAAAAAAGGTAATCTGCCTGAGGATGGAATCAAGAAGATGGTTGAATTGGCGAAGGGCTTGATTCCTCAATATAAAAAGTAAGCAAGCCTTTGTTATCAGTCCGCGGACTCACTAAACAGTTTGGTGAATTCACTGCGGTGAATGATCTCTCATTCAACGTAGACCAAGGACAGGTGTATGGATTTCTGGGTCAAAACGGCGCCGGAAAGTCTACTACTATTCGTATGCTACTTTCCCTAATTCGTCCTACTGCAGGAGAAATCAATTTTTTTGGCCAGTCACTCTTTACGCATCGAAAGGAAATTTTGTCTCAGATTGGAGCTATTGTAGAAAAACCTGATCTCTACAAATATTTGTCTGCGATGGAGCATTTGAATCTTTTTGCAAGATTTGGAGGACATCGACCTGATCAAAAAAAGCATTTATTGTTATTGGAGAAAGTAGGACTAGCGCAACGAGCACATAGCCGTGTTGGCACCTATTCTCAGGGTATGCGTCAGCGGTTGGCATTAGCATGTGCCTTAGTGAATGATCCAAGTTTATTGATTCTGGACGAACCCACGAATGGATTGGATCCGCAAGGAATTGCTGATATGCGGCAATTAATTCGTTCGCTCTGTAAGGAGCAAGGAAAAACCGTGCTTGTTTCTTCGCACTTGTTGAGTGAAATTGAAATGATCGCTGATCGGGTTTTGATCATTCACAAGGGTAAAAAAATAGCGGAGGAATCCATGGATGCTCTAACAGAAAAAGCAAGCCAGTTGAAGTTGCAAGCGGTTCCTGAAAAGCGTTATGTATTAGAAGCTTACTTTCTTTCCTTAACCAGTCAATAATGTTTGCGTCTATTTTATATACGGAGTTGTTTAAAATTTTTCGCCGACCGCGAACGTATATTTCTTTTGGGGCCATTGCCGTAATTGTATTACTGGTTCAGTTTGCCTTGCGTGTAAATGGAACAGAGTTTATTCGCTTTTTTACCGATAGTCAGGCCGATACGTTTGAAATACCCGAAAGTCAGATCCTCAACGGTTATTTTGTTTGTGTAGCCATTCTTCATTTGATCTTGATACATGTGCCTTTATTAATTGCTTTGATTGCAGGCGACATGATTGCAGGAGAAGCGCAGACTGGTACACTTCGGATGTTAGCAGCACAGCCTGCCTCTCGCACTACCTTATTACTGGCTAAATTTTCTGCCAGTACTATCTATGTAATTCTATTGTTGCTTTGGATGGCGTTGTTTGCATTGGGTGGAAGTTTGCTTTTATTTGGGCAGGAAGACTTGGTGGTGTTTCGTGAAACAGATCTGCATATTATCAGTCAGCAAGATGTGATTTGGCGTTTTGTGGCGGCATTTATTTATGCAGCACTTGCATTGACTATGATTGCTGCGCTGGCCTTATTGCTTTCTGTGTTTGCTGAAAACGCACTCGGCCCTATTGTAGCTACCGTTTGTATTGTAATTGTATTTACCATTTTGCAGCAATTGAAAGTACCCGTATTTGAGCAAACGATTAACCCCTGGTCCTTTACCACACATATGTTGGGCTGGAAAGGATTTTTTTATGTAGAGAAAACAAGCGAGGGGGTTACCATTAATGGATCGATTGAAAATCCAATGGCTTTGGTCAAAAGTGGCGCCATTCTTATTGGCTACACAGTATTGTTTGTGTTTATTGCAGAGCGGGTCTACCGAAAAAAAGACATTTTATGTTAAGATTAGTGTGGGTCAGCTTGTTTATACTATGCAGCCATTGGGCTATAAGCGCAAGTATCGATCCCGCTACACTGCTGGCAGGCGTTAAAAAGAAATATGATCTGGTTCGTGATTATACAGCGAGTGCGCAACTTAAAACAAATGTTCTTTTTATAAAAGCACCCTTATCACAAGTAACAGTCTATTACAAGCGCCCCGATCAATTAAAAATAAAAAATCAAAAGGGGATATCCTTTGTTCCTAAAGGAACCGTAAATATCAATCTGAATAATGTATTAGGTCTTCGCAATTTTGAAGCCATTGCAGCAGGAACTGCTTTGATAGACGGCATTAATTGTGAAATCATCAAAATATTCCCCTTGAATGACGAAGAGGATATTACCCGTGCTACGTTGTACGTTGATCCAGCTCGTTTGCTGGTGGTGAAGTCGATTATTAGCACACGGGAGAGTGGCACGTATCAAATTTCTATGCAGTATGGGGCCTATGCATCCTGGGGATTACCGGATCGTGTTTGGGTAGAGTTCAATACCCGTGAGTTTAAATTGCCAAAAGGAACTACACTGGATTATAATAATGGGGCAACTAACGTAACAACTCCTAAGGGACCACAGAAAGGGAAAGTAGAAATTTTGTACCGTTCTTACAAAATCAATCAGGGAGTGTCAGACGAAATTTTTCGCTGATCAGTCCTCTAGCGATTCATCTTTTGCATTAGCAAACATAGCTCTCGAAGTTTTGCGCAGCGGATTATTTCTATCGGCTGCATATCCCTTGCGTTGATTGATAATGTCTATACAGCCAAATACAGCTGTCATAAAGGAAGTGTGGTCTGCTATATTTTTCCCTGCAATATCAAATGCTACTCCATGATCGGGTGAGGTGCGTACCACAGGAAGCCCAGCTGTATAATTAACACCATCTCCTCCAGCTATTGTTTTGAAAGGTACTAGTCCTTGATCGTGATACATCGATAGCACCGCATCGAATTGTGCATAGCTTCCTCTTGCAAAAAATGCATCGGCCGGATACGGACCCACCGCCAGTATATTATTATTTTTTGCTTCTTTAATGGCAGGACGAATAATAGTTTCCTCTTCTTTCCCAATTAGTCCCTCATCACCGGCATGTGGATTTAAGCCTAGTACTGCAATACGCGGCTTATCAATTCCAAAATCCTTCTGCAAGCTATGATGTAGGGTTTGCAATTTTGAGAGAATCTTCTCCTTTGTTAGCTGTCCAGCTACTTGTGCCACAGAAACATGTTCAGTGACCAAAGCTACCCGCAGGATTTCTGCAGTCATTAGCATCACCACTTCCTTGGCCCCAAAAAAATCCTTCAAATAAGGGGTATGGCCTGTATAGGCAAAATCAAAGGATTGGATATTTTTCTTGTGGATGGGTGCCGTTACTAACCCGTCAATTTGTTGTTGCTTCAGTGCTGCTACAGCCGTTTGCAAAGAAAGAACCCCATACTTTCCTCCCTCAGGTGTTAACTGTCCGGGTTTAATATCTACATCCTCTTCCCAGCAATTGAACACATTAATCTGTTTATGATTGATTCGATTCAGTTCTTTACAACTGGCATAGTTCAGGTTGCAATCGGGAATAGTTTTCTTATAAAAGTTGATGGCTTTATTGGAAGCAAAAATCACTGGCGTGCAGTGTTCCAGCATCCGACTGTCCATAAATGTTTTAATGATCAGCTCAATGCCGATGCCATTTAGGTCTCCGCAAGAAATGCCGATTACTGGTTTGGGTGTATTCATGCTTTTGAGTTGCCTGTAAAATTACGAATAATTGCTTGGCCAATCCGAGTACATTTGTAGCCATGTATACCCTTAAAAAATCCTTGGGACAACATTTTTTGCGTGATGAGAATATTTGCAAAAAAATTGTTGAGGCCTTGCAACAGCATTCCTTTACGCAGCTGTTGGAAGTAGGCCCTGGTGGAGGTGCGCTCACTAAATATCTTATTCAACTCCCGGGTATTTCTTTTAAAGCGGTGGAATTAGATCAGGAGAAAGTGGATTATCTGCTCAACACCTACCCGGTCCTGCAAGGAAAAATTATTCATCAGAGTTTTTTAGACTTGATGCCCCCCTTTCAAGGCTCTTTTACAGTGATTGGTAATTTCCCCTATAATATCTCCACGCAGATTCTTTTTCATGTTTTGGACTGGCGTCAACAGATCGATGCCGTCATCGGTATGTTTCAAAAGGAAGTTGCACAGCGAGCCGCCGCTCCTCATGGAAGTAAAACTTATGGGGTGCTTAGTGTATTGATACAGGCTTTTTTTGAAGTGGAGTACTTATTTGATGTAGCGGAAGGATGTTTTAATCCTCCGCCTAAGGTCAAAAGCGGGGTGATTCGATTACGTCCACGAAAAGCGGTACCGCCGATGCGAAGTGAAAAGGAGTTCACAACCTTAGTCAAAACTGCTTTTAATCAGCGGCGTAAAACACTCCGAAATGCTTGCAAGTCATTGTTTGATTCTGCTACTCTCTCGGATCCCTTGTTTTTAAAGAGAGCTGAACAACTCTCTGTGGAGGAATTTGCCCAATTGAGTTTTCGCATGCGGCAGACCGGGACTGCTTAACTTTGTCGGTTCAACATGACTCCTGGTTCATCCCAAAATAGTGTATTAATTACAGGAAGTGCTCATCCTGTATTAGCTCGTTCGCTAGAAGCGGCTGGGTATGTAGTGGATCAACGCCCCACAATTACACAACAGGAGTCGGAAGCTTGTATTGGAAACTATACGGGACTTGTTTTAACAACGCGTATCAAAGCGGATGAAGCATTATTGCAAAAAGCGGTGAAACTGAAATGGATCGGCCGTTTGGGAAGTGGTATGGAACTAATTGATACAGATTTTGCCACCCAACATGGAATTGTTTGTGTGAGTAGCCCGGAAGGGAATCGACTTTCTGTTGCAGAGCATGTATTGGGAATGATCTTAGGGCTGAATCATAAAATTGCGGCTGCTGATTTGGAAGTACGTCGTCGTCATTGGAAAAGAGAGCAGAATCGCGGTACTGAATTGAGTGGCAAAACGGTTGGCATTATCGGTTATGGGAATACGGGCAGCGAGTTGGCGCGACTTTTGGTTCCATTCAACGTGAACCTACTAGTATATGATCGTTTTAAATCTGGCTTTGGAAATGAATTTGTGCAAGAATCTACACTTGAAGCTATTCAGCAACAGGCAGAGATCATTAGCTTTCATGTGCCACTCACTGAATTGACAGCCGGTATGGTGAACGCAGCCTTTCTAAATACACTGCAACGGCAACCGCTATTGGTGAATACATCCCGGGGTGCTATTATTAAGTTGGAGGATTTGATCAATGCATTAGACCAGGAAAAGTTACGAGGGGTAGCGTTAGACGTTCTTCCCAATGAAGACCTTAGTTCCTATACACCTCTTGAAAATGAACAACTTGAAAGGCTAACCTGTAAGAATAATGTCTTATTAACGCCTCATATTGCAGGGTATAGTTATGAGGCTTTTGAACGGATGTCTGCCGTTTTGCTTGAAAAGTTGGGAATGAAGGCTGTTTTTTAAAATTTGTATATTTGCATTCTGCGCAACGCTTCGGTAACCACTGAGGCGTTGCTCTTTTTTTAACAACAAGCCAAGATCATGAGTACCATTCAGTATGTAACAAAGGAAACACTAGAGCAGATGAAAGCTGAGTTGCAGCGTATGCGGGCCGTGGATCGTCCAGCTGCTAGTAAAGCGATTGCAGAAGCACGCGAAAAAGGTGACTTAAAAGAAAATGCCGAATACGATGCTGCCAAAGAAGCCCAGGGAATATTAGAAGCGCGTATTGCTGCACTTGAAGGAGCAATGGCCAATGTGCGTGTGCTGGATGAGTCCTCCATTGATACCAGCAAAGTTTCCATCCTAACTAAGGTGGCGCTTACGAATCTAAAGACCAATAAGCAGGTAGTCTATAAAATTGTGAGCGAGAATGAGGCCGATCTCAAAGCGGGAAAAATTTCAGTCACTTCACCTATTGGAAAAGGTATACTTGGTAAAAAGGTCGGCGAAACAGCAGAAGTAATAGCGCCTGCCGGTACGTTGAACTTTCGTATCGATTCAATCACGGCCGGATAAATTTTTAGTATGACTTTATTCTCCAGAATCATCAACGGCGAAATCCCCTGTTATAAGATAGCAGAGAACCAGCAGTTCATTGCTTTTCTGGATGTATTCCCCTTACGAGAAGGCCATGTGTTGGTTGTTCCCAAAGTGGAAGTTGATAAAATTTTTGATCTACCAGATTCTTATTTGCAGGAGATGTTGGTTTTTGCAAAACCCATTGCCAAAGCCATCGAAAAAACATTTCCCTGTGCTCGCTGTGGAGTAGAAGTAATCGGATTAGAAGTACCGCATGCGCATATGCACTTAATACCCATTAATACTGCTAATGATTTGAACTTTGCGCAACCGGGTAAAATAAAAGCTACGGACGAACAGTTACAACAAATACAGGCAAGATTACTTGCCAACCTCTAAGCTTTCTATTTATTTTTTACGGACTAATCGGTCTGGATTTTGCTGAATAAAATCGGCCCAGCTTTTTTTTCCTCCTTTTTTTAAAGAAGGGTTTCCGCTTGTTTCCAAATGATGACAAAGTGCAACTGCCAAAGCATCGGTAGCATCTAAATATTTTGGACTGTCTTTAAACTGTAAGAGATGTTGGAGCATCTTCATCACTTGTTCTTTACTGGCATTTCCATTACCTGTAACGGCCTGTTTTACTTTCTTTGGAGAATACTCGGTTACATCCAGGCCATGACGCATGGCGGCGGCAATACTTACCCCTTGTGCTCTTCCTAGTTTGAGCATACTCTGTACATTCTTCCCAAAAAAGGGTGCTTCAATGGCAAAGGCTGTAGGTTTATATTGTGTGATCAGCCCGCTGACCGTATTGAAAATTAACTGCAGCCTTTTATAGTTGTCTTTAATTTTCCCAGGCTTTAGAACACCCAGATCAAGTAAAGTAACTTTTTGTCCCTCTACTCGAATTAACCCATATCCCATGACAACCGTGCCTGGATCAATTCCTAAAATTATTTTGGTGACTGCTTGCAATACCCCAGTATTTTTACAAGATTAATGAAGCTACCCCGAATAAGCAAACCTATCCTCAAGGTATTGATTGGGCCACTCCTGTTTATGGTCCTGGCTTATGCCATTTGGCGGACGCTGGGCTCCAGTCAACAATGGCCTTTATTAAAGGAGAATTTCCACTTGGTTTTTACGGGTGCCAATCTCTTTCCTTTTTTGCTCTTGATCTTATTGATGCCACTAAACTGGTTACTAGAGGCATTCAAATGGAAAGTGGCTTTGCAGGGAATCCAACCCATTTCTATTTGGACAGCTTTTCGAGCCACTTTATCCGGTGTTTCATTTTCTGTGTTGCTTCCGAATCGAGTGGGAGAGTATTTGGGTCGTGTACTTTATTTGCCCACTGATAAACGTGCAACTGCCGTGGCTGTTACGATGGTGGCAAGCATGAGTCAGTTGATCTGGACCATTTTCTTTGGATTATTTTCTATCATTTATTTGTATCCGTTATTGGTAACAAAACTTTCATTGCCCTCTTCATTTTTTATTTTATCAGGAGGCATCTTATTTATTTTATTACTTGTTCTTTTATTATTGTTTTTTCGAATCTCCACTGTATCGAACCGACTCGCCATTATTTTTAACCATCCTCGATTTGCAAGTTGGATGAAAGGTCCACAACAGTTCACCCGGCTTCAACTCTTGCGTTTATTAGGACTATCGCTGATTCGGTATTTTATTTTTTTACTCCAGTACGGTGCGGCACTTGCTGCCTTTATGATTTTGTTAAATCCATTGGATTGGATTGCTAGCATTTGTTTTACTTTTTTGGTGCTGTCGATGGCCCCTAACTTTGCAGTGGCTGAGTTGGGAGTGCGTGGGTTAGTGAGTGTTTGGGTACTTGGGTTTTTTACAATGAACAAAGTGGGTATATTGATGGCTACTTGTTCGGTATGGTTTGTGAACTTAATGATTCCGGCTGCTATGGGAGCGTTATTATTAATCGGAGTACAAAAATTTTGGAAACATGTTTCGTAGATCATTCGCGCTTCTGCTGGCTCTTGCCTTGGTTACTATGGCATTTACCAATTCACGTTATCAAGTGACTGATTCCACCTTCTGCGGCATTCGTAATACCAGTTTTAAGGAAGAAGAAAGAATTACCTATACTGTATACTATACCGTTATTGGACTTTATATCAATGCCGGCACGGCTGTTTTCACCACCAAACTCGAGCGTTTAAATGGTAAACCTGTTTATCATGTAGTAGGTACCGGAGTTACACATCCTTCTTATGATTGGGTATATCGGGTTCGTGATCGCTATGAAAGTTATATTGACACCAATACGATGCAGCCGCTACGTTTTGTTCGCAATGTAGATGAGGGTGGATATAAAATTTATCAGCACTACGATTTTAATAAGAGTACCAATATTGCTACTACCACCAAGGGAGAGTATTCGGTGCCTGCTTGCGTGCAAGATGTAATGAGCTCCATCTATTATGCTCGTAATATTGATTTTAGCAGATATAAGCCGGGCGATAAAATTCCGTTCACTATGTTTTTAGATTACGAGAATTTTAATCTCTTTATCCGTTATCAGGGAAAGGAAACCATCAAAACGCGCTACGGTACTTTTCGAACAATCAAGTTTAACCCGCTATTAGTGAAGGGTACCATATTTGAAGGAGGAGAGGGGATGACCGTATGGGTTACTGATGATGCGAATCATATTCCTGTCCGTATAGAAAGTCCTATTGTAGTCGGAAAAGTAAAAGTAGATATGATGGGCTATAGCAATCTTCGTTATCCACTCAGTTCCTTTGTAAGGCTACGCTGATTATCCTAAGCTGTCGAGCGAAAAAAAGTCTTTGGGCCTAATTCCTTTCTCCGTACGCTGTAGGGTGCAGCATTCCACTTTAGGATCGTGTTCAAAAAATAAAATGTAATTATTGTCTACGGCTTCTTCCAGAAAAGTTTTTTTCTCATCCAATGTGGTCATGGGAAACATGTCATATCCCATCACATAGGGCAGGGGTATGTGTCCTTGAGAAGGTAATAGATCAGCCATGAAAACAATAGTACGATCCTTGTATTGAATTTGTGGAAGCATCATGGCGCGGGTATGTCCATCTGCGATACGAATGGAAATGGAGTCGGTAAAATTTGCCGATGCTAATTGTCGGAGTGGATTTTCTCTATTTGGTATTGGGATGAACTTTAATTGACCGTTTTCTTGAATCGGTAAAATATTCTCTTTAAGAAAAGATGCTTTCTCACGATCGTTGGGATGAGTTGCCCATTGCCAATGTTCCTCATTCGACCAAACGGTTGCATTTTTAAAATTGGGAACTAATTTGTCGCCTTCTCTACGAATAGTTCCTCCGCAATGATCAAAGTGTAAATGGGTTAAAATTACATCCGTGATATCATCCCGATGAAAACCATACTTAGCTAAGGATTTATCTAATGTATCATCACCATGGAGGTGGTAGTGGCTGAAAAATTTTGCATCCTGTTTATCTCCGTTTCCGTTATCAACTAGGATCAGTCGATTCCCATCTTCAATGAGTAAACATCGAAGTGCCCAGGAACATAAATTATTCTCGTCGGCTGGATTTACTTTATTCCAAATACTTTTTGGAACTACGCCAAACATGGCGCCACCATCCAATTTAAAAAAACCAGTATTGATGCTATACAACTGCATGCGCTTCTCTTTTTTCTGCTTGTGTGAAGATCAGCAGAAAAAAGCCAAGAACAAAGAAAACCATCAGGGCTAAAACGGAGCCTCGCTGTGATCCCGTTAACTCGGTGATATAACCAAATCCAAACATCCCGATTACGGTAGCAATTTTTTCAGTCACATCATAAAAACTAAAATAAGAAGCCGTGTCTTTGGTATCCGGCATAAGTTTTGAGTAAGTAGATCGGCTCAACGATTGAATTCCACCCATCATAAATCCTACAAAAGCGGCCAGCCCATAAAATTCATTGATACCACCTACTGGTAGTTTGTAGCCAATTACACAACCCACACACCAAAACCCCACTAATACCATTAATGTTTTCATGTTCCCCATCCGAGCAGACACGCGTGCAATAGTAAAGGCACCAGGTATAGCAATGAGTTGAATTATCAAAATAGCTCCAATCAAGTTGGGTGTTGGAATTTGCAATTCACTCTTGCCATAAATAGCAGCCACCAGCATTACCGTTTGCACGCCCATATTGTAACAAAAGAATGCGCTGAGGAATCGACGTAGTTTATGCTGTCCTTTTAGTTGCTTCCATACCGAACGCAATTCGTGATATCCTTTTGTTAGAACATTATCTTGAAGATCTCCGTGGCCAGAAGGTTTACTATTGGGCATTCTGCTTAACGAGTAGGACCCAAAACCAAACCACCAAAGTCCAACTAATAAAAAGCAAATCCTGAATTGTATAGTAGTATTATCATCTCCACCCACTATGGAGGGAACAAATACAAACACAAAGCAAATCAGCTGCAGAATCACTGAACCTACATAGCCATAGGCATAACCACGCGCACTGATTCTATCTCGGTCCGCTGGTGCAGCAATTTCAGGTAGAAAAGAGTTGTAATAAACCCAGCTGGCCCAAAAGCCAACACAGGCTAGGATCATACAGAGTATGCCCCAGCCTAACGTATGTTTTTCAAAAAAGAACAACCCACTGCATCCAATGCTTCCCATGGTGAGGAAAAATCGCATGAATGATTTTTTATTTCCTTTAAAGTCAGCAATAGCCGAAAGTAAGGGTGAAAGACAAGCCACGATCAACAAGGCAACCGCAATGGTATAGTTGTATAATGCAGAGTTTTCAAAGGTTCGTCCTAAAAAAGTTACTGCGGTACGTGACACAGTACGATCATCCACTGCAATTGCTTCAAAATACGCAGGAAAAATAGTGGAGGTAATTACCAGGTTGTAAGCGGAATTTGCCCAGTCGTACATAGCCCAGGCATTGACCACTTTCTTGGGGGCCGTTTGCATTGGTTGGTTTTGTTTACTAAATATAGGTAATTAACGGCTGAGCGTTCCGTTACTAATTAAAATCAAAAGCAGGATTCCTACCAAAATGCGGTAGTAAGCAAAAAGCTTAAAGCCATTATGCTGTAAAAAACGAATAAAAAACTTAATAGCGATTATGGCTACTACAAAGGCAACCAAGTTCCCTATTGCAAATAATTGCAAGTGCGTAGGCGTGATGGTGGAAGCTGCTTTTAGAAATTTATAACCAGTAGCTGCGGCCATCGTGGGTACTGCCAAAAAAAATGAAAATTCAGCGGCAACTTTTCGGTCTAACTTCTGTTGCATTCCTCCAATAATACTGGCCGCACTTCTGCTAACACCCGGTATCATAGCCAAACATTGCCAGCACCCAATTAAAAAAGCAGATTTAGGAGTGACCTGTTCTTCCTCGTGTACAGAAGGATTTTTAAAAATAGTATCAATGAATAATAGCACTATACCTCCTGCCACTAGACTAATTGCAACGGTAAGCGTGCTTTCTAGTAATGAATCGATCCAATCAGAAAGTAAAAAACCAATGACCAGGGCAGGTAATACAGCAAGGGCCAGCTTGGAGTAAAAACGAAAGCGGTTCTCCATAGTCGAAGCAGGCATCAAAAATTTTTTCCAATATAATGCTACCACCGCCAAGATGGCCCCCAGTTGAATACCTACTGTAAATAGTTTTGTGAAATCATCATCCGGAACTCCCAATAATTTTTCCGTAATAATCATGTGGCCAGTAGAAGAGATGGGCAAAAACTCAGTAAGCCCTTCCACAATAGCAATGAGGATTGCTTCCAGCAGCTCCATGCTTATTTTTTGAAAATGGCAACAATCTCAATCACAAGACCCGCTAAAATCAAAAGGGGAGCTACGGTAATTCGGATGGGGCTGTACACAGCTGCTTTATTAAAAACAGTGGGATCCGTGTTGCTTTGCCCACCCGACATTAGGAACATACCAAGGGCAATAAGGGCTAATCCGCCCAACATCCAACCATAATTCTTTTTTCCAAACAAGGATCCGCTCTCTGTACTCATGGGTAGAAATTTTGAATCAATAAAGTTCGTCCAGTTTCATCTTCAAATACTTGATTACACTCCGGTGCGTACTGAAAAGTGTTATGCCAATGCCCAATAAAATCAGGACAATAAAAAGTAATAACAGGCCTCCCGTATCACGAATGGCTTTTAACTCCGGTAAAAGCCCCTCAGCGAGCAATACAAAGGCAAAAACAGCAACAGAGGCAATCATTCCACTGACCGCTCCGTTAACAATTGCTTTTTTGTTCATGGGCCATGCAATAAACCAGCGAGTAGCGCCCACCATTTGCATAGTCTTAATTAAAAAGCGGTTACTAAACATCGCTAAGCGGATGGTGTTATCAATCAGTGCAATGACTACAGCCGCAAGCAAGAGTGCAACGGACAACAAAATCATACTGATTCGCTTGATATTTTTATTGAGATTATCAACCAGTGCTTTTGGATAGGCTACCTCACTTACATAAGTTTGTTTTTGCAAGTCAGCTTGAATACGCACTAAAGAATCGGCGTTCATGTATTCCTGCTTCACTTTAAAGTTGATGCTATTCGGTAGCGGATTGGCATCCAGAATTCCATCCCAGGATTTATTACCGTCGGCCAAAAAGATTTCTCTGGCTTTTTCCTTGTTGACAAACTCAATTGATTTTACGTAAGGTTTGCCAGCGATATAAGTAAAAAGAGTAGCACTGTCTTTGGGGTTAAGGTCGCCACGCAGTTCAGCGCGCACTTCCACGCTTTCTTTGAAATAGTCGCCCAGTTTTGTTGCGTTGATTACCAACCATCCGATAATCCCGAGAAGGAGCAGCACCAGTGTAACCCCGAGGATTGACATGAAATAGGATGGTTTGCCTCGTTTGATGGATGATTTTCCTGGTTGTGCCATAGGAGCAAATATAAAAGTTTAACGCTACAAACCGTATTTTTGGTGCCCTTATGGAGTACGATTTTCGACGAATAGAAAAGAAGTGGCAAACAGCTTGGAAAGAACATCAGGTATATAAAGTAACTGCTGATTTTAGCCGACCAAAATGTTATGTGCTCGACATGTTTCCTTATCCAAGTGGAGCAGGATTACATGTAGGTCATCCATTAGGATATATTGCTTCTGACATTTATAGTCGTTACAAAAAGTTAAAAGGATTTAACGTTCTGCACCCAATGGGTTTTGACAGTTTTGGATTACCGGCAGAACAATATGCCTTGGATACTGGTCAGCATCCCGCAGTCACCACCGAAAGAAACATTGCAACCTTTAAATCACAGCTCGACAATATTGGCTTCTGTTATGATTGGAGCAGAGAAGTACGCACCAGCGACCCTTCTTACTACAAGTGGACGCAGTGGATTTTTTTACAGTTATTCGATTCCTTTTATAATACCAATGCTACTAAAGCTGAGCCTATCTCCGCTTTAGTAGCTGCATTTGAAAAAAATGGAAATGCCGTTCATCCTTGTCCCGGTGAACCTTCTTTGCAGTTTAGTGCAGCGGATTGGAAAAGCTTTACTGAAAAAAAGCAGCAAGCCATTTTGATGAACTATCGGTTGGCCTATTGCGGCACCGGTGAAGTGAATTGGTGTGAGGCGTTAGGAACGGTGCTGGCTAACGACGAAGTGGTCAATGGCGTAAGTGAACGTGGAGGCCATCCGGTGGTCAAGAAAAAATTAAGACAGTGGTACCTGCGAATCACTGCATATGCCGATCGATTGCTGGAAGGCCTGGACAAAGTAGCGTTCAGCGATGCGATGAAGGAGATGCAGACCAACTGGATTGGAAAATCCAGCGGCGCAGAGATTGATTTTGCTATCGCGAACACCTCTCACAAAGTTCGGGTGTACACCACCCGCCCGGATACGCTCTTTGGCGTGGATTTTATGGTCCTGGCGCCTGAACATGAACTGGCCTCCCAACTGGCCAGCGCCAATCAAGCAAAGGCCGTGGCGGAATATATTGCCTGGGTAAAAAGCCGGAGCGAACGGGAAAGAATGGCGGAAAAGAAAGTCAGTGGCGTTTTTACCGGAGCCTACGCTGTTCATCCCTTTGATCCCAACCGGAAAGTTCCGATTTGGCTGGCTGAATATGTATTGGCAGGCTATGGAACCGGCGCAATTATGGGTGTCCCCTGCGGGGACGAACGGGATCACCGTTTTGCCACTCATTTTTCAATCCCTATTACCAATATTGTGGGGGAACTCTACACCGGTGCAGATGCGGTGACCACTAAGGACGCTGTCCTGGTCAATTCAGGATTTCTGACCGGGCTACCGATGAATCAAGCTATTGAGGTAGCCATCCAGGAAGTGGAGAAGCTTGGAATTGGCGTTCGGAAGGTCAATTATAAAATGCGCGACGCCGCTTTTAGCCGTCAACGATATTGGGGCGAACCCTTCCCGGTTGCCTGGGATGGCGAAACAGCCCGACCGCTGGATCTCGAAAAGCTTCCGCTTGAGCTGCCAAAGGTTGACTCTTATCGGCCCGGTCCGGATGGACAAGGTCCGTTGGCCAATATCCCGGATTGGATGGACCAAAAATTGGAGACTAATACCATGCCGGGGTATGCGGGTTCGTCCTGGTATTTCTTACGCTTCATGGACCCCACCAATGCTGCTGCATTTTGTGACCGGAAAATATCCGATTACTGGAATCAGGTGGATCTCTATATCGGTGGAACCGAGCATGCCGTTGGCCACCTGCTTTATAGCCGGATGTGGACCAAGGCGCTTTATGACTTAGGGCATATTGGTTTTGACGAACCCTTTAAGCAGTTGCTTAACCAGGGGATGATTCAAGGTTCGTCTCGATTTGTGTATCGACTACGTGGTACGAATAAATTCGTAAGTAATGGATTATTAAGTAAATATGAATGCGATCCTATTCACGTTGATGTAAACATCGTGGATGGGTTTGAACTAGATCAGGATGCGTTTCGTGCCTGGAAGCCAGAGTTCTCTAATGCTGAGTTTATACTTGAGGAAGGCAAATACATCTGCGGAAGT
>ENA-ORFA01000089-ORFA01000089.1-marine-metagenome-genome-assembly--contig:-NODE-89-length-42356-cov-11.196551_pt1 | contig 42356 bp, 33 predicted proteins | sample MGYA00248621_ERZ508587 | MGnify/ENA primary metagenome ERZ508587 (study PRJEB26250, sample SAMN06266239) | marine metagenome | isolation source: Columbia River Estuary | place: USA:Columbia River Estuary... | reverse complement strand
ATAGGGGTTGCGCTCGTTGCGGGACTTAACCCAACACCTCACGGCACGAGCTGACGACAGCCATGCAGCACCTTACTGGCAGTGTATTGCTACAAAGTGAGCTTTCACCCACGGTCTCCCAGCATTCTAGCCCAGGTAAGGTTCCTCGCGTATCATCGAATTAAACCACATACTCCTCCGCTTGTGCGGACCCCCGCCAATTCCTTTGAGTTTCATTCTTGCGAACGTACTTCCCAGGTGGGATACTTAATGCTTTCGCTCAGACACATACAGTGTATCGCATATGTCGAGTATCCATCGTTTAGGGCGTGGACTACCAGGGTATCTAATCCTGTTTGATCCCCACGCTTTCGTGCCTCAGCGTCAATATATGCGTAGTAAGCTGCCTTCGCAATGGGTGTTCTATGTCATATCTAAGCATTTCACCGCTACATGACATATTCCGCTTACCTCCACAATATTCAAGACAGATAGTATCAATGGCAGTTCTGGAGTTGAGCTCCAGGATTTCACCACTGACTTACCTGCCCGCCTACGCACCCTTTAAACCCAGTGAATCCGGATAACGCTTGCACCCTCCGTATTACCGCGGCTGCTGGCACGGAGTTAGCCGGTGCTTATTCATATGGTACCGTCAAGTGATCTAGAAAGACCTTTTTTCGTCCCATATAAAAGAAGTTTACAATCCAGAGGACCTTAATCCTTCACGCGGCATAGCTGGTTCAGACTTGCGTCCATTGACCAATATTCCTTACTGCTGCCTCCCGTAGGAGTCGGGCCCGTGTCTCAGTGCCCGTGTGGCTGATCATGCTCTCACATCAGCTAATGATCGTAGACTTGGTGAGCCGTTACCTCGCCAACTATCTAATCATACGCACACCCATCATCTAGCGCCGAAGCTATAATAACAATGTGATGCCACATCGTTATGTTACGGGGTATTAATCCAAATTTCTCTGGGCTATTCCCCACTAAAAGGAAGGTTGTGTACGTGTTCCGCACCCGTTTGCCGGTCGCCATCAAAGTATTGCTACTTCATGCTGCCCCTCGACTTGCATGTATTAAGCTTGCCGCTAGCGTTCATCCTGAGCCAGGATCAAACTCTCCATTGTAAATGTTGTTTGATCTGACTATCAATCTCAATAAATCGAAATTAACGTCTGATATAATTCTTGTTGATGCTTAAACCTTTACCTGTATTTTATCAAGAATACAGTTACTATTGTTTCCAAACTTTCAAAGATCTTTTGTGCTTTTTTTGCGCCCTATTATTCGTAGGGGGTGCAAAGGTAGGCACATTTATTTTTATAGCCAAACTTTACAATGAAAAAAATAAATTAATAATAAATTAATCATTCATAAAATCGGCGATATAATTTCGAAGAGCTACTCTTTTTTTGAAGAGGGAGGGCGAAGATACAGCTGTTATTTAGTTCCACCAATTATTGGTAGAAGTATTTTAAAGTTTTTTGGTCTTTATTTTGCTGGAAAATTACCTCGAAGAACAATCCGTTTTACGAGCTTTTATCGTTAGCGGGCGGCAAAGATAGGAAGCCGTAGCTACTATCCAAATATATTGTATACTATTTTGTAATTTTTTACGTTCAATGGGTTCAAAATCTGTGCATTAGCACACAGAAGCCAATACTAGTAAGCTTTCTAGACTAGACAATTTTTTTCAAAAAAGGAGGGTATTCTATTAGAGATAAATATAATCCGTGGGCCGGAGTAGAGAAATCGGCCAGTTGTTCGTTATTAGAAACTACGATCTCATGCCATTTTTCTAGGCTAATTTGGCCTCGGCCTACCTGTAAAAGGGTGCCCACTAGGCCCCGAATCATACCTCTTAAGAAGCGGTTGGACTCAATATGGAAGGTATAACCGTCTTCAGTCATCTCCCAAAGAGCCTTAGTAATATGGCATTCAAAGGTATTTACCTGGGTACTTTTCTTTGAAAAAGTCTCAAAATGAGTATAGGTTAACAAGCTTTTAGTTGCTTCTTGCATCAGTTCCATATTCACCGCGAAGGGATAAAACCAAGAACGGCCTTCTAAAAAAGGGTTTTTTTGGGTGTGAATCTTATATAAGTAAGCCCTCTTTGTGGCATCAAACCTTGCATGTGCATCGGAAGGCACTGCATAAAGGGCCTTTACTGCAATACTCTTAGTGAGTAAAGCATTCATATTGTATATATGCTTCGATTCTATTTGCAGATCGGTATCAAAGTGAAAAAAGTTTTGCATGCCGTGTACCCCTGCATCGGTTCTGGAAGCGCCAGTTAATGAAATGGGTGTTCTAAATATGGTTTCCAAGGCTTTTTCTATTTCCCCCTGAATGGTTTGATGATTGGCCTGAATTTGAAATCCACCATACAAACTACCATCATAAGAAACTTCAAGAAAATACCTGGCCATCAATAATTATTTTATACTGCTAAGCTAGTTATTTTTTTATAAGTAACTTAGTTGCATCAAATACGCATTTGAAATAATGCAAAAAATTAGGACGATGAGAAAAATTTTAATATTCAATTTATTAGTAATTGCTTTTAGCTTAAACGCTACAGCCCAAGACAAGCAAGACTTTAAAGAGATTGAAGATACTAGTTGGAAAAAAATATACCGCGGCGTTCCTTCTAAAGAAAATGAATTAGTTCACACTAAATTAGTAGCTAGTTTTAATTACGCAAAGTCAGAATTAAATGGAGAAGCTTGGTTGAATTTACGTCCGTATTTAAATGCAACTAGCACCCTAAGCCTTGATGCGAAAGGCATGGACATTCATCAGGTAGGTTTAATGATGAATAATAAAATGACTGCGCTTAAATATACTTATGACGGACTTATTATTGAAATACAATTAGATAAGACTTATAAGCCTTCGGAAAAATATACTGTGTTTATTAAATATACTGCTAAGCCGAACGAGTTTAAAAGCAAGGGCAGTGCAGCTATAAACGATGCTAAAGGTTTATACTTTATTAACCCATTAGGCAAAGACAGTAGCAAGCCTGTTCAAATTTGGACCCAAGGGGAAACGGAAGGCACTTCTGTATGGCTGCCTATAATTGACAAGCCCAATCAAAAAAGTACACAAGAATTTCAATTAACGGTGCCGAGTAAATATGTAAGTCTTTCCAATGGCTTATTGACAAAACAAATTAATAATAAAAATGGCACGCGCGTAGATATATGGAAGATGGACTTACCGCATGCTCCCTACCTATTTTTTCTAGCCGTAGGCGATTATGCTATTGTGAAAGATAACTATAAAGGCAAAGAAGTAAGTTATTATGTAGAGAAAGAATATGAAAAAGAAGCGCGCCAAATTTATGGCAAGACCCCTGCTATGATTGCCTATTATGAAACTATTTTAGGTATTGATTTTCCTTGGGCTAAGTATGCACAAATTAGTGGTAGAGAGTTTGTAAGTGGCGCGATGGAAAACACCACAGCTACCATGCATAACGAAATGGTGCTGCAAGATGCGCGTGAATTAAAAGATGGTAATGGCTGGGAGAGTACTATTGCACATGAATTATTTCATCATTGGTTTGGAGACTTCGTAACAGCTGAAAGCTGGAGTAATATTACAGTGAATGAAAGCTTTGCCGATTATAGCCAAACGCTTTGGCTGGAACATAGCAAGGGAAAGGATGCAGGTGAATATGAAAATTATACAGGCTTAAGATATTATTTAAGTAGCCCTGCGGACGCCGAAAAAGATTTAGTTCGTTTTTTTTATAAAGAACGCGAAGATGTTTTTGATTTAGTAAGCTATCAAAAAGGAGGAAGGATATTGAATATGCTACGCCACTTAGTGGGCGATAAAGCGTTTTTTGCTTCCTTACATAGCTATTTAGAAGAGAATAAATTTGGCAGCGGTACAGCTATTAAATTAAAGTTGGCTTTTGAAAAAGTAACAGGCAAGGACTTAAACTGGTTTTTTAACCAATGGTATTTTGGTAGCGGTCACCCATATGTGCGCATTGAACAAAAGTATATGCCCACTGAAAAAAAGGTATTAATGATTGTACAACAAAATCAATTACAAAATAAAACCTTCACCCTTCCAATTGGCGTTGACGTATATGTAGCAGGCCAAAGAAATCATTATGAGGTTTGGAATAAAAATAGAATTGATAGTTTTTACTTTGATGCAGCTACACAGCCCGACAATGTGAATGTAGATAATGACAAAACCTTATTATGGTTTAAGGATGAATCGAAAACGATGAGTGAGTATGCATTTCAATATTTTAATGCAAGAAATTTTATAGACAGATTAGAAGCCATTAATGAAGCTGCTGAAAATTTAACGGATAAAAATGCACAGGCTATATTAAAAGCTGCCTTAAAAGATAGTTTTTATGTTATTAGAGCAAGGGCCATTCAAAGCTATAACCCTACTGCCTTAGATGAAGCCACAGAAAATACATTTGTACAATTAGCTGGTACCGACCCTTCTAGTGAAGTGAGAGAACAAGCCATAGACGCTTTATCAGGTTCATATAATGAAGACTATATTGACTTATTTACTTCTTTAACAAAAGACTCCTCTTATGTAGTGAGTGGTGCTGCCTTAGATGCGCTTGAGAAAATTGATTCTAGCGCTGCATTATCTATTGCCACCAAGGCTTCTACTCAAAAAATAAAAAAGAGATTAAATACTTCGGTAACCGCCATTCTAGCAAAATATGGAGACGAGAATATCTTTGATTTTATTGCTAAGCAATTTGAGGTATTGAACGACCAGTCTGCTGAGAAATTTTATATGACTGTAGCCTTTGGACAATTACTACATAAAGTAAATAGTCCTAGTAAATTTAAAAAGGGAATTGATTTAATTGTAAAATTTAGAGAAAGTATTCCTAAGGAATATAGAAGTCAATCGGACCCTTATTTTAACACAAAAGTATTGGCAGAAATTTTAAAAGCAAAGAAGGCTAAAGGACAACAAGATTTAGTGGATATGGTGATTGCAGTTATTCCAAAAATGTAATCCTACCAACCACCTGAGGCTCCACCGCCACCTGAACTTCCACCACCAAAGCCGCCGAAGCCGCCTCCGCCGCCACCGAATCCGCCACCTCCACCGCGACCACCGCCGCCTAATAAAGAACCTAATAACATACCTGTGGCAATATCACTGAAACCGCCACCACCTATATTGGAACCACCGCCGCCACCTTTCTTACCCAGTATGGCTACAATAATAAATAATATAAATACAAAGAGTAAGGGGTTGCTACCCTTTCCTTTTGCTCGTCTTTCACGCTTCTCTTTATATTCACCCACCGCCGCTTTTGCAATATCATCTGTGGCTTTATCAATGCCTTCGTAATAAGCTTGCTGTCTAAAGGCAGGCTTGATATCATTGTCAATAATACTATTAGCAGTAATATCAGGAAGGGCGCCTTCTAATCCATAACCAACTTCAATACGAATTTTTTTATCTTGAATGGCTATTAATAACAAAACACCATTTCTAGATTTTTTATTTCCAATTCCCCAAGTTCTAAAAAGTTTGTTGGCATATTCTTCAATAGGATTATCCTCTAATGTTGGAAGAATGACAACAGCAATTTGATTCGAACTTGCATCGTCAATAGCTACTAATTTATTCTCCAAGGCTTGTTTTTGCTCGGGGCTTAATACACCCGCTAAGTCAGTAACTAATACGGGAGGATTAGGCCTTTCGATAACATTCTGCCCATTCACAATTGTAAAAGAGAAAAATGTAATTATAAAAACAATAAACAGCTTGGTTAATTTCATAGTATCTACTTGCTTAAGATTATTTACCCATCATGATTTCGTCCGATAATTCATTTGAATCTGAAACGCGATCATAAGGGAAATGTTGGGTAAGCGCTTTACCTATTGCTGCAATGACAACAGACATGCCTTGCACATAATTTTCATTTTTAAACTGCGCTGTCATTTCTTGTACTTGACTATACCAAAATTCAACACCTACTTTATCGTAAATGCCTTGATCGGCATAGATAGCTAGCTTTCTATCTTCCACTGCTACATATACTAAAACACCATTGCGCTCTTTAGTTTCATGCATCTTTTCTTTGTGAAATATTTCTGTGGCCCTGGTAAGCGCATCGCCTTTTTTTGTTCTGCTTTCAACATGCACACGAATTTCTCCGCTGGTTGTTTTTTCAGCAGCTTGAATAGCCTGGACAAGCATTTGCTTGTCCGAGGTATTCAATAATTTGTCTGTATTAGATTTAAAAAGCGAAAAGGGATTCCACATAAATTAGATTAAAGAATTATTTTAAAACAGATGCGTTAAAATTTAACTTCTGGCGCTTTAGAAGCGCCTTCCTCTGCTTTAAATCCTTCTTTAGTTTTGAATCCAAAAACGTTTGCTAATAAGTTAATAGGGAATGATCTTGCTTTTTTGTTGTAGTCAGCTACAGCACCATTAAAATCATTTCTAGAAACCTTAATTCTATTTTCAGTTCCTTCTAATTGAGCTTGTAATCCACGGAAAGCATCATTGGCTCTTAGGTTAGGATAGTTTTCAGAAACTACCATTAAACGACCTAAGGCTTGAGATAACTGTCCTTGATTGGCTTGGAATTGTTGTAATTTTTCTGGCGTTAAATCCTTGGCATCTACTTTCATTTGTGTAGCGCTTGCACGTGCAGCAATTACATTTTGTAAAGTAGTTTGTTCGAAACTTGCTTCACCTTTAACAGAGGCCACTAAATTAGGAATTAAGTCGGCTCTACGTTGATAGTCACTTTGAACATTGTTCCAAGTTTGGTTTACATTCTCGTCTTGGTTTACTAATCCGTTATAACCATTGCATCCCATTCCAAATAAGATAACAATGACTCCTAAGAAAATAAATAAACCTAAATTTTTGCGTAACATATTTTTGTATTTGTTTATAAAGATAATGCAAAGCAGATGCCAAACTTTGCGTATGACGGAATTACATGACAAAAAAATCCCCCCAGCGAGGCTGAAGGGAAGATTTTAACATGTTCTTAGGCTTAATTCTAGGTTTACCGACCATTTAACCTTGAATAGCTGCTATTCCTGGAAGTGTTTTGCCTTCAAAATATTCTAGCATGGCTCCACCGCCTGTGCTTACATAGCTTACTTTGTCATTAAAGCCAAACTGGTTAACGGCTGACACACTGTCGCCACCCCCTACTAAACTGAATGCACCGTTTTGAGTAGCTTCTGCCACAGCCACTGCAATAGCCTTGGTTCCTGCTTGAAAATTTTCCATTTCAAAAACACCCATCGGACCATTCCACAATATTGTTTTACTTGCTAAAATTACTTTTGCAAATATTTCTCTTGATTTTTCTCCCACATCTAAACCTTCCCAACCATCTGGAATTTCTCCACTCGCGCAAGTTTGTGTATTAGCGGTATTACTAAAATCATCGGCCACCACATTGTCAACAGGTAAGTGAATATTAACACCTTTCGCTTTTGCTTTAGCTAAAATTTCTAAAGCCAGTGGCATACGGTCGTCTTCATGAATTGACTTTCCAATTTTCCCGCCCTTTGCTTTAAAAAATGTATAAGCCATTCCACCACCAATAATAATATCGGTAGCGCGCTCTAATAAATTTTCAATAATTAAAATTTTATCAGAAACTTTCGCTCCACCAATAATTGCTGTAAATGGTTTTTGCGCAGCATGCATTACTTTTTCCGCGCTCATTACTTCTCCTTCCATCACTAGTCCAAAGGTTCTATTTTCTTTTGAAAAGAATTGTGCAATAATGGCCGTTGATGCGTGCGCACGGTGTGCGGTTCCAAATGCATCGTTCACATATACATCTCCTAGTTTTGATAATTTTTCTGCAAAAGCGACATCGCCTTTTTCTTCTTCTTTATAAAAACGTAAATTCTCTAATAATAATACTTCACCTGCTTTTAAAGCAGCCGCTTTATCTGTTGCTTCTGCACCAATGCAATCATTGGCAAACTGTACATTTATTCCACCCAATAATTCAGATAAATGTTTTACGATATGCTTTAAAGAATATTTTTCAGTAGGGCCCTCCTTAGGACGACCTAAATGACTCATTAAAATAACACTACCCCCGTCTTTTAAAATTTTTGTAATGGTAGGAATGGTAGCGCGCATACGATTGTCGTCGGTAATTTCAAAGGCATCATTTAAAGGCACATTAAAATCAACTCTAATTAAGGCCTTCTTGCCTGCGAACGAAAAATTATTAAATAAACTCATACTATTATTTATTGCTTTGTAATTTACTACTATTGGAACTAAATTAAAAATGCCCTCCCGAGGGAAGGCATTGTATAAAAAAATCTTATTTTATTTTACTTGCGAAATATTTCACCGTACGCACTAACTGGCTTACATAGCTCATTTCGTTATCATACCAGCTCACTGTTTTAACCATTTGCACATCGCCCTGTGTCATTACTTTAGTTTGTGTTGCATCAAATAATGAACCATAAGAAATTCCAATCACATCAGAGCTTACAATTTCATCTTCTGTATAACCAAAAGACTCATTCGCCGCCGCTTTCATGGCTGCGTTTATTTCTTCAACTGTTACTTTCTTAGATAAAATAGTGGTTAACTCTGTTAATGAACCTGTGATGGTTGGAACGCGTTGTGCAGATCCGTCTAATTTTCCTTTTAAAGAAGGTAATACTAAACCAATTGCTTTTGCAGCACCCGTACTATTAGGTACAATGTTTGCAGCAGCTGCACGAGCACGACGTAAATCACCTTTTGGGTGTGGTCCGTCTAAAGTGTTTTGATCGTTGGTATAAGCGTGTACTGTTAACATTAAACCTGTAAGAATTCCGAATTTATCTTCTAATACTTTAGCCATCGGCGCTAAACAGTTCGTGGTACAAGATGCACCAGAAATAACTGTTTCAGTACCATCTAAAATTTCGTGGTTGGTATTAAATACCACTGTTTTCATATCGCCAGTAGCTGGAGCAGAAATAACTACTCTCTTCGCACCTGCTTTAATATGTAATTCTGCTTTTTCTTTATCTGTGAAAAAACCTGTTGATTCAATGACTACATCTACATTGTGCGCGCCCCAAGGAATTTGAGAAGGATCGCGTTGAGCATATATTTTTACGGCATGTCCGTTTACGACTATAGAATCTTCAGTTGATTTTACATCGGCGTTAAAACGACCTTGTGCACTATCATACTTTAATAAATGTGCCAAAACTGCTGGAGAAGTAAGGTCATTGATAGCCACTACCTCGATACCTTCCATGTTATAAATTTGGCGGAAAACCAAACGACCAATACGGCCAAAACCATTGATTGCAACTTTAACTGAACTCATTGTATTAATTTTTATTTTTCAATAGGAGATGCAAAGGTACCATCTTTTTAAAAAATATGGGGCAAATAACTAAGAAGAAATGAACAAAATCAAGGATTTATACAAACAATTGATCGTATTTGGGCATGCCTGCTGTGATTTCAGGTATTAGGTTGGGCAGAATTAAAACCCGCTAGGGCATTGATATTCACTAAAAAAAGCTAAAAACTTTTGGCAGTAAAGCGTTTGCGACCTATTTTTGCGACCCTAATAACATAGTGAACATGGAGCGTTCGACTAAGGGTTAGGTCACCTCCCTTTCACGGAGGTAATACGGGTTCGAATCCCGTACGCTCTACAAAGCCTCTCACAAAGTGAGAGGCTTTTTTAATGCGACACAACGACGAAAGCTCGCTTTCGAGAGTTGGGGAGCACGATAGGGGTTTTCAGGGGAAATTTGACTTTGTTTAAATTTAAACGAAGTCTAGAAATTGATCTCAATGCTTGGCCAATTTTATAAAACAATTCATAAAAAAGAGACACCTATTGCTAGGGGTCTCTTTTTATTTTTTCAATAATATCTTAACATCCGAGGTGCTAATTTATAAATATTAGCCACATTATCCCATATTGAGTTTTAGTTTGGCTTTTAATTTTACCATTTCTCACTCAATCAGTTCTCCAATACCTGTTTATTTTTTAACAACACCTCTCGCAATTTTTCGTAAGGTAGTTTTTGTAGTGAAACTTTATTTTCAATGGCCAAAACCGCTGCTGTAGCCGCCGATTGACCCAAAACCATAAAAACAGGTTCCATACGGATAGACCCAAAAGCAATGTGGGTAGCACTCAAACATACGGGTACTACCAAATTCTTACACTCGGTCTCTTTTGGTACAATGGCCTCGTAACCGATTGAAAAAGGACCTGCTACTTTGGATTCTACATTTCCCTCATTTTTCACAAAGCCGTCTTTTGTAACATACCGTTGCACATTATGCGAATCCATTCCATATGCTGCCATTCCCACTGAGTTTGGTGCAACGATTAGGGCTTCACATTGCTTTTGGGTCATCACTAAATCACTCCTCATTCTTCTTGCCTCTCTAATATAAAGTTGCTGCTGCCAACCCTGTCCCTCTATAAACTCATCTTTACACATACCCCATTTTGAGATTTCGTTTCTCATTGCCTCTGGAATTCTGGGATGATAAGCCAAGGTCCACATCAAACCTTTCTGGTAATTCAGGTGTCTTTCTGCAATCACTTCTCTTTCTTTATAGGATGCCTCTGGATAGGTATAATTTTGTCCAATGAAGTCAGTTGAAAACCCACGTCCGTTGTTTGTATCGGTTTTTCGATTGGGCATACTTGAGTTAATCCAAGGAAAATCATTAACTTTTTCGCCTGCTTCAAAATTGCGAATCAATAGTTCATACGCCAATTCATTGTAGTTATTAGGTTTTTCAAAAGGAATCTTATTTTCTGGATAATTAGTTAAACACATTCGGTAGCAATACGCCTGAATACGTTTATCGCCAGTTCCATCTTTGGGAGGATGTTCTTTTTCGATAAAAGGGAGTAACCCACTTTTAGGATTGCCTTTTTCGATATAGGGGTCAACACCATCTACAAAATTGTGATTAAATCCGTTTTTTGAAACAACGCCCGTCAGCGAGGAGCTTGTAATATTGGCTTGAACACCGTTTAGGCTTTCGCCAAATTCTTCATTAGATTCTCTCCCTACGGTATAAGAAATGCCTGCAAGCGCCAATAGGTCACCTTCGTAAGTAGCATCAATAAACATTTTGCCACCATACCACTGCCCATTTTCCATTTGTATTGCACTAATTACCCCCGACTTTTTACGAATCCCTTTTAGTGTTCTATTCAATCGCTGTTCATATACAAGGGTGATATTTTTCTCAACTGATAACATTTCTTGTAAGACTTTCAATGCGGCTGATGGCTCAAAAGTCCACATAGTGGCTTCTCCTTTTTCTGTTCTTGTTTGTCCATCGTCCTGATAGTCTTGTTTTTGTTGCCATTTCCAGTTGGCTGGATTATCGTAGTATTTTTTTATATTTTGGTAAAACTCCCGGCTTATTCCACCAATTGCCTGTTTGTTACCAATGTCAGTTTGGCCCAAACCACCTGTTGTTAGGCCACCAATTCTTTTGGTAGGTTCAATGAGTACAACCGATTTACCAAGACGTGATGATTGTATCGCGGCACTTACCCCTGCGGATGTTCCGCCATAGATGACAATATCAAAATTTTTCTGTTGGGCGCTGGCAGAAAAAACACAGAAGAGCGAAATGATGATTGCGGTGAGTGATTTTTGAACGATGTACATGATTATTATTATGGCTTGATTTACAATTCTAATTTCTGTTTACCCTCTAAAAGTACTTTGCGTAGTTTTTCATAGGGCAGTTTTTGGGGTGAGACCTTATTCTCAATCGCCAAAACCGCTGCTGTCCCTGCCGATTGTCCCAAAATCATAAAAACAGGTTCCATACGGATAGAACCATAGGCTATGTGAGAGCTTGACATGCAAATAGTAACCAACTTCTAAGTGTAGGCATGCTTATATTAAGTGCTAATCCATTTAAAATTTCGTTAGAGGAGCACATAGGATTATCCTTAATAAATTGAATTATTTCAGCATCATATATAGGTGTTTTCTTTGGCATATCATATATTTATCAATCATAAATGTACGATTTATCAATAAAAAAATCATAAAATTGAGCATTAAAGTCGAAATTATTGATTGATAAACTCAAAAATGAGTCAAAAAACCTTACAAACAAATAAGTATAATACAGTATAATTAATAATACTTACCTTTAGCGTAAGTATCGTAAAACGTTAGTAAACTACTTGATTCTGGAAATAAAAAGTCATTATGAAAAAAATAAAAAATATTCATCCTGGAGATGTGCTTAGAGAAGAGTTTCTTAACCCCTTAGGAATTAGTGCATACAGACTAAGTATGGATATTGGAGTACCTCAAACGAGAATATCTGAAATTTTAAAAGGTAATAGAAGTGTTACTGCCGATACTGCCTTGAGACTTTCAAAATACTTTGGCAATAGCCCCAATTTCTGGCTGGGCCTTCAAAACGATTTTGATATTGAAGAAGAACTTTTGTTAAAAGGAAGTGACTTAAAGCTTATTAAAAGATATTCTGCGAATTAAGCAATTATTACCTAAGCTATTTCAGTTGTCAAGATATCCTTGACAACTCGATATTTTTCTAACACCTTTCATTTTGAACTACCGATTAATCCTCGGTAGTTGAACAGTTCGGAAATTCTAAACTACCGTATGTTCCATAATAGCATCCCAAAGAAGCGACCTCATTTCCAATGCTTTTAAGGATGCTGCGGCGGCCTGCTCCCATTTGGCAGTATCCTCCCCACATAATTCGGCAACCATTTCTAAGGCCAGATGGCTATGGTGCCCACCATCCACTTCAATATGCCTTTCGATGTAGTATTTGAAAGTGGAAACCAGATTTGGATGGTCTGCGTAAATTTTATGTAAAATTTCTGTGAACATATCTGGAATTAAATCCTCTCTTCCAAATGTAAACACAGCGGCTTTAACATGTAATGGCGCATCTTGGGCTACTTCAAATGTATAAGCTAAAAACATTTTAACCTTTTGAGGCAATGCCGAATTTTCAATGGCATGTTCAATGGACTGACCACTTTGTATTTCATGCATTAAAGCATCTATTAAAGAAGTGGATGCTCCCATTTGGCGCATGGCCTTCAAATATAATTCGAAATGACTAATTCGATTATCATGCTCATCTACATCAGATTCTTCCCCTAGTACAATTTCATTAATTAAATACCTGGTATTGGCTGTGCCCACGGGTACCCAAGGAAGCTGTACGCTGGTCAAACCAATTTGTAAGGATTTTAATAAACTCATAAAGTCCCACACAGCAAAAACATGAAATTGTACGAAATTTTTCAGCCCCTCTAAATTGTTAATTTTTGAATACACGGGATGTGCTAAAAGCTGAGCCCTCATAGGGGCAATTTTTTTATTCAATAAGGCTACCTGAGAATGCATATATCTATTTTCTAATAAAACAAAAGCCCACTAGGTTTTGTTCAATATTTAGGAAAAATAAATTTGTACTACTAAGTTAACTTAAATAGCAATGGCAGCTACTAAATAATCGGCAATGAGTATAAGTATACAACTTACCACCACCGACTGCGTGCCCGCTTTCCCAATTTCTAGTGCCCCTCCTTTAACATTGTAACCAAAATAACAAGGCACTGTACTTATAATAAATGAGAAAATAAACGATTTATAAAAGGCAATAGTTACATAATGCGCCTCAAAACCTTTTCTAATACCCATGATAAAAACTTCAGGCGCTACAGAACCTGTAAGCCCACCTACAAAATAACCGCCCCAAACGCCAATCACAGCAGACACTCCTACTAACAAAGGCACAATAGTAAAACAAGCTAGTATTTTAGGAAGTATTAAATAGTTCTTAGTATTAATGCCCATAATTTCAAGTGCGTCTATTTGCTCGCTAATGCGCATATTGCCTAATTCACTTGCAATCTTTGAGCCTACCACACCTGCTAAAACAATACTTAAAAAGGAAGGAGCAAATTCAAGTAACATACTATCTCTAACAACAATACCGACAGTGGTAATGGGAATTAAAGGATTGACAAACTGAGCAGCCGTTTGAACTGTAATAACCGCCCCTAAAAAAAAGGAAATAATAATAACAATGGGCAATGAGCCAAATCCAATATCGTAACATTGTTTGATATACTCATTCCAAAACATTTTTTTGTTTTCAGCAGATGTAAACATCCCCTTCAACATCAAAAGATAATAACCAAAATGAGTAAAAATATTCATACCGCAAAAATAGCCTATTTCTTTCTCTTTTTCATACGCTTCCACCAACTTACTCTTTGAACTTCTGAGTTGGTATCTACTCTAGTTTTTAACTGCGCATCTACCACAGCCACAGTAGCCATATTTATGATATTTCTCACCCCTGAACCTAATTGTAATATATTCACAGGTTTCTTTAAACCAAGTAAGATTGGACCAATAATATCTACCCCACCTATTTCTTTTAATAAATGATAAGCTATATTACCAGAAGTTAAATTAGGGAAGATTAATACATTCACTTGCGCGTCTACTAAATCGCTGAATGGATAATTTTCTTTTAAGATTTCTTTATTGAATGCCATCATACCTTGCATTTCACCATCTACAATTAAAGAAGGATTGCGTTGTTTGATAATTCTAGTGGCTTCTGCAACCATTTGTGCTTCTGGTGTATCGCTACTTCCAAAGTTGGAATAACTTAACATAGCAATTCTTGGCTCCATATTAAAATTGCGCACTTCTTTAGCAACAAGTAATGCAATATCTGCAAGCTCTTCTGCATTAGGATTAATATTCACGGTCGTATCTGCTAAAAACAAAGGACCTTTTTTAGTCAAGAGTAAATACATACCTGCAATTTTCTTCACACCCTCTTCTGTACCAATAATATGAAGTGCTGGTTTAATGCCATCGCTATAATTTCTTGTAAGTCCTGACAACATTGCATCTGCTTCTCCTGTTTCTACCATCATGGCACCAAAATAATTTTGCGTGCGCATTAATTTTAAGCTCTCGTGTTTATTAATACCCTTGCGTTGTCTTTTTTGAAATAAGATAGATCCAAAAAATTCTCTTTTCTCTTCCATCTCATCGCTTCTAACATCAATAATAGGCAAGTCGCTAATATCAATATTATTGGCATCCGCTATATTTTTGATTCTGGTTTCATTACCTAATAAAATAGGATAAGCAATACCATCGTCGTATACAATACTAGCTGCTTTTAATATTTTAATATTTTCTGCATCGGCAAATACTAAACGTTTTGGATCGCGACGCGCTTTATTACTAATTAAACGCATTAACTGATTATCTAAACCTAAACGCTTATTTAATTGTAATTCATATTCCTCCCAATTTGAAATTGGCTGTTGCGCTACACCCGATGCTACTGCTGCTTTTGCAACTGCAGGCGCAAGCGTACTTAATAATCTTGGATCTAATGGTTTGGGAATAATATATTCTGGACCAAAACATAAACTTTGTTGATTATACGCCATGTTCACCGAATCAGGCACAGCCGATTTTGCTAAGTCTGCTAGCGCATTGACTGCCGCTAACTTCATAGCTTCATTAATAGACTTTGCACGCACATCTAAAGCGCCTCTAAATATATAAGGGAAACCTAAAACATTATTCACTTGATTAGGAAAATCGGACCTACCAGTGGCCATGATAATATCTTTTCTTGCTGAAGTAGCAGCTTCATAATCAATTTCAGGATCGGGATTCGCTAAAGCAAATACAATCGGATTTTTTGGCATAGAGGCTACCATTTCCACAGTTACAATATTACCCACGCTTAAGCCTAAAAACACATCGGCAGTTTTAAAGGCTTGCACCAAGGTCATATTCTCTGCTTTAATCGCAAATGGTTTTCTATCTTCTCCTAAATCGGTTCTGCCTGTATGCAGTACGCCATCTTTATCAAACAAAATAAAGTTTTCATACCTGGCCCCTAAGGATACATATAATTTAATACAAGCCATGGCAGCAGCACCTGCGCCACTGACTACAAACTTTGCTTTCTCAATTTTTTTCTTTTGTAACTCTAATGCATTTAATAAAGCAGCACTACTAATAATGGCTGTTCCATGTTGGTCGTCATGCATCACCGGAATAGACATGGATTCTTTTAATTTCTTTTCAATATAAAAACACTCAGGTGCTTTTATATCTTCTAAATTTATACCGCCGAATGTGGGCTCTAAAGATTTTACAATTTCTACAAATTTATCGGGATCGGTTTCGTTAATCTCAATATCAAATACATCAATGTCTGCGAAAATTTTAAAAAGTACAGCCTTTCCTTCCATCACCGGCTTACTAGCCAATGGTCCAATATTACCTAAACCTAAAACAGCGGTTCCATTGGTAATCACACCTACTAAATTTCCTTTCGCGGTATACTTAAATACATCGGATGGATTGTTTTTTATCTCTGTACATGGAATGGCTACCCCTGGGCTATAAGCAAGAGATAAGTCTTTTTGCGTTTTAGCTTCCTTGGTAGGAACCACTTCAATTTTACCTGGTCTGCCATTAGCATGGTATTCTAAAGCCTGTTCCTTTCTTGAGTTTTCTTTATTCGACATGTAATAAATTTATAACGAGTGTTAGTTTTCGACTTTTACAAAGCTACTGAATATATACAAAACGAGGTTTTTGTAGTATATATTGTTGAAATATAGTGCTTTATGCAAATAATTGAGTGCCCAACCAGGCCATCATGCCCACTCCATTTTCAATGGATTCTTCCTCAATATTAAAGTTAGGGGTATGTACATTATGTATAATGCCTTTAGATTCATTGCGAACACCTAATCTAAAAAAGCAACCAGGAATGACTTGAGAATAATAACCAAAATCTTCGGCGCCCATTCTTTTTTCTGTTTCTTCAACATTGCTCGCTCCCATATAAGCGTCCGCTAATTTCCAAGCAGCTTCTGTAATAATAGGTTCATTATCCACGGTAGGATAACCTACATCTACTTTAAAATCTATTTCAGCACCGGTAGCTAATGATAAACCTTTTGCTTGTTGCATCATTAATTCATGTGCTTTGAAACGCCATACTTCATCCATGGCCCTGAAGGTGCCCATTAGTTTTACTTCAGTTGGAATAACATTGGTAGTATTACCACCATGCACAGAACAAATAGAAAGTACAGATGGATTTTGTGGATCGCGATTGCGCGCTATAATAGTTTGTAAACTAGTAATTAATTGCGCCGCTACTAAAACAGTGTCCACTGTTTGATGTGGTGTGGCAGCATGTCCTCCTGGACCTTTAATAGAAACATATAATTCATCGGCACTGGCCATCACACGTCCTTTTCTAAAACTTAATTTTCCATGATTCAAACCTGGATGTACGTGTAAGCCTACAATGCCTGCTGGCACTGGGTTTTTAAGCGCTCCATCACGAATCATATAACTTGCTCCTCCCGGATTTTTTTCTTCCCCCGGTTGAAATAATAATTTTATAGTGCCTTCAAATTCTTCACGCAAGCTCCATAAAATTTTTGCAGCGCCTAATAAAATAGTGGTATGCACATCATGTCCGCAGGCATGCATCACGCCTTCTTTAGTAGAAATATAATCGACTTTATTTTCTTCAATAATAGGAAGGGCGTCCATATCGGCACGAAGTGCCACTACTCGCTTGCTTGGATTTTTTCCTTCAATAATACCTAGTACACCTGTAGTCGCAATAACAGTAAATGGAATGCCAATAGCTTTTAATTGCGCTTGAACATACTTACTAGTTTCAAATTCTTGATAACTTAATTCAGGATTTGCATGCAAATGCCTACGTATAGAAACGTTTTCTGCTTGATGCTGCTTGGCTAATGATTTTATTTTCTCTAATAACATGATAATAGTAAAGTTAATAATTTGATTTTACATTATCTGTATTCGCGCCCGATACTATGGCCACCCCCGCGCTACAACCTATGCGCGTAGCGCCGGCGTCTATCATTAATTGCGCAGTGGCATAATCTCTAATACCGCCTGAAGCTTTTATTTGTACCTGATCGGGTAAATGTTTTCTAAATAATTTAACGGCTTCTACACTAGCCCCTTTTTCTGCATAGCCGGTAGATGTTTTTAAATAATCAATACCTGCAATGCCATAAATATCACAACACTTAATAATTTCATCATCGGTTAATACACCCGACTCTATAATTATTTTTACCACTTTATTCTTAGAACGAATAATGGGCATGATATGATTGATTTCATCTGCAATAGCTGACCAGTCTGCATTTTTAATGGCTGAGATATTCGCTACCACATCTAATTCATCGGCGCCATCTACCATGGCTAATATAATTTCTGCAATTTTTGCTTCCGTAGCACTGTATCCAAAAGGAAATCCAATAACGGTGGCTACTTGCACAGTAGAACCCGCTACTTTTTCTTTGGCTAATTTCACAAAATTGGGAGGCACGCATACTGCAGCAAAATCATACTGCTTTGCTTCAGCACATAATTTTTCAATGTCCGCCACTAAACAAGTGGGTTTTAAAATAGTATGGTCGATGTATTTATTAAGCAACATCTTTTCCATGACATGCTTTGAATTTTTTTCCGCTACCACAAGGACAAGGATCGTTGCGTCCAGTTTTAGGACCTACTTGAATAGGCGCTTGCTTAATATCACTTGGATCGTTGTAAGCATTGCTACTCGCATCCTCTGTTCTATTCGCACTTAATTTACTTAAGTCTGTTTTTTGTTGACGACCTTCTTTCACTGCATCTTCTAAAGGCAAATGCGCATGACATAAAAATTGAACTAGCTTTTGATTAATTTCTAAATCCATTTTTCTAAATAATTCAAAAGCCTCCATTTTATAAATAACTAGCGGATCTTTTTGTTCGTAAGTGGCAGTTTGAACCGATTGTTTTAAATCGTCCATGGCTCTTAAATGTTCTTTCCAAGCATCGTCAATAAAGCTTAGGGAAATATTTTTTTCTGCTTGAGCAGCCAATGTAGCACCTTCGGTGCTTACATTCTTGTCTAAGTTCACCAGTACATTATAGGCAATTTTTCCATCGCCCACTGGCACTATCACATTTTCAATATGCGCTCCTTGGTTTTTTCTAATATTTTTGAAAACAGGAATGCTTTGTTTCATCATCTCCTTTTTCTTATACTCATAATGTGCAATGGCTTCTTGATAGACTAATTCTACAAGTGCAGCATCATTAGTCGACTTAAATTCATCTTGCGTTATTTTAGTATCAAAACCTGTCTGAACAATTAAGGATAATTTAAGCCCTTCGTAATCGTTGTTCAATTTATAGTTTGTCACCACGCCTTCAATGACTTGATAAAATGCATTGTCTAAATCCAAGGCTAGTCTTTCTCCAAACAAAGCATGATTTCTTTTTTTATAAATCACGGTTCTTTGTTTGTTCATCACATCATCATATTCCAATAAACGCTTTCTTACCCCAAAGTTATTTTCTTCTACTTTTTTCTGTGCACGCTCAATAGATTTTGTAATCATACTGTGCTGAATAACCTCTCCTTCTTTATAACCTGCGAAGTCCATCACTTTAGCAATACGCTCACTTCCAAACATGCGCATTAAATCATCTTCCAAAGAAATAAAGAATTGAGAAGAACCTGGATCACCTTGTCTTCCAGCACGTCCGCGCAATTGTCTGTCTACACGACGAGACTCGTGACGCTCTGTGCCTAGTATGGCTAATCCGCCAGCCGCTTTTACTTCAGGACTTAATTTAATATCGGTACCACGACCTGCCATGTTGGTGGCAATCGTAACGGCTCCTGTTAAACCTGCTTCCGCAACTACTTGTGCCTCACGCGCATGTTGTTTTGCGTTGAGGACATTGTGTGGAATATTTTGTTGACGCAACATTCTACTTAATAATTCACTTACCTCTACCGAAGTAGTACCACATAAAACAGGACGCCCTTCATCTCTTAAAGCAACAATGGCTTCAATGACTGCCCCTAATTTTTCACGCTTGGTTTTATATACTAAATCTTGTTCGTCATTTCTTATAGCTGGAATATTAGTAGGAATAGAAACCACATCTAATTTATAAATACTCCAAAACTCTGAAGCCTCTGTTTCTGCTGTACCTGTCATACCGGCTAACTTATGGTACATTCTAAAAAAGTTCTGCAAAGTAATAGTCGCATAGGTTTGTGTAGAAGCTTCAATTTTTACATTCTCTTTGGCTTCAATGGCTTGGTGTAGTCCGTCTGAATAACGGCGCCCTTCCATGATACGACCTGTTTGCTCATCTACAATTTTTACTTGACCTTCAATAACTACATACTCCACATCGTTATCAAATAAAGTATAGGCTTTTAATAATTGATTCACTGTGTGAATACGATCGGCCTTAATACTATAGTCGGTGATAATACTTTCTTTTTGTTGAAATTTTTCTTCCGTATTTAAATTGGCATTTTGATCAATGGCATTTAAGGCCACACTAATGTCGGGTAGTAAAAAGAAATTCGGATCTTCTCCTTGCTTCGTAATTAATTGTAAACCTTTATCGGTTAATTCTACTGAATTATTTTTTTCATCAATATGGAAAAATAAATCAGCATCTACATGTGACATTTCTTTTTGCTGATCTGCTAAATAATAATTCTCCGACTTTTGTAATTTAACACGAATACCTGGCTCACTTAAGTATTTAATAATAGCACTGTTTTTAGGTAAACCTCTAAACGCACTATACAAAGCCTTTCCGCCGTCTTTAGGATCGTCGTTGCCTTCTGTTATTTTCTTTTTGGCTTCAATTAAAAATTGGTTCACCGTTTTCTTTTGCATCTCCACCAATTTTTCAATTCTTGGTTTCAATTCAAAAAATTGTTGCTCTCCTGTTTGATAGCCAATAGGACCAGATATAATTAAAGGTGTACGCGCATCATCAATTAATACACTATCCACCTCATCCACCATGGCGTAATGATGTTTGCGTTGCACCATCTCTTCTGGTGTGTGCACCATATTATCTCTTAGATAATCAAATCCAAATTCATTATTGGTTCCGTAAGTAATACCTGCACGGTAAGCATTTCTTCGCTCTTCAGAATTCGGTTGATGCTTATCGATACAATCTACTGTAATACCCAGCCACTCAAATAAAGTACCATTCCATTCACTATCTCTTTTGGCTAAGTAATCGTTCACTGTAACAATGTGCACTCCTTCTCCGGCTAATGCATTTAAATAAGCGGGTAAAGTAGAAACTAAAGTTTTACCCTCACCTGTTGACATTTCGGCAATCTTACCTTGGTGTAAAACAATACCTCCTAATAATTGCACATCGTAGTGCACCATGTTCCAAGTAATGGGAGTTCCGGCTGCCTTCCAAGTAGTTTGGAATACGGACTGGTCGCCTTTAATACTGATATATTCTTTTTTGACAGATAAATCCCTGTCAAGTTGGGTAGCTGTTGACACTAACTGCTCTTCTTCTGTAAATCTGCGGGCCACTTCCTTCACCACCGCAAAGGCTTCTGGCAAAATGTCCCATAGGACCTTCTCCAAGGTGGTGTCTCTTTCCTTTTTGAGTAAATCTACCTGCTCATACAAACCATCTCTACCCATAAAATCGCTAATAGGCAGGGCTTCTGCCTCGGCTTGAAGGGCTTCAATTTGACTATCGGTCTCGGCTAAATAGGCCTTAATTCTAGCCTTAAATTCAGTGGTTTTAGCTCTTAATTCGTCGTTGGAAAGGCCTTTATAGCTATTAAAATGGCCATTAATAACAGCCACTAAATGGTCTATTTTTTTGACGTCCTTTTCGCTTTTCGAACCTCCAAATAGTTTACTTATAATTTGCAACATATTCCTGCTTGATAATTGTGTAATTTCCTATACTCAATAGGCGTGCCAAAGTTAAGTAATTGGGGTGAGTTTGAGAGTTTTAAGGGGGCTCCAATATAAAAAATAACAACAATGGCCTTAAAATTGAAAAATGGACGAAAAAATGATACCTTTGCTCGCCTTTGGAGCCCTACAATTTTAGCAGGCTTCCACATGTACATCAGAAACTAAAAAATGCTATGGCAGGTCAATTAAACGAAGTAAGAAACAGGATAAAAAGTACACAAAGTACACAGCAGTTAACCAAGGCTATGAAAATGGTAAGTGCTGCCAAATTACGCCGTGCGCAAGACGCCATCACTCAAATGAGACCGTATACGCGCAAGTTGCAAGAAATGTTAAGCAATATTATTGGAAGCTTAGATGGTGATATGAATTTAGCTTTAGCTGAAACGCGTCCAGTGAATAATGTTTTATTTATAGTCATTACTTCTGACAGAGGATTATGCGGTGGATACAATGCCAACTTAGTAAAATTAGCAAAGACAACAATTGCAGAAAAATACGCGAATAAAAATATTACTATCTGGAATATTGGAAAAAAAGGATACGAGAGTTTAACCAAAACGGGTTATAAAACCAATGCCGATTTTAAAGATATTTTCTTGAATTTAAAATTTGAAAATGTTCAAACAGCTGCAAAAGCCGCGATGACTGCATTTTCGAATAAAGAATTTGATGCGATAGAAATTATTTATAGTGAGTTTAAAAATGCAGCCACTCAGTTACCTACTGCAGAAGCTTTTTTACCTATTCCTACTTTAGCTAAAAAAGGATCTAAGAAAAAAACTGATTTTATTTTTGAACCACAGAAAGAAGTGTTGGTAGCAGAGTTAATGCCTAAAATTTTAAACACCCAATTGTTTAAAGCAGTACTAGACGCGAATGCAAGTGAGCATGGTGCAAGAATGACTGCAATGGATAAGGCAAGTGAAAACGCAAACGAATTATTAAAATCATTGAAATTATCATATAACCGTGCACGTCAAGCCGCTATTACAACCGAATTAACGGAGATTGTAAGTGGTGCAGCAGCATTAAACGGTTAAGACCCAACCACTATGGAAATTAGTCAAATCATACCTCATATAGAAGCGCTTATTTTTGCAAGTGAAAAAGCATTGAATGCGAATGATATTACCGAGCTTATCAATAATGCTTTTGGATTTTTAGAAGAGCGTATTAGTTTAGACCAAGTTGAAAGTGCATTAGAAGGTATTCAAGAAAAATACAGCACTGAATTTTATCCTTTTGAATTAAAACAAAGCGGAGGCGGCTGGCAGTTTTTAACCAAGCCCGATTTTCATAAAACCATTGCTCAATTAAATGGAGATAAATTTTTAAAGCGCTTGTCCAATGCGGCTTTAGAATCTTTAGCAATAATTGCTTACAAGCAACCTATTACTAAAGGTGAAGTGGAAGCTATTAGAGGTGTGAACAGCGATTATTCCATTCAAAAATTATTAGAGAAGGAATTAATTACCATTAGTGGTCGTAACGAGCATTTACCAGGTAAGCCTTTAGTATATTCTACTTCTAAAAACTTCATGGATTATTTCGGTATTAATTCAACCGACGACTTACCAAAAATTAGAGAGGTGCTTGCCGATCAATTGGTAGAAGCCACTGTCATTAAGCCTGAAGACTTCACAGATAACAGTGTTTTAGAACAAACCGAAGAGGAACAGACACCGAATCTGCCAGAAGAAGGCGAATAGCTTTTCCGTTCTTCTATTTTTTTTCAAAATTATAGTCTTGATATAATGACTGAACCTAGTTCTCATTGTATCTTCGTGGAATGAATCCAAGTATACCTTACGAAGCGCTTAATATAGCGGCCAATACCTATGGCACGCCTTTGTATGTATACCATGGCGAAAAAATTGAAAGCCAATATCAAAACTTATTGACTCATTTTTCAAGCAAGTCTACACGATTTTTTTATGCTTGTAAATCACTTACCAATATTCATATTTTAAACCTTGTTAAAAATACAGGCTGCAATATCGATTGTAGTTCTATTAACGAAGTTAAATTAGCCATGCATGTTGGATATGATGTTGAAAATATTTTATATACCAGCAATAGTGTTGCATTTGAAGAAATTAAAGAAGCCGTAAGCTTAGGAGTACATGTAAATATTGACAGCCTTTCAAATTTAGAAAAGTTTGGTGCCGCTTTTGGCGGAAGATACCCTGTAGGGATTAGAATTAGACCTGATGTTATGGCGGGAGGGAACTTAAAAATTTCGACAGGGCATGATAAAAGCAAGTTTGGCATTCCTTATACAGAAAAAGAAACGCTAAAAAATATTCAAAAAAAGTTTGGCATTAATATTAGTGCCTTACATATTCATACGGGCAGTGAAATTAAAGATGTAGCCGTTTTTTTGCAATCGGCTACGGTGTTTGAAAATTTATTACCCGATTTTCCTACTGTCAATATTTTAGATTTTGGAGGCGGCTTTAAAGTACCTTATATGCCTGAGGAAAAAGGAACAGATATTGCCCTTCTGGGTGCGGAGGTAAATAAAATTATGGAAAAGCTATCGGCGATGGCGGGACGCAACCTCACCGCTTGGTTTGAACCGGGAAAATATTTAGTGAGTGAGGCCGGCTATTTTATTACGCAGGTAAATGTTTTAAAAAAATCGGGAGATATAGAATTTGCAGGCATTAATAGTGGACTAAACCATTTAATAAGGCCCATGTTCTATGATGCCTACCATCATATTGTAAATAGTAGCGCTCCTAATAAAGAATTGAAAAAATATGCAGTAGTAGGTAATATTTGCGAGACCGACACCTTTGCCTGGGACCGCCCTATAGCAAGTATTGAGGAAGGCGATTACTTAGTATTTTTTAATGCAGGTGCTTATGGTTATGAAATGTCGAGTAATTATAATGCTAGGTATAAGCCTGCACAGGTTTTATATAAAAACGGGAAGGCTACATTAATTAGCAGGGCCGATACTTTCGATGACTTACTTCGATTACAAACACCTTTAAGCTAATTATCATGATTGAAATACAAAATATTAGCAAAAGGTTTGGCGATAAGGTTGTCATTGATGATATCAGCGCCCAATTCAAACCCGGTATTTGCAATTTAATTATTGGTACAAGTGGAAGTGGTAAAACTGTTTTAGTAAAATGTATTGTCGATTTACTGAAAGCCGACAAGGGTGAAATACTATTCGATAAAATGCTTTTGTCAAAGATGGACAAAGATGAGCGAAAGGACCTAAGACAAAATCTAGGTATGCTATTTCAGGGGAATGCCTTATTCGATTCTTTAACGGTGGAAGACAATGTGAAGTTTCCATTAGATATGTTTTCTACCTTGACCATTGAGGAGAAAAAAATAAAAGTAAATGAAATTTTAGCCCGCGTTAAATTAGAGGGGGTAAACAATAAATTTCCTGCTGAATTAAGTGGGGGAATGAAAAAAAGAGTAGGATTAGCGCGCGCCTTGGTCATGCAACCCAAGTATTTATTTTGCGATGAACCTAATTCAGGCTTAGATCCTCAGACATCGATTGTTATTGATAGATTAATAGAAGAGCTAACAGTTGAATTCAATATCACTACCATTGTAGTTACCCATGACATGAATAGTGTAATGGAAATTGGGAATCATATTATTTATTTACACCAAGGCAAAAAAGAATGGGAAGGCTCTAATAAAGACATTATATATAGTGAAAATAAACTGCTCAATAATTTTATATTTGCCTCTGAGTTCTTGCAAGACGCTAAGGCAATGAGAATGCAATCCACTCAAAAAAAATAACACTTAAACTTATACTATGAAACACCTATTTGCAACCCTATTTAGTTTTTTACTTATTGGTCAATTAGAGGCTCAATTAAACGGTGACCCAGGTGCCCCTTATTTAAAGAATAATAAAATTCCTCCCTTCTCTATTACTTCAGTGAATGGCAATGAGATTACCAATAAGCTAATGCCCAATTATCCTTTTACTTGTATTATTATTTTTAGCCCAGACTGCCCTCATTGTGAAAAAGAGGCAAGCGATATTAATAAGTATGCCGATAAGTTCAAAAACGTATTGTTTATTTGGGATAGCTACCGTGATATGGAGTCTATCAAGAAATTTGCTGTAAAGTATAATTTAGTAAATAAGCCCAATGTAATTATTGGCCGTGACCCTAATTTTACCCTACCTACTTTTTACCGTCCAAGAATGACACCCTTTGTGGCACTATACAAAAAAGGGGTATTGTTAAAAGTGTATGAAGAAGGGGCAGATGTTTTCGAATTGATTAAAATAATAGAAGGTAAATAACTAACTTTGTCCCGTAAAAATAAAACACTTAAATAAAAATTACATTATATGAAAGTTACCGTAGTGGGTGCAGGAGCAGTTGGAGCAACATGCGCAGACAATATTGCCCGTAAAGAATTAGCCCAAGAATTAGTCTTATTAGATATTAAAGAAGGTTTTGCAGAAGGCAAGGCACAGGACATGATGCAGACTGCTGCTTTATTAGGTTTTGATACAAAAATTAGTGGAAGCACCAATGATTATAGTAAAACAGCAAACTCAGATGTAGTAGTTATTACTTCTGGTATACCTCGTAAGCCAGGTATGACACGTGAAGAATTAATTGGCACGAATGCAGGTATTGTAAAAGGTGTTTGTGAGAATATTTTAAAGCATTCTCCCAAAGCTATTATTATTGTTATTAGTAATCCAATGGATACGATGACTTATTTAGCTTTACAGTCAACTGGTTTACCTAAGAATAGAATTATTGGTATGGGCGGTACTTTAGATAGCGCTCGTTTCAAATATCAATTAAGCACTGCTTTAGATTGCAGCCCTGCTGATTTAAACGCCATTGTAGTAGGTGGTCACGGCGATACTACTATGATTCCTTTAATTAAGCACGCTACTTGGAATAGTATTCCGGTTACTCAATTCTTAGATGCAGCAGCACAAGAAAAAATTGTGAACGATACCATGGTAGGCGGTGCTACACTTACTAAATTATTAGGTACATCTGCTTGGTATGCACCAGGTGCAGCAGGAGCAGCTCTTGTAGAAAGTATTGTAAGAGATGAGAAAAAATTATTCACTTGTTGCGTAAGCTTGAATGGAGAATACGGACAAAAAGATATTTGCTTAGGCGTACCTGTAGTCATTGGCAAAAATGGTTGGGAGAAAATTGTTACTATGGATTTATCTGCTGATGAGCAAGCGGCCTTTAACAAAAGCGCAGATGCTGTTAGAAGTATGAACGATGTTTTAAAAACATTATAATCATTTCAGATCAAGTAAGCGAATAATTATATCAAAAATTTTAAGCGTAATAAACTTAATGAGTTAATATACAAAAGCCTTCTACTTAAATGTAGGAGGCTTTTTTAGTTTTACTATTTTACACAAAAATTAGGGGGCTTGATAATACTCGATTACCTTAGAAGCAATAATATTTATATTTTGTAATCGCATACAAGCAAAATGACCTTGAGGACATTTATCTTCCCCTTGTTTAGAACAAGGTTGGCAAGTTAAGGAAGGGACTATTGAATTATAATGTGGAGTTATCGAGCCCGCTGGGTAATAAGCTTCGAATTGTAAAGCAGGGCTGGTAGCCCCCCAAATAGTAATAGTGGGTTTTTTAAAAGCTGCTGCTACATGCAAAAAGCCGGTATCGTGTGAGACAACTACTTGGGCCATTTGAATAATACTCGCCGACTCTTTTAAGTCGTATTTACCAGCAGCATTGTAAATAAAATTAGGAACTGCAGCCGCTAGTTCATTAGCAAACTTCATATCTTCTTTTCCACCAATAAGCACAATGGGTTTATTTATTTGCTTAGCTAGTTCAATCCATTTTTGCACAGGCATTTTTTTATTAAAATAAGAAGCCCCAATGACAAAGGCTACAAAACCAGCCAAGTGACTGGTGGGTAAATTAGCCGCTTTAAAACTATAGTCCTTAGGGAAAAAATAATCTAGGCCCTTGCCGTCACTTATTACGTTGAAATTTTGAAGGGTGTCGATATACCTATCGCATACATGAGTCTTTGGTAAAAAGTTAATTTGCAGTTTAGCAAGTAACCATTTTTGAAGGCTTAATTTCTTATAAGAAAAAGTGGGAACCCCTAATGCTTTTTTTATTTTCCAGCTTCGAATATTTTGGTGCAAGTCAATAATATAATCGAAGGGTATTTCTTTTAATGCAGCAATCGTCTCGTCTATATTATTATCCAAAAAATGACATTGATCAATATAGGGATTACCTATGACCAAATCCTTCATAGAAAGCTTGGTTAAAAAATGTATTTCAACACCTGGTATTTGATTTTTAGCGCAGCGAAGCGCAGGCGTGGTTAAAACAATATCACCAATAGAAGAAAAACGGATAACTAAAAATTTCATTGAGGGAATTATTTAATTAGTCCAGTTCCATATAATCCAAGTCTTTATGGAATGTTTCTTCGGTAAAAGCGTACGCTATAAAAGCAACGGACATAACAATAATACCCGTTACTATGCCGCTATATACAATGGACCACTGCCATGATTTTTGAAATAAATCTAAAAACAACATATTAATTAAAGGAAGCGCACCCCTTACCATATTAGGAATGGTGGTGGCAGCCGTAGCCCTTAAATTGGTACCAAACTGCTCGGCACCCATGGTTACAAATATGGCCCAAAAGCCAGTACTAAAGCCAAGCCATAGGGCAATTAAATACATGGTGGTATCCGAATTATTGAAACCGCTAAAATATAAGATTAAACCAAGCAGCGTAAAGCCATAAAATAAAAGCAATGCTTTTTTTCGACTCTTAAAATACTGACTTATAAGTCCAATTACAATATCACCAACGGAGATACCTACATATCCAAACATAATGGCTCTTCCAGAGTCGATAGTGGTGCTTGCAAACATAGCTTTACCAAAACGATCACTTTGATTGAGCAATATGCCTATTACATACCAGGTAGGCAAGCCAATTAAAATAGCAACAAGATATTTTTTAAACCGCTTACCATTATTAATGAGCATGAAAAAATTTCCTTTTACAACTTCGGAAGCTTTTGCTGTAGCAAACATACCTGACTCCGCTACTTTAACACGTAAAAGTAAAAGGCAAATACCAAGCACACCACCTATTTTGTAACAAAGGCGCCAATCCTGTGTGTACTGATAGGTAAAGTAAGCAGCTACTGCACCAAAGAGCCCAATACCCGCAACAAGAGACGTACCAATACCCCTTTTATTTTTTGGAAGGAGTTCACTTACTAGTGTAATACCGGCACCAAGCTCGCCAGCTAAACCTAAACCACCAATAAATCTAGCCCATGCATATTGGTCTACAGTGGTCACAAAACCGGTTGCAAAATTGGCGGTAGAATATAAAATGATAGAACCAAAAAGTACACTTAACCTTCCCTTTTTATCAGCGAGAACACCCCAAATAATGCCCCCTAATAAAAGGCCCGTCATTTGCCAATTGATCACACGCGTACTATCTACTAAAAGTGTGGCTTCTGTAGCACCTACACCCAGCATACTTGTTTTTTTAACAATCGTAAACAATAATAAATCGTAAATATCAACGAAGTAACCAAGTGCTGCTACAATAACAGGTAAAGAGAATATTGAGACTTTTTTATCTGAGGTCATAATCTTTTAAAGTTTTAGCTACGTTGAATGCTTGTTTTTATTATTGTATATTCTACTATACTACTTTTGAGCCCTATGTTTAATGACTTGAAAAATAACAGGCGCGGTTGTAACAAAAACAATGACTATTACAATCACTTCTAAATGTTTCTTTAAATCGAATTGAAATTGATTCAATATATAAGATTGTAAAAAATGTCCAGCACAAAGCATCGAAGCTACCCAGGCTAAGCAACCGACCACATTAAAGTAAGTAAATTTAGCCTTATCCATTTTAACAATGCCTGCCACAATAGGTGCAAATGTTCTTATTATAGGAATAAATCTAGCAATTACAATAGCACGACCTCCATGTTTTTCATAAAAAGCTTGGGCCTGTGCTAAATATTTTTTCTTAAAAAAAAGATTCTCTTTCCAATCATACATAGCGGGGCCCACCTTACTGCCAATCTGATAGCCCACATAATTACCTAAAATACCTGCCACTGAAATAAAAGAAAATATAATAAATAAATTAAGCCATTCATTGTTGCTTGCAAAAATTTGCGCAGCTAGTGGCGCACTATATATACCCGCTACAAAAAGCAAGCTGTCTCCTGGTAAGAAAAAACCAAAGAATAAACCGGTTTCTGCAAACACTACAAATAATAATAACCAAAGCCCTCCGTTTTCAATATAATATTGAGGTTGTAATAATTGGCTCCAATGAAATGCTTCTAATAATGTAATCATCAATATAATATTTAAGCTTGCGCCGGATTTTCAAGTGCTCCTTCCCATTTGCTCACCACCGTGGTGGCTAAGCTATTACCAAGTACATTGGTAGTAGAACGAAACATATCGCAGAAATGATCGATAGGTAAAATTAAAGCAATGCCTTCTGGAGGAATATTAAACATAGCGCAGGTGGCAGTCACTACAATTAAAGAGGCACGCGGCACGCCTGCTATGCCTTTGCTCGTTAACATTAACACCACTAGCATGGTTAACTGAGTAGGAATATCTATATGTACACCATAGGCTTGTGCAATAGCCAAACTTGCGAAAGTCATATACATCATACTTCCATCTAAATTAAAAGAATAGCCTAATGGAAGAATAAAAGAAACAATTTTGTCTTTACAACCAAAGCGCACTAACTCTTCGGATAATTTAGGAAATACTGCCTCACTGCTTGTAGTACTAAATGCGATAACGAGTGGAGAGGTAATATGTTTTAATAAAGAAGGAACTCTTTTACCTAAAACTAAAAATCCAACCCCTAATAAGAAAACCCAGAGCACCCCAATACCCATTAAAAAGAATAATAAATATTTACCATAAAAAGCAAAAATGGCTAAACCCTTACTTGCAATAACTGCAGCAATAGCGCCAAAAACACCTAGTGGCGCAAAATTCATTACATAGCCCACCATTTTTAAAATAATATGCGAAACCGTTTCAAGTGCTTTGATAAAACCTTTAGCTGCATCACCAATGGCAGCGGCTGCAACCCCAAAAAATATGCTAAATATAACTATCTGTAATATTTCATTATTAGACATTGCCTCAAACATACTTTTTGGAAAAACATGTTCTACAAAATTGATCAAACTAAAGGACTTCGTGTTCCCTAGTAAATCTTTAGCACCGGTGGTATCTGCATTGCTTAATGCTATGCCTTCTCCTGGTTTAAAAATATTTACAAGTACTAGGCCTATTAATAAACTCACAAGTGATGCAGTAATAAACCATAACATGGCCTTACCACCCACACGACCTACTGTTTTTAAGTCGCCTAATTTGGCAATACCCACTACCAAAGTGCTAAACACAAGTGGGGCAATAATCATTTGCACCAAGCGCAAGAAAATGGTGGTTAATAATTTGCTGTTTTTTGAAAAGGAAGCAATAGTTTGTTCATTATAATTTTCATGTATATAATAGCCTAGAATAGCCCCAGCAATCATGGCAATGACAATGTAAATAGTAAGTTTATTCGATTTTTTCATGCAATAGTAATTACTGCAATATAAGACTTAAGTACTAAAAAAATAAGCAAAAAAAAGGGTCATTTTCCATGAATTTATAGCTAAGTTTTGCAAAAAAAGTGCTATTTTCCAAGATAAATTGAAACCACAACAAACCAATTATTTATGAGTTTATTTAGAAAGAAAGATTTGTCCGCCATGTTAGCACAGGCTGATGATGGTGGCAAAGGATTAAAGCGCACATTAGGTGCTGGTAATTTAGTGGCCTTAGGCGTGGGTGCCATCATTGGAGCAGGCTTATTTGTAAGAACTGCCGCTGCTGCAGGACAAGCTGCAGGACCAGGCGTTACTTTATCCTTTATAGTAGCAGCCGTAGGTTGCGCTTTTGCAGGTTTATGTTATGCAGAATTTGCTGCCATGATTCCTATTTCTGGTAGTGCGTATGCTTACTCTTATGTAACCATGGGAGAGACAGTTGCCTGGATTATTGGATGGGCATTAATTATGGAATATGCATTAGGTGCTGCCACCGTTTCTATTGCTTGGAGTGAATATTTAAACAAGCTGCTGGGAGGAGCCATACCTTATGAATGGAGCCACTCCCCGCTCGAAAGTGTAACCGATTCAGCTGGCGTTCTTCATCATGGTTTTATGAATGCACCCGCACTAGTAATATTATTATTATTAACCTTATTATTAATTAAAGGAACACAAGAGTCTGCAGTAGTCAATGCAATTATTGTATTTGTTAAAGTAGCTATTGTAGTATTGTTTATTATTTTAGGCTGGCAGTTTATTCGTCCAGAAAATCATACTCCTTATTTAATTCCTGCCAACCAACCACCAGTGATTGATGCCTCTGGTAAAGTTATTGCAGACTTCTCTAGCGTATTCAAGCATGGCTGGGGTGGTGTATTAGGTGGCGCGGCTATTGTGTTTTTTGCATTCATTGGTTTTGATGCAGTATCTACAGCAGCACAAGAAGCAAAAAATCCTAAAAGAGATATGCCTATTGGTATTTTAGGTTCATTAGTAGTTTGTACTATTTTATATATTTTATTTGGTCACGTATTAACAGGTGTTGCACCTTGGACCGATTTCGTCGATCCTCTAAAAGGTCGTGAAGCATCTGTTGCTTATGCGATATCAACTTATATGACAGGCTATGGCTGGTTAGCCACTGCTGTAACAGTTGCTATCTTAGCAGGATTCAGTTCTGTTATTTTAGTAATGTTAATGGGTCAATCCCGCGTATTCTATTCAATGGCCAATGACGGATTACTTCCAAAAATATTCTCTGAATTACATCCTAAGTTTAGAACGCCGTATAAATCGAACTGGATTTTATTTGTATTTGTTGGAGGGTTTGCGGCATTCGTTCCAGGTAATGTAGCAGGTGATCTAACCTCCTTTGGTACCCTATTTGCCTTTGTACTAGTAAGTATAGGTATTTGGATATTAAGACGCAAATCACCCGATATGGAGCGTCCATTTAAAACGCCATTGGTGCCATTGGTACCTATTTTAGGAGCGGTTATCTGCTTAGCAATGATCTTTGCCTTAGATGCGCAAACATTAAAAGTAGCCTTCGCATGGATGGCTTTAGGCCTAGTGGTTTACTTCGTTTATAGTCGTAGACATAGTAAATTGAATGATTAATTTTATTTCAACATAAATTAGAAAAGTCCTCTCGATTACTCGGGGGGACTTTTTTTTCTTATTTTTGCAACTCTTAATATATTAACTATGGGAAGGATATTTGAAGTTAGAAAAGCCACGATGTTCAAGCGTTTTGATCGTATGGCAAAGCAGTTTACCCGCATAGGTAAAGAAATAGTCATTGCTGTAAAAGCAAGTGGCCCTAACCCAGATGATAACCCTGCCTTAAGAAGATGTTACCAGAATGCAAGAAGTGTGGGCATGCCCAAGGATCGTGTGGAAGCGGCTATTAAAAGAGCCATGGGAAAAGACACTAGCAACTACGAAGAAATTTTATACGAAGGTTATGCCCCACATGGCGTGGCTTTATTAGTAGAAACAGCTACCGACAATCATGTAAGAACAGTGGCCAATGTAAAAAGTCATTTCAATAAAGGACATGGTACTTTAGGTAATTCAGGAAGTGTAAGTTTTCAATTTAAAAAAATGGGTGTATTTAATTTAAAACCAGATGGTTTAAATATGGACGACCTAGAATTAGATTTAATTGACCATGGCTTAGATGAATTAGGAGAAAGTAACGACGACAATGGAAATGCAATAATTGTACTTCGTTGCGCCTTCACCGACTTCGGAAATTTACAAAAAGCATTAGAAGATAAAAGCATTCAACCCATTAGTGCAGAACTTGAGTGGATTCCTACTACCACCGTGCCTGTTACAGATGAACAAGCTGAAGATATTAGTAAATTAATTGAAAGATTAGAGGAAGACGAAGATGTAAACAAAGTATTCCATAACATGGGGTAATCGAAATATGCGAATTATTCAAACCATATTATTAGCAGGCTTTCTTTTACCAATAATAAAAGATACTAGCCAATTGAAACCCAACTATTATAGTCTTAGTGCAGATTTAAAATTGGCACCCAATTACTATACCACCAAAACAGGATTTTTTTGCAATACCGAAAGAGTATTAGAAAAAAGAACAAAGCTGGCGGTAAAATTTAGATTGGGATCGGTAGAACAAACGCAGAAATTAGAAGGCTATAATTTATCTAAAAACACACAGCATTAGATTAGATTAGATTAGATTGGATTAGTATCAATAGCTTAGTCTAAGCTATTCGCTCAAATACTCTCTCATCTATTCACTCATCATCTCATTGATGACATTTATAATTTCCTCTGTATTCGGCTTAGAGAAATAATCTCCATCGCTTCCAAAAGCAGGGCGGTGTGCTTTTGAACTGAGTGTACGAGCCGCTACATCCAACCAACGGTAGCCTCCTTGTATTTCAATTACCTGTTGGTACATATAAGCACTTGCACCACCTGGCACATCTTCATCTACAAATAAAATTCTATTGGTTTTCTTTAAAGAGGCCACTATTTGATGGTTAATATCAAAGGGTAACAAAGTTTGTACATCTATAATTTCACAATCAATGCCCATGGTTAATAATCTTATAGCAGCGTCTTCCACAATTCTTAAAGTAGAACCATAAGAAACAATAGTTACATCCTCCCCTGCTTTTAAAATTTCTGGCTTGCCTAATGGCACAGTGAATGCAGTGATATTCGAAGGCATTATTTCTTTTAAACGGTAGCCATTCAAACACTCAATTAATAAAGCAGGGTCATTGCCTTTTAATAATGTATTATACATACCCACTGCTTGCACCATATTTCTTGGCACACAAACAAACATACCTCTTAGTGCATTTACAATAACACCCATGGGTGAACCACTGTGAAATATCCCTTCCAAACGGTGTCCTCTGGTTCTAATAATTACGGGACTACTTTGTATACCATTGCTACGGTAGTGAATAGTGGCAATATCATCACTCAAAGTTTGAAGCCCATATAATAAATAATCCAAGTATTGTATTTCTGCAATAGGTCTTAAACCACGAAGCGCCATACCATGGGCCTGTCCCATAATAGATTGTTCTCTTATACCTGTATCAAAAATTCTATCTACGCCATGTTTATTTTGAAGTCCAGCAAAGCCTTGATTCACATCTCCAATTCCACCTAAGTCTTCTCCAAAAGCATAGACCAATGGGTTTTCTTCAAATAATTTATCAAAATAATGATTCAATACTTCATAGCCATTGATTGTTTGCACTTCAGTGGCATATTCAGCTTCCACCACAGAAACATTCAAAGCACTCTTAGGGCCTTCGTTGTATAAATGCTTACTATAAAAAGGCGCTTCTACCTCATTGTATTTTACTAAAAAAGATTGTATCGCAGCTGCGTTACTATGTGTTGGAATTTTTTCCAATATTAAATTAACAGTTCTAAAAATATCTCTTTTTAATGGTTCTTTACTTTGTACTAATTCTTGTAAAAAACTATTTGCAATATTTAAATCCGTTTCGTTTAAACCTTGATGCACTAATGCGACTGCTTCTTTGATTTTTTCTTTAATGGGTGAAATATACTTTTCCCATGCAGCTAATTTATCGGCACGCACTAATTGCTTTGCTTCATTTTCTACTTCTTGTAATACTTCATCGGTAGCTAGTTCGTTGGCAATTAGCCATTCTCTCATTTGCTTATTGCAATCCCAATTTCTTTCCCATTCTAATCTTTCTAAAGGCTTGTACCTTTCATGACTACCACTGGTTGAATGGCCTTGCGGCTGCGTTAATTCTTGTACATGAAATACAACAGGGGTATGTGTTTGTCTTGTATAGCGAATACCTTCTTCAAAAGTTTCACATAAGGCAGCATAGTCCCAGCCTTTCACTGTATATACTTTTATACCGTTGGTATTTTTTTCTTTTTGAAAACCTTTCAATACTTCAGAAATAGAACCCTTAGTAGTTTGCAAAGCAATAGGTACAGAAATACCATAGCCATCATCATATACAAAAACAGCTAAGGGCACTTGTAAAACGCCGGCTGCATTAATAGCTTCCCAAAAATGTCCTTCGGAAGTACTAGCATCACCAATGGTACAAAAACAAACTTCATTACCATTATTACTTAAATGTTGAAAGGCCTTTTTGTTTTTTGCATTTCTAAAACAATTGGAAGCAAAGGCCAAGCCTAGACCACGCATCATTTGTCCTGCAGTAGGTGCAATATCTGCAGAAACATTATAGCTTTGTGTTAATTCATTCCAATCTCCTTTTTCATTTACAAATGCAGTGGCAAAATGCGCATTCATGTTTTTACCGCCACTAAAGGGATCGTTATAAACATCAGAATATAATTGTGAAAAATAATCTTCGACATTGGCTACCCCTAAAGCAAACATAAACGTTTGGTCTCTGTAATAACCACTTCTAAAATCGCCTTTTTGAAAAAATTTAGAAAGTGCAATTTGTGCTACTTCTTTCCCATCTCCGAAAATGCCAAACTTGGCCTTCCCTGTTAAAACTTCTCTTCTTCCCAATAAGCTTACTTCCCTACTCATTATGGCCAATTTATAGTCGGCGATAACGGAGTTCCGAAATGCCTCAAAAGAGAGCATGTCTTGGGCAGATACAGCTTCAAGGGTGGATTCCATAGGACAAAAATAGGGGTCAGAATGCATAAAAAGTACATTCATAACTAAAATCAGCTAATTAGTGAAAATTCAATAAATTCGTAAGCCTATTTGGGCAAAAAAGCAGTAAAAATCAAACAAACAATTACCCTAAAACCTTATACTATGAAAACCAGATTACTCATTCTAAGTTTACTATTTGCAGCCACTAGTTTTGCACAATCAGCTATCAAGTTCAATCAAACTAGCTATAACTATGGCAAAATAAAAAAGGGCGTACACAAGTCGGTTATTTTCAGCTATACCAATGAATCTGCTAAACCAGCCGTGATAGAATTTGCCACAGCAGAATGCGGATGTACTAAACCCGAGTATAATCAAAGCCCTATTTTAAAAGGACAGAAAGGCAGTATTAAAGTAACCTATACAGCACCTTTTGAAGGCGCATTTAAAAAAAGAGTCTCTGTTAAATTCGCTGGTGAAAAAGCAGTAACCGAATTAGTATTGGAAGGAGAAGTAGTATCATAATAAAAATTTACTCCATAAAAAAACCCTCTACCAATTTTTCGGCAGAGGGTTTTTTATTTCTTATCTAGTAAGTTAACAATAGACTAGTCAACATCCCAGAAAATACGTGTAGCTAAAGGATCGATTGTTCCTTGTGCATTTACGTTTGCACCATTAGAACCTAATTCAGTTCCTGGATACCATAAACGTAATGGACGAGATGTACCTACATAGTTTTTTGAGTTAGGAGTAACTGGATAGTTATTCTTACGATACTCAGACCATGCTTCTAATCCATTGAAATAACCAAGTGCTACCCATTTTTGGTAAGCAATTGTATTTAATTTATTAGTAGAGGCAGTAAAATCACAATCTTGCATACCGTTGGTTACTAAAGCAGTCACATTAGCTGTGCTTGCTCCAATAGCGCGGAAGTTTTGTTTTACTCCTTCCTCATAGTATGATTGAGCAGTTCCTGTTAAGTTTACAGAAGAACCATAACGTTGCTTCGCTTCTGCTAAACAGAATTGAACTTCAGCTGCAGTCATAATAATAATAGGTCTGTTGTATTGACCTCTTACTAATAAGACAGGACCTACTGCAGAACTAGCTCCAGGTAAATATCCTGAACTTGAACCAAAAGGTATACCAATATAGTTAGCTGCAATTTCAGGCTTAACACTCACCCCTGGATTCGCTAAATCTTCATTACCTGGCGCATAAGCAAAACGCTTTAAGCGGAAAGTATCTGCATTTTTAATCAATTCCTTGACCATGAAATCGGTAATTCTAGGCCAGTTATTATTACCTACTCTAGCACCTGTTTCAGTATAACCATAAGTGTTATAGATTGGGTTAATTTGACCAGCTGAAGCAACATAACCAGGGTTTGCACCTACTTCAGCTCCAGTAATAAAACCAGAACCTTCAGTGACGATTTTGTTAATCTCAGCAGTAATATAAGCATCTGTTCCGCTTACTCTTGACTGACGCATTAAAATACGCAATTTCATAGAGTTTGCGAATTTGATCCAACTTGAATTGCTTCCTTTGAAAACGATATCAGAACCTGAGTAAGTGCTCGCAAAAGTATTTGCTTTTAAGTCCTTAATAGCATCATCTAATAAAACAATCAAGCCTTGGTAAACCGCTTTTTGATCATCAAATTTAGGCGCTAAGACGCTTACCCCTTTTAAAGCTTCCGAAAAAGGAATATTACCATATAAGTCTACCAATTTTTGGTAGTTATAAGCCTTCATTACTTTAGCCGGACCTTTTAAATATTCTTGACTATACTTTGAAGCATTGTCAATTACATACTGATAATCATAAAGGTTATCATAAGTTGCATCCCAATAGTTAAAGTCAACATTGGTAAAAGCATAAGAGAATAAAGTAGTACTAATGATATAACCATTGGATTGAGTCCAATGACCAGACCAGAACATACCTACTTCATTAGGAGACACCATGCTTGCAGCAGAAGTGTTCAATGCATTCGCTAAAACGTATGCAGGAGTTGCGGTTGGAAGTGAGTTAGGGTTGGTATTGACATCGAGATAGTCTTTTTTACAACCTGTTCCCACAAGTACCAAAAACGCGGCGATATATAATTTATTTAGTTTCATATCTAATGTTTTAGTGTGTGGTTATTAAAAAATAAAATTTATATTAACACCAAATTGACGAACTGGAGGCGTTTGCAAGGTATTAGAAATACCTGAACCGTTTCCTGCTGTATAACTGAACTCTGGGTCAGTAAATTGGTTTTTGCTGTCAACAATGGTGAATACATTTCTACCGTATAATGCTACGTTAGCTGCACTGAAAATTTTTGTTTTCTTAACCATTGCACTTGGTAGTGTATAAGATAAATTTACATCTCTTAATTTAATAAACCAGGCTGGTGTAACGAAGTTTTCCGCAATCAAACGGTAGTTGTTCACCCAAAGCGCATACTCTGGTTCACGAACTTTAATCGTTGTATTAGGAACATCTTTTCCAGATACTGGATCTATAAAATAAGAATTTTGGAAGATTTGGTCTGTTCTATCTGAAGTCCAAGCACCAGAACCTGTGAAGGTCATTTGACGACCAAGGTCAGCATACATTACGTTGCCGCCGCCACGGTATTCAAAGTTAAATGCTAAACGGAAATCATTGTAAGTGAAAGTAGAACCTAATCCCACCATATCACGTGGAAGTGTACCACCACGAGATTCTAGAGTAGTATTTTGAACTGGGTAACCAGTTGTAGGGCTTACTCTTCTCATACCAGAACCATCTTTTGAATAAAAATAACCAGTGGTTTTAAGTATTGGGAAACGTTCTCCTTTGATAATGTTTGAAGTAGCGTAAGAGTACCCGCCATAAACGAATTGAGTAATACCTGGGAATAAATCAACCACTTTGTTGTCGTTGAACGAATATCTTAGATTCACATCCCATTTGATTTTTGTCTCACGTAATACTTGCACTTTTAAGTCTGCTTCATAACCCCAGTTGTCTACTTGACCTACGTTAATTAACAAGTTAGAGAAACCTGTTGAATTAGGTACTTTTACTGTTATTACTTGACCAATTGAATTTTGCTTATATAAAGAAACATCTAAGTTTACTCTGTTTTTAAACATACTTAACTCAGCACCTATTTCCATAGAGGTAACAAACTCTGGTTTTAAATTGGCATCAGGTAAAGTATTTCCTACTGTTAATCCTACGTTATTTCCATAAGGGAAATTCGCACCATTATTGTAAGAAAGATCTAAACCATATAAAGGAATATTGTCATTACCGTTTTTGTTATAAGAAGTACGCAATTTAGCATAGTTCAAAGTATTGCCCTTTAAAGCAGGAAAGGCGTCTGTTACAACAAAAGCTAAGGCAGCTCCATAATACAAATAAGAATATTGATCTGCGGCTCTTGTTTGTTTGAAAAAACGTGATGTTGCATCATAACGAGCAGTCAAGTTTAAGTTTAACCACTCCATGTTTTTCACATTCGTGTTTAAATCGGCATAGTAACCAAACCTACGTTCTGTAGTATTTGATTCACCACCTCCTAAATTACCTTGTCTGTTAGATACGTTGTAAACATCAGGTACCACAATTGAACTAGAAGAAACGTTGATTGATTTTGTATAGCGTTGGTAGATACTATAACCTAAAGTCAATTTATTTTGAACATTAGCGATATCTTTTTGAATACGCGCTTGGAATTCATTGTTGACTACGTTCTCAGTAGAAGAATAATCAGACACAGCGCCTAAGATATCTCCGATAGCACGGTAGATACCAGGATAGTCATCATAACTCTGCCATGGTGCAGGAATATCTGCATCATACTTAGCCCAGTCGGTATAGTTAAACTTCTCAGTAGTGTTTTTACCTGTACGAGAGTTATTCATAATACCTAATCTGTTATAAAGTTGCAACCAAGGAAGCGCACGATAAGTGATATCGAAGTTTCCAGAGATGTTGGCATCTTTATATTTTGCACGCTGAATGTCTTTATTGAAATAAGGGTTATTATAATAGTCATTATAGTAACCATTCGGATTCGCAAAAGGATTTGTTCTCCAGTTTCTCATCGTAGTTAAATCTACCCAAGAAGCAGTGTTGATGATATCATTTTGGAAATCTGAATTGGTTCTGTCAAAATAGGCTTGAGTTAATGCAGCATTAAAGCTGGTAGATATTTTACCATACTCCTTACTTGATTTAACACGAACACCTGTTCTATCACTTAAATCACCAGGAATAATACCATTGATTTTATTATTCTCCACTGATAAGTAAAAACTAGATGTTTCGTCACCACCTTGGAAACTAGCTTGATGATTTTGAGAGATACCCATATCGAAGCTATTCAGACGAACATTTGGAACGTCTGCATAAGGAATGATTAGAGCAGATCCATCTTCTAACATACGACCCGCAATACGTCTACTTCCATCATAAGCATCACCATATTGTTGGTTTTCATAAGAACGCCAGTTTTGCTTCGCACGGCTTAATGCACTAGGATCATAACCAGCTTGGCCAAATGAAAGAGGATAATACTGAGAACCAGAACCATATTTATTTTGAAAGGCAGGCAAGAAACTTACTTGTTCTATGTTGGTCGTATTTGAGTAAGCAACTTTTAATTTTCCTTTAGCACCTTGTTTAGTGGTAATAACTAAGGCACCGTTTACACCCGCAGAACCATACAATGTTGCCGCTTGACCGCCCTTAAGGACAGACACGTTTTCAACATCAATAGGATTGATAAGTGCTAAAGCAGTTGCGGTAGTTTGCATACCATCAATAACTACTAAGGCTTCGTTGTTTCCAGTTAATGAACGATAACCACGTAAAACCACTTTCACTGCAGGGTCAACGCTGTTATTCACAGTATAGACAGCCAAACCAGAAACCTTACCCGCAAGGGCTTGTGTTAACTGAGGTGAGCGACCTACTGTAATTTCTTCACTTGTAACTTTAGCATAAGAATACCCGATTTCTTTTGATTTCTTACGGATACCTTGTGCGGTAACTACTACGTCTTCAAGTTCATCTGCTTGACGATTCAAAGTAATGCTTAAGGCAGTTGCAGTTGCTCTCACTTCTGTTGAAGCGAAACCAGTGGCACTTACTTGCAAAGTTGCGTTTGCAGCAGCATTAATTTTGAAGTTACCTTGTTCATCAGCCACTACAGCTGAGGCTTGGCCCTTTACTTTAACTGTTGCATAAGAAACAGCTACGCCTTTGTCATCTTTCACCGAACCGGTTACAGAACGAACTTGAGCATTTGCTGTTATCAAACTGCATAACACAGCTAAGAAGAGCGAGGATAGAATTTTCTTCATTTGCTTAAATTTTAATTTGCTTAGGTAGAAAGCTACGAAATATTTCTATGAATGTTAAGGAATAGTTAAGAAATCTTTAAAAAATTTTAAACAAAATTTAATTTAGCCTATTTTTTAATTATAAAATAGTTATTTATATATTATAATTTATTTATATAATATAGGCTAAAATCTAGTATGCTAAACTGTTTTTTTCAATAAGCCTAGCCAATTACCATGCATGATTTTTTGACAATCCTGCTGCGAATAACCACGCTTCAAAAGTAGGTTGGGAATTTTTTGCAAATCGGCAATAGTGTCAATATCATAAGGGCATTGTTC